>Ga0326726_10000053_pt1 | contig 100833 bp, 77 predicted proteins | sample MHFenrmetagenome_2_FD_207603 | JGI IMG/M metagenome (GOLD analysis project Ga0326726, IMG submission 207603) | Lab enriched peat soil microbial communities from Michigan Hollow, Ithaca, NY, United States - MHF15MN | ecosystem: Environmental > Terrestrial > Soil > Wetlands > Peat | place: USA... | reverse complement strand
AGGACATGAGGATTTCGAACCCGACATGTATTGTTGGTTACCTTTTTTCGCTTCGTGTCTGTTGATATATTTCATGGCACTTCTATCTATTGTCGGGTGTGAAACGGGCGGTTCGCGAACCGCCCCTACGAGGAAGGCATTCGGATCAGAGAAGATGGGTTGTACTTTCAGGACATGAGGATTTCGAAACCGACATGTATTGTTGGTTACATTTTTTCGCTTCGTGTTCGTTGAGATATTTCATGGCACCACAATTTGTTTTTTGTAGGGGCGGTTCGTGAACCGCCCTTACGTCTTCCCGCGTAAATTATTTATAACCAAAAGGGATCTCAATCCCTGGGTTGAAGGGGTCGTTTTGATATGAACATGCATACCAAAGAAAAAGGCCATCTTTTCAGGTAGCCTTTTTTTGTGACTGCGCTTTCAAGACAGCCTTATTTCTATATAACATATTCCCGTGAACGCCTGGTTTGCAGCGGTTCAGGGGTGATAAGCAGATTTATCTGGACCCGATCAGTCGCAGGAATTCGCTCCGTGTCGACTGGTTGTTCAGGAACTCGCCGGACATGGCTGAGGTCGTAGTTATGGAGTTCTGCTTTTCGACGCCGCGCATTACCATGCACATGTGGGTCGCCTCGATCACTACGCCTACACCTCGAGGGGCAAGCACGTTCTGTATTGCATCGCGTATCTGCTGGGTCAGGCGTTCCTGAACCTGCAGGCGCCTTGCAAACACCTCGACAACTCTCGGGATTTTAGATAAACCGACGATCTTTCCGTCAGGAATGTACGCGACATGGGCTTTTCCGAAAAAGGGAAGCATGTGGTGCTCGCACATCGAGTAGATATCGATATCCTTGACCAGCACCATTTCGTCGTACGATTCGGTGAATACTGCCTTTTTCAGAAGCTGCTCCGGGTCCTGGTGGTATCCCTTGGTCAGAAACCTCAGGGATTTTGCTACACGTTCCGGAGTAAGGAGCAGTCCTTCTCGTCCGGGATCTTCACCCACTCCCTGCAGCAAACTATATACCGCATTGGCCATACTGCCGAGTGCCGTTTCTTCATGATTGTGCGATTCATCGAAGCATTCATCCAGGTCGCATTGCACAAGATGCTTCTCTTTCAGGTCATTATTCTCCAAGATATGCGACACTGTTTTTTCCTGTTTCATGGATTCTGACTTCATGGAGGGAGACCTCCTTGTTGGTGATAGTTCGTAATCGGGATTCGAGAATGTCCCATATGGTGACGGCCAGAATTTCCGTCGTGGGTACGTTGCTGTCGAGTTCTCTGACGTCGAAGTTCAGGTGCCGATGGTCAAACCTTGCAACGATCTCCTCCTCAAGAATGTTTTTCAGCGCCTTCAAGTCGAAGAGGTATCCCGTTTTTCTGTCAATGGTACCTGAGAGGGTTATTTCGAGCAGGTAGTTGTGCCCGTGGCCATATTCTCCGCTGCACTTGCCATAGATTTGCCGGTTTTCCTCTTCGGAGAGCTCAGGATTGAACAGCCTGTGGGCCGCATTGAACTCGATCTTGCGGGTTACATAGATTTTTCTCGGTTTTTCGAGGATGTCGTTCATAGGCAACTCTTCGTTTGTTTCGGCGTTCGCCAGCTGACAACGCGGCGGGAGGTAAGATCCGGTATGAAATATCTCAGTTCAACCCGCCATCCTGGCTATAAGTTTCACGATTTCTCCCTGCCGGTGATGGCGCTGGTATCCATTTCCGGAATGAACAATAAAAAACTTGCAGGTGGAAATGAAACGGTAAATGATTCTGCCCTGTTTTTATCAGACAGCAGATCGGTAATATTGTGCATGTTGATCGAATTACGTATGCCTTCAGTTGCTGCTGCGGTCATCAAAAACAGCAGAATCATCGACCAGAGATTTTCATCCATCTGAACAGTCATGGCTAAAACACTTGATGAACTCATAAGGACCAGCAAACTTCCCGTTTTTATCGATTTCTGGGCAGAGTGGTGCGGCCCCTGCAGGACGGTTGCCCCTGCAGTAAAGCAACTTGCCAGTGAGTTCAGTGGTCGCCTGATGGTGGTCAAGGTCAACGTCGACCTTCAGCCCGATGCGGCGGCTCGTTTTCATGTTCAGGGCATACCGGCGCTCATGCTTTTCGCCAAAGGTGAGATGAAATGGAGTACTGCCGGGGCAATTCCTTACTCACAGATGAGACAGGAGGTTCTTAAAGCCATCGGCTGAACTGTTCCTTTGGCTGGCATTATCAGTGTGAAATGGAAACGACGCCGCTGGGGCGCCTCGTTTCCTTGTGATCACCTGACGTTTAACTTTCAATCGTTACGCCGGTTCATCAGAGTTACATAGTATAGCAACTGCATGATCGCCTGAGCGGCTGCAGCTACGTAAGTCAGTGCGGCCGCATCGAGCACGGCGTTTACCCCTTTCATCTCGACCTGCGAGACAATTCCCTGGGAGACCAGCAGCTCCTTTGCCCTGCGGCTGGCATCGAATTCGACGGGAAGCGTCACTACTGCGAAAAGCGCCGTACCTGCAAAAAGCAGGAGCCCCACCCAGGCGAGTGAACTGCCGAGTGTGCCCGACATGAACAGGCCAACCATAAAGATGATCGGGCCGAGGCTGCTACCGATCGAAACCACTGGTACCATGGCCGATCGGAGTGCAAGGGGATAGTACCCGGTTTTGTCCTGAAGAGCATGGCCAGCTTCATGTGCAGCAACGCCGACCGATGCAATGCTCGGATAGCTGTAAACCTCTTCGCTCAGGCGGAGAATCTTGCTCCGGGGATCATAGTGGTCCGACAGCATCCCGCTCGTCATTTCGACACCGACGTTACCAAGACCTCCGCGTTCAAGCAGACGCGAGGCAGCCTGCGCACCATTGATTCCGCTCTGCGTGGGAACCTGGGAATATTTTTTAAAAGCGGATTTAACCTTGAACTGTGCCCACAGTCCGAGAAGAAGAGGTGGGCCGGCGAACAGTAGGTATGCTGGATCTAAAAAAAACATGGTTGTCCTGAATTGATATTGTTCGATTCATGAAAGATAGCGTATAAAAAAAACAATTCGCCGTCAGCTTTAGTTTCGGTGAATACAAGTTGCTACATCGGCACTTCGGGCTGGGATTAAACGCACTGGAAGCATCGGTTCTACCCGGATGACCTTAAAACGTCTGAAAGGCTCTCATGGTATGCAGGAAGCTTCAATTCGGTCGAGATCAACAGTTTCTTTTGCCGGTTGCCATCAGAAAAGACACTGCAGCAGTGGTGCGCCGCTGTACCTGATGGTTTTTGTATCAACCTCAATGCGCCACGTACCATAACCTATTACAAAAAGCTCAAGAATGCAGGCGCACAGGTCAACAGTTTTTAGAGGATCAGCTCATATCTCAGTGAACAATGCGGCGCCCAACAGTTTCAGCTTACTGCTTCATTCTGTATTGACGCTGAAAATCCCGGGATTCTTGCGCAATTTTTATCCCTTCTATCCCGACAGGGACAACGCCATCGAATTCAGGCATGCGGGGAAAGGTTGAACAGCGAGTGCTTCGACCCGCTTCGCCTGTATGGAGCCTGTTTCTGTGCTATTGATGGCTTTGGTATGCCGGAGATCGTTTTTTCAAAAGGTGATACATAGCCTGTTTCCGTTTTCACGGCACGGCCTGCGCGGCGACTATGCAGACGAGAAGACAGGGTGCCATGGCGGGATATCATCGAAAGCCTGACCTGTAACAGAATACGCTTACCTCAATAACAATGCTGATACAAGGGTTGTATTTAACGCGGACTCGATTGCAGGGAATCGTTGACATCAACATGATACGTTTTCCAATTCATGTATTTGTCCATTGAGCTTACTACCATCGGGATTTGTTATATTTTTTCTTGATTTATAAATGAAGGAAGCTCATGCCACAGTTCGGTGAGAATTCTTTATTGAGTTGTACGCAATGAATTCATCTGGATAAGCTGCCCATTTTTCATCACGTAATGAACCTCAATGCTTTGGTTGGTTCCTTTCGACAGCATAATCGCTGGACACAAATTAATCGAATGGAGGAGATATGGCAACGAACAACTCTGTTGAGATAGACCTGGCTGCTGAAGTACAGGTCATGAAAAATGAGATCGATGCACTTCAGATATCGATCATGAAGCAACGCACGCCCTGGTACAAGAATATGTCGACACTGATATCAGTTACTGCGCTCATTTTTTCATTTGCGACATCCTATGTTTCATATGTTCGCACAAATGCCCAGGATATCCAGAACGACAGGACTGAATTGAGAAATCTTCTGCAACGTCTTGCCGCTTTGCCGAAAGACAATTACGAGTTGAATAAAAAATATGCAGATGATCCTGTTGCAGTCGGATTTCTTTCAGGGTACATCAATCAGGAAAATATGATGCTGGCTCGTCAGGCCGCTGAGGTTGCGCGAAAATTGCCTACAGACAAAGTGTCTGCTACCGAATATTTTGCGATAGGTCTGGCTTTGCAGAACGCCTACAATGTCAGTGGAGCGATGGAATTCATGAAGAAGGCAATTTTGGTTTCGAATGACTTCAATGATGAAATTGCTGCATTGAGAACCTATGCAAACTTGCTGTTTCTTAACGGTCAATATCAGGCCGGACGTGATGAATATGCCAAATCGCTGAATATTTTTTCACGCTACAATGGGTATAACGATTACACTAAAAAGGTCACTCATATAATGACTGAACTCGCCTGGGCAGTTTCAGAGGCAAATGCAGGATTCATGGATCAGGCGAAAGGACACATTCAGGGTGCAGAGAACTATTTGTACTCAATGCCGCCGGGCCCTGGGAGGCAACAGTTCAGCACACAGATTGCCCAGGCAAAATCGATGTTCAACAATGTCTCTGACAAGGCCATAAACCAGATCGGCAAGTAAGATTGCTTTTACTTTGACGCCCATGTGGCTTCTCATGATCTGACAGGGAGAAGCTCCTGACATTCCTCTTTGGATAATTTCGGAACGTTCATTCAGGAAACGAAAAAAGCCGCTCGGATTGAGCAGCTTTTGTTTGTGGTGGGGACAGGACTTGAACCTGCAACCTCCGGGTTATGAGCCCGACGAGCTACCAATTGCTCTACCCCACGGATACAAGCTAAGCTAATTGGTGAGCTTTCCTAATAAGCGATGAAAATAGCTGATAATAAATGCATCGCGTTATTTGTCACACTCATAATCCCATCCCGGGAGATCAGAATGAGTAGGCCAGTCCAATGGATACAACAGGGAAGTACTTGAAGTCATTAGTTGAATCCTTCACTTTGGTTTCCTCTTTGGCGAGTTCGGCCTGAAATGCCGAATTCGAGGAGAGCGATCCGCCCGTCGAATTCAGGGAAACTTTAGGGGTGCCCTGGAACATGACGCCAAAATCGCAAGATAAAGTAAGGGAGCCATGTTTGCTCACAGCATTTCCCCAACCTAAGCCAGCATATGGGGAGACGTTGTTGAAGTCGATTTTTCCGGTGAGGGTCCCTACTTCGCCTGACGAATAGTCGTGGTCTCCGATATTATAGGAGGTCAGAGATTTTGCTGTTGCCGTTACCTTGTTATTGTTGATCAGGATGCCGGAAGAGAACCTGAATCCTGAATCTGCAATCGGATGAAGGTCGAGCAGAACTGGTATTGTTTGGAGCTTGAATTTATAATTGTAATCGATGTCGCTTTTTGTGGCGCTACCGTTGTAATTGAACGCGTTAAAGCCGGATCTGACATTGACGCTGGGGATGAGGTTCATCGTCACTTCACCGCCGATACCAAGAGTGCTTCCCTTCAGGCCGATTGCGACATCTCCAGTGTTTGCAAATGCAGATGGTGTTGCGCCAAGAAAAAGCGTTGCAGCAAGAAGTGTTTTTTTGATAAGCGCTGATTTCATTGGGGGGCTTTATTTAATTAGCAGTAAGCTGGAAAACGAGAATAATACTTCAAAATATACAATATATTTTTACGTCAAGGTTTAATAAAAAACAGCTGCCGTTTTGAGCAGCTGTTCATACAAGACAGGGGATTTGGATTCCTGAACCTGTTACGGCATAGCGTGCAGGCCGATGCGGTTGCCTTCGGTATCCTCGATCCATGCATAAAACCCGTACTCGCCGATATCGGTTTTATCCTTGATCACGTTGCCACCGCTTTTTCTTACCCGCTCGAGTGCGGCCTCAATGTCGGTCTCGGAAAAATAGATCAGAAGGCCGCCCAGTGACGGCACGTATCCTTTGCCATGTGCCAGTGCTCCAGATGCACCGTACCCTGTTTCGCTCATCGGGAACCACCCCATACTTCCGTCCTCATTTTCCTGGATTTTGATCGAAAACTTGAATACCGCCTCGTAAAAGGCCTTGGCCCGATTCATGTCGGTGACCGGAATTTCAAACCATCCTACCGGATTACACTCCTTCATCTGAGTTGTCATGACCATCTCCTCCTTTCTTGTTTGATCATCGTTATCTACGCAGACTCCCCGGTCTGCGCATACATTTACAAAAGCAGCGCTTCATGCCCGCCGATTTTTTCTTGTTGGATAGTCAAGGCAAGCATCATGATATAGATCAGATCGAACAGGCAGCACAAGCTTCCTGATACGATTATAAGGAAACTTGGCCCATTGAACCCTTTGCCACCCAGCACTCCAAAGATTACGGTTGCAGTCAGAGTCCCGACCCATTTGTTTATGGCAATGATCATGTTCTGTCCTTCGCTGCCTCCACGCTGCACGAGCATGACGATGAAGAGCACAGACATGAGGAGGTTCTGCAGGAATGCCGAGTATTGGCTTCCGGCATGGAGCCCGAATTCGATTATGAAGGCCAGCTCCAGCATGAATGCTGTGAATAGTCCAAGCAGGCTCCATGCAATGAACCGGTTTGGCGGGAGATTTTTCGGGAAATACTTTTTGCCGTATCGGAAGTAGGTATAAAGAATTCCGCAGTCCAGAATGGTCCAGGCAGCATCAATGATAACCTGCAGGAGAAGCCCGTCGCGCTGGTACCCGAACACCGTATTGAACAGCTCCCACGCAAAATTCAGGGTGATGGCCCAGAACGGTATTGCATAGGTTTTCTCTTTTATGCCAACCAGGATGCATTCGATATATACGACAACCCAGCAGATGCCAGTGATGAGGGTAAGTAGTGTATTCATTAGCGACGTATTCATCGGATCACTCCTCCTTCATGGTTGGAACCATTCGGCTTTGTGCCGGATTTGCGGTCGAACTCATAGACATGCTGACTTGATTGCAGCATAATAAAAAAGGGCGAACAACTGGGAGCCAAGGGGGGCGCGGGCCGGACCGCTTCGGGGGGGTACAAGGCAAAATATCTTTCCCCCTGTCCATTTCAAAATGTAAGTGCGTCATGCAGGGCTAATAGCCAAGCCAAATGCAACTGGCCATCCACCAACATTTGGCTTGGCTATCATAGATCAAAGAAGGTTCTGAATTCTTTTTGGCAGGTTAGGATGCGATGAGATTATTTCCGGGAACCATGTCCAGAAACCGTATTCAAGTTTCAGCCCATTGGTTTCGGAGTAAGCTTCTTCATCGGCGAGAAATCCATGCTGCTCGACTGCACTCAATGCATAGGGAGCGGTCGGGAGATGAACTTGATGGAAATGTGATGTTTTGACGTATTATAAAAGAAATGAATTGCTTCGACACGAAGAAGGCTGGAATTTGTTCTAACTGGTCACACTGACGTGGTGTGCAAAGAATTTAACAATGGGTACAATTGAGGACTACAGCACCGGGCGCATTAGTGAGAGCATCAGAAAGGCATTGCGATTTTTTGACAATCCTGCTGAATCGTCAATCGATAACGCGCAGGCCGTAAGGATTCAGGACAGGATACTGACGTTCAGGCCGATGATCATGTCGATCTCTGAGGCATCAGATTTTATTAGAAAAGCTTCTGGTATTGCTCTTGGCGAGCGGGTCTGCCGGGTTCTCAACCCTGATTCGGTGTCGACGGAATCGATTTTTCTTGATGAACTTGCCGAGGCAATGATCCTTGCAGGAAAAGCCAGACTGGTATCGCTCGAAGATGCGTTGTTATCACTTGAAAATAATTCAGGCCATCCTCTTGTCATTTCAAACGTCTCGGGTAGATATCTGGAGATATGTGCATCGTATCAGCCAGATTGTGTGTACTGGAGGGCGGAGAAACATGGGTTGCGCTGCCTGAAACGCAAAACTGTCTGATTGGCTTAATTCTAAACGGATATTTCACATGAAGCTGTCTGAAACGGCTGAAAGAGCAATTGCTGCTTATGGTGGGTGTGAACTCTGGCAGGCCGCCGGATCGGTCGAGACAGAAGTGAGCGCCACTGGGTTGGCGTTCGTGCTGAAAAGAAGGCCTTATTTCAGGCATTCGAAAATGACCATGGATGCTCATCTGCCTGTTTGCCGGTTTACCCCTATCGGCAATAGAACGGGGATAAGCGGAGTGCTGGACGGAGGGGATGTGAGACTGGAGAATGAGCGTGGACAGGTCATTTCGGAACGCCGGAATGCCCGGGATTATTTCAAGGTCGGCAGGCGGCTGTTTTACTGGGACGACCTCGATATGAGCTACTTCGCCAATTATGCTTCATGGAATTACTTTACGCTGCCTGCGCTGCTCATGCGAGATGACATCGCCTGGCGCGAAACCGGACCGGGAGTGCTGCAGGCCCGTTTTCCAGACCACATTCCCACGCACAGCAGGGTGCAGCAATTCAGGTTTGACCTTGGGACCGGCCTGTTGATTCAGCATGACTATACAGCAGACATCATCAGTCCACTTGCAAGGGCCTCGAATGTTGTTGTGAAGCATTCAACAAACGTCAATGGGCTGGTTTATCCTTCAGAACGGGTAGTGACGCCAAGGAGTCCGAAGGGGAATCCGTTGCCTGGGCCTGTGCTGATTCATCTTGTGCTTCACGATTACAGGGTGATCGCCCGGTAACTGATCTATTTATGCCTCTGGTATCGGGAACCATCATGGCACCTTAGTTCATTATATTGTTAATGGTTGCGGATTCGGGAACTCAGCACTGACAGATGATGCAGGTAAATATGCGCAGGTTCCGGTTGATAGGATTGCTGCCGGCTATGGCAGTGGTTCTGTGCCTGGTTTTCAGCCCGGCATGCGGAGCATCGGCAGAGATCAGAAGCATGTCCCTGAAGGGTAGTGTGAATCCGGGAAGCGCGGTCTATTTTTTACGTGTACTGGATGAGGCGAACCGGGATGGCGACAGGCTGTTGCTGGTAGAGCTCGATACGCCTGGCGGCCTGGTGAGTTCGTTGCGGTCGATGGTGCAGGGGGTGCTGGCTTCACGGGTGCCAGTAGTGGTCTATGTCTCTCCATCAGGAGCGCAGGCGGCTTCTGCAGGTGCGCTGCTCCTGCTCTCTTCGCATGTGGCAGCCATGGCGCCGGGCACTGAAACGGGTGCAGCCCATCCGGTTGGTATCGGGGGTGATGCGGAGAAGGGGAGCGTTATGGGCACGAAGGTTGAGAACGACCTGGCGGCTTTTGCACGAAGCCTTGCCCAGAAGCGAGGCCGGAACCCGGACTGGGCCGAGCGTTCCGTGCGTGAAAGTATCGCCTCGACGGCAACTGAAGCACTGAATTCAGGAGTCATCGATACGGTGGCTGCCAGTCGGAAGGAGTTGCTTGGATTTCTTGAAGGCAGGAAGGTCATGACTGCTTCGGGCGAGGTAACCATACACACGGTGGGAGTTCCGGTCAGGTCGGTTGGCCCATCCTTTGGTGAACAGGTGATGATGACCATCGCAGATCCCAACATTGCCCTGTTCCTGCTGCTGCTTGGAATCGCAGGGCTCTATTTCGAGCTGACCACTCCCGGTGCGATCTTTCCCGGTGTTTCCGGGGCAATCGCGCTGCTTCTTGGTGCCTATGCCCTGCAGCTCCTTTCGGTAAACGCTACAGGCCTCCTGCTCATTTTGCTTGCCCTGATCTTTTTCGCTGTTGAAATCTTTGTGGTCAGCAGCGGCGTTCTGGCCATCGCCGGCCTCATATCCCTGTTCATCGGATCGATCATGGTATTCAATGCGCCGGAAAGCGGCCTGTCGATCAACTGGTGGTTTTTTCTTCCGCTATACCTTTCATTTTCAGCGATTGTCCTGTTACTTGTTTTTGTGGTTGTCCGTTCAACAAAACGCACACCGCTTTCAGGTCAGGAAGGCCTTGTCGGAGAGACGGGCAGGGTCAAAAAGGTGATCGAAGAGGGTAGGCTCGGAAAGGTGTTTGTGCACGGCGAGATGTGGGATGCTACCGGAAGCGGTACGTTTCCTCCTGATACTGAGGTTACCGTGACAGATGTCAAAGGTTTGAAGTTGACAGTTAAACAAAAAATCAAGGAGCTATGATATGCTGGAATTGAACTTTCTGGTCGTGGTGGTGCTGGCAGTCGCTTTTCTGGTCTCCTCGGTCAAGATCCTGAATGAATATGAGAGGGCGGTGATATTTCGCCTTGGTCGGATCATAGGGGCCAAGGGGCCGGGGTTGATCATTCTTATTCCCTACGTCGACCGGATGGTCAGGGTTGACCTGAGGACGGTCACGCTCGATGTGCCGCCGCAGGATATCATCACCCGCGATAACGTGTCGGTCAAGGTGAGTGCGGTGGTCTATTTCCGGGTGGTAGATCCCATAAAGGCGATCATCGATGTGGCCGATTTTCATTTTGCAACTTCCCAGCTGGCCCAGACGACCCTGCGCAGCGTTTGCGGGCAGGGGGAGATGGACAATCTGCTTGCCGATCGGGAAGAGATCAACGAACGGATCCAGACGATTCTCGACAAGGATACCGAGCCGTGGGGTGTGAAGGTCGCCAAGGTTGAGGTGAAGGAGATCGATCTGCCGGAGGAGATGCGACGTGCCATGGCCAAGCAGGCCGAAGCAGAGCGGGAGCGCCGTTCGAAGATCATCAACGCAGAGGGCGAGTTCCAGGCCGCCCAGCGCCTTTCGGAAGCGGCGGCGATCATCGCAGTAAACCCGGCAGCCCTGCAGTTGCGGTACTTGCAGACCTTGCAGGATATAGCCTCAGAAAACAACTCTACAACCATTTTCCCGGTGCCGATCGATCTCTTCAAGGCGTTTTTCGATAAAAAATCGTGAGTTGGCTTTCCAAACAATAAAAGTTACGACCATGATTACCATCAAGTCTATTCTTTGCCCTATTGATTTTTCTGACGCTTCAAAAAACGCCTATCGCTATGCCTGTGAATTTGCCAAAGCGATGGGCTCGAAAATCATTCTCCTGAATGTGATCGAGCCGCGTCCCATGGCTGCCGACATGACGCTGAACTACATTCCCCTCGAAGAGGATCTTGCCAATGCCGCCAAGGAAGATTTCGAGCCTCTGGTTCAGGAGGCAAAGAGCAAGGGGATTGACGTGCAGGCCGATGTGATGATCGGTATTCCTGCAGATATGATTCTTTCACAGGTGGCCGATTTCGATGCGAGCCTGCTCATCATGGGTTCGCACGGCAAGACAGGCCTGAGCCGGTTGTTGATGGGTAGTGTCGCCGAGGCGGTGGTAAGAAAGGCGAAGATTCCCGTCCTGATAGTTAAAGCTGAGGAAAAGGAGTTCATATCGTAAGGAATAGACAGGCCGGAACGTGAACGTGAAGATGAGGCTGTCTCAAAAGTCAGGATGATGCCAGTTCGTTGGATTGCCGGGAGCGAGGCTGTCTCATAAGTGAAGATGAGGCGGCCTTTTTAATCTTTTGCAGGGAGCTCGGCGTTTCCGGTGATGAGTCGCTTCTGCATCATCATTTCTTCTTGAACCCCTTTGGTCCCTTCTCACTCTTCGGTCCCGGCAATTTTATACAATACAGAAAGAGGCTGTCCCAGGAGCAATACTGAGTCAGCCTCTTTCTGTATTGGCGTTCCGTGATTCCGATAAATCAATGTGCCTTGAAAGCTTCGAGCAATGCCAGAGCACCGCTGAATGGGCTGATAGCGCCTGATAGCACCTGCTGTTCGACGGAATCTTTGATCGATGCGACAGCGGGGCGATTGAAAAACTCCCGTTTCAGACGGTCTTCGGCGATCGCGTAGAGCAGAAGGCGAAGTTGTTGCCGCCGTTGCTCGTCCCATGTGCCGTTATGACGCATGGTTTCAGCGAACTCCAGGATGTTCTGCCAGACCGCCATGATCCCAGTGTCTTCGAGGGCGGAGGTCAGAAGAACCTTTCGTTCCCATCCAGGATGTTTTTCGGGTATCATTCTGAGGCCAGCCTCGAAATCGGATTTCGATATAAGCGCAATGCCGCTGCGTTCTCCGTCGGATTTGGTGATGGCCACTGCGTCAGCGATCTCCATGATGCCTCGCTTGATGCCCTGCAGCTCATCTCCCGATCCGGGCAGCATTAGCAGCAGGATGAAATCCACCATCGAATTCACCACTATTTCGGACTGACCGACGCCGACCGTTTCGACTATTATGACGTCGTAGCCTGCAGCTTCGCAGAGAAGGATGGTTTCGTGGGTTCGGGGGGATGTGCCGCCAAGGTAGCCAGACGATGCGGTTGGGCGGATGTATACAGCAGGTTCAACAGAGAGTTTTTCCATGCGGGCCTTGTCGCCGAGGATGCTGCCGCCTGAGCGGACGCTGCTTGGGTCGATTGCCAGCACGGCCACCCGCAGGCCTTCACGCACGATTTCGAGCCCGATGGCCTCGATGAAGGTGCTTTTGCCGGCGCCGGGAGAGCCTGTAATGCCAATCCGGATCGACCGGTGGCCTGTTTCGAGGCACCGGTCGAGGATTGCATGGGCTGTCTGTTCGTGGTCTGGGCGGCTGGACTCGATCATCGTGATCGCCCGGCTCAGGATGTTGCGGTTGCCGCCCCTGATGCCTTCGACGAACTCGTCGACGGTAAGTTCATGCCGGCGCTTGTGCGTCATCCCTTGAGCTCCTGTTTACGATTCGTGCTTTTGCAGAAGCAGGGCAAGCAGCTTGATGGCCGCTTCGGCGATCACTGTGCCGGGGCCGAATACGCCTGCCACTCCTCGTTCGTAAAGATAGTCGTAGTCCCGTTCCGGGATGACTCCTCCGGCAATAACGAGAATGTCGTCGCGATTCAGTTCACGCAGCTCTTCGACGATCTGCGGAATCAGGGTTTTGTGGCCTCCGGCCAGGCTGGAGATGCCTACGATATGCACGTCGTTGTCAAGTGCCTGGCGCACGATTTCGTCTGGTGTCTGGAAGAGCGGGCTGATGTCGACGTCGAAGCCGATGTCTGCAAATGCGGCCGCGATCACTTTCGCACCGCGGTCATGGCCGTCCTGGCCGACTTTTGCCACGAGGATCCTCGGACGCCGCCCTTCGAGGTCGGCGAATGTGTCGGCAAGCTGCCTGGCTTGCTGGAAGAGGCTGTTGTCCTGCATCTGCGACAGATAGATGGTGGTATTGAGCTTGACCGTTGCGCGGTACCGGCCGTACACGGTTTCGAGGGCCGACGAGATCTCTCCGAGGGTCGCCCGTTTGCGTGCAGCGTCGACCGAGAGTTCGAGCAGGTTGCCTTCGCCGGTCGATGCGCATTTCTCGATTGCATCGAGCGCGGCTTTGACGCTTTCGTTGTCACGGCTCTCCCTGATCTTTTTCAGGAGGGCAAGTTGCTGGTGCAGAACCGAGGTGTTGTCGACTTCAAGCAGGTCGATCTCTGTCCGGCTGTCGGTCCTGAAGGCGTTCACGCCGACGATGATCTCCTTGCCGCTGTCGATGCGGGCCTGCTTCCGTGTAGCCGCCTCTTCGATCTGCATTTTGGGAAGCCCCTGTTCGATGGCTTTCACCATGCCGCCGTTTGCCTCGATCTCACTGATGATCGTCCATGCTTTTTCAGCGAGCTGGCGGGTGAGCTCTTCGACGTAATACGAACCGCTCCATGGATCGATGGCTCGGGTGATGTCAGTCTCTTCCTGCAGGTAGATCTGGGTGTTCCTGGCGATGCGTGCCGAGAATACCGACGGCAGGGCGATGGCTTCGTCGAGCGCGTTGGTGTGGAGCGACTGGGTGTGGCCGAGAGCTGCGGCCAGTGCTTCGACGCAGGTCCTTGTGACGTTGTTGAACGGATCCTGCTCAGTCAGGCTCCAGCCGGAGGTCTGGCAGTGCGACCGTAAAGCCAGTGATTTGGCGTTTTTCGGGTTGAACTGTTTGACGATTTTTGCCCAGAGCATCCTTGCGGCGCGCAGCTTGGCGATCTCCATGAAGTAGTTCATGCCGATGCCCCAGAAGAACGATAGGCGCGGGGCGAATGCGTCGATGTCGAGCCCGGCTTTCAGGCCGGTGCGGATGTATTCGAGGCCGTCGGCGAGTGTGAAGGCCAGTTCGAGGTCTGCCGTAGCGCCGGCTTCCTGCATGTGGTAGCCGGAAATGCTGATGGAGTTGAACTTTGGCATCCGCTCGCTGGTGTACCTGAAGATGTCTGCAATGATCCTCATCGACGGTTCCGGCGGGTAGATGTAGGTGTTGCGCACCATGAACTCCTTGAGGATGTCGTTCTGGATGGTGCCGCTCAGTTTCTCCGGTGGCACGCCCTGTTCTTCGGCGGCCACGATGTAGAATGCCATGACGGGCAGCACGGCACCGTTCATGGTCATGGAGACCGAAATGTCGCCAAGCGGGATCTGGTCGAACAGGATCTTCATGTCTTCGACCGTGTCGATGGCCACGCCGGCCTTTCCTACGTCACCGACGACGCGAGGATGGTCTGAGTCATAACCCCTGTGGGTAGGAAGGTCGAAGGCGACCGATAGGCCCTTCTGGCCTGCTGCGAGGTTCTGGCGATAGAAGCGGTTCGACTCTTCAGCCGTCGAGAACCCCGCGTACTGGCGGATCGTCCACGGCTTGGAGGTGTACATGGTGGCGTAGGGGCCGGCTGTGAACGGTGCGAACCCCGGTGCAAAATCGAGGTGGTCGACCCCTTCAAGCACTGAACTGTCGTAGTTTGCGTGAACGGGTATGCCTTCCAGGGTCATCCAGGCTGTTTCCGCGCCTTCGTGGACCGCAGCTTTATCGGTTTTGTATGGATCTATAGTGGAAAAATCGGGTCTCATAACACACCTGTTTTGTGTTGCAATGATAGCAGGGAGGCGTAAGCGTCGCAGCCTGTGTAAATGAACTGGTCCAGTCCTGCCTTGAGCAGTTCTCCGGCGTTTTCCGGAGGTTTGGCTGCCATGATGACGATGGTCTCCTTGCGAAGTTCCTGAATTGTCGCGCAGATGGCCGGCACAGAGCCGAGGTCGTCTTCTCCGGTCCAGCAGAATACGACGATGTCAGGCTCGTCCTGCAGAATGGTGCGGCATGACTTTGTTACGAGATCGAGGGTCAAACCTGGCGCGACGTCGAATCCGCCACAATGCAGGAAGTCTTCGGCGAAGGCCGCGACCCGGAGGGATTTCGGAGCTTCACCATGCAGCCACAGCGCAGCAAGCGGAGTCGAACCGGTTCGGATTGTGTTCGCCAGAACGCGCAACCTGAGCTGCTCGAAAGAGAGCGCTTCGCTGGTCTGGCCATCTGTCTTGAGTGCAGCATCGATAACGTCGGCGGTTGGTGGAACCGTATACCTGTTTATGCCGATGAGAGAGCGTTTTCGGGTGTGAATGGCTTTTTTCTGTGCTTCGGCAGCAGGGACGATCATGGCGGCTATCATGCCACTCGATTCGGACTGCAGCAGGCCTCCGGCGGTTTCGATTTCCTGGAACAGCTTCCAGGCTTCACGGCAGAGCATGGCAGTCATGGTATCGATGTAGAATGATCCGGCTGCGGGATCGACGACGCGGTCAAGTCCCGACTCCTCTTTGAGCAGCAGGTGGATGTTTCTTGTGATACGACTGGATAACTCCGTCGAAACTGAGCCTGAGGGGTCGAACGAGTCGAGTTGGAGCGTGTCGCATCCTCCGAGAATTGCAGAAACGGCTTCAGTCGAGAGGCGCAGGATGTTGGTGTACGGATCGAGGACAGAAGCGCTTCTGCTTGAGGTACGGACGAAAATCCGAGGTTCAGGGCAACTGGATGCCGGGACACCGTAAGCTTCGAGTAACTGAGGCCACATTGCACGGAGAGCTCTCAGTTTGGAAAGTTCAGGGAAATGGCTTGTGCCGGCAGCAACGACGATCTCCAGGGCTGCAGCAGCTTCGGCAGCAGCTATGCCTTCATCTGTCAGACGACTGAGATATTCGCTCACTCCAGCCAGTACAATGGCGATCTCCTGGGTGATTGTCGCTCCTGCCTTATGAAAACATGTAGTACCGACTGCAAGTGTCCGGAATCCGGCCGGCCTGAGCCCGGGGGCTGCAAAGGGAATTGTTGCCTGATGTTCTGCGAGCGCATCATGAAGAATCGCGCCGGTGTTCGATGCGAATCCCGGCAGGCCCGAAAGGTTTTCGAGGAGTGAGACTGCGTCACCGATTGCGCCGGAGAAGTAGACCGGTACCTGTGCCAGGTCAATATGTTGTAACAGGAGCCCAAGCGCAGCTGCATCGAGCTTCACTTCGTCGTTGAAAAGGAACTCGATGGCATCGGCACCGCCTGACAGTGCGGCTTTCGCAGCATCTGAGTCTGTGGCGGGGTTGGTAACGGTGATCTGCTGGCATATCCTCCAGCGGTTTGATGTGCGATCGAAAGGGACGGCAGGGGATGGCAGGGCAGTCTGGCGGTTGTACCAGGGCTCCATGGCGAAGCCTTCGGGGGTTTTCCAGACGATTTTTGAATAGTCCGCGCCTTTGAGTTCTTCCAGAACTCTTGATTTCCACTTGTTGCCGTCTACGGCGGGAAATCCTGAAAAAAGAGGTTCAGCCTGGGACATTGATAATGATTTTCTGCTGGTTCATGCGTTCAGGCATCTCCGCCGGCCTGCCGGACAGGCGAGGGATCAGCACGTCCGATGCGGACGGCAGAGGTGCCCTGGTAGTTCAAAGGATCGGGTATGCTTCGATGATCTCCCGTATCCGGGCTTTCAGTAAGAGCGGATGTGCGACAAGGCTCGCGAAACCTTTGGTCTCGAGCCATGCCGTAGTCTGGAAACCCTTGGAGGTATCCTTTCCGGTGTACTGTTCGATAACCCGCTTGCCTGAAAAACCGATGTTGCCTGCATTATGTTCGAAAATCCTGATGCCACGCGATCCAAAGCCGATTGCCACACCTCCGAGTGTCGGGTCGGTGACGATCGTGATGACGGGCAGGCCGGCCTTCTGTACGCGGGAAATGGCAAGGTGGATTTTCGGGAGGCTGACCATCGAGGAGCATCCTTCATGCATGCGGGCGCCCCCACCGGCAGCCTGGATAATGAGCGGTACCCGATTTTCGATCGCAATCCGGCAGGCCTGCCAGATTTTTTCACCGGTCGACATGCAGAACGATCCACCAAGGAAGCCGAAGCTGGTTGCGCAAATGACGACTTCGTGCCCATCGAGCAAGCCGTTGCCTGTGATGAGGGCTGTAGACATGCCGTTCTTTTCGCGGGCCTCAACGATCTTGTCGCTGTAATCCGGGAAGTTAAGGATGTCGCGGTCGACGATATAACGTGTCTCGGGATGTTCCCTGAATGAATCTTCGTCGACGATCAGGCCGATATAGTCATGGGCAGTGAGCCTTACATAGCGGTGGCCGCAGGTATCGCAGACAAAGTTGTCGGCCAGCAGTTTGCTGTAGAGTACCGGATCTGCGACATGCCTGTTGTGTTCGTTACGGCAGCGCTTGTGACGGAATACGAAACGATTTTTCGGCGGTTTATGCAGGAAGTTGTAGACCGTTTTTTCATAGCTGAGGATAGCCTCTTCTGTAGTCGTATCCCACTGGCCGATAACATGCCAGCGTTTAATGCGCCTTTCGAAAACCCCATCCATCGTCTCGCTGCCAAGTTTTTCAATCCATCGTCCGACTACCTCCCTGAAGGATTCCCGCGCCTCATTTGGGAACCTGTGGGCCGGTCCGGCCGATTCGGGGATGATTTCATCGATGATATGGTTTTTCAGCCCTTTTTTTGCGGTGATCTGTGAGATTTCGGCCGCGAAATTGGCCTTTTCCCTTGTCCTGAACAGGATGGAGGAGCATGCCTCCGGAGAGATGACCAGATAGGTTGAATTTTCCATGGCGAGTACGGTGTCGCAACCGGTCAGGGCGATGGCACCGCCGCTGCATCCACGATTGAGGATCACCGAAATCGTCGGAACAGTCGATTCAGCCAGAGCCTGCATACAGCGGCCGATTTTCCAGGCTATGCCGCCTGACTCGGACTCCTCTGTCGGATCGGCGCCGGCAGTGTCGATCATGGTGATGACGATGCGGTTTTCGCTTTCGGCGATGGCAATGGCCTCGATGGCTTTCTCGAACGCTGCCGGGGTCGGCATGCCATGATTCCATCTGACGACCTGATGATGATCTTTCATGACCCACTTCAGCTCTTCGAAATCGGAGGTGGGGCCCGACTGCTGGCCTATAAGCATGACCGGCCAGGTTTTGCCGCCGTGACTTATTTCAGCGCGGTGTGTCTGGATCAGGCAGCTGCCGTGGAGGTCGTTCTGGAGGCACTCGGAGACATTGTCGAAGACGGGGAGGTAGTCGAGGTACTTGGGGCGTTCAGGGTGAAAAGAGAGCTGGTATTTTTCGAATTCCGAGAGGTTTTCGATGGACTCTGCCGAATAACTGAAATGCTCTTTTTTCTCGAAAGGCAGCAAGAATTGCTTTACGGTGTGTTTCACGGTAATGGTACGTAAGTTCTTAGTGGGAGTGATGCTTGGGTTCCACCAATTCAAGAAGAACACGGTTGGTTTGACGAGGGTGAAGAAAAACGATTTTTTTACCGCCTGCGCCTGTCGAAGGCTCGCCGAGCGGATTGATTCCAAGGGCGGTTACCCGCTCCGTTTCATTGCCGATGTTGTCGGTCGCCAGCGCTATATGGTGCATCCCTTCACCGTTTTTGGCGATGAACTTCGCAACCGGCCCGTCTTCACCGAGTGGTTCGAGCAGTTCGATATGGCTCTCCCCGATAGTGATGAACGCCACTCGTACCTTTTCAGCGGGCACTTCTTCGATGACGACCGAAGCCGGGTCGCACCCGAGGACGTTGAGAAACGTCCCGAGTGCAACATCAAGATTCTGAACAGCAATGGCGATATGGTCGATCCTGTTGATCATGGTAATGCTTGTTCAGTGTTTCAAGAGCGTTTTTTCGCGTAGCCGATGGTCTGCAGCGCCTCCTTGATCTCGTCGAGGATAGCCGGGTCGTCGATCGTAGGCGGTACAGTGTACTCTTCGCCGTTGGCGATCTTGCGCATGGTAGCGCGAAGGATCTTTCCTGAACGGGTTTTAGGCAGCCTGTTGACTATTACGACCTGCTTGAACGAAGCGACTGGCCCGATGTTCTCACGCACATACTCCACTACGTGCTTCATGATGAGTTCCGGAGCGGTATCGACGCCGGACTTGAGCACGAGGAATCCCATCGGGATCTCGCCTTTCAGGTCGTCGGCCACACCGATGACTGCGCTTTCTGCAACGTCCGGGTGTTCGCAGAGCTCGGCCTCGATTCCACCGGTCGACAAGCGGTGGCCGGCAACGTTGATGATGTCGTCGGTTCTCGACATGATGTAGATGTAACCGTCTTCATCGATATATCCCGCATCGCTGGTCTGGTAGTAACCGGGATAGTTCTTCATGTAACTCTCGTTGAAGCGGTTGTCCGATTTCCACAGCGTCATCATGGTGCCCGGAGGAAGCGGGAGCTTCACGACGATTTCACCCATCTGACCGGCAGGCAGCTCTTCGAGTTCAGCGTTGACGACCTTGACATCGTAGCCGGGTACAGCCCTGGAGGCCGAGCCGTACTTGATCGGACCGGGTTCGATGCCCTGACAGTTGGCCGCGATGGCCCATCCGGTTTCTGTCTGCCACCAGTGGTCGATAACCGGCACCTGCAGCTGCTTCTCGGCCCATCTGACTGTATCTGGGTCGGCACGTTCGCCGGCCAGGAACAGCGCCCTGAAATTCGAGAAGTTGTACCGGCGGATGTAATTGCCTTTGGGGTCCTCTTTCTTGATGGCCCTGAATGCGGTTGGAGCGGTGAACAGAACGGAAACATCATGCTCGCTGATGATCCTCCAGAATGTGCCGGGATCGGGGGTTCCGACCGGTTTGCCTTCGAAGATGACCGTGGTGCAGCCGTGCAGCAGAGGAGCATAGACGATATAGGAGTGACCGACCACCCAGCCTACGTCGCTGGCTGCCCAGAACACCTCTCCAGGTTTGACATTGTAGACGCTTTCCATCGTCCATTTCAGTGCTGCCATGTGGCCGCCATTGTCGCGCACGATGCCTTTTGGCTGGCCAGTGGTGCCGGAGGTATAAAGAATATAAAGGGGATCGGTCGATTCGACGGGTACGCACTGTGCGGGGGCGACACCGAGAAGGGCCTGTTTCCAGGTCATGTCGCGGTCCTCGTTGAGTGGCGCTTTCAGCTGCTCGCGCTGGTAGATGATACAGATTTCAGGCTTGAAGTGGGCGAGCTCGATGGCGAAATCAAGGAGGCGCTTGTAGTCGATGAGCTTGCCGTGTTCGATACCGCATGAAGCCGAGACGATCACTTTCGGTTTGCAGTCGTCGATGCGGACGGCAAGTTCGTGAGATGCAAATCCGCCGAAAACGACCGAATGGATCGCACCGAGTCTTGCGCAGGCCAGCATGGCAACCACTGCTTCGGGGATCATCGGCATGTAAAGGATGACACGGTCGCCTTTCCTGACGCCGCGGGCCTGCAGGGCACCAGCGAAGAGGGCAACCCTGTCGCGGAACTCGCGGTAGGTGTACTTCTCGATTGTACCGGTCACGGGGCTGTCGAAGATGACTGCTACCTGGTTGCCTCGTCCCTCATCGACATGACGGTCAAGCGCGTTGTAACAGGTGTTCGTTATCCCACCGGTGAACCACCGGTAAAACGGAGGATTCGAATCGTCGAGCACCTTGTCCCATTTGGTGTACCAATGGAGTTTTTCCCCAATTTCACCCCAGAACTGTTCCGGGTTTTCAATCGATTGCCTGTGAACGGCACTGTAAGATTGTGACATACTTGCAAGCCCCCTTGGAATATGATTTTAATGATAGGAAGGGAGAATCGGACTGTTGTAAGACGAAAGCGGTACGAAAAGAGGTACGAAGAAGCGATGCTGTTGTAAATCCCGCATACACTGAAAATGACTGGATTTTGAATGAAAAATCAATGTTAACAAAAATAACGAATTGAACAATGAAACGATTTTCAAACTGACAATGAACGGCTCTGTTTTTATCAGCGCATTCACTCCTGTTCCTCCCGTTTCACAGGTCGGAGGAGGCCGAAAAGGCGGATCAGATCCTCGATGGAGAGCGCTTCGGCTCTCAGCCGGAGAGTCTCTTCGGGGACAGATGATATATCGTAATCGTTTTTAAGATTGTTCAGTATCGTTTTTCTTCGCTGATGGAAAATGCAGCGAACAAATGTCCTGAACCCGTCGCTGTCAGCAACGGGTTCGACAGGCTTCGGGACCATCCGGATGACAGCACTGTCGACTTCAGGTCGAGGCTTGAAAACTGCACGACCAACCTTGAACAGGTAGGTGACATCGCAGAACGCCTGCATCTGAACAGCCAGGATGCCGTACTCCTTCGTACCAGGTGAAGCTGCGATGCGCAATGCGACCTCGTGCTGCATCATGAGCGTTGCCGATGAGATCAAGTGCCTGTTTTCAAGCAGCTTGAAAAGGATCGGGCTGGTGATGGAGTAAGGGATGTTACCGAGCACGGCGAGTTTGTCTCCAGCAGCAAGGGGTTCGAGCGGCACCTTGAGGAAGTCTCCTTCGACAAGTTCGATCTGCGGATGTTCCTTCCGGATAAATTTTGCGAGTTCCGGGTCGCGTTCAACAGCGGTGAATGATGGCACGACCTCAAGTATGGCAGTGCTGAGGGCGCCAAACCCCGGACCGATTTCGAGCACCCTGTCACTTGCCGAAACACCTGACTCCCTGACAATTTTTCTGGTTATGTTCTTGTCTGTCAGGAAGTTTTGGCCCAATTTTTTTTTTGCCGCTATATGCGTATGCTTATATTCAACTCTTGTCATCGGCCTGGGTATGGAGAGCAGCTGATCCGGGTGGAAGTACTTTTCACAATTTAAGTTATTCTGTCATTAATGGGAGATAAAAATACCATCGAGGAGACCGTGAAGTACGCTTCCCGGGGCAACAAGGCCACCCGTACCGGGTTTGGCGAAGCGCTGCTCGAAGCGGGTCGTGAAAACCCTTCGATCGTCGCCCTCTGCGCCGACCTTACCGGGTCGCTTAACATGAACCTTTTTCGCGAAGCATTTCCGGATCGCTTCATCCAAACAGGTATCGCCGAAGCGAACATGATCTCCATGGCGGCAGGTCTTGCGACCACAGGGAAGATCCCCGTCGCATCGAGCTTCGCCGTTTTCGCGACCGGTCGCGTTTTCGACCAGATCCGCCAGTCGGTCTGCTACTCGAACCTTAATGTCAAGATCTGCGCATCGCATGCCGGTTTGACGCTTGGCGAAGACGGTGCCACGCACCAGATCCTCGAAGATATCGGACTGATGCGGAGCCTCCCGAGGATGACTGTCGTGGTGCCCTGCGACTACAGCGAAACCAGGCGTGCCACCAAAGCGATCCTTGAATACGAAGGTCCGGTCTATCTCCGTTTCGGTCGTCCGAACATACCCGATTTTACGACTGATGAGGACGGATTCGAACTTGGGAAGTCCATTGAGCTGCACCCGGGCAAGGACGTGACGGTGATCGCCTGCGGCATCATGGTCTGGAAAGCGCTCGAAGCAGCAAGGATCCTCGAAAAGGAAGGCGTTTCGGTACGCGTCATCAACATGCATACCATCAAGCCGATCGACACGCTGGCAATCGTGAGGGCCGCAAACGACACCGGCGCCATCGTGACCGCCGAAGAGCACCAGATGTATACCGGACTGGGCGAAGCGGTGGCCAATGTCTGTGCCCGGAATATTCCTGTGCCGATCGAGATGGTTGCGGTTGAGGACACCTTCGGTGAGTCCGGCAAGCCGGATGACCTTCTGGTGAAGTACAAGCTGACCACCGAGGATATTCTTGAGAAGATCTACCTTGCACTGCGCAGAAAATGCTGAAGAAGGCGCAAGATGGAATGTCCGTCGTTTCGACCTGTTGGGAGTCCTGAATGTAAGAGGTCGAAACCCGGGGGGATTGAAAGACAGATTATCGTCGAGTGAGAAAAGGGGAGATATTGGACTGAAGTCCGAAGAGTATTATTTGATTTGATCTTCCTCCCCGGGTTAAAACCCAGGGCAACTGAAGAGAATGTAAGAACTTAATGTCCGTCGGGATAAATCCCTTCTGATTGTAAGACGTTAAAAGCAGGGGCAATTGAAAGAGGGAGCAATATTGAATGTCCGTCGTCCCGAACTGTCGGGAGTCCTGGGGAGAATACAGGTTTCTACGCTTCGTCCGCCTTGCACTTGAGTCGATCACAAAGGGTTTTATTGCTTGTTGTTATATAAATAGAACGGAGTCCATACTATGTCGATGCCTAATTTGGGTGACATGATGAAGCAGCTCAAGGAAGCTGGCGAAAAGATGCAGGATGTGCAGAAGCAGCTTGAAAAGCTCACGGCTGAAGGTGAAGCCGGAGGTGGCATGGTCAGGGCCAAGGTCAACGGTCGCCAGAAACTGCTTGAACTGTACATCGATCCCGAGATCATGGATGACGCAGACATGGTTCAGGACCTTGTCGTGGCTGCCGTGAACAACGCACTGGACGCATCGGCCCAGCTTGCGCAGAACGAGATCTCGAAAGCTGCGGGCGGCATGATCAATCCTGCCGATCTCATGAAACATTTTGGTCAGGGAACATAACGCCCCTCCATGCGATATACCTCTGGAGCCGTCGAGGCTCTGATAGAAGAGTTCTCCAAGCTGCCCGGTATCGGCAGGAAGACGGCACAGCGGCTTGCCATGCATATCCTTCAGGAGCGGCGCCCGGAAGTCGAAAAGCTGGCGACGGCGCTCATCGATGTCAAGGAGAGAGTGACCCGCTGTTCGATATGCCAGAACATCACCGACATCGGAACCGATCCCTGCCTGATTTGCACCTCCACCGGGCGTGACCGCACGGTCATCTGTGTTGTTGAATCGCCTACCGAAGTGCTTGCATTTGAAAAAACAGGCCATTACAAGGGTCAGTATCACGTACTGCACGGGGTTATATCACCCCTTGACGGCGTGGGGCCTGATGACATAAAAGTCCGTGAACTGCTTTTTCGTTTGCATCCCGATTCATCTGGTGAAGTGCGCGAGGTAGTGCTTGCGCTCAATCCCACCGTTGAAGGCGAGACCACATCCCTTTATATCAGCAAACTGCTCAAACCGCTCGGAATAAACGTGACGAGGATAGCCAGGGGCATTCCTGTCGGCGCCGAACTCGAATTTATCGACGAAGCGACGCTCTCCCGTGCCATGGAAGGCCGGTCGGCGATGTGATTTCGTGCACAGCAACAAAGAAATCGATACAGAACATCATATTTATCTGATGAACGGAGAGAAGAAAAAGGTACTGATCATCGGCGGGGGGCTCGCCGGCCTGACCGCAGCAAAGAGGCTTGTCGACAGGGGATTCCAGGTTCGAGTGCTTGAAAAGCGCCCCATATTCGGCGGCAAGGTTTCTGCCTGGAAAGACGAGGAGGGGGACTGGATCGAATCCGGGACCCACTGCTTTTTCGGGGCTTACGGTGTACTGTATGACCTGATGAAGGAGATCAAGACCTATCATGCCGTCCTCTGGAAGGAGCACCAGCTGACCTATACACTGGACGGTGGCAAGAACTTTACCTTCAGCACATGGGACCTTCCGAGTCCACTGCACCTGCTGCCGGCTATCGTGAAAAACGGATATTTCACCTTCGGCGAGATGGCCGCCTTTTCCAGGTCACTGATACCGCTCGCGGTCAAAAAGGACAAGTACCCTCCGACGCAGGATCATCTGACCTTCGCTGATTGGGCCGAACAGCGCAGGTTCGGGCACCGGCTCATGGACAAGATGTTCAGGCCGATGGCCCTGGCGCTCAAGTTCATTCCTCCTGAAGAGATTTCGGCCAAGATTATCCTTGATGTCACCGAAACATTCTATCGCATTCCCGGCTCATCGTGCATGGGTTTTCTGAAGGGCTCGCCCCAGGAGTACCTGCATCAGCCGCTCATGGAATACTCACAGCAGAAAGGTGCAGTTTTCCAGAACCATTCGCCGGTCGACGAACTGCTGTTCGACGGCAAAAGCATAAGGGGAGTGCAACTGCGCAACGGCGAGATCCTCGATGCTGATTACTATCTGTCGGCATTGCCTGTTCATAACCTCTGCAAGGTGCTTCCCCCTTCACTCAAAAAGCATGACCGCTTCTTTGGCGACCTTGACAGGCTTGAAGGGGTGCCGGTTATTTCGGTGCAGATCTGGTACGACCGCGAAATCACAGCTATCGACAACGTACTGTTCAGTCCGGATGGTGTTATCCCGGTTTTTGCCAACCTGGCAAGGACGACGCCGGACTACCGGAGCCTGAGAGGGGAGAAGTTCGAGGGCAAAACCCGCTTCGAGTTCTGCGTTGCTCCGGCAAAAGAGCTGATGGGGCTCACCAAGGAGGAGATAATCCAGAGAGTCGACAGGAGCGTCAGGGCGAATTTCCCGAAAGAGTCGCAGGGCGCCAGGATCCTGAAGTCGACGCTTGTCAGGATTCCTCGTTCGGTTTATGCTCCACTCCCCGGCATGGAACGGTACCGGCCGACACAGGTGACTCCAGTCAGCAATCTGTTTGTCGCCGGCGGTTTTTCGCAGCAGCTCTATTACGATTCGATGGGTGGTGCCGTCATGAGCGCTAACCTGGCTGTGGATTCGCTTATCACGGAAGCGTCAAAGGCAGATAGATAAGATGTTGGCCCGAACCCGTCCAGTAAACTTTTCCGGACTCATAAAAATTGTTCTTTTTCTCGATTAAATTCTTATTTTTGCAGACCTGATTGAATGATTGACCCCAGGGTCAGCAGGCCCTTGTAGCTCAGTGGATAGAGCAGCAGTTTCCGGAACTGAAGGTCGGCAGTTCGAATCTGTCCAAGGGCACAAGTTTGATAGAAAATATTCGGGGTGTGGCTCAGCTGGTAGAGTGCTGCGTTCGGGACGCAGAGGTCGTGGGTTCGAGTCCCGCCACCCCGACAAAAAGGCGGTTACAGCATGTACTGTAGCTGCCTTTTTCTTTTTCCCTCCTGCATTTCCTCTCTTCTTTCCGTTTCCTTTGTCTGATGTTATCTGATGATTTTTAGCGTTTTTTAAGGGAAATTAAAGCCCCTTTTAATCCATCCTATCTACATTATACCTCTGTAATAAGAATTGTTACTGTTGGGCTCTCCTTTATCCTCCTGCTTCTGATTTTCAGAGAATGCTGCCGAAAGGAATGTCGGGGTTTATTCAGCCAGTTTCCGCACGGCGAAAAGAGGTGTTGGACCGTTCGGCATGGTGGGGCGGGTTACACATTTTTTGGCCGTTTTGGGCTCACGGATTAACAATTGTTAAGTGGGCGGGCAGGGGCTTTTCATTGAAACATCAACATCAGAAAGCATGATTATTCCAGATCGCAAAGTCATGGGGAGATTTCTCCTCTCCGTTCTGCTTTGCGCCGGTTTTTCCTCGAAAGCATTCGCTGTCGAGACCGGTGACAAGGCGCCAGGATTTGAACTTCCCGGACAACAGGGTGTGGTGCGTCTTTCAGATACCTCCGGTTCGGTCGTGTATGTCGATTTCTGGGCCTCATGGTGTGGACCCTGCCGTCAGTCGTTTCCCTGGATGAACCAGTTGCAGGAAAAATACCGGGCCAAAGGGCTCAAAGTCATAGCAGTCAATGTGGATGCCAGAAGTGAGGACGCCCGAAAGTTCCTTGCCCAGAATCCCGCAGGGTTTACTGTTGCATTCGATCCGAAAGGGAGCACACCGGCCGGTTACGGCGTTAAAGGCATGCCGACGAGTTATCTGGTCGGAAAGGACGGTAAAGTCATTTTCAGGCATCAGGGATTCAATCCTGCTGAAAAAGAAAAAATCGAGAACGATATAAAGTCAGCACTGGAGGCAGGAAAATGAAAAAGAACATGATTCGAATGGTGGCAGCCCTCGTTTGCCTTATCACTTTGTCAACGCTTTCAGGTTGTGCGACGGTGCAGCCCTGGGAGAAGCAGAATCTTGCCAAACCAGAAATGACTTTCGAGGGTGACAAGCTTGATACCGGTTATACCGAGCATATCTACAGCAGCAAAGAAGCGGCTTCCGGCGGAGCTGGCGTAGGCGGCGGTGGTTGCGGCTGCAATTAAGGCTAACTCATAATCATCAGGATAAATCTATGAAAACGCCCCCCTCAATAAAGACCACAAAGGTTATCGGAGCAGCTCTTACGGCCGCAGCCATGTTTCTGCCTTCAGCGCGACCTGCATTTGCCGATGCGGCTCCCGAACGTGGAATTGTGGCTTTCAAGTATCTCAACTACCGGGATAGCCAGCCCAACCAGGAACGGATGGACATCAACGCTTATTCGATAAGGGCCATGACGCCCATTGCCGGCAAATGGGCAATCGACGTCACGGGAATCCACGATTCGGTAACCGGTGCCTCACCTCATTACCATACCCATTTCGACACGGCCACAGGCGCCTCAAAGCTTAATCCGGATACGCGCAAAGCCGTCGATCTGAACGTGACCCGCTACTTTCCAACAGGAAGCCTGACTGCAGGTACCAGTTATTCGGAGGAATCGGATTACATCTCGAGGAGTTTGTCCCTGCAGGGAAGTCTATCCAGCCCGAGCAAGAATACCACAGTGACTCTTGGCGGCAGTGTCACAACAGACACAATTACTCCGAACAACTTTCCCCTGACAGATAACAAAAAGATCTATTCATGCCTTGTGGGAGTTACCCAGGTTATGTCGAAGAACGATATCGTGCAGTTGAACCTCGGGCGTTCAGCAGGAACCGGGTACTATTCCGATCCATACAAGACCCTTGACGAAAGGCCGAGGCATCGAAACAGTACAACCTTCATGACAAGATGGAACCATTATTTCGAGTCTACCGAAGGTGCCGGGAGGTTCGCATATCGTTACTATACCGACACCTTCGGCATCAATGCGCACACACTGAGCGCAGAATATGTCCAGCCGTTGTCTAACGGGTTCACCCTGACGCCTTCCGTGAGGTACTACACGCAGAGTGCTGCCGATTTTTATATCCCGGTCGGACCTGACGAGAAGGTCACGGGGGACGCAACCGATCCAGGTTCGGCGCTGTTTTATTCCGAAGATCAGCGAATGTCGGCTTTCGGAGCTGTGACCCTCGGAATCAAGGTCTCGAAAAGGTTCGCAAATGAATGGCTGGTCGACTTCAGGTACGATCATTACATGCAGCGCGACAACTGGGCGATGAACGGAAAGGGCGACTCAGGCCTGGCCGCATTCAACGCACATTTCATTCAGGTTGGTTTGTCGAAGGAGTTTTAGTTTGATTTGTCCAACTGTCAGCAAGGCATTGTTTAGCCCTGCTGACAGTGACCGGGGAGCTTGACGAGTGTCCCGGTCAACCCCTGATAGACCGGCAGCAGCACATAAACTACGCTCATTCAACGATGTGATGGATATATATCGATTCGGTTTCGAGGCTATGGGCTGTGGTTGTGAGGTTGTTGCCGCCTGTTCGGGCAAGGCTTTGGCAATGTCGGCTGTGGAGGCGGCCATACATGAAATCACGAGGATCGAACAAAAGTATTCCCGTTACAACCCAGACAGTGTAGTCTCCATGATCAACGATCAGGCAGGCATCGCCAGCGTCGCATGCGACGAAGAAACGATTTTCCTGTTAAGGGTTGCTGCTGAGCTTTTCAGACGGAGCTGTGGACTGTTCGATATCACTTCAGGGGTGTTAAGCAGGGCATGGGATTTCAGTAAGTCCGGACTGCCCGAGAAATCAGTGCTCGATGGGTTGCTTGAGCTGGTCGGTTGGGATAAGGTCGAATATTATGACAGCAAAGTCAGGCTTGTGCAGAAAGGCATGCAAATCGACCTGGGAGGCATCGGCAAGGAGTATGCGTCTGACCGGGCTGCCGAATCCCTTCATAATAAGGGCATAAGGCATGGGTATGTGAACATGGCGGGTGATATCAGGGTCGTCGGACCAAAACCAGATGGAGAACCCTGGACGATCGGTGTCAGGGATCCACAAAGCCCCGACCAGATGTTCGCTTCGATTCCCCTGTACGGCGGTGCTCTGGCTACCAGCGGTGATTATGAACGATATGTCGAAGTGGAGGGGCGCCGTTACTGCCATATCCTCGATCCGCGCACGGGGTATCCCATGGATTACTGGCGCTCCGTCACAGTCGTTGCCGACTCGGCAAGCGAGGCAGGAAGTTTTACGACGATTGCGATGCTGAAGGGAAGTGACGGCCTCGAATACCTGGAATCATCAGGTATGATTTATCTGGCTGTTGACCGGTCGGGAGAGATTTATCAAAGGAACTGACCCCTATCATTCCTGAAATCATCCTGGAGCGCAATGATAATCCATTTTTCAGGCGAGACCTTGGCCCAGAAAGTACAATCTGTTAAAGATCGGGAGGAATAATTATGGCAACGACCAAGACTGGTACAACCGGCAACGACACGTTCAGTTTTACCTCATTCAGCTCATCAAAACCATCTTCCGGCACGACCTATACACTGGATGGATTGGCTGGTACCGACACGTTCCGATTCGATGAAGGCTCGACAGGAAAATATCTCTCAAAATTTCTGAGCACCAACTTTACCATACAGCCGGTCAATGCAAGCGGGGTAATTGTGGTTTCAGGAGCAAGCAGTGGCGGCACTTCAATCACTTTAAACCTTACCAGCGTCGAACAGCTGGTGTTCGGTGACAAAACCGTCACTCTCACCTATGCACCGGCAGACTCCACGCCGCCGACGGTCTCGAATTTCATTCCTGCAGAAGCTGCGACAGGAATTGCGGAATCTGCCAACATCGTTGTGACTTTCAGCGAGGCGATCCAGAAGGGTACGACAGGTAATATTGTCATTCATAGCGGAGTGGCGACCGGAGCTGCCTTTGAGATTTATAATCTCGCAACGGCTACGCCGAACCTGACAGTTTCCGGCAACACGCTGACGATCAATCCGACGGCCGATCTGGCCAGCAACACCGTCTATTTCGTGACGTTCGATGCCGGCACGATCAAGGATATCGCAGGCAACAGCTATGCAGGGACCTCGACCTACGCTTTCACGACAGGAGATTTAGTCGCTCCGACGGTCATGACATTCAACCCGGCCGATGCTGCGACCGGAGTGGCGGAATCTGCCAACATCGTGGTGACTTTCAGCGAGGCGATCCAGAAGGGTACTACAGGAACGATCGTCGTCCACAGCGGTTCGGCGACAGGTACGGTCATTGAGACCTATAACCTCGCGGTGGCTACACCGAACCTGTCGGTTTCGGGCAGTACGCTGACGATCAATCCGACGGCCGTTCTGGCCAGCGGTAACAGCTATTTCGTAACCTTCGATGCGGGCACGATCAGGGATCTTGCAGGTAATGGGATCGCGGCCATAACGACCTATGATTTCACTACCGGTGATACCATTGTCCCTACGGTCACGACATTCAACCCGGCCGATGCTGCGACCGGAGTGGCGGAATCTGCCAACATCGTTGTGACTTTCAGCGAGGTGATCCAGAAGGGTACGACAGGTAATATTGTCATTCATAGCGGAGGGGCGACCGGAGCTGCCTTTGAGACTTATAATCTCGCGACAGCTACGCCGAACCTGACGGTTTCCGGCAACACGCTGACGATCAATCCGACGGCCGATCTGGCCAGCAATACCGCCTATTTCGTGACGTTCGATGCCGGCACGATCAAGGATATCGCAGGCAACAGTTTTGCCGGAACCACGACCTATGACTTCACGACGGGAGACACCATTGCGCCGATGGTTACGAGCTATGCCCCAACTGATGGAGCGACCGGTATCGCAGCAGCCAACGATATCGTGGTGACTTTCAGCGAGGCAATCCAGAAGGGCACATCGGGCACAATTGTCATCCACAGCGGGTCGGCAAACGGAGCAGCGATAGAGACATACAACCTTGCCGGCGGAACGGGTTCAAACCTGGTGGTTTCGGGCAATACGCTGACGATCAACCCGACCGCCAGTCTTGCCTACAATACACACTATTTTTTGACATTCGATGCGGGAACGATCAAGGATGTTGCCGGAAATGGGATCGTCGCCATAACGACCTACGATTTTACGACCTCCCAGTATCCGAATGACTATGCGCCGGTGATAACGGTCAAGAATGCAAACGTCAATCTTGCTGAAAATGCTGTGGCGGGGATTATTTCAGGAGCCGATGCTGATGCGGCCGATGCGGATCCCGGATCAGCGGTCACCTTCAGCCTTGTTGCGCCTCCGGTCGACGGCAGCAGCAACCCGCTGTTCAGCATCGATGCCTCCACAGGCCAGATCAGTCTTACGGCAGCGGGTGATGCCGCTATCGATTACGAGTCTGTGACGAAAAGTTACGACCTGACTGTCAAGGCGAGCGATGGCATGGTGACACATGAGCGGATGGCGACCGTCACGATCAACCTTGCCAACGTCAACGACACCGCCCCTGTTTTCTCTTCCGGCAGCATCAGCTCAGTGAACGAGAACTCACCGGTGAACACCATTCTTTACCAGTCGGCTACTACAGATCCGGATGGCGTGCTGGCAGGGCAGGCGACCACTTATTCGCTAAGCGGCACGGACATGGGGGCGCTGAACATCGATTCGTCGACTGGAGCGGTAACGCTTAAAGCTTCAGCTGATTTTGAAGCCAAAAGCAGCTACAGTTTCAACGTGGTAGCTGGCGACGGAGTCAACACATCAACTCAAGCTGTCGTGGTGTCGGTGGTCAACCTGAACGATAATTCCCCGGGGTTCAGTTCCGGCGGTACGGGCACGGTGAACGAGAACATGGCGGCAAGCACGATAGTTTACACTGCAGCGGCGACAGATGCGGACAATCTCGGTCCCCTCAGTTATTCACTAAGCGGCACGGACGCTGGTGCGCTGAACATCGATGCGTCGACTGGATCGGTAACGCTGAAAGCATCTGCGGACTACGAAACCAAAAGCAGCTACAACTTCAATGTGGCTGCTAGCGATGGAACGAACTCGGTATCGAAAGCTGTGGTTGTATCTGTAGGCAACGTGAACGACAATGCGCCGGTGTTCCACTCTGGCGCGACAGGTTCGGTTATCGAGAATGCACCGGCGAGCACTGTCGTGTACCAGTCGTCAACCAGCGACCCTGATGGCGCGCTGACTGGGCAGGCGATAACCTATTCGCTCAGCGGGATGGACGCGGGGTCGCTGAACATCGACTCATCGACCGGAGCGGTGACGCTTAAAGCATCGGCTGATTACGAAGCAAAATCAGGATACAGCTTCAACGTCGTGGCCAACGATGGAGTCAACTCCTCGTCGAAGGCTGTCGTTGTATCGGTCGGAAATATTGATGAAGCACCTGCAAGCACAAATGACAGCCTGGTGACGCTCGATAATGTGACCAATGTTCTCGGCATCGATGATTTCGGTATCTATAACGATCCGGAAGGAGTGGCGCTCAGTGCGGTCAGGATCACTTCACTGCCGGATTCCGGCTCAGGGGTACTCAAATACAGCAGCAACGGCACGAGCTGGACGGCCGTATCGGAGAACCAGGTGATCACGCAGGTGGACATAAACGCCGGGAGACTGAAGTTTGAGCCGCTCTCCGGGATGACTTCGGGGGTGGTTGGCTTTCAGGTCAGTGATGGTGGGCTTTACAGTGCAGACACCTATACCCTGACGGTTTATGCCGAGCACGCACAATCGCTTTCCGCAGGTTCCGGCCAGACGATCGACGGCACCACTATCACGACGACCGTGCCGGCGGCGATGACCCTCGTTTCGGATTCACTGACGGATACAGGGGTCCCGCCTGCCGACCAGATTGCTGTTTTTGCCGATCAACTGATCGCGGACGGAACGGTGCACGATACCGTCCATAGTGCGATCGATACCTATGTCGCAGGGCTCTCCGACCCGACAGGCCTCGAAGTCCGCTCCCTGACGCTGGAACCAAATGCGGGATTCAGTGCGACCAGTCATGTGGCGATCACTGGGAACGGGTCCGGCCAGGAAGCGCTCATTATCGATGCGAGCCATCTTCCTGTGGGTACCGTGCTCGATCTGAACAACATAGAGTTCGCGGTCATCATCGGCCCAGCCCATCTCGAAGGAGGCGCAGGGAGCAACATCGTAATCGGGGACGACAGTAACCAGTACATCGTGCTCGGCCCCGAAGATGACACGATTCACGGCGGGGCCGGGGATGATACGATCGGTTCGCTTGGCGGCAACGACCATTTGTACGGAGATGCGGGCAACGACATGGTGACCGGCGGCGAAGGCAACGATACGCTGGATGGCGGTGATGGTAAAGATACGTTGCGTGGCGATGCCGGTAATGACACACTGATCGGTGGAGCAGGAGATGACACCGCCGTGTTCAGCGGTAATTTCAGCCGTTACAGTATCAGCTTCGACTCTCGAACGGACACTTACACCCTGTTTGACACGACAATCGGGGGTGGGGACGGTACTGACACGGTGACCGGTATGGAGCACTTCCAGTTTGCCGACGGAACCAGGGTTCCCGGAGAATCCATTGATGCCATTCCGCCCACGGTGCTCTCCTTCACGCCATCAAACGGCTCTACAGGTGCAGGCATTTCGGACAATATCGTCCTGAAGTTCAGCGAAGCGGTGCATCTCGGAACCGGTCTGATTGAAATCCACAGCGGTTCGGCGAGCGGAACGGTGTTCGAGACCTTTGACGTGTCGAACGACACACACCTGTCCATAAAAGGGGACACCCTTACCATCGATCCATCTGCCTCTCTGGCAAATGGGACCGATTATTACGTGACCTTCACCGACGGCAGCATCCAGGATTTTGCGGCGAACCATTACAACGGGTCGAGCGCCTATCACTTTTCCACGGTGGCCGCTGCCGTATCCGTATCAGGCGGCTCTTCATCGGGAGGTGGAGCAGGTAATGTGCTTGCCGGAGCAGCAGGGCTTGGCTTACTCGCATGGCTCGTGCTTTGATGGTTGTCACCTGAACAAGAAATCCCCCAACGATGAACAAGGTCGACAAGAAAAGGTCGGAGTTACGCGATGCATTTTCCGTAACAGTTCCGTGGCTGAACCGCATGATGCTGTTCAGCCTGGCGACCGGCGTTCTTGTACTCGCACCGAGCTGGTATATGATGGAGGTTTACGACCGGGTCGTCAATAGTCGAAGCCACCTAACGCTTGCCATGCTTACCCTGCTTGTCGTCGGTCTCTATGCAATGCTCGAATCGATCGAATGGGCCCGTTCGATGACTATGTGCGATGCCGGTCGCGAGCTCGATCGGCGGCTTCGGGATCGTGTGTTCAATGCACTCTTTTCGGGCCGGCTTAAAAACCTTCCTGCGGGCAACTCACTTCAGACGATGGGCGATCTGAGGACGTTGAGGGATTTTTTTCCCTCTCCTGTATTTCTTGCTTTTTTCGATGTCCCGCTTGCCCTGCTCGTTCTCGTGATACTCTACTTCATGAACCCTGCCCTGTGCGGTTTTGCCGTTGCCGGAGGAGTGGTTCAGTTTCTTATCGGCTACTTTAACGAGCTACGCGTCCGCAGGCCGCTGACGGATGCCAGCCGGAGATTGCATGGCTCACAGCTCTATGCGTTCGGCGTGCTGCGTAACGTCCAGGTTATCGAGTCGATGGGGATGCTCTCCGGCCTCAGAGCCCGGTGGCTTGTTCGTCAGCGAAAATATCTTTCGAGCCAGGCGGAAGCATCCGACACGGCAAGCACGAATGCGGCCCTGTCCAGACTGGTGCAGTCGCTGTTGGGTTCGCTGCTTCTGGGCATGGGATGCTGGCTTACTCTCAAGGGTGAACTGTTCGGCTCGGGAATGATTGTGGCTTCCATTCTTGGGGGAAGGGTTCTGAGCCCGATGGTCCAGATCATTGCGAGCTGGCGTCAGATAGATGGGGCACGTGAGGCTATTGGCCGTCTCGACGGACTTCTCAAAGCGGTTCCTGCCGAACAGCCATCCATGCCTCTGCATGCCCCCAAGGGGGTGCTGACTGTAGAAAATCTTCAGGCCGGCGCTCTTGGAAGTCAGGTGCAGATACTGAAAGGGCTCTCATTCCGCGTGGCTTCCGGGGACTCGGTTGCCGTGGTTGGTCCGTCTGCCTCCGGAAAGACAACGCTTGCGCGACTTCTTGTCGGTGTCTGGGCACCCATGCGCGGTAATGTCAGGCTCGACGGATGCGATGTCATGGATTGGAACAAGGAGGAGCTCGGGCCTCATGTAGGGTATCTGCCGCAGAACGTCGAGCTTTTCGACGGCACAATGGCGGAAAATATCTCCAGGTTTGGTCTTGTCGATCGCGAAAAGGTTCATCGGGCATGCATCATGGTCGGGCTTGATGATTTCATCTCCTCGTTACCGGCCGGTTACGACACGAGGATAGGGGAGGACGGGGCTTTCCTGTCAGGCGGTCAGCGCCAGCGTATCGGGCTCGCCCGGGCGGTGTATGGCATGCCCGCATTCGTGGTACTGGATGAACCGGATTCGAGCCTCGACGAAGCCGGGGACAGGGCATTGATCGAGACCCTGCGCGCACTCAAGGCGGCAGGTTCGACTGTGATTGTGATGACTCACCGTCTCGACGTGCTTGCCGCGATCGATTATCTTCTCGTGCTCATCGATGGCCAGGTCAGGCAGCTCGGGCCGAGGGACCAGGTGCTCGAATCGATGAAGGGCAAGCCAGCACAGCCGGTGCCAGCGCTGCCGGGAGGAGCAAGGCCATGAGACATGAAACAAGCTCGCCCAACCCCTTGATCCTTTCGCTGCTCTCTTTACGGAAGGAGCTTTTCTGGGTTGGTCTGTTCAGCATGATCGTCAACGTGCTGATGCTGACGCCCACGATCTACCTTTTGCAGCTGTATGACCGCGTCTTTATGAGCCACAGCGAACTTACGCTTCTTGTTGTGACGATTCTGATGATCCTTTTCTATGCCGTCATGGCTGTCGTCGAGTGGCTTCGGTCCAGGCTTCTGATCCGCGGAGGAGTGCGGCTCGACGAGGCGCTTAACAGGCTCGTTTTCGACGCGAGCTATGAAAATAGCCTGAAATCAGCCGTTCCAGGGCAGGCAGGGCAGCTCAATGACCTGGCGACAATTCGACAATTCTTTACCGGTACAGGCATTTTCGCCTTTTTCGACATACCGTGGACGCCGATCTATATCGCGGTCATTTTCCTCCTGAGCCCGCTCATCGGCTGGATCTCGATTCTTTTTGCCGCCGTCCAGCTGCTCGTTGCATGGCTCAGCCATCGCGCCACCGTCAGGGATATCGAACTTGCTGCCGAAACCGACAACAAGAGCAGTGCTTTTCTGGAGGGCAAGCTCCGGAACATCGAAGCGGCGCATTCAATGGGGATGATCGCCGGTCTGCGCGAGCGATGGCTTCAGTACCACGAACATGCTGTTGAGGCTGGTGTCAGGATGCATTACCGTCAGCATCGTCAGCTGGCCATCTCGAAATTCCTCCGCTACTGCATGCAGTCGCTTACCCTCGGCGCCGGTGCGTTGCTGGTGATCGAAGGCAAAATGAGCCCCGGCGGGATGATCGCGGCCAACGTCATGATGTCCAAAGCCCTACAACCGCTCGATCTTGCCATAGTAATTTGGAAGCCGTTTATCCATGCGTTTGATGCGTTCAGGCGGCTGGACCTCCTGCTGAAGCTCCATCCTCAACGTCCTGATCAGCCATCACAACCGCTTCCGGAGGGCGATGTCAGGATAGCCGGGCTTATCGCGACCGTAAAAGGACGCCAGGAGCGCATACTGCACGGACTCGATGCATCAGTTCCGAGGGGGAGCGTAGTTGCGATCGTCGGCCCTTCCGGATCAGGCAAGTCGACACTGGCGCGCTGCCTTGTTGGCGCGTGGCCGGAGGTGAAAGGCACGGTCCTTTACGATGAGAAGCCGATTGGAACTTGGAGCAGAGAGGAGATCGGACCCCGTATCGGGTACCTGCCCCAGGATATCGAACTGTTTGAAGGATCGGTCGTCGAGAATATCGCACGTTTCGGGAAGATCGATGCAGCGGCAGTCATCGATGCCGCCCAACGTACCGGAATTCATGAGATGCTGCTTCGTTTCCCGAAAGGTTACAACACCCGGATTGGCGAGTCGGGAGGTGTACTCTCAGCAGGGCAGCGGCAACGGCTCGCCCTTGCTCGGGCGCTTTACGGTGACCCGTCGGTCATCGTGCTCGACGAGCCGAACGCCAATCTCGACGATGCCGGGGAACACTCGCTGGCACAGGCTATACTCGATCTTAAATCGCGTGGCAGGACGGTGTTTCTGGTCACTCACCGGATGAACATCCTTTCCGTCGTTGATCGGCTGCTTGTATTAAAGGAGGGCCGGATAGCACATTTTGGGTTGCGCGACGTAGTTCTGGACGCAATGTGCCCCCAACCCGTTCAACCGGCTGTCGACGCGGTTTGTGAACAAATATGAAAAAGTATGGAGGCGTTCGATGAAGGAACCCGGTTTCGTGAACCCAAAATTGCACGGTGAGCCGTTGCCAGACGACAAACCAGGCCTGGATGTGCGGCATACAGATACCCGGAAGCCGATACTGTTCGGCGTATGGGCCCTGATCGTAGGGTTCGGCGGATTTCTGCTTTGGGCATCGCTGGCGCCTCTCGACGAGGGGGTTCCCTGCCAGGGGCAGGTGAGCATCGCGACCAAGCGTAAAGTTGTTCAGCATCGGCAGGGCGGAACCGTTGCCTCGGTCATGGCGCATGAAGGGCAGTTCGTCAGGAAGGACGAACCGTTGCTGGTGCTCGATAAACAGACCTCTAAAGCCAGGTATGAGGAGGTGCACCAGCACTATCTCGGCCTGCGTGCAGCCGAATGTCGTCTTCTGGCCGAACAGCGGGGAACTGAACTGATCGACGTTCATCACGATCTTCAGGTCGATCCGGACCAGCACCTTGTGCGGCAGCTTATGGTAAGCCAGCGTGAGATTCTTGCGTCGCGAAGAATTACACTACGCTTGCTGCAAGACCAGCTTACCGGCATCAGGAACCTTGTAGCCAAGGGGTATGCACCGCTGAGCCAGCAGCGGGAACTCGAAATCAAGATAGCCCAGCTCAGGGAGGAGCGTGCCTCGCAGCTTGCCCAGGTACAGAACGAAGTGCAGGCCGATGCCGAAAAGTCCAGGGCGCTTGCCCAGGAACTTGCCGAAACGGTCGTCAAATCACCCGCAGACGGCCAGGTCGTCGGATTGCAGGTGCAGTCGGTCGGCGCAGTCGTCCAGCCCGGCCAAAGAATGATGGACATCGTTCCGCTCAATGAAGGGCTGATGATAGAGGCTAAAGTAGCGCCCCATCTTATCGACAAGGTACGGGCAGGCCTTATGGGCAACGTGCAGTTCGCATCATTTGCGAACTCACCTCAACTCGTTGTCCCGGGCAGGATAGAGTCGATATCAGGCGACCTGATTACCGATATGCCGGGGGGAAACCTTCCTGTGCAGTCATACTATCTCGCAAGGGTGCTGATAACGCCCGATGGGCTGAAGAGGCTCGGGAGTCGAAAAATGCAGCCAGGTATGCCTGTACAGGTCATTTTCAGGACCGGGGAGAGATCGCTGCTTACCTACCTCATGCATCCGCTCGTAAAACGGATGTCTGCATCATTGAAAGAGGAGTGAACAGGATGGCGCATAACGTGAATGGAACAGACCTGAAAGGAGGCAGGCCAGGAAGAGCATTGCCCGGCATGAGGTTGAAGGCGTTTATTCCTGTATCGTTGATCGCCTGGATGTTTCCGGTTCTTCTCTCGGCATCGCCGTTCAGCTTGAGCGAAGCATGCAGACGGGCTCAGGAGTACGACGTGCAGGTCAAAAGTTCGGAGGCGGACCTGAAGATCTCGCAGGAGGAGGTCTTAAAGGCGGCATCCTCGTTCAAACCGAACATTCGGGCTTCGACCTCACGGGGAAGAAACCGCACAGAGAGCATTACCACATATGTTCCGGGTGGCGACACCGTCTATTACAATACCCTGAGCAACAGCGTTTCCTTGCGGCAACCTCTTTTCAATATGGAAGACATCGCCTCATGGAAACAGGCCAGAGCCGTAAGGGCCAAAAGCGAATCGTTGCTGATGAGCGAGAAATCCCGGCTGATCGTTCGGACAGCAGAAGCATTCTTCAATGTGCTCTATGCGCAGCAGAATGTGGCATTCACCAGAGCGCAGACAACAGCCTCCGTTGAACAACTGAAGCAGGCCCGGAGCCGACACCATGAAGGGTTCGGGACGATCACCGAAATCAGCGAAGCAGAGGCCAGTTACGATACTGCTGTCGCCGACGAGGCAAGCGGCGTAGCCAGCCTTGATTTCAACAGGCGTGAACTTGAAAGAGTAACAGGAATCTACACTGAAGAACTCAGCAGGTTTCTTCCTGAGCGAATGTCCCTTGACAGGATTGAACCTCATGACGTGAACGAGTGGATCCAGATGGCAGGTAAAAACAGCCCGAAACTCGGGGCGGCTCGGCAGGATATCCAGATTGCCCGTCGGGAAGTCGAAAGGAGCCGCGCGTTCAGATACCCGACAGTCGATCTGGTAGCCGGCAGGAGCTGTTCGGTTAGTGAAAACAATTACACGATAGGCTCGACTTATGATACCTGGTCGGTCAATCTTCAGGTGAGCGTGCCTATCTACACCGGTGGCTATACGGGTGCCTCGATCCGTCAGGCAGTAGCCAAACGCATGAAGTCCGATGATCAGCTCATCTGGCAGGAACGGACCATGGCTTCGGATATTCGAAAATTCTACAACGGCGTTCTGAATGGCGAGGTGCAGATAAAGGCCTATGAACAGGCAGTAAAGTCGAACGAAACAGCAGTTGACGGCACAAGGGAAGGGTTCAAGGCGGGGTTTCGCACCAACGTCGATGTACTCAATGCCCAGCAGAAGCTCCTGGAGAGTCGCAGGAACCTCGCCAGGGCCCGATACCAGTACATTCTCGACAGGCTTATGCTGAAGGAGGCCGCAGGCGTCCTGACGGTGGCAGATATAGACGAGATAGAACGGTGGTTCTCTACCGACAGGAGCTGATCACCTGCCGATAGGCATGATGATCAGCTCCTGTCTCATTTTTGTTACATCATCAGAAACGATTTGCCGGATTTCATGCTTTTTGTTATTGTATGAATAAATGCTCATGGGATGGATGCAGCAATAATTGAGAAAGATGTGGAGCTTTGTCAACACACCTGCGATCACCCCGACGTGGTCGACAAAGTGCGTAAGGCAATGCCGGAAGAGCGTTTGCAGCAGGACGTCGCACAGCTTTTCAAGGTTCTGGGCGATCACACCAGGATCCGTATTCTGAATGCACTGTATCGCTCAGAGCTTTGCGTGTGCGATCTGACCACGATCCTCGGGATGAACCAGTCGGCCGTATCGCATCAGTTGAGGGTGCTGAGAGACGCCAAGATCGTCAGGTCCAGGAAGCAGGGAAAGAATGTCCTTTACAGCCTGGATGACAGTCACATTTCAGGTCTTATTCGTCTCGGGTTTGAGCATGTCGAGCATTAATGATCATTTTTTTTTGTCTTATATATGAACAGGTGATCACATAATAATGTTAAAGAGGTAAAGAGGCAGTAAAGCAGTAGTAAAGGAGGCAGTATCATGCATGAAGCAACATTGGTCTTGCTCAGTATAATCAAGGCGTCATGGAGTGTGCTCCTCGATGCAGCACCATTTGTCCTGCTCGGTTTTTTCGTGGCGGGGCTCGTAAAAGCGTTTCTGCCGGGAAACTTTATTGCAACCCATCTTGGCAGTGGTATCGGAAGCATCATCAAGGCTTCTGCGATCGGCGTGCCTATCCCGTTATGCAGTTGCGGTGTCGTTCCCGCTGCCGCAGGGTTGAAAAAGCAGGGGGCCGGTAAGGGTGCGGTCGCGTCGTTTCTTATCTCTACGCCTGAAACCGGCGTTGATTCCATAGCCGTCACCTATGCTTTGCTCGATCCTGTGATAACGATTTTCAGGCCAGTCGCTGCTTTGGTGACGGCAGTTGCGACCGGCATTGCGGTATCCTTTTCTGAAAAGTTCGGCAGCGTTGATGCGCCAGTCGAACCAGTCACCGCCAAAACTTCCTGCTCATGCGGTTGCAGCCATTCGAGCAGTCCGAAGCCGAAACCGGGGATTGTCGACAAATTCAGGGAAGGAATGTCCTTCGCATTCGGCGACCTGCTTGGGGATGTTGGCTTGTGGCTTTTTGTCGGTGTGCTGCTTGCCGGCCTGATCTCGGTGTTCGTTTCTCCTCAGCTGATCGAGAAATACCTGTCCAACGAGTTTCTCTCCATGGCCATGATGCTGGCCATTTCGGTGCCGCTTTACGTGTGTGCGACATCTTCAACACCAATCGTCGCGGCGCTTGCTCTCAAAGGGATATCGCCCGGTGCGGCCCTGGTGTTTCTGCTTGCCGGACCGGCGACCAACGCTGCTTCGCTGCCGGTAATCTCCAAACTGCTCGGCAAGCGGGCGACCGCGGTCTATCTGGTAGTCATTGTCCTGATGTCTTTCCTCGCAGGCATGCTCATCAATAAGCTGTACGCATATCTCGGGTTGGACATTCGCAACTGGGTAAGAACCGTGGTCCATGAGGAAGGTGGTTTCATCCCTGTTGCCTCTGCGATCGTGCTCATCGTGCTGGTGCTGAAATCAGCCCTTACCGCTCGCTTCGGCAACCCCGAGTCCCACGAACATCACAAGCATTAATCACTCATGATGAAAAGGCTATGTTTCTAAATTTGGTACATAGCCTTTTTAATTGTTGATATCTGATGTGAGCCAGCAAGTGACAGGCCTCTGTCATAGTTTGTGGCCTACAGGAGCGAGATAGATGGTGAACTCTTCATCTCCATCCACATTGAGCAGCTTGTCCATCTCCTTCTGGTCGTAGGCTGCGATGGCGCAGGTGCCTGCCCCGATGGCTTCACAGGCCAGGTAAAGGTTCTGGCAGACGTGGCCTGCATCGAGGGCGATCACCTTGTGTGCTGCAAGGCCGTATCGCCACTCCATGCGGTAGGGGATCACGGTCCAGATGAAGGTGACTGCGGCATATCCTGGATATGGCTGACCGAGGGCCGCACTGACGATTTTCCGATCAAGGTTCTCCACCTCAAATTCAAACAGGAGCTGGTGTTCTAGAGGTAGGTAGCGGTAGATCCCTTTTTTAAGCCCGGTAACATTCAACACACACAGGTAAGTCTCGAAAGCGTGCCTGCATCCGGCGGATGGGACCGTCCTCAGCGCATGACCGGCATCGAGCTTGTGTTTGATACCCTGAGTTGCCCAGAGAAGGAAAGTGAGCTCCTCTAGGCTCAGGGGGCTATCGTTGTAAATGCGACAGCTTTCACGTTTTTCGATAGCTGTCCGGAGGTCGATGTGGCCGGTCTCTTTAAGTTGCTCAATCCGAGGAAGGTTCGCCCGCTTCGCATCGGTCGTAAATGGCTTTTCGATAGGGGGTGGCGGCATCCTGCGGCTCTGGTCAGTTTGGGAAAAATCAACAGAGGAGCGGATTTCGTCCTTGAGGAATAAGCGGTATGTATCGAGGATTTTCTTGTCCATGAGTCAGAGCTTGGCGGTTTTCAGGCGCAGGGAATTGGTGACGACAGATACGCTGCTGCCGGCCATGGCGATGCCGGAGAAGACCGGGTTCAGGAAATTGCCGAAAAGGGGATAGAGGGCTCCGGCGGCAAGCGGAATGCCGATGACGTTGTAGATGAAAGCCCAGAAAAGGTTCTGGCGGATGACCCGCATTGTTTTGCGTGACAGCGTGATCGCCTGGGCGACTTTCCGGATGTCGCCGTTAAGGATGGTTATGCCGGCAGATTCGATGGCGATGTCAGTGCCTGTGGCCATGGCGATGCCGACCTCCGCAAGGGCGAGCGCCGGAGCGTCGTTGATGCCGTCGCCGGCCATGGCGACCTTGTGCCCCTGGGCCTGCAGCTCTTTTATAACGTCTGCCTTGCCCGATGGGAGCACCTCAGCGATCACCTCATCGATGCCTGCCTGGGCGGCCATGTAGCCGGCAGCGGCTCTGTTGTCGCCGGTGAGCATGATGACCTTGATGCCTTTGCTTCGCAGCGCAGCGACCGCTTCGCGTGACTCCTTCCTGATCGTGTCGGAAAGCGCCACGATACCCTTGACCAGACCGTTCACTTCGAGTACAATCGCCGTTTTGCCTTGTGCCTGCATGGCTTTTACGTCGGGCAGGGCAGTTTCATCACCAGCCGGTTTCCTGATCCGGACTGCGGATTCTCCAATCGTTCCCTTTACGCCGATTCCTTCGAGCGCTTCAAAGGCAGTGACCTCCAGTAACGTTATCCCTTTTTGCCAGGCTGCCTGCACGATCGCCCTTGCAAGGGGATGTTCGGAGCGGTTTTCCACGCTGGCGGCAAGCTGCAGGAGCATTTCAGGAGATATGGCGCCATCGGAAGGCTTGATGTCGGTGACTTCCGGTGTGCCGTTGGTGATGGTGCCGGTTTTGTCGAACACCACCGTATCGACCGTGCTCAGCGATTCGAGGCTTTGGGCGTTCCTGATGAGGATGCCGTACTCGGCCCCTTTGCCGATGCCGACGATTATGGCTGTCGGGGTCGCCAGCCCGAGTGCGCAGGGGCAGGCAATCACCAGGATGCCGACCATACCCATGATGCCGTAGGAGAGGGCAACTGAAAAACCGAGCAGGGAAGTGCCGATGGTAATCCAGGCGAAAAAGGTGACTGCAGCGAGTACCAGAACGGTCGGAACGAAGACGGCCGCAACCTTGTCAGCGATGTCCTGTATCGGTGCTTTGGAGCCCTGTGCCTCTTCGACCATCCTGATGATTCTCGCCAGAACGGTATCGCGACCGACGTTTGAAGCGGTAAAGGTGAAGGAGCCCTGTTTGTTGATCGTGCCGCCAATCACCGAGTCACCGGTTTTCTTGTCGAGCGGAACTGGTTCGCCGGTTACCATTGATTCGTCGATAGATGAGTATCCCTCTGCGATGGTGCCATCCACAGGGATCTTGCCTCCTGGCCTGACTACGACGACGTCGCCCCGCCTGACCTGTTCGACAGGGATTTCGATCTCTTTGCCCTGCCTCAGAACGTTGGCCGATTTTGCCTGCAGCCCGATCAGCTTTTCGATCGCCTCCCCGGTTTTCATCTTCGATCGGGCTTCGAGGTATTTACCGAGCAGCACGAATCCGATCACGACGATAGCCGCGTCGAACCATGTGTCATGCGGCAGGCCGAGAGCGTCTCTCAGGCGGGGAAAGAGTGTGACGAAGGTGCTGTATGACCACGCGACAAGGGTCCCGATGCCGATGAGCGTGTCCATGCTGGCAGCACCGCTTCTGACGAACATCACGATGCCGTGCATGAAAGGTGCGCCCAGCCTGAAAACCATGTATGAGGAGACGAGCAGCGCGATGGCGTCGAATGTCTCCATGTCAATCGGCAGCTGCGGGACTGTGCCGGTCATTTTTGAGGCTATGTCCCACATCATGGCAGTGAAGAAGAGGAGGGCAATCGGCAAAGCCACCAGCACCCGGTTTTTCTGCTGCCTGAGCTCTTCGAGCTTCTCATCTTTGCGTTGCGAAACGTTCGTCGCAGCCTTTGTTTCTGCTGGAGTTTCCGCTTCAGGAGCCTTTTCTTCGACCAGTCCGTAACCGTATTTGCCGATCACATCGTTCAGGGCCTGCTCGGACATTCCGCCGTCATCGAATTCGAGCTTCGCCTTTTCGGTGGCAAGATTGACATCGACCTTCTCAATGCCCTCGACACCCGAGAGTTTCTTGGTGATGATGGCCGCACAGCTCGCGCAATGCATGCCCTTGACCGAATAGGTTTTGGTGGTCATGTTCCGGGATAGGTTATCATGTCACTGCAGAATACTACCGGTACTGGCAGGCAAAGGTTCCCTCTGGCGTCCGTATGGTTCTCAGATGGAAGCCTTTACGAGTTGCTGCCCTCGGTCTTGAACTCGGAAGTCAGGTGGAACTCGATCTCGGGGAAATCTTCTTTCGCGATCTTGAGCATCCATTCCGTTTCGGCGAAAAAGACAGGGTGATCCTCTTTGTCACGGGCGATGACGGTCGACTTCCGACGCAGGAACTCTTCGAGCTGGGTCTTGTTGTCGCTGGTGACCCAGAATGCCTTGTGGTAACGCAGCGGCATGAACGAGCACTGTGCCCCATACTCATGCTCCAGGCGGAACTGGATGACGTCAAACTGGAGTTCGCCGACCGTGCCGACAATCTTGCGCGTGCCGTACTGGATGAAGAGCTGGGCTACGCCTTCGTCGGTGAGCTGCCGGATCCCTTTTTCGAGCTGCTTGGTCTTGAGTGGATCACGGTTTTCGAGCACCTTGAAGATCTCCGGCGAGAAGCTCGGGATGCCCCTGAAGTGCAGGTTTTCGCCTTCGGTGAGCGTGTCGCCGATCTTGAAGATGCCGTTGTCGTAAAGGCCGATCACGTCTCCAGGCCAGGCCTCGTCGATGACGCTTTTCTCGTTGGCCATGAACTGGGTCGGGTTGGAGAAGCGAACCTTCTTGTCGAGGCGGGTGTGGTGGTAGAATTTGTTTCTTTCGAACCTTCCGGAGCAGATTTTGAAGAAGGCCGTACGGTCGCGGTGGTTCGGGTCCAGGTTTGCGTGGATCTTGAACACGAATCCAGTGAGGGGCTCTTCCGATGCGTTTACCATGCGCTCGGAGGCTTCACGTTCGTGCGGGCATGGGGCGACGTCGATGAATGTGTCGAGCAACTCCCTGATGCCGAAATTGTTGACGGCGCTACCGAAGAAAACCGGCGCGATCATTCCTTCACGGTAAAGCTCCGTGTCGAAAGGCTCATAGACCCCTTCGATCAAAGCGATGTCTTCGCGAAGTTTCTCTGCGTATGCAGAACTGACCCATTTATCCAGTATCGGGTCGTCGAGGCCGGTGAGATCGGTCAGTTTCTCGCCGATTTTCGATGCGCTCGATTCAAACAGGTTCAGCTTTTTGTCGAAAAGGTTGTAGACACCCTTGAAGGTCTGGCCCTGACTGATCGGCCAGGTCATCGGGCAGGTGCTGATATCCAGTTTCTGCTCAAGCTCGTCAAGCAGTTCGAACGGGTTGCGTCCTTCACGATCCATCTTGTTTATGAAAATGATGACCGGCGTATGTCGCATGCGGCACACCTCCATCAACCGTTCAGTCTGTTCCTCGACGCCCTTCATGCTGTCGACGACAAGGATGACGCTGTCCACAGCGGTCAACGTGCGGTAGGTGTCTTCTGCGAAGTCCTTGTGGCCCGGCGTGTCGAGGATGTTGATCCGCTTGCCGTGGTACTCGAAGCCCATGACCGAGGTCGCGACCGAGATGCCGCGCTGTTTCTCGATCTCCATGAAGTCGCTTGTTGCTGTCTTGCGGATTTTGTTGCTCTTGACCGCCCCTGCCGTATGGATAGCGCCGCCAAAAAGCAGCAGCTTCTCTGTCAGTGTAGTCTTTCCCGCATCCGGGTGGCTGATGATGGCAAACGTTCTCCGCTTGGCAATTTCCTTCTGCAACTCCATAGATGTTCCTGGCACTTTTGACTGTGATGGCGACCCTTTGCCTCATGTTCTGCGGTCAAAATAGCGCTATTAACCCTTCTTTAAAAACCCGATCCCGAGTTTTGTCCGCAACCGCATGTAAAAGGATATCCTGCAATTGATCAGATATTCATGAATCCGGGAAATGCAGTGTTGCCAATTCCCTTAATTCTTCCTCTTTCAGTTCTGTAATGCTTGCGACTGCACAAAGATCGTAGTGCGGATGTTCCCGTCTTCTTGATGCAATCGAAGCAAATCCAGCCGCCTGAAGGGTTCTGTTCAATACCTTCTGCGTAAATCCGCAATGGTGTGCCATGTAGATATTACCCTTCATCATGGATGCCCTGTGGCCATAGAGGATATCAATCGGCGCTATCGGGCCTGCCGGTGACATATATGCTGGATCGGTGAGTTTATCATGTGCGATCAATGCCGATACTGGCTGAAGGTCAGGACAGGTGATAATGGCAAAACCCCGGTTTTTGAGTACTCGCCGGAACTCTTTCAAGTCTATCGGCACCTAATGTGCATAGAGGTGTTCGATATTATGTGATGAAAAAACAGCATCGACAGATTTATCCTTCACGGCCGACATTTCAGTCATGGTGCCTGTTATGTCGGGATTGCAGTTCAGGTCGATATCAAGACGCAACTCCCGCCATTCAGGCCGGTTGAAGCCTCTGGTGGTCCGATCTTTATGTTTGGGGCCACATCCAACATGTAGGAATGTTTTCATGGTATTGAGCTTGATATTATTGGCTGGGGCATCGATCTGAAAACCATTTTTGTCAGAAACGGGTAAATCATGGTATTAATCATTAAAAATGAACCGGGATGGAGCCGGATCGTCTTTATTATTACCACAAAATAAATTGAAGAAAAACCTGATCTACAAAAATGGATTGTTTTATATATGTAACCATATGGTTGGAGACAGGGGTGCCCGAACCACCAATCCCATGCAACATTTGATCCTGCAGAGGATTGATTGAGAGTTCAATCGTTCGTGAATATGTTGATGGCGAGGATTTCGTTTCCCGAACAGGGGTGATCGCCAAAAAGACAGGCATCAGCATTTATACCGTCGGATAACTATCCTCGTTACCAATTTCTGTGTGCCGCAAGGGACTGCTCTTCTATCGCAAAGCGTGACGAAACTTCTCTTTCGATGATGTGGGCTATTTTCAATTCCATTAAACGTTTTCAGGTTTCGTCCTTTCCAACAGCCGGATATCTGAATCGAACAGCTTTCTGAAAGTTCATACCGTTTTATCTTATGGGAATTCATCGTTATGGAATTCTGCCTCTCTTTCTGGCTTCACTTTGCATCGGGTTGTTTTCACCACTGTATGGACTGGCGCGTCCAGCCGGCCAGGCTGGGGCCCTGTCATCCGGTGCTGTTGTTCGGGAGCGGCAACGTGTAATCGTCGGTTCAAAAACCGAAGAGTGGTATCTGGAGTGGCTGACACCTCCTGATCCGTCATGCGATCCATCCGGTGACGATTGGTATACGTGTCCGTGTAACGGATTTGCCTTTGGTGAACAAGGGCAGCTCGATCTTGTACGTCATATTCCTGGACAACCTGATGAGCACCTGCTTTTATCGCCATTGTTCAAACTTGGATATGATGGAGATGCGATTGCACGGTTGCCTAAATGGCCGGTTCAGGAAGGGGATTTCGAACGGATGGGCTCGCCTGGATTCAGCAAAATGGTCCGGTTCCGACCGATCGTCAGGATCATGAACTTTGCCGATTATGACCATGACGGCCGTTCGACAGAGTTTTTGCTGCAAACAGGGGCCGGACCCTGTGGACATCGACAGACGGTTCTTGTCGGCATTTCGCGCGCAAACCCCAGATTGCATGTGTTCGGAACCGTTGCAAATCCTGATGTTCCCCTTGTCCTCGAAAGCCCCGATGCATGGAAGCAGTTCCTCCGCGCAAAAAGAACAACCAGAGTTGTCTCCTGGTCTTGTGGTGATCATGGATCAGAGGAAGGGAGCGATATCGAACTCGTCGCAGCAACTGAAGGCATAAGGGCGTTTCTTCTGCGCTACTCCTGCGGCGATGCCGGGCGTGGTAGGCTTCTGGAGCGGACAGAACAATGATGCTCCTGAAGGGACACCTGTATGGAATCATTGTTTCCATGGCCAGGTGCTCCAGCTTCTCGAATTAAAGTCCCCTTTCCCATTAAGCGATGAGCTGTGGAAAAGGGGACTTTGAATTGAGTATCAGAGGGAATCGAGTAAAGGCTGCCTGCAGGGCATGTTTATTTACACAGTCGTACGAAGAGTCACAGCTGGCTCGAATGCCTCAATTATTAATACGAGGGTTTACGTATGAATCGCGTTTCGTCTGTCGCGCAGTTCAATGATTATGGCCTGTTGTTGGTCTGTTCGATAGATGACAATGTGCCACCTTTGAAATGATAGACGGTGTACAGTGAACCGGCATTCGTCGAGACGTTGATGGCTTTTTCATAAGCGTAGACATCATCGCCGATAACAACTGCGGCAGAAGGTGACTGAGCTACAGCAACGTCCTGCTTGGTTGATTTTCCCACCTGCAAATCACTCAAGCCGAACGCATACGATGTTGAGCAAACCATCGCCATCGAGATTGTTAAAAGTACCTTTTTCATCTTTTTGTGATTTTGTTGTTTGTGATTCCTGCACCATGCAGAACTCTTTAAGACAAGGCTTTTCGAGCCTGACTGCTGATTACTCCAGCCATATTGCCATCTTCCGTCAAGGGCATTGAGATGCCGAACCTGATCGTCGAGAAGTTTTTTTTATCGCGTCCAGGTCGACACCCTTTCTGCCTGCACCAGTGCGCTTTTCGCGCAATGCAGTCAACATCCGATTGTCGAACTGCGTGTAAACGTCGGTCATCATTGCCCACTGCCGCTTGTCCAGATCCAGAGGCAGTGACAATGTCAAGAATACCTATATGCAATTGCCTTCTCCTTTATGCTCTGTGTGAGTCAAACCATTAGAATACTAACAATTTGAAAGCGAAAGAACAAATAAAAAGGGGTGAATGTCCTCATGGTGACGCAGAAAGATTTGGGGAATGCAGTCAGTGGGAAATAAGAGAGGGCTGTGGGATTCGATTACCGAGACGGTTCCGGAGAGCGATTTGCAGGTGTTACGGTTTTGCTGCAGCTACGAGGAGAATCTGTTCAGAAAAAAGTTTTCATCTGCCGAACCGCCTACGCTGGTTTCTCCCGATCATCGTTTGACTTGCTGCCAGATGTTACGCACATTCGATTCGAGAGTGCGGATGAATCTGCCGATTGCCGCTATGTCGTTGTCGGTGAAATCGTTGAGAAGCTGGTCTTGCAGAGGATCTATGATTTTCCTGAGCTTGTCGACGGTAGACTGGCCTTCCTGGGTCAGGCTGATGAGATTTTTACGACGATCCGAACTGTCTTCGGTTCGTTGAATCAGTCCCTTGTCGACAAGGGTATCAAGCAGGCGCACGAGCGTTGCCCCTTCTATACCGACCGATGCTGCCAGGTCCTTCTGCTTGCTCTGGTTTCCGAGGATATGGAGATGCAGGAGTGGGCGCCAGGTAGCCTCAGTCAGGCCGGCATCGTGAAACTCATGGTCGATGATCTGACGACAGCGCCTTGTCAGAAGGGAGAGACGGAAAACGAGGTTATCTCTGTTAATCTCGGAATTGGCTGGCATTATGGGGCGTTTTCAGGATTTCGAACTCTGGCTTTAAAGTACGGTATGCTCTTAATCAATGCAAAAGCGGCATAGTGTATTTCATTTTCCTCGTTGTGTTTTACGTAAAGGGACGGTGGTGTATTCAGGGCATTTCACATTCCACCGACCATTTTTCCATATGGCATCTCAATTTATTTGTACAACGATACGATTGCGTCGTTGATCTTGCTGCATTGGGCGGAGATGACGCGTGAGCCTGAGATTCAGCACCCTTTGTGATGTTAAATGAATGAGAATGTAATTCCCCTGAATCAATAAACATATAAACAGCAGCAAATGGAGCTGGTTGAGTTCCATTTGCTGCTGTTTTGCAGGCGCGCCAAAGGTCGATGTGACCGGAGAGCTATTTTTTATTTGTTTTGAACCTCTTGTCGGGTGAGCCATCCTTCTTGAGCGGGCCGGCCGCTTTGGCTGAATCCTTTTTCGCTGCTTCCTTGTTGGCTTTGAACCTCATATCAGGAGTGCCATCCTTTTTGAGCGGAGCAGTTGCACCGGTTGCAGGTTTTTCAGCCGGTTTGACGGCGGGCTTTGCCTCTGGTTTGGCAACTGGTTTTTCGGGAACCTTTACTGCCGGTTTATCAGCCGGTTTAGCTTCAGGCTTTGCAACTGCTTTGTCCGCAGGTTTTACAGCCGGTTTTTCGGGAGCTTTTACTGTCGGTTTGTCAGCCGGTTTAGCCTCAGGCTTTGCAACTGCTTTGTCTGCAGGTTTGGCGGCTGGTTTTTCGGGAGCTTTTACTGTCGGTTTGTCAGCCGGTTTAGCGTCAGGCGTCGCAACTGCTTTGTCTGCAGGTTTTGCAGCTGGTTTTTCGGGAGCTTTTGCTGCCGGTTTATCAGCCGGTTTAGCCTCAGGCTTTGCAACTGCTTTGTCCGCCGGTTTGGCTGCAGGCTTTTCAGTTGGCTTTGTTACTGTTTTTTCTGCGGTCTTGGGGGTTTCTTTTTTAACAGTCTTCGCCTTATCCGTTTTTGCTGGCGCAGGGTTCTGGTCTTCGTTGGCCGCGAATGTTTTCGTTGAACCAAATGCAACGGTTACAAAGAATACCATGGCCAACAGTAGGGCTGATTTTTTCATGATTTTGTGTTTTTGTTCGTTGAACAACAGCTCAATAATCGTCAGAGAAAATGCAATTACTGCTTTTAGGGGGGATTAATAGTTAAAACTTACATAATTTTTGGCGTAGTAAAAAAATCGGAAATATCGGATATTGTACGTATAAAATACTCCCACCTGTGCGCTCCCGGTTTGGATTTACATCAAAACTATGGATACACAGGAAACTTGGGTATGTTGGTACGTGCGTTTGTTTCCGCCAAGGGCGGGCTGACGGTGTAGGGAAGGTATTCAAACCATTGATATGAAAAACGATCTTGAGTTTATGCGGTTGGCCTTCGAGGAGGCCTTGAAGAGCTACAATGAGGGGGGGGTACCGGTGGGCGCCGTGATGGTGGAAAATGGCAAGGTCATTGCCTGGGGCCATAACAAACGGGTGCAGGATGGCGATCCGGTCTCACACGGCGAGATAGACTGCATAAGGAGTGCGGGGCGGCGGAGCAGGTATGACGATGTCACCCTCTATACGACGCTTTCACCATGTATGATGTGCTCCGGCGCGATCGTGCAGTTCGGGATCAAAAGGGTTGTCATAGGGGAAAACAGAAACTTCATTGGAAATATTGAGTTTCTCGAGAAGAACGGCGTCGAGGTACTGCTACTGAATGACTCGGAGTGCGAACGGCTCATGAAACGGTTCATCATGGACCATCCGGAATTATGGGACGAGGATGTGGCAGGCAATACCTGAAAAGGGGATCAGTTGAGCAGCATGGTCAATCTGTTTCTTTCGTTCTGCCTTTGGTAATCGATGCTCTGGGTCATGCTGCGGATGCCGGTCGGTTCTTTACCTTCGTTTTGCAGCATCTTTTCAAGCGGGTTGAATGCTGTTCCCGCGCTTTCGAACACCAGCTCGACGCTCTCTTTTTTCTCTGAATAGGCGAGAGTCATATCGACAGGGGAGGCTGAAAGATGAGGTTTGTACATTTTCAGCATCTCTTCGACGATCGACAAAAGGTTCTGTCGGGTTTTCACCGGCAGGATCTGCTTTTCACAGAAAGCTTCTATCTCCGCTTGAATCGTAAAGATGTCATACGCCGGTGAGGTGATATGATGGTGGATGCTTCGGATCCTGTTGATGAACGCCTTTGTTTTTTCTTTTCCAGGGTTGTTGAAAATCTGGTCAGGTGTCCCTTCTTCGTAAATGACTCCATCGTCTATATAAAGCACCCGGTGCGAGACATCCCTTGCAAAGTCCATTTCATGGGTGACGATCACCATGGTCATGCCTCCCCTGGCCAGACGACGTATGACCGAAAGCACTTCACTGACCATGGTCGGGTCCAGTGAAGAGGTCGGTTCGTCAAACAGGATGATTTCCGGATCCATTGCCAGGCAACGGGCGATGGCTACCCTCTGTTTCTGGCCGCCTGACAGCTCATCCGGAAAGTTTCCAGCCTTTTCGGCCACACCTACCAGCGTGAGCAGCTCGATTGCCTTGCGTTCCGCCTCCTGCCTGTTCCTGCCCAACAGTTTAATGGGGGCGATGGTCAGATTCTCCATGACGGAGAGGTGATCGAAAAGGTTGAACGACTGGAACACCATGTTCATCTTCTGACGGATCTTCGGCACGTTCGTCTTCGGGTCGAGCAGGTCGACCCCATCGATCTGAATCGATCCGCCGCTTGGTCGTTCGAGCAGGTTGATGCACCGCAATAGCGTGCTTTTGCCGCTTCCGGACGGACCTATGATCGAGATGACCTCGCCTTCCCTGATTTCGATGTTGATATCTTTCAGTACGGAAAGGGGACCGAAATTTTTGGAAAGATGCTCTAACTTAATCATGCGCCTTGAACCTGCTTTCTTCTGAGTTTTGGATCCGCCAGCCGTTCGACATTCTCAAGCGCGAGCATGACTACCCAGGAGATGAAAATATAGAGGATCGCTACCATGACCAGCGGGAAGAATGCGTCGAACGTACGGCTGCGGATGATGTCGCTGGCTTTTGTCAGATCCTGCACGGCGATATAGCCGACCACGGAGGTCATTTTAAGGAGGGAGATGAACTCTCCCTTGTACACCGGCAGAATGCGTCGAATCGTTTGCGGCAGGATAATGAACACAATAGTCCTGAATTTCGTAAAGCCCATGGCAATGCCTGCCTCCATCTGCCCCTTGTCGATGCTGTTGATGCCTGCCCGGTAGATCTCGGCTACGTATGCGGCAAAATTCATCCCGAATGCGATAATCGAAACAGGGACCGGATTGATGTCCACCGATGCGAACACTACATAGTACATCAGCATCAGGGATACAAGCAAAGGAGTCCCGCGCTGAATGAATATATAGGCCTTTGCAGGGAGATTCAGGATCGGATTGCGTGACATTCGCATGAAGCAGACCAGAGCCCCAAGGAAGGTCCCTAAAATCGTTGACAGGACCGCAATGATGGCCGTGGTTTTAAGGCCGCTCACGATCAGCAGGTAACGGTTTTCCTCTATGATGTTGCTGTGAAAGCTGTTGACAAGGCTGGAAATAAATGGGGATATTCCTGTTTGTTCCGATTTTGTAAGGTCATGAATGCCAGGGGCCGCAACGCTTGCTGTCCCTGACGTAAGGGTTCCTGCGTTTACCCCTTCAGCATGGGCAGCTTCAGACATGACAAGTCGGCTTGCCGTGGCGAACAGATCATCTTCCTGCCTGTGCATGACGCCAAAGAGCAGGCTCCCGCCCAAAATGAAAAGTGCCAGATATTTTATTGTTCCAGCCATTGATGCCTTGTCTGTGATTTCAGATCGAATTTCTGATTACAACTTCTGAATGAAACCGACTGTACTGTTTCCATGAAATGCGCAGGCCGCCGGGTCCCGTTGTGTGTCGTCTCGGCGGCCTGATTCAGCCATCCATCACCTGCCGTAAAAGGCCTGCGCCTTATACGGGGAGACGTCAGTGGAGTCCTTTATTTTTTTACGAGTGCGGCAATGCCTCCGACGTAGTAGGGTTCGGAGAAAAGAACCTGCTTTTTCCGCTCTTCCGTGATGGTGATGCATGCAGCAATCATGTCGACCTTACCCGACATCAACGCAGGGATCATGCCACCAAAGTCCATATTTACGACCTCGAGTTTCTTGCCTGCCTTGTTTGCGATGTGGCGCGCGAGCTCGATGTCATATCCGACAATTTCTCTGGATCCGTCCACGAATGAGAACGGTTCTGTCACACTTGCCGTCCCCAGCCTGATTACACCATTGGTTCCGGTAGATGCGATCTTCGGCATTGGGGCAGGACTTCCGGATTTGGGGAACCAGCGTGTCAACATCTGATCGGTCGTGCCGTTGCTTTTCAGTTCCTTAATCACTGAATCTATGGTCTGCTTCAATTCCGGATCGTTCTTTCGGACGGCAAATCCGTAATTATCAACAGTGATCATGTCTTTAAGTACGACGAGGCCGCCTTTTTTTGCGGCAATGTTTTGAAGGATCGGTTCATCATAAGCCGCAGCGTCTGCCTTGCCGGCTTTGACGGCAAGAGCGGCATCGAGGACCGTATTGAAATACTTGAATTTGGCAGTCGGTAGCTTAGAGAGCACAAGCTGGTCGGCCACTGTGCCGGTAGGTATTGCGAACTCTTTTCCTTCAAGATCTTTAAGTCCTGTGACTTTCTCTCTTTTGCCGCATCCTGAAAGTGTCAGGCATGAGAGCAACAACGCCATAACAACTCTGAAACCGTAGCTCTTCATAATGATTCTCCTTTATTCAGTTGAGTCAGTTATCTCAAAACAGGTCAGCAATGGCATTCGTCATACCCCGCCCAAGAGTGTGTTCGCTGAGGTCGGCCCATGCAGAGGTACCGATGAACATGAAAGTTGTAAGGGTCAGGGGACGAAGGAACGGTATCATCTATTGAAATCTTACTGATGTTATCGTTGTGGTGTTTTTGCAAATATACTTCTTACGCCACTTCTTGCGGCACAAAATCGGCAGCAAGGCTTATTCTGCCTCTTGCATTTTCACTCTTTTTCCATCGCGACGTGTCGGTTTTTTATCGACATTTCCAATAGCGGCTAAAGAATGATTTTTGTTCATGTTTTGTGCTGTGAGTTATGAGAAAAAATACTACATTCCCCACACCTCTTACCATAACCATTACAGAATACACGCAACTATGAATTTCAATCCGTGGCACCACGTCGAGATCGGTGAAAATTGTCCGAATGTTGTGAATGCGATTATCGAGATTTCCAAAGACAGCAAGACCAAGTACGAGCTGGACAAGAAGACCGGCATGCTGAAGCTTGACAGGGTTCTTTTCTCGTCGATGCTTTATCCCGAGAACTATGGGTTTATTCCCAAGACTCTTGGCGAAGATCATGATCCGCTCGATATCGTCGTGATTTCACAGTGCCAGATCGTGCCGATGTGCGTTGTCCAGGCAAGGGTGATCGGCGTCATGCGCATGATCGACCACGGAGAGGGCGACGACAAGATCATCGCGGTTGCTGAAGATGACATGAGCGTCAGCGGCATCAACGATATCACTGACCTTGGCAAGCATTTCAAGTTGGAGCTTCAGCACTTTTTCGAAGAGTACAAGGCTCTCGAAGAGAAGACCGTACTTGTCGAGGATTTCATGGATGCCAAGATTGCCAAAGATATCGTTCTCGAATCGATCGCCAGGTACAAAGAGGTTTACGCTTAAGTCTCGGTCCTGAAGTAGGGTAACATAGATTCGCAGGGGCGGCATGGTGAAAAATCCATGCCGCCCTTTTTGTTTTTTGAGTCGGAGTCCTTTTTCCTTCCTTCCCGTTTTATCACCTTTCATGAGAGGGCGAAGCACCCCGGAATTATTGATGGCGTGCCGGTACCCGTTTTCATCGAACCATAAATCGCGACAGGTCATGAAATGGCGTATCGAAAAAGACAGCATGGGTGAGATCCCCGTCCCGGCGGATCGTTACTGGGGCGCGCAGACGCAGCGCTCGATCGAAAATTTCAGGATCGGGCCGGCAGGCAGCATGCCCAGGGAGGTGATCAATGCCTTTGGCTACCAGAAAAAGGCGTCGGCCATGGCCAATGCGGCACTTGGCGTGCTTTCGGAAGAGAAGATGCATGCTATCGTCAAGGTCTGCGACGAAATCGTGACAGGGCGACTCGATGACCATTTTCCCCTCGTGATATGGCAGACCGGGTCTGGGACACAGACAAATATGAATGTCAACGAGGTGATTGCCGGCAGGGCTCTGGCGCTGTCAGGAGGGGCGCCGATTACGCTGCATCCCAACGATGATGTCAACCGTTCGCAATCGTCCAACGATACTTTTCCGACAGCTATGCACGTTGCCGCCCGTATTGCACTGGGGCTGTCGACTCTCCCAGCCCTGAAAGAGCTGTTCCACGTTTTTCTCGAACGTTCCGATCGGTTCATGCATGTGATCAAGGCCGGACGCACTCACTGGATGGATGCCGTGCCGATCAGTTTCGGACAGGAGCTTTCCGGGTACGCAGCACAGCTCGATGGAGCGATTGGCGCGATCGAGCGCTCTTTGCCGCGCCTTGAACGCCTCGCGCTCGGGGGAACGGCAGTCGGCACAGGTCTCAACGCGCCTCCCGGATATGCAGAAAAGAGTGCTTCCATTATCGCAGAGCTGACAGGATTGCCTTTCGTTTCGGCACCGAACAAATTCGAGGCTCTGGCAGCGCATGATGCCCTGCTCGAGTCACATGGTGCGCTTCGGCTGGCTGCCGTGAGCCTGATCAAAATTACTGCCGACTTGAGAGCTATGGCTTCCGGTCCCCGATGCGGGCTTGGGGAAATATCCATTCCACAGAACGAGCCAGGCTCTTCCATCATGCCGGGCAAGGTCAATCCAACACAGGCCGAAGCGCTCGCGATGGTCTGTGCCCGCGTGATCGGTAATGATGTCACCCTTTCAATAGCCGGTTCGGGTGCACCTTTCGAGCTTAATGTCTTCAAGCCGCTCATGATTTCGGCGTTTCTCGAGTCGGCCGGACTTCTGGGCGATGCATGCCGTTCTTTCTCCCGCCTCTGCGCATCAGGGATTGAGCCGGTGAGGGAGGTGATGGAAAAAAACGCAGGCATGAGTGCCATGCTGGTCACGGCACTGGCGCCACATATCGGTTATGACCGGGCGGCCAAAATTGCCGGGAAATCGATAGATGAAGGGGTATCTATCCGAGAAGCGGCTCTTGCTTCAGGGTGGGTGACGGCTGCTCAATTCGATGCGTGGGCAGACCCCCGAAGCATGGTCGGATTGCCTGGAAAGCCATGATTTGCTGTTTTTATAGGGCTTGGTAAAGCAAAGAGCTTAAAAGCCCTGTGGATGTTGAGAAGTGTGCATCTTTCCTCGTACCGGTGTAACGGCCTTAATGGATGGTGCCGGATGCATTGCCTTCGGAAATAGCCGAAAAAGTCCTTTAAAATATTATAATAAAGTATTATAGCGCGATCTATCCTTTATGGGCCACTATTGTGAAGTGTCAGCAAAACCGCGTCGGACGGCATGTGTATTAATTGTGGACGGAATGTTGATAACTTGTTGATGAACCCGGAAAGTCCGGATTCATGCGGGTTCGAAGGTGAAAAATCGATGATATAGCAGAAAAGTGATATATTGGCCGAAGCGATATAAACAACGCAGGTATTTATCGAAACAGAACGCCCGTTTTCCATGATCCCTCTTTCCCCTGAAGAGCTGAAATCAAGAGCATCGAGAATAAAGCTCGTCCTTTCCGACAATGACGGGGTTTTCACCGATAACGGCGTCTACTATTCCGAAAAGGGTGAAGAGTTCAAACGCTACTCCATCCGTGACGGCATGGGTGTCGAGCGGCTTCGGGCACATGGAGTCAAGACCGGCATCATCACCGGTGAGGTCTCTCCGAGTATTGTCAAAAGGGCCCAGAAGCTTCATATCGAAAGTCTTTACCTCGGTGTCAGCGACAAACTGTCGCGGCTTGCAGATGTACTTCGCGATACAGGCCTCAATGTCGGGGAGATCGCCTATATCGGCGACGATGTCAACGATATAGGCATAATGAATGCGATAGCGCCTTCTGGCCTCGTAGCATGCCCCGGGGACGGGATGCATTTCGTCGAGCCTTGCGTCCATTATCGTTGTGTCGCTGTCGGCGGTCGTGGTGCATTCAGGGAATATGCCGAGTGGCTGATCGCCCTGAGGGCTTCGTAAACCAGAAAAGATTTGTATTCCAGTATCCATAACCAGAGGCATGTGATCTTCCCGGCAGGAAACGTGCTCTCCCTTATCTGACTGAGTATTATTTATGGCTGAAGTGAAAATCGGAAATTCCATGGCTGGGGATGGTCATCCCGTTTATGTTATCGCAGAGATCGGGATCAACCACAACGGATCTCTCGAAGTGGCAAAAAAGCTGATCGAGGGCGCTGCACAGGCCGGCTGCGATGCTGTTAAGTTCCAGAAGCGCACTCCCGAGCTCTGCGTCCCGATGGATCAGCGCCTGATTGAGCGCGACACCCCATGGGGCCGGATGACCTACATGGACTACCGGTACAAGGTCGAGTTCGGTTACGACGACTATGCTGAGATCGATGCATACTGCCGCGAAAAAGGCATTGCATGGTTCGCATCCTGCTGGGACGAGGATGCAGTCGATTTCATGGAACAGTTCAATCCGCCCTGCTACAAGGCGGCTTCTGCTTCGCTGACCGATCTCACGCTGCTCAAAAAGACCAAAGCTACCGGTCGTCCGCTGATCATTTCGACAGGCATGTCCACAATGGAGGAGGTCGATGCTGCTGTAAATGCGCTTGGACGCGACAACCTCATGATCGCCCATACCAACTCCACCTATCCCTGTCCGGTCGATCAGCTCAACCTGAGGATGATCACCACCCTGAAGCAGATGTATCCTGACAACCCTATCGGCTACTCCGGCCATGAAGTGGGTCTTGCCACGACATGGGCTGCTGTCGCGCTCGGAGCGATTTTCGTCGAACGGCACGTGACCCTCGATCGCGCCATGTGGGGCTCCGATCAGGCCGCGTCTGTCGAGATTTCCGGCATGTCAAGGCTTGTCTCCAACATCAGGGATATTGAAAAGGCTCTTGGCGACGGTGTCAAGCGGGTCTACGAGGGAGAAGCTGCGGCGAGAAAAAAATTGCGCAGGGTCTGATCTTCCCGAATTTGAAATACAGGGCGCCTTCCAGGGCGCCTTTTTCGTCATGAGGGTATGCGATTCAGCCAGCCCTCTTGCTATATTTGCCTGTCTCGATTAAATTTACCCCGATTTTGAATCCCTACGTCGTCTTCCGGAAAAGCCGGATGGACGATGCTTTTTCACCAGTTAACCATATGACTGCAATGAGCGACAGAACAACTCCCGCAGTGAAGGAATTCGAATACAAGGCAGAGATGAAGCAGCTTCTGGACCTGATTGTCCATTCGCTGTACACCCATCCCGAAATTTTTCTTCGCGAACTTATTTCCAACGCCTCCGACGCCATCGGCAAGGTTCGGTTCAGGATGCTCTCTTCAGAAGAGGGCCTCGACAGGGTCGGCGACCTGAAGATCACGATCAGTGTCGATCCGGAACAGCGGACGTTCGTTATAGAGGATACCGGTATCGGCATGAGCGAGGAGGAGCTGATTGCCAATCTCGGTACGGTCGCCAAATCCGGCACGCTCGGCTTCATGGAGGCCCTGAAGGCCAGGCAGGAAGGTCCGGTGATTGATGCCAACCTGATAGGTCAGTTCGGCGTGGGCTTCTACTCGGTATTCATGGTGACCGACGAGGTTACCGTTGAGACCCGCAGCGCAGAAAGCGGCGCTGAAGCATGGAGATGGCGCTCTTCCGGACAGGGAACTTACACTATCGAACCGGTGGAACGCGAGACCCGCGGTACGAAGATCTCCTTTACGCTCAAGGAGGAGTTCAAGGAGTTTGCCGAAGAGTACCGACTTGAGCAGATCATCAAAAAGTACTCCAACTTCGTCGACTACCCGATCTTCCTCGGCATCCGTCAGGTCAACAGCATCAGCGCTCTCTGGCAGCGCTCTAAAAGCGAGCTGAAGGATGAGGAGGTGAACGAGTTCTACAAGTTCATTTCGAACGATTTCAAGGAGCCGCTCGATTATCTGCATATCTCGATTGAGGGCGCTGTCAGTTTCAAGGCCTTGCTGTTCATTCCTGCAGAAGCTCCAATGGAGCTGCTCTACCAGCAGGGTGCGCTCGAAAAGCACGGCCCCCAGCTCTACGTGAAGAAGGTACTCATTCAGCATGAGTGCCGCGACCTCCTGCCGGAGTACCTGCGATTCGTGAGCGGAGTGGTCGATACCGAAGACCTGTCGCTGAATGTTTCACGTGAGATGGTACAGTCCAGCCCGGTCATGTCAAAGATACGCCAGATCCTGACCGGCAAGATCCTCGGATGGTTCGACACCCTTGCCAGGGAGCAGCCTGAGAAGTTCAAACAGTTCTACAAAGCTTTTGGACCTATCATCAAGATGGGCCTGAACACCGATTTTGCTAATCGCGACAAGTTGATCGACCTGCTCCGTTTCGAGACAACCAAGACCGCTGAAGGGGAGTATGCCACCCTCAGGCATTACGCCGACCGCATGGCGGAAGGTCAGGCCGAGATCTATTACCATGCCGGCAACAACCGGAGCCAGATGCTTGCCCATCCCAACCTCGAGTACTTCATGAAGCGAGACATCGAGGTGCTGCTTCTGCTCGATCCGGTCGATGTGTTCGTCGTCCCCTCCATCTTCGAGTACGACAAGAAACCGCTGAAATCCATCGAAAAAGCGGAGATCGATGCAGGCACGGTCCAGCCGGAAGGGGAGCGTCTCGCAGCTGAAGGAACCGTTGGGGTCATATCGCTCTTCAGGGAGGTCCTTGGAGATCGTGTTGCAGACGTGGTTGAGTCCAAACGACTTGTCAGTTCACCGGTAACGCTGGTCAGCAGCAAGGATGCCCCCGACAGCCAGTTTGAAAAGGTCATGAAGATGATGCAGCAGAACATGCCTTCGTCGAAGAAGATCCTGGAGGTCAATACGTCGCATCCGATAATCAGAAACCTTGCAGGGAAGCAGGCTGTCGGCCTCGCTGGTGATTCTGTTGTCCGCGCGGCCGTTCTCCAACTGTTTGAGGGTGCGCTTCTTCTGGAGGGAGATCTCGAGTCGATCTCCGAGTATGTATCGAGGATGAACGAACTGGTGGAAGCGGCAACAAAGCCCTGAAACTGATGGTCTTCTGCATGTTCCCCGGCTTGAAACTTCTGAATGCAGGAGGTTGAACCACGGGGCAACTGAATGTTAGAGTTCTGAATGGCCGATGTCCTGACCTGTCGGGGCTTATGAGAGAAAAAATCCGGTTTCTGTGCCCCAGCCGCCTTGCTCGTAGGGGCGGTTCGAGAACCGCCCTTACCGATGGTCGATAATGGTGCCTGTTAAACGATCCGATTGTGTTGTTTCTCCTGACAGGTTGGACAAACAGGTCCGGACCCTGCAGTCCACGAGCTGCTCATGCCGGTCCAACCGGATGCCTTGATTGACTGATGTAAGATGTAAAAACTAAATCCCAGTAGTAGTGAAACAGACGTTTGAGGTCGATATCCGGCGGATCTCTGAGTTCCAGAAGAATGAGATTACCGAGCATCATATTTACAAGAATCTCTCCAAACGGGTAACCGGGGTCAAAAACCGCAGGATTTTTGCCCAGATATCCGATGATGAGATGCGGCACTACAACGTCTGGAAGAATTATACCCGGCAGGAGATCGCTCCGAGCCGATTCAGGATATGGTTCTATTCTCTCATCAGCATGCTGTTTGGTTTCACCTTTGCAGTCAAGTTGATGGAGAACGGTGAGAAGGCGGCCCAGCTCAACTATGAACGCATGGTCGGTTCATGGGATGACATCGGCGGCATTATCAGGGACGAAGAGGAGCATGAACACGCCCTGCTTACTTTGCTCGATGAAGAGCGGTTGCAGTATACCGGTTCGATCGTCCTCGGCCTGAACGATGCCCTTGTCGAGCTCACCGGAGCGCTGGCCGGACTCACATTCGCCCTGCAGAACAACAGGATTGTGGCTCTTACAGGGATGATCACCGGTTTCGCGGCTGCTCTGTCGATGGCCTCCTCTGAGTATCTTTCCACCAAGACTGAGGCCGGGTCGAAAAGTCCTGTCAAGGCAGCTTTCTACACGGGTGTTGCATACATCCTGGCTGTTACCGTGTTGATTACGCCCTACCTTTTCCTTCAGAATATCTACCTCAGCCTCGGGATGGCATTTGCGGGCGCGTTCATGATTGTTGCGATATTCAACTTCTACATCTCTGTTGCCAAGGGTGTTCCATTCCGGAGCCGTTTCCTGGAGATGGCCGGACTGATCATCGTGGTTGCCGGCATCAGCTTTGCAGCCGGTCTCTGCATCCGCTTCTTTTTCGGGGTTACGGTGTAGCGTTGCTGTTATTGTTCGGGTTTATGCGGTGATGGTCCCGATGAGAGCTTCAATATTTACCTGGCCCTGTGTGTCGATTTCGATGCACAGGGCTTTTTCGTCTCCGTCAGGCGGCTCGTCTGACCGCATCTGGGCTGCAAGTACGCCAAGGTCCGCCTCAGATGCGTCCAGCCCCTCCTTATGACGCGCCCTGACCCTTGCCCGAAGCACTTCGGGAGGGGCATGAAAACAGAGGATACGGCAAGGGCAGTTCATGCCGGCAGCCATTCTGATGAAAAATGCCCTCTGGCTCTTTTTGAGGAAGGTCGCGTCGGCGATGACCGAATAGCCTCCGGTAAGGGAGGCCGACACGGCAGAGAGCATCGTTTCATAGGTTTTCTGCGTGGCTTCCGGGGTATAGATGTCGACCCCTTTCCGGGAACTTCTTTCCTGGCTTTCGATCCCGAAAAGTCGCTTGCGCTCAATATCGGAACGGATATGAACGAACCCGCCAAGGTCTGCAATACGGGCGGACAGCATCGATTTTCCGCTGCCCGATACGCCGTGGGTGATGAGCAGCATCGGTGAGCGATGACGGGTATAGTCGAGAGCAAGCTTCAGATAGGAGCGGTGCTCTTCGAGAGTCGCCATTTTCTGCTCTTCGTCGCTCTCCTGGGTCAAACGGATCGAAGTGACCTTCGCTCTCACCATTGCGCGGTAGGCACAGTAGAACCTCAATACGCGCAAGCCGGCATAATCCCCGCTTTTTGAAAGGTAGGCATTGAGGAAGTGCCAGGCGAGTCCGGCGCGGCCCGAGTGCTGGAGATCCATGAAAAGAAAGGCGGCGTCGCTCATGACGTCGATGATGCTAAGCCTGGGATTGAACTCGATGCAGTCGAAGATCATGATATTTCCTTTCCAGATCACCATGTTGCCTGTGTGCATGTCCCCATGGCACTCCCGCACCATGCCATCGGCTTTGCGCTCCCTGAGCACTCCCGAAATCTGCCGCTCCTCCGATAGTGTCCATTGCCGAACCGTTTCGATGTCGGCCATCTCTTCAGTCGAACGGGCGATTTGCCCGGTCAGCTCGAGGTTTTCCAGCATCGGTTGCAGGAGCACCTCAGGGTTTCCGAAACCGGAGGATGGATCGGCACGGGGCGTCGAGCCGTGGAATGCCGCGATGATGGCAGCCGCCTCCTCCAGCTCATGAACCGTCAGTTGGCCGGCGCGGAGCATTCGGTCGAGCTCGAACGATCTGTCAAATTGAACCATCTTGACGACATAGTCCACTACGGGCCCTTCAGCTCCAACCCGGAATGAACTGCCGTATGCTGCAACCGGCAGTACGTCGATGTAGATTTCAGGGCAGAGCCTTCGGTTCAGGCGCAGCTCCTCGAGGCAGCAGTGCCGGCGTAGGTCGAGGGTGGAAAAATCGAGAAATCCGAGATCGACCGGTTTTTTGAGCTTGTATGCATAGGAGCCTGTCAGGAATATCCAGGAGATATGGGTTTCGACAACCTTTATTTCCGGATCGACAGGATGAGGATATGCTTCCTTCTGACGTAATGCTTCGGCTACCGTGTTCATGGAGTCTGGTCTGCTTGTCGTTGAGGCTTGTCGCAAGGGGGGCTCGATATGAAAACTACGTTAAAAAAAGGAGATTGCCAGAACCGGGGACCCGTATCAATAACAGGACAATTCTTCGCCGCACGGTTGTCGAAGTGGCGGCGAAACCGGGGATTCTTAAAAAAATATTGTAAATTAAAAGCTCATAACCAGCCTTTATTTACCGCCTAAACATATGTGATTAAAGCGTAATCGATGATACAGCTTTCTAAAATTCTGTGCCCTACCGATTATTCGGATACATCGGACAAAGCTGTCCGGTATGCTATAGAATTTGCTCGACGGGTCAATGCCCATGTCAGGTTTCTGCATATTCAGGAGCCGGAGGGTATCGTGCGCAAAACAGGAGCCGAAGAGTCTCCCATGTCGGACAATTTTACCCGGATGCTTCTGGCGGAAAAAAAGAAAGGGTTGCAGGCCGATGTCAAGATAGTCAGCGGAGTGCCTACTGATGCGATCATCAGGCATGCCCATGAGTGGTTTGCCGATCTGATCATCATGGGTTCGCATGGCCGCAGCGGGTTGATTCGATTGATGATGGGCAGCGTTGCCGAAGCGGTGTTCCGGTCCGCGGCTGTTCCGGTGCTGCTCGTCAAGCAGGATGCTGTCGACAAGGCCATTCCCGGATAATCTGTCACAAATATCATTCACTTTTAGCTGTCGATTTATGAAAAATTTCAGGGACTCAATGATAGCTTTGATCGCCGAGACCTCTTCGAACCTCCCGAGCGACGTCCGGCGTGCCATTGCGGGGGCAGTCGAAAAGGAGACGCCGGATTCGAGGGCCGATCTTGCAATGTCGACCATTACGCTCAATATCGATATGGCTGTGGACTGCAAAGGCCCGGTCTGTCAGGATACCGGTATGCCGACCTTTTTCGTGCATACGCCGCGGGGAGTTGACCAGCTGGCCATGAAAAAGGATATCGAATCGGCTGTCGTGGAGGCTACAAGAACCGGAAAGCTTCGCCCGAACGCGGTCGATGCGTTTACCGGCAAGAACTCCGGAACTAACCTCGGTGACCATTTTCCCGTCATCCATTTCGACCCATGGGACAGGGATGAAATTGAAGTAAAATTCATCCTGAAAGGTGGAGGATGCGAGAACAAGAACGTCCAGTATTCGCTTCCGGCTGAAATCCCGGGTCTCGGCCGTGCTGCCAGGGACATTGATGGTGTCCGGAAATGCATCATGCACGCGGTATTCCAGGCTCAGGGCCAGGGATGCAGCCCCGGATTTCTCGGCGTCGGTGTCGGTGGTGACAGGACAAGCGGTTATGACCTCGCCAAGAAGCAGCTGCTTCGTTCCGTTGATGACACGAATCCCGATCCTGATCTTGCAAAGCTGGAGCAGGAGATCCTCGACAGCTCGAACAAACTCAATATTGGCCCGATGGGGTTTGCTGGAAAGACCACCCTCCTCGGTTGCAAAATCGGCAAATCGCACAGGGTTCCGGCCAGCTTCTACGTTTCGGTCGCATACAACTGCTGGGCATACCGACGCCTGGGCGTGATCATTGATCCAGTTGATGGTTCCATCAACGAATGGCAATATCGTGAGCCCGATGAGATCAGACGCATGGCCCGCGGCGCAGGCATTCCGCTGACAGGGCGGGAAGTGGTTCTCCAGGCCCCGGTCAGCGAAGAGGCTGTACGGCAGCTCAAGGTCGGCGATATCGTCATTGTCAATGGCGAGATTCATACGGGCCGTGATGCCTTTCATCATTATGTTATGCATCACGACCTTCCGGAAGAGCTCGATATCCGTGGTGGCATTATTTACCATTGCGGCCCTGTCGTGCTGAAAAATGAAGCCGGTGAGTATACCATCGGGGCGGCAGGCCCGACTACCTCCATTCGTGAGGAGCCATACCAGGCCGACGTGATCAAAAAACTCGGCTTAAGGGCCATTATCGGCAAGGGCGGCATGGGGCCAAAGACGCTCCAGGGCCTGAAGGATAACGGCGCAGTTTACCTTAATGCCATCGGCGGCGCGGCGCAGTACTACGCCAGGTGCATAGAAAAGGTTACAGGAGTCCATTTCCTCGAAGAGATGGGGGTGCCGGAGGCGATGTGGCACCTGCAGGTCAGGTCGTTCCCTGCGATTGTCACCATGGATGCCCACGGCAACAGCCTGCATCAGTTGGTCGAAGATGAGTCCCTGAACATTCTCGAATCCTTTGGAAGCGCAAAGGGGTAACTCTCAGCGCATCCTGTCGACCCTGTTTTAATACAGTCAATTCTCCCTGTCGTGCACAGAGCATGCAGGGGGAGCTGCATATCGGATCAGCAATAACCAACGACAGCGTTATATGAAAAAAATACGGTTCATGGATGTCTCCTTCCGTGATGGGTTCCAGTCCTGTTACGGCGCAAGGGTCAAAACCGAAGATTTCCTCCCCGTGCTTGAGGCAGCAGTTCATGCCGGCACCGACAATTTTGAGATTGGAGGTGGAGCACGCTTTCAGAGTCTCTATTTCTACTGCCAGGAAGATGCGTTCGAAATGATGGATGCCTGTCGCAGGGTGGTCGGTCCCGACATCAACCTGCAGACCCTTTCCCGCGGCGCGAACGTCGTCGGCCTTGTGTCGCAGTCGAGGGACATCATCGACCTGCATGCAAAGCTGTTCAAGAAACACGGCGTCAGCACCATTCGTAATTTCGATGCGCTCATGGACGTTCGCAACCTTGCCTGGTCGGGCCAGTGCATTGTGAATGCCGGATTGAAGCATCAGGTGGTAGTCGCCCTGATGGGCCTGCCTCCGGGCCTCAACGAGTCCTACTGCCATACGCCCCAGTTCTACCTCGACAAGTTGAAGGAGATCCTCGACGCTCGTATACCGTTTGACAGTGTTGCATTCAAGGACGCTTCAGGCACCACGACGCCTGCTGTCGTTTACGAAACGGTCAAAGGAGCACGCAAGATGCTGCCGACGGGCATGGTGCTTGAGTTCCACACCCACGATACCGCGGGTATGGGCGTCGCCTGCAACTATGCGGCCATCGAAGCTGGCATCGACATCATTGACCTTGCAATGGCCCCGGTCAGTGGAGGTACGGCAGAGGTCGACATCCTCACCATGTGGCACCGCCTGCGAGGAACCGACTACACGCTGGACATCGACCAGGAGAAGTACCTGGAGGTTGAATCGATGTTCATCGAGCACATGGACAAGTATTACATGCCTCCGGAAGCCAAAGAGGTCAATCCGGTCATCCCTTTCTCGCCGATGCCTGGCGGAGCCCTGACGGCAAACACCCAGATGATGCGTGACCATGATACGCTGCACTTTTTCCCTGAAGTCATTCGGAACATGCGCGAAGTCGTGGCCAAGGGCGGTTTTGGTGCCTCGGTCACTCCGGTCTCCCAGTTCTATTTTCAGCAGGCCTTCGCCAACACGGTGCAGGGACCATGGAAAAAGATTGTAGATGGTTACGGAAAGATGGTGCTCGGCTATTTCGGCAAGACACCTGCAGTGCCCGATCCTGAAGTGGTCAGGCTGGCCGCTGAACAGCTTGGCCTCGAGCCGACGGTGCAGGATGTGCATGACATCAACGATCGCAATCCGGATCTCGGTGTCGAGCATAACAGCAAGCTGCTACGCGAAGCGCACCTTCCCGAGACGGACGAAAACATTTTTATCGCGGCAACCTGCGGAGCAAAGGGAATCGCTTTCCTGAATGGCGACAAACCTCTCGGTATCCGCTACAAGGAAGTTGTCGAGGCTGAAGCTGAAGCGAAGAAGGATGAGGAGGAGCTGAAAGTGACCTCTTCTTCCAAGGCTCTTCCTGAACGCCTGCAGGAGCTGATCAGGCCCGCCACTCGCGGCCTGTCGGGCAACTACCTCGTCATGGTGGACGGCAAATCGTTCAATGTGGTGATCGCCGATGGCGTGGCCATGGCCCAGTCTGTGGCACCAGGCATGCAACCTGTCATTATTCCCCAGATGGCTCCGGTGCAGCAGCACCAGGGTACTCCGGTAACGGCACCGATGCCAGGCAACGTAGTCTCTGTCGCTGTTAAAGTTGGGGATACTGTGGTCGAGGGCCAGGATGTCGCGGTCACCGAAGCCATGAAGATGGAAGCGTCGGTCAAATCGCCCGCTTCGGGACTTGTGATTGCCATAACCGTCAAGCCGGGTGACAGCGTATCAGCAGGACAGGCAATCATGTATCTGGAATGAGCAGGGTGCTCTGCGTATCCAGGGTTTTCCGGTATTTATACAGCCGGTCGTAAACTCAGTAAACAAAAAAAAGCTGCCTCATCTTGATTATTGAGGCAGCTTTTTTGCGTTCCGGAAGCGGGGATCGCATAACAATGTAAACGGGCCACCTTTTCAGGTAGCCCATTCGCATTTTTGTCTGAATTCCCGTAGTCTCAGCTTCTGTTTTCCATGCTTATCCAGGATAGGCTTGTTCAGCCTTTGACGATGACGTCGCAGGCTGGGTGAAGCTTGATGAAACGATCTATTTCATTTTCGGAGATGTAGTTGGCAGAAATTTCAAGCTTCTCGAGGTTGTTCAGGTGCATGATCGGTGCAAGGGAGTTTATGTCCGTTCTGGTCATGATCAGTTCCTCAAGTTCTTCGAGTCCGGAGAGGGGTTCGAGGCTCAGAATTCCAGTCTGTTCGATGCTGAGTTCCCTCAGGCTTGAGATGTTTCTCAGGGGCTCGAGGGTTGTAATCCCTGTACGGCTGCAGCGAAGGTATTCGAGGTTTTTCAGGCCGGCAAGTGGTTCAAGTGAAGTTATCCGCGTGCTGTTGATGCCCAGTTCAATCAGGTTTTCCAGATTCCGGAGTGGTTCGATCGAAGAGATCTCAGTTTTGTAGCAGCTGAGCTTTTCAAGATTGACGAGTTTCCTGAGCGGAGACAGATCGCTGACAAGGGTTTCAGAACAATAGAGTTCCTCAAGGTTCACCAGCTCGCTGATCGGTTCAAGGTCGCTGATCTCGGTGCTCGATATCCAGAGCAGCTTCAGCGAAAGAATGTCGCGAAGGGGTTCGAGTGAGGTAAAATCGCAGTCGAAGGCATACAGGCGCTTCAGTGCCCTCAGGTTTCTCAACGGCTCGAGGCTTTCGACCGGTGTTTCGTCGCACCTCAGCTGTTGCAGGTTTTCCAGCAGGCTTACCGGCGCGAGACTGTGGATCCTCATGTTGTCGCACCGAACGCTTGTCGAGTTCAGGAACTCGAGCAGCTCTGCATCCGACGGATCCTTATGGATTTTCATTGTGTTTTTGACCACCTCTTTCCAGTCATGCCCCAGTGCACGGAACCAGTCATGCCGTTTCTGCTGGTCTCTGAGAAGCACAGTCCTCGATGCCGCCAGTGCCTGCTGTTCAGCACTGGAAAGCTGGTTTACAGCGCCGCCATGCATCGGCCCTGTATGTTCGGAAGGGAAGATCACAGTCGGCGATCTGCCGGAATCGAGATTTTCCGCAAGGCAGCGGATGTACCAATCCGCTTTCTTGTCCTCAATGATGCGGTAATGTTTTTCGAGATTCTGTTCGTCAAGGGTGTTGATGTCTTCGAGAATGTCATTGCTGCATCTTGGGCAGATTGCATTTTGTTCGGTCAGGGGAAATCCGCAGACCGGACACTGTTTATATATGTTTTGCTCCAATGTGGATATGGCCTTGAGGGGTTATTTGTGCCAGCTTCTTAACTGCAACATAAGAAAAAAAGAGGCGTAAGCCATAGCTTGCCTCCTGAACGCACTGAAGACGCGGCTCGTGCATTCTGATTCATGTGTTGCCGATTGATCCATCACTTTGCTGGACATGAGAACTTTCAGGCGCCGACTTTGTTATAAGAGTATGCATGCTATACGAAAGTAGGGTCCATGCGTATGCAGGATTCGGGCCTGCAGTCCTGAAGATCCCCCATCCGGATATGGTAACGCGACTGTTTTCAGTCAGCAATACATCGGGCAGTTTGCCCGGGGAGGGATCATGCCAAAGGATACTTTACCTGAATCTCCGCAACAGCGGGACAATCTTGATACATTTTTCGAGCTGTCGCCTGAAGAGTGGCTTCTGCGCAGGAAAGGGTTCCGGAAAGGGAGCAAGGCCATCCAGGTCAATGAGACGCTTCTGACCGTCGGCAATGGTTACCTCAACATCAGGGGCAGCCTGGAGGAGCTTCCGCCCGGTCACTGCGGCGGGATGTATCTTGCCGGCATTTACGACAAATCCGAGTCCGACGTCGAAGAGCTGGTCAAATGCCCCATGTGGACAGACGTATCGGTCTGGTACGAAGGGGAGAAGTTCTGCCTCTCCTGCACGACAGCGCTTGCGCATGAGCAGATCCTCGATATGAGAAAAGGTCTCCTGCACCGTAAGACTACCTTCAAAAACTCCCAAGGCAAGATTCTCACCCTCCAGACGACAAAGCTGGCTTTCATGCACAATCCCCACAGGGGTTACCTGAGGGTCATTGTCACTCCGAAAAATTTCTCAGGCCAGATCAGGGTTCTCTCGGGCCTGAACGGAGAAGTTTTCAACAGGGGCTACTTCCCGCGCGAACTCTACAAGCACCTGCAGCTTGAGCGGATAGAGCATGGCAGGAATTTTATGTACCTCGAGATGAAAACCCGCGAGCAGGGGATCCGGATTTCCGAAGCGGCTTCGTGGAAGATGATTTCGAATACAGGGAGGATGCTGCAATGGGAGCCGAGGATCTATGGTGAAAAGTTTACCAGCGAAATAACGATCGATGCCTCGCGCGGCCGCTCGTATGGATTCGAAAAACTCGCCGTTGTCACGACCAGCAGGGAGTTCCCCGTCGGGCGGATGATGAAGGAATCGATCTGCCAGCTCAAGGATTATGTGCGTGTCGGGGCTGGTCATGAGATCGAACGGCACCTTGCCGCATGGAATCGCCTCTGGGAACAGGCCGATGTGCGCATCGAGGGGGACGAAGCAGCCCAGAAAGCCTTGCGCTACAACATATACCAGTTGCTGATCAACGGGCCGGTCCACGCGACCGGCGTAGGGGCAAAATTCCTCAGCTCGGAAGGCTACATGGGTCATGTCTTCTGGGATACTGAAATATTCATCCTGCCGTTCTACATTCACAATTTTCCGTCTGTGGCGCGCAACATGCTGATGTACCGCTACAACACGCTTTCCGGTGCTGTCAGGAATGCGGAGAAGAGTGGTTGCAAAGGGGCGAAGTATGCCTGGGAGTCGGCCACTACGGGCGAAGACGTTACCCCGCGTTTCGCTTCGAAGCTGGAAAAAACCATCAGGCTCATCTATACCGGGACTGAGGAAGATCATATAGTATCTGACGTGATCTACGGAGTGGAACGCTATTTCAGGGTCACGGGGGATGAAGAGTTTCTTTTGCACTATGGCCTTGAGATGGTCTTTCTGACCGCGCGATTCTGGGCGAGCAGGGTTGTCAGGAACAGGGGGGTCTATGAGATTCTTACCGTGATCGGCCCGGATGAATTCCATGAGCATGTAGACAACAACGCCTACACCAATTTTATGGTGAAGTGGCACCTCCGGCTCGCGGCCATGCTTTACAAACATATAGGCAAGACAAACGTAGCGGCTCTGGAGGAGGTCGTCGGCAAGACAAGCCTCAGTGAAGATGAACCCCGTCAATGGCTCGCCATCAGCAGGAAGCTCAAGTTCACCCAGAATCCGGAATCGGGGCTCATCGAACAGTTCGACGGTTACTTTTCCCTCAAGGATTACGTGATCCGTCGTCATGACAGGGAGGGGCGTCCGGTGCTTCCTGTCGGGGTGAATTTCAGGAACATCGGTCGTACGCAGCTCATAAAGCAGGCCGATGTATTGCTCATGATGCTTCTGTTCCCCCACGCGTTCAGCTTCGAAGAGAAACAGGTCAATTATGCCTATTACGAACAGCGCACGGCCCATAAATCGTCGCTGAGCCACTGCTCCCATGCCATGATGGGTCTCGCCGTGTCAGAGCGGGTCAACGCCTACCGATATTTCATGAAAACTGCGTTGTTCGACCTGGAAAACCTGCACAAGAACACGGAGCTTGGTATCCACGCCGCATCGGTCGGAGGGACATGGCAGACGGTCATTCACGGATTTGCAGGCCTTGCCCTCAAATCCGACAGGATCGTGCTGAACCCCTGGCTGCCGAAGAAGTGGGAGCGGCTGTCGTTCCGGGTCAGATGGCGTGACCGCGACGTACATCTCGAATTCACTCACAGTGATGTTTCGATCAGGATCGATGCCGAAGCTGACCTCAGTCTCCCATGCACACTGTATGGTAAAACATGCAAGATAAAAACCAACGAACCGCATCAGTTGAGCTACTGCCCAACGAGATGAAAAGGAGACTATCACGATGAAAAAGCTCAGAATAGCACAGGTTGCCCCACTGATAGAAAGCGTGCCGCCCAAGAAGTACGGGGGTACCGAAAGGGTCGTTTACTACCTTACCGAAGGCCTTGTCGAAAAAGGACATGACGTGACTCTTTTCGCTTCCGGGGATTCAAAAACCAGCGCCAGGCTGATAGCACCTGTCTCCACAAGTCTCAGGCTCGGCAGGAAAACCAGGTCCTCGATCATCATGAATATGCTGATGCTTGCCAAAGTCTATGAAGAGATGGCCGGACAGTTCGACATCATCCATTCCCATCTGGAATACCAGACACTGCCGTTCGCCAGCAGATCGCCAACCCCGACCATCCTGACCCTGCATGGCAGGCTTGATACCCCCGATTATCCACGTATCCTGAGGCAGTATAACGAAATGGCTTACGTCTCGATAAGCGATGCCCAAAGGGCTCCGGTGCCAGACCTCAACTGGGCTGGAACTGTCTATCACGGCTATCCTGAATCGCTGTTCAGATTCAATCCTGATCCCGAAGATTACTTTCTCTACCTTGGCCGTTTTTCGGAGGAGAAAAGGCCGGATCAGGCGATCATGCTTGCCAGGGCATGCAACGTCCGGTTGAAGATGGCTGCCAAGATCGATCCTATCGACAAGGCATACTTCAAGGAGCGAATCGAGCCCCTGCTTGACAGTCCGCTCATTGAGTACGTCGGAGAGGTTGGAGACTCCAGGAAAAGCGAGCTGCTCAGGAACGCGCGCGCTCTGCTCAATACCATAGACTGGCCTGAACCGTTCGGGCTGGTGATGATCGAGGCGCTGGCAAGCGGCACGCCTGTTATCGTCCGTCGCTGTGGCTCCTCACCGGAAGTCGTCACCCACGGAGTCAGCGGTTTCGTCTGCGACAGCAAGCAGGAGTTCATAAGGGCGATCCTTGACATCGACAAAATTTCGAGGATTGCATGTCGCCGAGAGTTCGAGAATCGATTCACACTTGGCCACATGACCGACAATTACGAAAAACTGTACAATAAAATCCTGTCGGAGTCATCGGGAGAAAATGGTGTGGCTTCCTCAGGTACGGTCAACGGCGACGAAATCGCGGCGTGAGAAGGGGATTCATGAGGAGTATATTTTTCATGTTGCAGGAAAGAGGTGAAAGGTTATAATGATGTGAGGCACCTCCAATACCTGTTTCGCGATTTGATTGCTTCGTTGATTCCGGGTCGTTGGGATACAGACGTGCCCGGATGTGGGCGGGGAAGATGACCCGTCCACGCGCTGAACCCTCAGATGACCTGAAGACCAATTCCCATGGAGTTCGTCCACCTTCATACCCACACTCACTATTCGATGCAGAGCAGCCCGATTTTTCCGGGCGAGCTTTTTGCGGCCTGCCGAAAGAACGGCATGACAACCATTGCGGTCACCGACTACGGCGCCATGTTCAACATGCCGGAACTGTTCGGCTCGGCAAAGAAGGCTGAGGTCAAGCTGATCATGGGGTCTGAAATATTTATTGCCGGTACCGAATCGCGGGATATCGGGCGTCCTGCCTCGCTCGTGCTGTTGATCCGGGACGAAATCGGGTATCGCAACATGTGCATCATGCTGTCGCGGGCTGCCAGGGAGGGTTTCCACAACGGCACGCCACAGGTCGATCGGAAGGTACTGGAGTCCTGCACCGAGGGACTCGTCTGCCTTTCGGCAGCGCATGCCGGCCTGATCGGTCGCGCCCAGCTGGCCGGTGACGATGCTGAGGCCTCGAGACTGGCAAGCTATTACCGCGCGTTGTTCGGCAAAGACTTCTATCTCGAACTGCAACGTAACAGTGCACCTTACGACAACCATCTGGTAGAGTCCACCATCAGGCTTGCCGATGAGTTGTCTATTCCCCTCGTGGCTACCAACAACGTCCATTACCTCGAAAAGAAGGACGCCGGATGTTACCGTGCGATGATCGCCAACAGGACCAAGGAGAAGCTTAACAGCCAGAACCTGCATTGCCTGCCGGGTAACGAGAACTACTTCAAGTCGGTGTCCGAGATGGCCGCCCTGTTCGATAACGGGCATGGAGAGCTGGACAATACGGTGCGGATCGCGGAAAGCTGCATCTATACTTTCAGGACGCAGGAACCCCGATTGCCTGTTTTCCCTATTCCCGAAGGATTTGCCGACGAAAAGGAGTATCTGCGCCACCTGACATGGGAAGGTGCCAGGGAGAAGTATGCCGATGCGGAATCGCTCGGCATCGAACAGGAGGTAAAGGAGCGCATCGAAATGGAGCTTGGCGTCATCGAAAAGATGGGATTCAGTTCCTACTTCCTGATCGTCAGTGACCTGATCGCCGCATCGAGGCGCCTTGGATACTCTGTCGGGCCGGGACGCGGTTCGGCGGCAGGCAGCATTATCGCTTACCTGACAGGGATTACCCGTATCGACCCGATCATGCACAAGCTCCTGTTCGAGCGGTTCCTCAATCCCGAGCGCCTGTCGATGCCCGATATCGACATCGATTTTACCCCAGTCGGCAAGCAGAAGGTGCTTGAATACACGGTCGAGAAGTATGGCACAGCAAGCGTAGCCAAGGTTATCGCGATCGGTACCCTCGGCGCTAAGGCGGCAATTCGCGATGCCGGGAGAGTGCTCGATGTGCCGCTCAAGGCGGTCGACCAGTTGGCAAAGCTGGTTCCTTCCAGGCCGGGTACGACTCTCGAAGATGCTTTCAGGGACGTCAAGGAGCTGAAGCGTCTGGCCGACAGTGATCCGCAGTACCAGCAGCTTATGCAGTACGCAAGGGCAATGGAGGGCCGTGCAAGGAACGTATCGATGCATGCAGGGGCGGTGGTGATCACCAACGGCGTGCTTGAGGAGCAGGTGCCTCTCTATGTGTCAAACAAGATCGAAACCGAAGAGCGCAAGTATGCCGACGAGTTCAACGCAAGCGACATCGACGGCACGAGCGGCAAATCATCCGATGGTGCTGATGAAAAGCAGGTTGTGACACAGTTCGACAAGAACTGCATCGAACAGGCCGGCCTGCTGAAGATCGATTACCTCGGACTGGAGACTCTGGCAGTGATCGACGAAACCCTGCGCCTGATCAAAAAGCGTCATGGCGTCGACATCGAGCTCGAAAAACTCCCCCTGAATGACCACCAGACCTTCAGGATTTTCCAGGAGGGCAAGATGGCCGGCCTCTTCCAGTTCGAGTCCTCGGGCATGCAGAGCTACATGACCCGGCTGCAGCCGACGCAGATCGGCGACATTATCGCCATGAGCGCACTTTACCGTCCCGGGGCCCTTAACGCAGAGATCGACGAGGAGCGCAATGCCGTCGATCTGTTCGTCGACCGCAAGCATGGCCGTGAGGAGATCGACTACATGCACCCCATGCTTGAAGGGATCCTGAAAGAGACCTACGGCGTCATCGTCTACCAGGAGCAGGTGATGCAGATCTCACAGGTCATGGGACGCTTCTCGCTTGCCAAGGCCGACAACCTGCGGAAGGCCATGGGCAAGAAGGACCCGAAGCTGATGCAGAAGTTCAAGGACGAGTTCGTCGAGGGAGGAGTCAGCATAGGGGTGAACCAGGCTCTGGCTACGAGGATTTTCGACCTTATGGCAGAGTTTGCCGGTTACGGCTTCAACAAGAGCCATTCGGCAGCTTACGGTGTTCTGGCCTACTGGACGGGCTACCTGAAGGCGCACTATACGATCGAGTTCGTGACGGCCATCCTGAACAGCGAAATCGGCGATACCGAGCGAATGAAGCACCTGACCGATGAGGCAAAGGGGTTCGGTATTTTTACCCTTCCACCCTCGATCAACAAAAGCGACGCACTCTTCTCGGTCGACGAGCACAAGGGGAGATCCTGCATACGGGTCGGGCTGAGCGCCATCAAGCAGGTTGGCGCGGGCGCCAGGGCGGTTGTGGCGGCAAGGCTTCGCAGGAACGGCAAGCCGTTTGTCAACCTGTTCGACCTGACCACGTCGGTCGATCTGAGGGCCATGAACCGCAAAGCGCTCGAATCGCTCATCCAGGCCGGGGCTCTTGATGAAATCGACAATAACCGGGCAAAGCTCCTGGTCAATGTAGACAAGGCCATCAAGTTCGGCCAGATGCAGAACAAGGCCGTCACGCTTGGCCAGGGAGGCTTTTTCAACGACGACTCGAACGATGGCCAGATCGGGGTGCACTATCCGGAGCTCGACAACGCTGAACCCATGCCGGACAGCGAACGGCTCCAGAATGAAAAACGGCTTGTCGGATTCTATCTCAGCCACCACCCGCTCGACCAGTACCGCCGTGACTGGGAGGCTTTCGCCAACCTTCCGCTCGACACACGCCAGGTGGTGCCTTCACGGCTCTACAAGGCGATCGGAGTGATCGTCTCGGTCAAGCCCTATCAGGACCGGAAAGGCAAGCAGATGCTTTTCGGCGTGATCGAGGATTTTACCGGCAAGGCCGATTTTACGGTTTTCGCCAGTGTCTATGAACAGTACCGACACCTGCTTCGACCTGACGAAGTGGTCATGCTGGCCGCCGAGGCTGAGGTAAAGGACAGCAGCCTTAAGCTCCTGGTCAGAGAAGTCGTGCCATTGAAGAAGGTGCGGTCAGGGTTGGTCAGGAAAGTCGTTCTCAAGATTGATGCTGACGATCCGTCACAGATCGCGAAGCTTCAGCAGGTTCATCAGATATTTGAGCAGCACAAGGGGGGGACGCCTGTCGATTTCGAAGTAAGGGCAATGGTCTCGTCATGTAGCGAAACCCTGAAAATCTTTGCCCGGAACACTCCGATAGAACCCGACGACGAAACGCTCGAAAAGCTTGAAGAGGTGCTCGGGCCGGACAACGTAAAAATTACCGGGTAGTATTAATCGGAATTTTTTGTTAATATTAATTCTTGTCTACTAATTGGCAGGGGGGTCTTGACCTTTCATTTATTTCAATCCTTATTTCACGATTATGAGCGGAAAATATTTCACGGCGAGCGATCAGAATTTCAAGGCGTCTATCCTTGACTCCGACAAAGTTGCACTGGTGGATTTCTGGGCTTCATGGTGCGGCCCATGCATGATGCTCGGCCCGGTCATCGAAGAACTTGCAGGCGAGTATGAAGGAAAGGCTATTGTCGCCAAGCTCAATGTCGACGAAAATCCGAACACCGCTGCCCAGTACGGAATCCGCAGCATTCCCACCATGCTGATCATCAAGAACGGCCAGGTTGTCGACCAGATGGTCGGTGCCATGCCTAAAAACATGATTGCAAAAAAGATCGACGAGCATATCGGCTGATCTTTTTTTACTCTCGACTGTTACCTATCCCGGCCTCTGCCGGGATATTTTTTATCCGGCAACCCCAATGAATTCTCGGAGGACAATGATGGAGAACGAAATCAGGGACGTCGTCATCATCGGCACCGGCCCTGCAGGCTATACTGCGGCTATATATACAGGCAGAGCCAACCTGAAGCCGCTGGTCGTCGAGGGACACCAGCCAGGCGGTCAGTTGATGATCACCACGGACATTGAAAATTTTCCCGGTTTTCCGGAAGGCATTCCCGGACCGGAGCTCATGGCCAAGATGAGGCAACAGGCAGAACGGTTCAGCGTCGAATTCGTTTATGGCAGCGTGACTGACGCCGACGTCTCCCGCAGTCCGTTCAGCCTCACCATGGAAGACGGACGGGAGATCCTCGCAAGGACGATCATCATTGCGACCGGGGCGAACGCCAAGTGGCTCGGCATCGAATCCGAAAACCGCTATCGCGGGCGCGGCGTTTCGGCATGCGCCACCTGCGACGGTTTTTTCTTCAAGAATTCGAGGGTGTTCGTTGTGGGTGGAGGCGATACGGCCATGGAGGAGGCTCTCTACCTTACCAAGTTTGCTTCCGAAGTTGTTCTTGTCCATCGCCGTGATGAGTTCAGGGCATCGAAGATCATGAGCCTCAGGGCGCGCAAGAACCCGAAGATCAAGACCATGCTCAACGAAGTGGTTGACGAGATTCTCGGTGACGGGATGAAGGTGACCGGCATCAGGCTCAGGAACCTCAAAACCGAAGAACTCACCGAACACCCCTGCGACGGCGTTTTCATGGCTATCGGCCACGAACCGAATGCCGGCCTGTTCAGGGGACAGCTTGATATGGACGATTACGGCTACATACTCACCAAAGGGCACTCTACGGAAACCAGCGTCAAGGGCGTCTTCGCCTGCGGCGACGTGCAGGATTTCACCTATCGCCAGGCCGTGACCGCAGTCGGAACCGGCTGTATGGCCGCCACCGAAGCCGAGCGCTTCCTTGAGACGATCAGGTAGCATTCGACTGTGGGGACTTTGCTGGTTAAGGTATTACCGGTAAATGAAAAAGGCGCTTCTATGAGGAGGCGCCTTTTTCGTTTAACACAGTACAATCACCGTGAGGCGAAAAAGTCCGACAGCACTATGTCGAAACCGTAGGCGAGCTGCAGTTCGGTCACCTGTTCGGCTGAAAACCATTGAAGACGCTGCCCTTCATGCAGTGGGATGTTTTCCGCTTCTGCATCCATCTCCATGAAGAAGATGTATTCGATCCGGTCGGGAAAATCGTAGACCGCATGCCGGCGACTCAGGGAGACGTCCGTTTCGATCTCCTCCTGCATCTCTCTTGCAATGCAGGCCTCAGGTGTTTCGCCTTCTTCGACATGTCCGCCGGGAAGATCCCACATATTCGGATAGGGGATGTCGGGCCTGTCGTCCCTGAGGAGGAGCAGTACTTCATTGCGGCGGTTGTAAAGGATGATGCTTGTACCTGACCGTTTCATGGGCTTTTGGATTTTGTTCGACAGTTACGGATCAGACCACTTTCCCTTCCTTGATGAACTCCCTCATGATAGCTTTTTCCAGACGCTTCCCGTCGAGAATCTGGTCATGGTTGGCCAGTGATTCGACGGCGCAGTAATGCACTATGTTCAGGATGCACGCCCCGGAAAGCTCGTAACGGGCGGCAATTATCTGCCAGTCGATCTCTTCGGCGATCTTCATCTGTGGCGGCAGAGTCTTGAGCCATAATGTATGCCGCTCATCTGGCTGGGGCATCGGGAAGTGGATGATCGCCTGGAACCTTCGGGAAAAAGCCTCGTCCAGATTGGTTCGACGGTTTGAGGCAAGGATCACCAGGCCGTTATAGCTCTCAATGCGTTGCAGAAGGTAGGCGGTTTCCTGGTTGGCATATTTGTCGTGGGCGTCCCTTATATCGGTGCGCTTGCCGAAGAGCGCGTCCGCTTCGTCGAAAAAGAGGATCCACTGCTTGTTTTCAGCCTTGTCGAAGAGGCGCGCGAGATTTTTTTCAGTTTCGCCGATATACTTGGAGATGACCCGGGAGAGGTCGATGCGGAAGACATCCTTTACGGTCTGCTTGCCGAGGAGGGTTGCCGTGAGGGTTTTGCCTGTTCCGGGAGGTCCGTAGAAGAGTGCGCGGTATCCCGGCTTGATCTTCTTATTCATGCCCCAATCGTTCAGCAGGGTATTGTGGTGCCTGATCCAGTCCTCGATCTCCCGAATCTGCTGGCGGGTCTCTTCAGGCAGGACCAGATCGTCCCACGCCATTCCGGTTTCGATGTGCTCGGCAGGGAAGTCCATGCTGAATCGCGGCTTGCTGACCGTGCCGAGCGTAAGCTGTTCGACGAGTTCCGGGTTCATGACAAGCCGCCCGCTCATGACCGGTTCCCCTTCGTGCACCGGTTCGAGCCAGAGGATGTGTTCCCTCGAAAACCAGTGTTCGGGGCTGAGCATTCGCTGCACTTCCAGGCGCTTTTCGAGATCGTCGCCGGCAAGGATGAACTGGGCCGTCTCGCCTGTAGGCAGGATGTCGCGGTGGTTTGTTCCCCTGACCCCTCCGAATTCGGGGAAATCCCCGCCTTCCGGAAGATATTCCGAGATTACTTTGCTGTAGAAATCCGACTTGAGATGCGGCAGGAAGGTGATCATCAAGACCCCGAACTCTTCGAGCGAAGGGTTGTGCTGCCGGATGAATTTCGACAGGCCGAGTTCTTCGCTATGCAGGGATACTTCCAACACATCGAAATCTTTGCAGAGCCCGAGCCGTATCTGGAGGCATCCTTTGACGAGGCTTTCGAGCCAGTCGATAGCGATCTGGAGATTGTCGCTGTTGTGTGTCATGGATGATCAACTTCTGATTTCATGTATCAAACGGATGCTTAGTTCTTGTTCAATCCTGATCCAAACCGGATATCGGCATGTTCTGGTCGAATGCCCAGGCCCGTTTGGCATGGCGTACATATTCCATAAGCTTCACCCCGGCCATATTCGGGTTTCCCTTGTCGATATGTTCCTGTATAGAGCTGTTTTCACGGCTGTCGCCGATAAACATGTTTTTCAGGTATCCGAAGAACCTGGAGTAACGGACGGTGGCAGCATTCTGAATTCCCAGCGGCGTTGCATCGTCAACCGGCACGCGAGCCTGTTCGATCGATGCACGTTGTTCAAGAAGCAGTTTGGCCTGGGAGACCTTCTTTCCGTTAAGCGTACTCGAATAGTGCTTTGACATGTCGTATGATGAGATGACATGGCGTCGGGCAAGCCCTTTCTGGAGATTGATCAGCTCTCCGGAAGAATTTTTTGCCAGATCAGACTTGACCGGATGCTGGGTAGCGATTCCCCTTTTCTGCTCGAGAGTGAAACTGCCACGCGGCAGGTTGATCCCGCTGATGACCGTATCGGCGACACCCCATTTGTCGAGGGTTTTTGAAATGTGGCCACTGAGTGTGACCATCTTCTCGTCAAGGCTTCCTATCAATTCATCGCCCTTTTTGGCGGTTTCGTCCGCCGCCGCAGGAGCCTTGTTGTCATCGATTACTTTCAGGTCACTCTGGACTTTTTCAATTTCGCCCTCATATTTTTCTGTTGTTTTAACAGGCTTTTCCTGCTTTGATTCTTCCACACCCTTGAGCTTGGCTGCATTTTTGAGGAAAACGGAGGGTTTCTCAGGCGTGGATCGCAAGACCAGTTTCGAGCTCTTGTTGCTTCCCTCGAACGTCAGGGTATGATTTTCACCTCCGCCACTTACCGGGACTTTCTTTTTCCACCATTCGGTCAGGCGTTTGATGCCGGCCTTGACCCCGCCGGTAATTTTCGAAAGCATCTTGCCCAACCATACCACGATTTTGTCCAGCCCTCTGTCGATCGGCTGGCGGATTTTTTTGACAATGCCGACGATTTTGTTCGGGATACCCCCCAGCCCGGCAAACTTCGCCAGGAATGAGATGACCAGCGTGAGGGTGTTGGCCAGGGTCTGTTCGACCTTTGCGGCCGCAGCATCAACCTGGCCTGAGGCGATGGCCGCAATGGAGTCGACGAACGAAGCCACGACGGCTGCGATCTGGCGCATTTTGTCGATGAAGAACGTGACCGTATTGTAAATGGCGATGATGGCCTGGACGACCGCACCGGCCGGATTGATCATGCTCACCAGCTTCATGACGGCCGCCTTGACCACTTCGACGGAGACCATCTGGGTGATCTGCGAGATAAGCTGGTCTTTCAGCTCGCCCAGCTCAGTCTTGATCTGCTCCCATGCCGCTGCAGGTCCATCCTTGACGAGCGTGACGAGGATTCCGGCGGTTTTTTCCAGCCCGACGAGCACCGGTTCAGGAATGACCTTGACCAGTTTTCCCCTGATGTTCTGCCATGTCAGCCCGAGTACGGAAAGCACGAGCTTGATTATCTCCTGCAGGCTGAACGCCTTGGGGATATAGACGCCGGCGTCGGCCAGCGGGCCGACCAGCCATTTGATGAGCGCAGTTTTCAGGTGCTCGCCGATTCTGGCGGCGAATCTCTGGAACCCGAGTTTGCCTGCACGGACCAGGTTGCCGACGAATCCGATCGGATCCTTGAGGATCGTGACAAAGGTCGCTTGCGCTTTTTTGATGTAGGGCATGACGCCGGGAGCGACCACGGAGAAGAGGATTTCGAGCAGGCTGATGACCTGGTTCAGCGCCCAGCCGAGGAACTCTCCGGCGATACCGGCGAACGCCCCGACGATCTTCGTAAAGGCACCGGCGACGGTAAGTATGTCGGTGATGGTCAACGACGCCAGCGTTTCGATTATCCGGCGAGGAATGGATCGGGCAAAGCCGAGCAGGCCCGACAAAGCGCCCTGGAACCATGCCCATGCGCGGGCTATGGCATTGCCTTTCTTGATGTTCTCCCAGATCTCCTCCTGGCCGATCAGTTTCATGAAGCCGCCGATGAGCGTCTCGGCAGTCCGTGGCACAGCTTCTCCCGTAACGGGGTCTTCACCGAGGAGCGCCCTGAGCAGGTCGTATCCTCGCGTGCCCTGGGCGAGCGCGGCAAGCGGTTTGAGAATCGCCTCCCGGATAAACCTGAGGATGTCCCGGATGAGGCCTCTTGCGAACGAGATCAGTCGACTGATGGGAGCTGTGAAGATGCTTTGTGCCCGGTTCCAGACACTACCCCAGTTCCATGGTGCGAGATCGGACACACCGAGGGAATCGATGAATCGGCTCAGGGCCTCCTTGAACATCCCTCCAACCATGCCGAGCGTCCTGATCTGTCCCTCGACCCATGTCGCAACCTTGTTGATGATGCCGTGGTTTTCGAGCGCCTGGGTTACGAGCCTGCCGCCCGGCATGAACTCGACCAGCGCCTGGAGGATGTTCGATGCGCTGCGGTCGACCGTGCTCATGTTGATCGGATTCATGCCGAGCACGACCGTGAACATGGTGAAGCCGGGGATATTTCGGGCCTTGTCGGCGATCCAGTCTAGTATTTCGCCAGCAGCCGAGCGCTGGAGTTGCGGCGGGGTCGCCGTCGTCGTCACTTCCGGGCTCCGCTGGACAGCTTGGCCCTGCTGGATGGTGTGCGTCAGTTCATGGGCAAGAAGTTGTTTCCCGTCGCTGGAGCCAGGCTGGAACTGGCCATGTGAAAAGAAGATATGGTTCTGGTAAGTGAAGGCCCGGGCACTCAACTGGTTGCTGAGGCTTGCCGATTGCTGGTCGTTGTGGATGCGTACGTTGCCGAAATCGGCGTTGAAGCGCGGTTCCATGAAGCCTCGGACATCGCTGGAGAGCGGTTGGCCTCCGGTGCTGCCTTTTATGGCCGATTGAACGCTCGATGACGCTACCGGGGCTCCGCCGCCGCTTTTCCGCTGGAGTTTCTCTTCAGGCGCCGGAGCCTTCAGGACTTTTTCATCCTCTTTTCTCCGGAGCTTTTCGTCGGATTGCCGCTGCAGCCGTTCAGTTCCGGCAGGGGAGGCCACAGGGGGCGCGGCCATCCGCATAACCTTGCCGGCCATCCGGTCGGCCTCCTGTTCAAGACGGTCTCCGGGCTTGCTGACCTCAAGTTTCATCTGTACGGCAGGCGTAATGAAGCTGCTCCGCCCGACCGGTGCAATAAATGGAGTGCTCGATGCACGAGTAACCGTGTTCGAACTTTTCGAAGATGATTTATCGGCACTGCTCTTCATAACGGCTCATATCAAAGTGTGAACGACATCAGTAAGACCACTCGACCCGAATCATGCGAGCCATCCAAGGCAGCTGGACCATCGAAATACCCCAGGGCAGCCGGTCCAGTAGGATGTCATAGCTTTTCGATTCGACCTGCAGCAGCCAGTCTCCGTCATTTCGCCTGGATAGTTTCCCCGGGCGCTTGAGATAGGTCTCCCTTAGTGCATCCTGGCCGGTGTTTTTCAGCGCGTCCCAATGACCTGTGACTGCCGAAAGCAGGGCGGAAGCCTCTTCGCGCTCCTCGGGCTTCAATCCTTCAGGTTTTCCGACGAGAGCGCCTGTCGGCAGGCCGCAAAGGATTTTTGGGAATACGAGCTCATATTCGGCGGCCTGTTCTTTTCCGGTTGCAAGAAAATGCAGAAGCTGCAGCGCACGGTCAGGCATCAGGAGCTTATCGTCTCCTGCGATGCCGAGCGCCCTGAAGAACTGCGGCAGAAACGGATGGAGCAGCACCAGCCCGGCATGGTCGACATAGAGTACCGATATTTCGTCGGGGTGTTCTTCAGGCATGGCAAAGCCTGCATTTTTCTGCGTTGCCGTACCGGAATCTGACGATGTTCCTGTCGCATCCGGCTTTTCCGCACCCCTGACGTGCAGAGGCCGAATCAGATTTTCCGATGAAGAAGACTCTTCAGAAGCGGAGTCAATAGGGCGGGTCCGGTATTCGTGTTTGTCTTGTGACGGAACCCCGGCATCATTTTTCGATCTGTCGATAACCTGCTCCGGATCGTCTGCTGAACGTTGTGGTCGGGAGCCGCATTCATCTGCCTGCTCAAAAGCCGGAAGTGCTTTCTGCGGCTTTTCTGATTTGTCAGGTTCCGATCCGTCGTTTTCAGTGTGCGCTACTTCATCGGTATCTGAATGGTCGGTGAGCGGTCTCTTCTTCATGCCGGGCACCGGCAACCGTATGCCCAGTCTTTCGATCTCCTTCAGGAAAACCTCTTTGGTAACACTGCGGCCCGATGCGGCGCAGGCGAACGCATGTTCACGCAACGTATCTTCGATCTTCGTGAGCACATCCGGCAGGGTTCCAGAGAGACGGAACCGTTCAACGATACTGTTCAGCAATTCGCCGGTGCCTGGCATGAGGCGACCGAGCACTGAGTCGACGAACCGTCTGGAAAACTGGGCGACGAGCCGTTTGCGTGCGACCGGGAGAGCGAGTACACGCAGCATTGCCGCATCGACACCGGGTCGTTCTTCCTGTGTTGCCGGTTTCTCCAATACCTTCAGAAGGAGGGTTTCGAACTCCGACGGTGATGCAGGACGGTAAGACCAGGGGAGCGTGCCTTTTTTCAGGAAACAGAGCAATGCTTCCATGGCGCTCTTTTCCTCAGTCAGTCGACGGAACGTGATGTCGCCCTGCGGGTCAGGTGATGACTCCGTGCTTTCCGGAATTTTGCGAAGGACTTTTTCGAGGGCCCCGGCAACCATTTCGGGAAGCATCTGCTCCAGCCTGTCGAGCCCGACGGTTCCTGCGTCGATCTCGAGCCTGTCGATCATGAGCAGTTCGTCACGATTCGAGAAGCGATCAAGTACCCTTTCGACGGCCGGGGCGATATGGCGCATGTACACATCCGATAACCTCCCCTGCAGCGCCATGGCATCAGTTTCACTACCGTAGAATTCGAGATCCAGGTATTGAGTGCCGATTTTATGATGCTGGTCCGCCATAAAAATAAGTTGCAATGCAACGGCTGAATAATGTAAATTAACTTACTGAGTTGAGTCTTGCTGGTAGCCCTGCAGGTCTCCATTGGGGAAAGTCATCGTGGCATAACGCTTCTGAAGGTGATCCTACAATAGTCCACCGGTATAAGTATGATGAGGAAAGTGCTTCCGTTCGATTTGTCTGGTTTTCCAGCTGCGAGTTGAAGTCTTGATCAACATAACGAATGTCGGTGGCCTCCTGTTTACAGCCCTCCGTTCCATCAAAGAGCCAATCCTTTCTGTGCATCTTTTTTCCCTCTGAACATCGTGATGGTATAGCCGCAGGGTACCCTTATCATCTCCGGCGTTATTTCATATTCGCTGTCGATGAGGAGGTCGATGCCGCTGAAACCGGTTTTGCCTGTTACTTTCGCGTTCAAAGCGTTGAACGACTGCCATGCGCCTGCCGATCCGAAGCTTTGTATGTTCTCTTCATCCTTTCTCGACACCCAGCTTCCGTTCGCCCAACGTCCGACGAGCACTATTCCCGCTTTCGGATCGATAATGCGGATGGCTGAGGCTATGTCGTTGAGCAGCGGTTTGAAAATGGGCAGTTTGTCGGCTGTCGCATATTTTCTGGCGCGTGTGAGCACGAATCTTTCCCATTCGATAACCTCTTTTGCCGTCGGCCCCTGAATCTGGGTCAGCGCCGCAGCCTGGCCGAATTTTTCATGCAGCCATCGGTACTCATTTTCGTCGTATGCACCCGTGACGATGCGGCAAGTCTGGGGCGCCATGGTCTGGCCTACAGCTTCCCAGCTGTCCCTGTATCGGCGGAACATGCCGTTCTGGTCATAGGCGTAGCGGATCCGGTTGCCCTGGACCCCTTCGAACTCTATCCTGAATTGCTGTCCTTTGACCGAGCGGATAAGAATGTTGCCGGTGCCGGGTGTATGATCGAAAACCAGGCCGAGCGGAAAATGCTCGTTCAGCTTTTTCATGATCGCTGCATGCCGGTATGACTTCAGGTCGCTCAGAGGAACGGCGATATCGAGAGGGTGCTGCTCGTCGACGAAGGCCCTTCCCTGTATTTCATAACGGCAGATCCTTATGATGTAGTTGTCGGCGAGGCGGGCCCGCTCCTGCTCATGAGCTGCCGGTGCTTTTTTCGTAGCCCTGATCCTGTAGCCGCGCAAAGCGATGTTGTTCAGGTGCCTGATGCTGTCGATCCAGTTGTATTCGCATTCGCCGACCATGATATCGGGTACGATCTTCGTCTCCGGGATGCGGTAGGGCAGAGTGAAGTCGGCGACGATGACGTTCGGTTTCAGGTTGATAAGCACGTCATGGAACGGGTTGTTTGCCGCTACCGATCCGGTCTGGCTGTGGCATACCAGTACGAGGGTGCCACCCGGTGGAACTCCGGCCTTGTGCTCGATGCCGGGATGTTTTTTGAGGAAGTTGCTGAGATAGTTCTGTTCGGTTTCTTCAGACAGCGGCGCGGCAGGAGTACCGGTCTGCAGGACGAGTACATCGAAGGAGAGTCTGTTTACGCGGATCTTGTTCTTCAGCGCTTCGAGCGTTTTGCTCCATTCCAGGCCGATATGACCCTCTACCCGGAAAAAGCCACTCTTTTCGAGGTTGCTGGAGATAGACGTGTCCGTGTTTACCCGGTATCCGCTGTTCAGGGCTTTTCGTCCGACCCGGTTTTTCCTGAAATCCCAGGCCTCGATCAGCGCGGTCGTAAGGTCATAGTAGCAGGGAATTGCCTTATCCGACAGGGAGGCACTCCCTGCACGGCTCGGAGTGATTTTTATCAGGCTTTCGATAGTCTGGCTGTCGCTCGGGACCGGAAGATCGAACCTGTCGACCATCAGTTGCAGCTTCGTGAAAAGGGACTGCACTTCCCGGCTCTTCGTGTTTCGATCAGCGATGGCCGGGGATGGCCGGAAATAGTGGCGGTACGCAAGGAGGCCGACCTCGTCTGCCGGAGTGCCGGCGAGCGTCGTTTTTTCAATCTCACCGAGTTCCAGATGGCGGGGAAACAGGATATCGGGCGGGTTAGTGACGCTTAACAGCTCAAGTGCTTTCCAGCGGAACTCGTCGTATGCCTGGATCAGGTCATAGAGGAAATCATGGTAATACTGGAAGAAAACGGCTTTGTTGCCTTCGGGTTTCGTGAACCGGGTTTCGTGTGTCGCCATTTTGGCCGTGAATCCTGCCACCGGGCCTGACAGCAGCGGGCTGAATGCCGTCTGAGCGGCATCCAGGGCTTCACCGACCCTTGTGAACAGGGATTTGCCGGTGCCGTCCTGCGGGTCGCACAGAATTTTTTTGTATGCCGCAAGGATGGATGTCGTGTCTGACAGGGGGGTTGCCGGAACGTCGAAGCGCGGCATCCGGATCTCCCTGAGATCGAGGCGGGTGGCGAGGTCGGGGAAAAAGTCGCCGGAGGCTTTCAGCATCTCCAGGTCAAGCTCGGTTTTATCATGCAGCGCATCCAGCCACCCTTTGGGCACGAGAAGTTTTCTCAGCCTTACCGTGACTTTCTTTCCCCGGTCATCGCATGACCCCGGAGTGCAGATTTTAAGGTCGGTTTCACGGACCTCCACATAGAGGACGACTGCCTTGCCTTTCGTGTCCGCCAGTTTGAGCGGCTTTCCATCGGTATAATTTTCATGGGCGACATCGAGCAGCTCGATCGGCTCTCCTGCTGCTTTCGGATCGGCCGGCAGGAGCGGGGTGTAATCGTCTTTCACGGTAAGTGGCAGATACCTGTCTGCCTCAAACCCTTCGTCATCGATGATGGCGACATATCCTGCAGAGGTGACGCCCAGGCCTTTGGAAATCGTTATCGTTGCGTCCGTAACGTTTTTGATGGTGATGCCGGCTTTGAGGCCGCAAACGATACCGATACCGCTCAGCTCGACGCGCGTCAGCCGGTCCTGTTCGTTCAGATACCGATTCATGCAGTTGAGATGATCGGCGTTAAGCACCTGGTTTGCTTCGAAAACCGGATATTTGTTGTTCTCTGGGATCATGACATGCTCTTTTTTGAGAGATTGATGGCCTGATGTCTGTTTTTTATTCGCCGAGCATAGTGCTGTCGAGTCTCACCGGGTTCTGGTCGTTGCCGTCCTGACAGTCGTGAAGCGTTGCCGGAGGATAGACGCTCCGAAGTTTCGCGAGCATCATGACCACGTTCCACAGCTTCAGGGTCTCTTCGACACGCGGTGCGTAAAGGCTCACGAAGAGCTTTTTCAGGGTTCCTTTTTCTGCTGCCGAAAGGGACGAACTGTCGAAGGGCTTCTCCTTTACGGCGATATCGAAAATATCAGCAACCGTTTTTTCCGGATCGCCGGCGGACGCGCCTGTACTTGCCAACTGCCTCATCGTGTCTGAAAACAGGCTTGCGAACTCTTCGACGGCCAGACGGCTCGTTTCAGAAGGATCGAGCCAGGACCCGATCATGCCAGCCATGACCGGTTCGAGTATCCGTGCGAAATCGCCGCTGCAGCCGTTCCTGAAAGGTGATGCCGATACTGTTTCGAGCCAGGCTTTCCACGCGGTGTCGAAGCGGTCGTAGATGAACCACTGGTCGGCTGTGACGATATCGGCGAAATGGTTGGTCAGCAGGGTGAACAGCTCATCTCCGATAACGTCGTAGTTGCTGACACCGCTGTAAATGCCCGAAAGGGGATCAAGCGTTTTGCGGAAAAGGTCGTCGAGTACTTTGTGGAGCCCGGACGATTCCGTCAAACGGTATTGTCCCGTTTTCATCCATGCAGTGAATACGGAATCTGCGGCGTCATGGATTTTTTTTGCACCGGCTGAAGCATACTTGAACACCGGTCGGGCGTCGCCTGCTGTACGTCCTTTGTTGTGCAGAAGGTACGCGAGTGCACCGGTCAGGCTGCTGCCTGTGCCGTCGACAAAATCCCGGTTTCCCACCCAGCAGATCTTTCCGAGGATGTGTGATGGAATCTCCTGGCGGATGGTGCGGTCGGCGAAACGTCTCAGTTCGATGTTTTTGTCGAACGGCACTTTCCAGGCAGGCATGATCACCGTCAACTGGAACGAGTAGGGGTCGGCATCGCCGCATGGCGCACAATCCGGACCGAGGCAAACCTCCATGAGTGCATCGCCTGGAAATTTCGGCCTGAGCAGCAGATGTTCAACGATGATGATCTTTTCCTCGATCTCCGGAGGCAGGCCCAGGAGCAGCGCGATTCTTTTGCGAAGCACGGGTTGATTTTCCGGAGCTTCCGGATCGGATGCATAGTCCAGGCCTCTCGACCGTTCCCGACTGATGAGCGGGTATGCCTTCAGGAACGACAGCTTTTCGTCGACCAGCAACGATGAGGCCTTGAGATTGCCTTCCAGGCTGGTGAACTGCAGGGCGTAGTCGTTGAACTGCTCTCCGAACCGGGCCATGACATGGTCGAGAAAGCGGTTCCTGCGGTCCAGCCTGGTCGTTTCGGTTTCGACCATCCCGTGCAGCAGGGCCTCATCGACCTCCGGCTTCAGGATGCTGGAGACGCCCCGGATAATCTCTTCATGGTTCAGGTCCTGCACGAAGTAGCTCTGTTTCAGGGTGCTGTCGAGCGAGAAGAGATGCCTCGCGTTGGCAAGCTGAGCGAACGCGTTGGCAAGAAGCTGCTCGAAGACCATCAGGTAACCCTTCAACTGCCTGACCTGTGCACGTCGTTTGTCCGTAGCAGGTTCCCGCACCCCATCAGGACCGGTTCCGTAGATGAACGGGAAGGTGTACTGCAGGGGAAAATATGCTTCGGGCGAACGGTATCTTCCCTCAGGGACAGGCAGGTCGAGTGCGTCCGGATTTTTCGTTTTCAGCCGCTCGGTCTGGCCCCGAAGCTGGTTGAGCGTATCCTGCACTTCTGAAAAGTCGGCCAGGAACGGAAGTCCGTTCTTGTAGAAAACGAAGTTTGAATTCTCGACATACAGGACGGGAAGGCAGTTTTCGCTTATTTCGAGTGTCCATTCGGCGCTGATTTTCGTCTTGTCTGCACCAGGTCCCGAATCCGCGACCCCTTTGACCAGCTGTCCGCTGCTGTCGTAACGGGTCAGTTTTAGGTTGTTGACCGACACGACCCCGTCGATATCGACCAGCTCGTTGATGATGTCGGAAGTCCGGAGACTTCTCCTGAGCTGTGCGGCATCGAGCTCCTCCTGCCTGATGAAGCCGTGGTCGAGCACAGGCCCTTCGAAGATCTCCTCGACGGCGACGGTTTGCTGCAGAAGCTCCTGCAATGTGTAGAACCCGATCGGCGGATTGAAATAACGTTCGATCCTGAAGAGCACGGCGGCAAGCACCTGTTCTATATCTGTGTCAGGAGTCACTTCGATATCGGCGCAGACGCTCACCTCTTCGATACAGACCGGTTTCAGGCAGCAGAACTCCTCGCAAAGGTTTCGATGAGCCTGGAGCAGGCCGGCGACTTCGGTCAGTGCCTGTTCGACGGCAGCAGCTCTCGTCAGGAACGTTTCGGCGACGGCGGATAGCTCGACGGTATCGAATAGCCCGAAATCCCAGATGGCCGGGAAGTTCCGGAGATCGGCCGCGTCTCCGGACAGCCTGACCGGCAGGGCGCTGAGCGTGATGTCCGGCAGTGTGGAGCCGGTGAAAACGATCTTCGCGCTGGTAAGGCAAAGCCCACTGGTTCCTGTCATCACCGGATCGGCGATCGTAAAGCTTTTGATAGATTTCAACAGCGCTCCGTCGCTCGCGAAAAGAGCGGACGCAGCTCCCCAGAGGGCGGAATTCCACTCGGGGAAGCGGAACTCCGCCGTTACGGAAAACGGCTTTTTGTCGACTTCAAGTGCAAATGCATGCCGGACTTTGCGTTCGTTCAGATCACCGAGTTTCCGGTCCTCTTCGAACTGGAGCATGACGTTCCATGTTCCGAGCGGAGCGACCGTGATTTTTGTCGCCTGGTTTTCCGGTGTCCTGAAGGTCAGCCTGTCCTCCTTGCAGTCGGCCTGGAACGATACTTCGCATGCGCATGCCCGTGGGGAAACCCAGGCGTTGCTCACCCGGTCGCTGTCGATGAGAATCCGCCGGAAGTCATCGGCCGTCAGAGGATTGACGGTCAGGATCTCCCTTGCAGTAAAGAATGGCTGCGCAGTTTCTCCGACGGCGCTGCCGTGAGGTTCGGCGAGAAGGTCGCTTATCTCCCATCCTGTCCGGTACCCGAGATCGGTAATGGCGTAACAGAGCGCTTCGAGTATGGTGATGCCGGGATCGTGGCTGTTGTAGTCGGTCCACCACCGGCGGCTCATCTGCTCGATGAACTCGATGCCTTTGGAACGCAGGAATGCAAAATCCTGGTTCGGTTCGAGTTTCGGCACTTTCGGTATGGTAACGGGCGTTTCGGCCATGTCGGATTATCGTTTATCGAAATGGGTTTGCTGTCAGCATGTGCTCTTGTCGACGACCGTCTCAGAATCGGGAATCGGCGTGACCAGATGATCGCCGGCAGATACGGAGACGAGGATCGACAGGGGGAGTGATGCCTCGGCCTCATCCGTGTCGACGCTTTTCTTCATCTCTCCGTCGATGTGATAGAGCCTGAAATCGGTCACATAGTCCACGTATGGACGCTCCTCCACGAAATTGATCAGGGAGGATTTGTGGATTTTTCCTCCGAAGGAGATGTCACGGCCCTCTTCGGAAGCCCAGGGTGAGAGGAACCTCACCAGCTCCTGCCTGAGCAGCCCGATATGAAAGGACTCATCGGCGCCAACCGTGAACTTTACCCGGAAATCGGTCTGGACGGTCTCGAATACGGGGTTCTCGACGTGCAGCGCGACCAGCCCGGATGTGTGGCGTTCGAGATATTTCCTGATGAGAGCAAGATCTCCGAGATTTGTGTACGGGCGCAACGTATCGACGGCGTTGTGGTTGCGCAGGTTCGGAATGGTCACGATCGTGACGTGTCCCGGCGCGAGCTCCCGGTAGACGCCGATGCCGGTTTCAGTGGGCTCGTATCGGGTATGGTTCAGGCATTTGACTTTATAGATCTGCGGGAAAGCTTCGAGCACCATCCGTTCGTAATCCCAGAGAGTGACAGCCCTGTTCTTGTGCCGCAACCGTTCGCTCACACGGGTGTAGAACGAGTCGGTACCCTCCGCCGGCCGTCCTCCGAAAGTGGCATAAGGCTGTTTGACCGACTTGACGGCCAGATCGGGCGTGACGGGCTTGGTGATTAAGCCGGCAGGCAGTTGGGCGTCACCGGTCTGGATGCCTCCACCCGACAGGGTCAGGGTGGCTTTCGCTGCCTGGGCGTCGACGGTGATGACTTTGCAGACAGCGTCCGGCTTCTCTGCGACCACGGCCCTCAGCCAGTGCAGGCCCCTGGATTGCATCAGCGAATCGTCGTCCGTCGCTTTGGCAGGCACGGCAAACCGGATGATGCCGGATCGGGTGAGCTGGCCCGTGTCGTCCGACAGTTCAGTCCTCTTGAAATCGGTCCATTCGTTCGAACCGAGCCAGCTCCACCGGACATGGTCATCCGGTTTGGTGACGGTCGGTGCAGCGCTTCCTTCGGCAAGCTGGAAAAGGAGTGAGAGGTTCCTGCCTGGCAGCAGGTTGCGGATACCTATGTAAAACTCGCCTTCGAAGCTGAAGGGCGCCATCAGAGGAGTGTTTCGGTTCGATTCGAGCGCCTTGCTCCCGAATGGCGTCAGCCATAACAGGGAAGCATTATCGAGCGACTCCGACGCAGTGTAGCTCAGCGTAAGCGATTCGATCACGGGAGTGTAAAGCTCGACGGGCATGCATACTGAAAATTCATCGATATACTGCCTGGTGAAATTGCGCGGTTCCTTCGGTACCCAACGGTTGTTCTGCCTTGTATAGAGCTTGTCTCGCACCACTTTCCAGAGCGCCATGCGGTCAGGTTCGATACGCTCCGGGTTTTTTGCCTTGAGCATCAGGTATCGGCTCAGAGTCAGGGGATAGAGCTTGTGGCCGAAGTCTCCCAGTAAAGACAGTCTCATAAAGCCCCTGCGGCTCTCCTGCGTGTATGGGCGTTTGTCGAAATGCATTTCGGTCAGGGCATCTTCAGGCAGCTCGGTCCTTGTCGCAGGAATGCTGATGTCGGGCCGGAGCCAACTGAAAAGCCGGATGCCGTTGAAATCGTTCGACATGCGCCATGCGCCGTTTTTCAGGAATGTCAGCCCCGATTTCGGGTAAAATTCGTTGACCCAGTCGAAATCGATGTCTCCGCTCCAGAAGGGGAGCCCTTTCCAGACAACACGCAGCTGGAACCTGGCGCCATCTTTCTGGAACAGTTCATCTGAACCGATGATCAGGTAATCGTCATCTTCAGGCGACGGGCCGAAAGGCTGGAATGGTTTGTCAGTTTTGAGTTCGCCGAACTTGTTGTGGACGACGAGGTTTTTCAGGCCGTTGCCGTCCGGTTCGTCGTCATCGACGTAACCCACAGAGATATCGATAGTCGATGATGCCGGCTTCAATTGAAGCTCCTGCAGATCCAACAGCCGGAGGCTCTTTTTCGCAGCTGGCCTCAGTAATGCGTTAATCCTCTTTTTCAGGACAATCCTCGAATCCTTCATCACCATGGTATTCGCATCCTGTTTCAGGACAGCCTTAAGCACAGGGAGTCCTTCCGGCAGGTCGGTGCCGTGGATCGAAGCATTCAGGGAAATGACCGGGGGCTGTGAACCGTCGATCGAGAGCGGAATTTCGATCGAGGCAGAGATGGCAGCTGAAAATTTTTCATTATCGAGCTTAGCGGGAATCCACCCCTTTTCTCCTGTCAGGAAGAAATCGAAGCTGTTGCAAAAATCCGTCTGGGAAACCTTTTTTTCGGTAAATGCGAGTCGTAAACGGATATTCCGGTTTCCCTCGCCGAGCAGCAGGAAGTGGGAGGCCACAGCGAAGCCGACGGTCGCAAGGTCTTTCGCTTCGGCGCCGTTGCCGAAGGGGTGCCATTGGCCGTCCGTGGAGGTGAGGGGGGCGCCCTGTCCGTCGTCGGAATTGACCACAGGATAAGCGTAGAGGAGCTTGTCGGTCTCGTTAATCGAGTGGTAAACAGCTTTCAGGTCAGCCACTACTGCGCGGTTCGGCACGAAATCCTCGTTCAGCGCATACTGCACGTTTCTGCCGTTGCCGTCCTTGCCCTGGAACGAGGTGCCCGCTTTCAGCAGCGCGCTGTCCCTGTTTTTGGCCAGTTCGAACAACAGATGGACATGGTTCGGTTCAGACGGTTTTTCCTGCAGCTTCAGGACCTGCTTGTAGTAGAAGTCGAGGTGTCTGCTTGTCAGCGTATTTATGTGGCCGCGGGAGAACTCATTCAGCCGGAGAAACGCCAGGAACAGGCCGTAATGCGGCTGATGGTCGTCATTGCCGGAAAGGCTGTTTTCGAGGGCAGCCTTTGCATCGACAACTGTTCGTGCATAAGCTTTCAGGAACAGATCGAACTGGGAAGTAAAAAGGTTGTGTGTGGCTACATGGCTGAACGGCTCTTTTCCCGACCCCTTGCCGTAAACGGTTTCATCAGCGGCAATGGCCGTCATGAAATCAGCCCAGTTTGTCGAGCCATCGGTTATCCACTCTTTCGAAAAACCGGAATTGCAGATTGTTTCGAATTGTTCAGGTGCAGCTTCAAAAATGGTGATTCCTGTGTCGGTTGCCGTGACATCGATCAATCCAAGATTATCTCCTCCGCGGTAACAGGCCACGAGTTTCCTGAAGGCCAGCGCGAGCCGGTTCTGCACGATATTCCGAAGCGTGGCTTTGAGGGGGATGTCATCGTGGAGCTCGTCTTTCAGCCGGTCAAGTTCCCGGGCAAGGGTTCCGAGATCGCTGAAAATGCGGCCGAGGGCACTCCTGAGATCACTCTCCGGGGCTGAGCCGGGGTTCTTAAGCAGATCGAAGAGAGCCTTGATCCTTTTTCGGTAATCGACCACGTTTTCTATTGCAGCACCGGCAAGCCTGACGGATGGATCCTGGCTGAAAAAGCGCTTCCAGTCATCGACTTCGACATTGTTCAGGTCATGGTAGCGCACGTAGGCCGAGTATGATCTGGCAAAGGCGATGGCATATTCCGGCGTGCGTTCGTCTACGGAGGCGTACGAGGGATCGAGCGCCTCCGGGAATCGCTGGGCCTGGCTGGTTCCTTCCCGGACCAGCCTGTTTGGATCCGTGCGCTTCTGGCACTCTTTCTCAGTGGACATACCTCAACTGTTCCCTGGTAATGAATTGACTGTTATCGAAAGGTTGATGTCGGTTCCCTCAAGCCGGTAGAAGGGAAATACCATGTTGAAGCGTGAATTTGTCGTCTTGACCAGATAGTCGATGCTGATGAGTACGATACCCTCGAGCTCCATGCTTTCGTCGATCGAGATTTTTTCAACCCTGATACGCGGCTCGAAATAGAGCAGGGCCGATTCGATCTTGTCGGCCATGAGGGTTTTGATGCGTGTGTCGAGGCTTTCGAAAATCAGCTCGTCAAGATTGCAGCCGTACCAGGGGAGCATGACCCGCTCACCCTGCGAGGTGCCGAGCAGCACTTCGAGGCTCGATGCTATGTCCGCCTCCTGATCCAGCATCTGCACTCCGGGAGTGCTACGGTCGAATGCCGGCGGAAAGGACCATCCGCGTCCGAGAAATGGTAGTTCCATTGTCGCTTTACAGGTGTGTTCGTTCGATGATCATGGTCTCGTTCACTTATCCTCCGATCATTACGGTTACTGCGCCGGGCGGCATGATCACGCCGCCTCCGACAGTCGGGTCGCCGATCCTGGCGGCAGGCATCCCGCCGATAAGCACCGTGGTCGAACCCAAGGCTACGGCGTCGGCGCCGCAGGAGTCGCCCAGCCTTGCGGCGGGCATGCCTCCGATAAGCACGGTAGGCGCACCAGGCGGGATGATGGGCACCGGTGCGCCCTGTGTGGCGGTGCTGACGATCATGTCGCTTACGCGTGCTGCTGGAGGCATGTGTTTCCCTGTTTTCAGTTGATCTGTACTACTCCGCCGCTGATGACCGTTGCGGCGCTTCCCTTGACGGTCGTATTCGCCCCGGACACCTCGGCAGTAGCGGAACCCGAAGCCTTGAAGCCCGTCTGTGCCTTGATTTCGGCATTCATCCCTTCGGCCTTGATATCTCCCGTGGCTTTCAGGATGAGGTCCTTGATGCTTTCGATCGTAATCCCTTTATCGTCGAGAGTGATTTTGTTTCCGTTCTGGTCTTCGATCAGGATGCCTTTTTTGTCCTCCGTAAGCGACAGTTTGTTGCCGCCGGGAGTTTCAAGATGGATGATCTTTTTCTCGTCGTCGAAGGTGAGCTTCATCTTCTCGCGGCTCACGTACCCCTTGTGATGGTTGTCGTCTTTGGCCGGTTCCGGTGCCGGATTCGAACTGCTGTGGCACATGCCGAGCACGACAGGATGGCGAGGGTCGTCTCCGAGGAATCCGACCACCACTTCGTCGCCGATCTCCGGACGGAAATAGGTCCCACGATCCTTGCCGGCATCGAGCGTCGCGAGGCGTGCCCAGATACCCTCGTCGGAGGTGCTTACCAGCGGAAGCCTCACCTTGATCCGGTCTTCTCCGTCGGGATCGCTTTCAAGGACCGTCACAACGCCCATCTGGAGACCGCTGACTCCGGGCAGAAGACCAGCCGCAGGCAGGGGACGCAGGTTATAGGTTTCCTGGAACCGTTCCGGGTTCAGGCCGAACTGGATATCTGTTTCCCAGTTGCCGCCGGTCACGGTATGACGAACGCCTGAAACGTATAGCTTGCCTTCGAAGCGTGCGCCAATGCCGCTAACCTCGATCACCTTGCCGGGCAGGACGCCGGCAAATCCCTGGCACCGGGCCCTTCCGCGCACTTTTGCCAGTCTTTCCTTCAGAAGGCGACCGTCGGCCCAGGCCTGGAGTTCGGGCTGGCTGAGGTTTCCGCCGTGCCTTATCCTGTCGGCTTCGCCGCCGAGCACACTGGCAAGATCATCGGTCGAAAGGTTGCCGTTGCCCGTTGTTGACGGTTCATTGGCGTCAGTTTCCACAAGCTCCTGGTCAGCAGGGCTCCATGAACTGGCCGTAATTCCCCTGCTTTGCCAGCGTGCGTCCATTTCAGCATCCAGTTCAATCAGGGTAGCCCCGTATTTCACTGTCAAGGCGGGGGCGGCACCAGTTTCAGGCGGTGCGACCACGACGTTGTCATCTCCGGCAATGACCAAAAACCCGTTTGCCTCAGCGCGGCAGACCAGGAAATCCCAGTCGGTCGATTCGTACTGCACCACCTCTTTCAGGTCCGGAGTCGAAGGCTTTACATCGCATGAGAGGCTGTACGATCCAAGGATCTCCTCCATGATGTCGCTGTCCTTCTTGTCGACGAAGTAGCGGCTTTTGATACCCCGGGTCATCTTTACGGCCACTCCGCGGCACTCGACTACCATCAGGCTGCTGTTTTTCCTGACCTTGATGCTCTGTTTGACCACAAGACCCTTGAAAACCGATTCGTTCGTTGACCGGTACCCGAACTGGAGCTCTATTTTTTTGCCGGGGATGAAAAGATCCTCGTCGCTGGCTTCGAAGGTTCCCTTTGAGGCTTCTCCATCCATCAGGTGCAGCACGGCCGACGGTATCCGGTTCAATTCACGCGATACCGAAGCCGAAACCAGCTGGAACCGGCCGGGAATTTCAGTCCCGTCGATCAGCACGGCGACAGTGCAGACGTCCGGCGTGGCCGGGGTTGGTATGGTGTTTTCGGGGCTCACGATGGCTTGCTGACTTTATCGATCGGTGGAAACCTGATCTCCATGCCCGGAACGAGCGTCCGGAAGTCGCTGAGACCGTTGACGGCGGCCACGTCGAGGTAATATTTCGGGTTGCCGTAGATCCTGTAGCACATCAGCGGCAGGGTGTCTCCGGCCCTGACTTTACGGACATGCGTCAGGTCGGCAGACTGCTTGTCCTCCTTGGCGGCACGCTTCTCTTCCTCGATGCTGCTCTTGAAAGTGACCTTTGCCGTCGCCCGGAGGGGCGTTCCATCCGGTCTGAACAGCTTGTAGGTTAAGTTGAGTTCGGTAACCCGTCCCTTGAAGATGGAGTTCTGGCCCCAGACCAGTTTGAAGTGCCTCGGTTCATGGGAGTCCCCCTTGTAATCGATCAGGACCTGCCTGAACTTCAGTACATCGTCGGCTATCGAGTCCCTCGGATTGTCGTCGATGATTCCCGTGTTGTCGAACAGGAACTCGAAACTTATCTCCCCGGGCTCGGTATACTCGTATTTAAGTTGCTTTCCACTGGTGCCGTGCCCCTGGCCGGACTCCGAAAACTTGAGCTTGTAGCTGAGGGAGTAGCTTTCCGGATTGATCAACGCCTCGACGTACTCGTCCGCTTCGGCTTTACCGCCACTCTCGGCCTTTTTTGAATCGGAAAATGCCAGGATCAGCATTTTTTCGAGTTTCCCGTTGTCCGGCATCAGCGTTCAAGTTTGTTTTGCAAGACGTTGAGCATCTGCTCGACACATTCCGAAATGATGGCCTCACGGTCAGCAGTTGCGCCTCCGGCCGAACCGGGCTTGGCGGCTCCGGAATCCGTTCCGGTTTTGCCTGTTCCCGACGGTGCCGGTTCATTGACCGTCACGCGGATATGCAGCTCTTTGATCTCTACCGGCATGCGTTCATCCTTTCTGGATTGTGAAATATCGGTAGCTCAACTCCATCGTTTCGACCACAATGCCATTTTCATTTGCATTGAAATCGCTGACGAGCCACTTCTTCGGAATGGCATGGACCACATTCCATGTCTGCAGCGGCTCGCCGCGTTCGTTCATCAGGTTGACCGTAATGTCTGCCGGCTTGAATATCCTGTTCTGGAAGGCATCGAGAACCCAATTGATGACGCTCGAATCGGTCAGCAGCCCCCGTTTGAGCACAAGGTCCGCATACTTCGTCCTTACGGGCAGTTTGTGCTCGAAACGGTTCTCGCCTCCTTCCTTGAACGATTCGAAGTCGTATTCGACAGACAGGCCCGAGACCGACTGGAATCGAAGGTCGTTCTTGTCCTGACTGATGTCGAACACCACCCTGAAATAAAACCCCCATGGCGGATAGTAGTCAACCATAATGGCGCCCGGCTTACACCTTCATCAGTTTCAGCCCTTCATGGGCGAGCTCGATGCTCTCGATCGCGATCTCGTTTGCATCCGATTTGAAGTCGGGGGCGGTGATCTTGACCGGGAAGCATCTCACGGCAGTCCATGCCGCAACAGGGGAGTGCTTCTCGTTGAGCAGGCGGATGGTCACGTCACGCCTGTTCTGCACGCGTTCGTTGGCGACATCCTCCATCCACGTGTTGAAGTCGAAATCGTTTTCGAACTTCCCTCGCTTCAGGGTGATGTTGTTGTTCTTGACCATTCCCGGCATGCTGATTTTGTTGAAATCCTTGCTGTCGCTGTGGCGGTACTCGATCTTCTCGCGCTCCATCACAAGGCCGGTGACTTCGGTGAAGCTGATTTTTGCGCCTCCCCAGTCAACCTGAAAATGGAACCGCGGTATTGGATATTCCTGTGCCATGGTGTATGTGA
>Ga0326726_10000052_pt1 | contig 101140 bp, 93 predicted proteins | sample MHFenrmetagenome_2_FD_207603 | JGI IMG/M metagenome (GOLD analysis project Ga0326726, IMG submission 207603) | Lab enriched peat soil microbial communities from Michigan Hollow, Ithaca, NY, United States - MHF15MN | ecosystem: Environmental > Terrestrial > Soil > Wetlands > Peat | place: USA... | reverse complement strand
GGGCTGGCGCGCCGTTTGGGGCCCCCCCCCGGGCCCGCCCACCCCCCGGGGGTTTTGTTTTTGGGGGGGGCCCCCGGGGGGGGCGCCCCCCCCGCGGGCCCACGCCGAGTCTCGTCAGGCGCGCCCTGAGTTTCATTTGACCGATGAGCTCCGTCGGCTTACCGAAGATGATGTCGAACGGCTGTCAGGCCACATGGGATAATCCAGTGGGCCTTCTGTCGAAAGGGTCAAGTGATTACGACTCCATCGTCGGCTTCTCGCTGGGCGCTCCATACGGTCGTGCTGGGGCTTGCGCTTCATGCGCCTGCCTTTGCGGAGCCGGGCGACGCTTGGACTGCCACCGGCAAGTCAGTCGAACACTGGCGGGCGCTCACACGCGCCGATGTCGAAGCAGCCGCCCAGCTGCTCGAAGACAATCATCCCGGCGCTAGCATTGAAGCCGGCGATGAGGCATTTCGCGCTCGACTGGGTGCTAACCGACAGCGCGCGCTGGAACGCGCCGCGGCGGTGAACGGCTACGCGGGCTACGTCGCGACGATGTCGGAGTTTGCGACCAGCATCGGCGATCGCCATGTCGGCTTTCTCGAACACTATCTGCCCTTCACGCTCGATTGGCCGGGGTTCCTCATCGGCCGGCGCGGTGCGCAATGGCTGGTGACGGATGAGGACCCGGTCAAGGACGGTCCATCACTCCTGGGCGCCAGGCTGATCTCATGTGATGGTGAGGCTGTTGACGATTTTGCGAAGCGCACGCTCGGAACCTTCCGCGCGGTATGGACAGTGGAAGCGCAGCGGATGCGTGCGGCGCCCTGGCTGCTGGTCGACGAAGGCAATCCATTCCTCAGGCGACCTGCAACCTGTGTGTTCTCCACGGACGGCAACACGCGGACCGTTGCTCTGGAATGGCGCACAATTTCGCGCGCGACATTGCGGCCACGAATGCGCACGGTAGGGACCGGCGGGGCCGCCGGCTTTGGCGTCGAACGCTTCGGTGAAGGCTGGTGGATCGCGCTCGGCGAACTCTCCGATGATGCGCGCGCGGTCGTCGCTGCAACTGAGGCGAACGCCGCCTCGATGCACGAGGCACAGTTCGTCGTTCTGGATCTTCGCGGAAACGACGGAGGGAACTCCGCCTTCGGTCGCCAGATCGCGAACGCACTGTATGGTGCGAGCTACGTCAAGGAGCGTGTCGGCGAATCCGGACAAGGTGCGAATTGCGCTACTGTTTGGCGTGTTTCGCCGGACAACCTCAGCGCCCTCGACTCTTACAAGGTCGCATTTGCCGAAGCAGGCGAGAGCGCAACATGGCAGCAGTTGATGGATGCTGCCGCAATCGCAGTGAAGGCGCATCGGGCGCTCACAGGGGCGCCGACCTGTGTGTCGCGCGAATTACCGGAACAAGCGTTACCACCGCACGAAGCTCCCGCATTCGCCGGCCGCATGGTGATTGTCACGGACCGCGAGTGCTTCAGCTCGTGTCTCCTGGTCGTGCAGGATTTCCTGCGCCTCGGGGCTGCCCAGGTGGGAGAGGCTACCGACCAGGCGACTCACTACACCGAGCAACGCGTCGTGTACCTGCCATCCGGCCTCGCGATCTTCTCGACGCTGATGGCGCTGGACCCAGCGCTTCCGGCACTGCTCGGTCCATTCGTTCCGTCCGTGCCCTACGACGGCAACATCGCGGATACGGATGCGCTCAAGCGGTGGCTCGCCACCGTGTTTGCTGGGCGAATTTCCACCCCGTAAACAATCGGCTCGACCCGCACGGCTGCGCAAAGTCGTGCGGCCTGCCGCCGCGATGTGCGCGAGTTCACATTGTACGCAAGCGTACAGACGCCCCCTGCGAGCGCAGGCTAAAGAATAGCTTGCAGAATCTATAAGGGTAGCGACATGAATCCAGTAGCGATGACGAGTGATCTCACCGGCAACGCGCGCCAGTTGTGCGCGCGCTTCGCCAAGGCGTCCTTGGGTCGGGCGCTCTGGCAACTGACCAACACGCTGCCAGCGTTCGCGCTCTTGTGGCTGTTGATGGCGTGGAGCGTGCTCTCAGGCTGGGGCTATGGCTGGACCTTGCTGCTCGCGTTGCCCACCGCTGGATTGTATGTGCGTCTGTTCATCATCCAGCACGATTGCGGTCATGGTTCGTACTTCGCCAGCAGGCGCGCCAACCAGTGGGTGGGTTGTTGTCTCGGGTTGATCACGCTGTTTCCTTTCGGCTATTGGAAGAAGACCCATGCCGTGCACCACGGCACCTCCGGGAATCTCGATCGCCGCGAGTTCGGCGATGTCCGGACGCTGACCGTGAAGGAGTATCGGGCGCGCTCGCGGTTGGGCCGCTTCTTCTACCGCTGTTATCGCAGCATGCCCGTGCTGCTCGGGCTGGGCCCCATCTTTCAGTTCGTGATCAAGCATCGCATTCCCTTCAATCTGCCGTTGTCCTGGAGAAGGGAGTGGCACAGTGTGCTGCTGAACAATCTGACGCTCTTGCTCGCCGTAGTCGCGTGCAGTCTGGCGTTAGGTTGGCACGTGGTGCTGCTGGTGCAGCTGCCGATGCTCCTGATCGCGGGTGCGTTGGGCGTGTGGTTGTTCTACGTGCAGCACACTTTCGAGCACGCCTATTGGTTGCGGCAGAAAGACTGGGATTCCAATCAGGCCGCGGTCGACGGCAGTTCCTACTACGACCTGCCGCGCGTGCTGCATTGGTTAACTGGCAACATCGGCTACCACCACATTCACCACCTGGCGCCGCGCATTCCGAACTACCGCTTGCGCGCAGCATTTGAATCCAGCCCGCTGCTGCGGCGCGCACCAAGGCTCACGCTGCGTACCAGCCTCGAATGCGTGCGCATGAAGCTTTGGGACGAGGACCGGGGACGGATGGTCGGCTTTCCAGGGTGATCGCTCAAGAGCCCTTATCGGGAGCCGAGCAGCCGATCGGTCTCTTTCCTGACCGCGGCATAGCACTCGCAGGAAAGCTGTTCCAGCTTCGGCCGATCGAGCACCGTGATCTGCCCGCGCCGGTACCGGATCACACCGAGCTTCTGCAACTTGCCGGCGGCCTCCGTGACGCCTTCGCGACGCACGCCGAGCATGTTGGCGATCAGCTCCTGGGTCATGGTGAGCGTGTTCGAAGGCAGGCGGTCCAGCGACAGCAGCAGCCAGCGGCAAAGTTGCTGGTGGACAGAGTGATGGCGGTTGCAGACCGCGGTCTGGGCCATCTGCGTGGTCAGCGACTGTGTGTAACGCAGCAGTACGTAAAGCATCTGTCCGTGACGATTGAATTCCTCCTTGAGCCGTTTCCCCGTCAGCCGGTAAGCGAAGCCCGCGCTCTGCACGATCGCGCGGCTCGGCGTGGTCTCACCACCCATGAACAGCGCAACGCCGACCGCCCCTTCGCTGCCGACGACCGCGATCTCTGCGGATGAGCCATCTTCGAGCATGTACAGGAGTGACACGATGCAGCTGGTGGGGAAGTACATGTGGCGCAGCTTGGCGCCAGATTCGTACACGACCATCCCCAGCGGCATCTCGACGAGTCTCAGATGCGGGAAGAGTCGGTCGCGCTCCGCCGGCGGCAGCCTCGAGAGAATCTGATTTTCCTCTGGACGCGAAGTCCCGGGCATGATGTAAGAATCTCGGCGGCAGACGGCAGCGGTCCCAACGGAGTCTAGCCGAAACCGCGCCGGCTATGTGCTCGACCGTACAGACGGTATGGGCATCGTCCGCGCAGGCTAACCAAGTGTGTATCCAGTAAATCCGGGCGGCCGGCCGTTGGCGGACGGACGAGATGGCGCGCATTCTGATCGTTGATGACGACGTGGCTTCGGCGCGTTCGCTCTCCCTGATGCTCGAGGAGTCGGGTTATGGTGAGACGCGCGTCGAGCACACCGCCGCCACCGCACTCCAGGCCGGGGTCGAGTTCGGTCCCAGCATCATCTTTGTGGACATCGAGTTGCCGGACATGAGTGGCTACGACGTAGCGCGACTCCTGCACCAGCATCCGCGCCTGCGGCAGATGCGGCTGATCGCGCTAACGGACAGCGGCGAGCATCCGGGTCGAGAGCACGCGCGGGCATCAGGATTCGAGCGCTACCTGGTGAAGCCCGTATCCATCGCGGCATTGCAGGAAGTGCTGGACACGCTTTCGCGATAGCTGCCATCCCAAACAGTAGATTGAGGAGTCTCCATTGAATACCGAGCCAAGACGGCTTCACGTCTCGATCATGTGCCTGCTTCTCGCAGCCTGTGTAATGGCCGCATCTGCAACGGCCCTGCCCGCGACTTCAAGCGCCCTGCCGAACAATGCCCAGGCCAGCCGTTACGGCGGCGGTTGGGAGTGCGTGCGAGGATTTCGACGGGAGGGAGAAGCGTGCGTCACCCTCAAGGTTCCAGCGAATGCGTACCTCGATTCTCACGGTAACGGCTGGGACTGCAATCGGGGATACCTGAAAGTCGATCAAGCGTGCGTCGCCGTCAAAGTACCGCCCAACGCCTACGCGGAGGATTCGAATTTCGGCCCCGGCTGGCGCTGCAATCGCGGTTACCGCGAGAAGAACGGCAACTGCACGCGCATCATCATCCCGGCGAACGCATATTCCGCGGATCCATCCTACGGTCGCGGTTGGGAGTGCGATCGCGGCTATCGCCTCGACGGGGAAACCTGCATCGCCGTGAAGGTGCCTGCAAATGGATACCTGCTGCGCGCCGGCGATAGTTGGGAATGCGAGCGAGGTTTCATGAAGCGCGCCGATGCATGTGTGTCGGTCGGGGTGCCCGTGAACGGCTATCTGGACTCGACAGGCAAGGACTGGAAATGTGAACGTGGGTTCAGCAAGGGAAGCGCGACGTGCGTGGCGCTGACCGTGCCGACGAACGCGCACCTTGACTATTCCGGCAATGAGTGGCGCTGCGCGGATGGTTTCCGCAAGCAGGGCGAGTCGTGCGTAGTAGACTGATGACGAACCAGTTCAATCTTTGGAGAATCTAGTGGCGAAACCGAACTATCATCACGTCAGGCGACAGAAGGAACTTGCCAGAAAGGCGCGCCAGCAGGTGAAGGAGCAGCGCAAGGCGACTCGCACGAACACGCGTGACCCAAGCCCGAAGCCTGGCGAGTGAGCTAGGGAGGCCCGGTCTCAGCTTCGCTTGCGGCGGTTTGGGTTTGCGATCTCCGGATGTAGTCGCGTGAAGTCGACGATGAAGTGATCGCCATCGAAACTGACCAGCTTGCCGACCAGATCTCGGCGCACGTGGAAACTCCTGCCATGCTTGTTGCTCCCCGCGTCCGCGGGCGTCTTCACTATCATGCGTATCGGCAACTCGCCATCCCGTGCGAGTGCGAGGTGCTGGCCGAGGAGCGCAGTGCCTTTGGAATCTTCCGCATCCCGCGAAAGCCTGTCCTCATACCGAAGCACACCGCGCGCCGGGTGTCCAAAGTACGGCGGTAAACAATGGAGCACCATCGCCCCGTCGGCCGCGATGGCGGAGAGTCCTCGCATCCGGGTAGCCGGCTTGGCGCCGAATCGTCCGAAGGCATCAACCAGACTGAGATTCGCGTCGTTCACTTCGTGTTCCTCGCTTCGTTTCCGCAACCGCCGGCTCTGTGCGCCGCTAATCACAATGCGCGTTCTCTTCGGCCGGCGCAACGGCTGCTGCAACGTCAACAGCGCGAAACCCCAGCGGAACACACCGAATTGCTGTAGCCTGTCGTCCGGATCGTGACCTTTCTGCTTGTCTGCCTTGGCCCCCTACGCCGCTCCGGCGCGCTTTCCGGGCAAAGTCCGCTGCCTTCGGAAAGCCTGACGAACCAGGAGGCAGGGCCATCCTGCCATCGTTCAACTCTCGTGAGTAATCTGTAATGACCAAACTTTACGTTGGAAATCTCCCATTCACAGTGACCGATGAGGGCGTGCGCACTCTGTTCTCGCAGCACGGAACCGTTGAAAAGGTGTCCCTCATAACCGATCGCGATACGGGTCGTCCGCGCGGCTTCGGTTTCGTAGAGATGCCGAATGCGGATGCGGCGCGCGCCATGCAGGCATTGAACGGCAAGGACTTCGAAGGCCGTGCTCTCAAGGTCAACGAGGCGCAGGACCGCGAGCGCTCAGGCGGTGGGAACCGCGGCGGGGGCCGCTACTAAGAGTCGTGCCGGATCGACGGCCGCTGTGGGCGGGGCGGGATAAACGCCCCACCGCAGCTCCACGGCATTGAGTATTTGCAGACGTGGCCTGGCGCAAGACAGGGACATTCCACGCACCGGAAGAAATCCTCGTCCTGACGTGCGATGTGTGCGAGCGCGACATCGGTAACGCGGATGGGCGCAGGCCGCTCGCGCATTTCCGCGTAAGCCGCCATCCGAATCCCGGTGCGATCGATGATCAGGAACCGGCGATAGTCCTCTGTTCCCAGGAATGTCTGCGCGCGTTCGCCGCGAGTGCCACCGGTCCGGATCTTCCCTCGTCCATCGGGCGCAACCGATCGCCCAGCAAGCTGCGAAGGTAGCGTCATGACAATGGTGTTCATTGCATCCCTCATGGTCATTGCCCTGTATCTCGGCAAACGCTGGAGCGATACGAGTGCTGAGAACACCCAGTTGCGGGCTCAGGTTGCCTCACTGAAGCGGCAGCTCGCGAGGCGCGATCGCTGATGAAAGAAGCCCCGCGTGGGCGGGGCTTTTTCAGCTGCGCATCTGCGCGCAACCAGAGGAGATCGTCAGGCGGCGGCTGCCAGTAGTTGCAGGTGCTTCGGTACGATGACCGCATCGATGACGTGAATGACGCCGTTCGTTGCGATGACGTCCGCCTGAGTGACGCGGGCTCCGTTGACCGTGACGTTCGGGGATGCTGTTGCAGTGAGCGTGCTTCCCTGCAGCGTCATCACCTCGCCTGGTCTCACGTCCTTGGCCATGAAGGTGCCCGAGACGACGTGATAGTTCAGAACCGCCTTGAGTTTGGCCTGGTCCTTGAGCAGGGTTTCATACGCGCCAGCAGAAAGCCTCTTGAACGCTTCATCGGTCGGCACAAAGACCGTGAACGGGCCCTTCCCGCTCAGCGCTTCGATCATACCCGCCGCCTTGAGGCTGGCGACGAAGGTGGAAAAATTGCCCGCAGCGATCGCCGTATCGACGATGCTCTTTGCAGGTCCGGTAGCAGGGATGCTCTTTGAGTAATCCATAAAACTGATTCCTCGACGTATGGCCTGTGAGAATTCGCGGGCCAACTCAGCTCGAATTCGGCCGAGGCGCGGAGTATGCGCGCTCCATCCGTCGCGTGCGGCCGAGCTCGAAAATAACCTCGCGTTGCTCGATTCCGCTTGACTCTCGCCGCCAGAAAGCGACGGCGAAATATTTTCAGCGTATCGATCTCATCGCTGATCCAGGTGAAGCCGTTTGCTCCGTGCGCTGACGTACAGACGTTGTGGCGCACTGCCGTAAGCTGCGCGGCCTCATGCAAACAGGAGAACCGCAATGAGATTCAGGACTTTCCATTTTTCGAGCAATTGGCTTTCTATACTGACTGCGATCGCTTGCGCGCTGGCGGGCAACAGCTTGCTGGCCGCGCCTGCCAAGAACGAGTTGCCGTCAGTGACGGTGAGGGCCGCGCCTGCCAAGAACGAGTTGCCGTCAATGACGGTGAGCTATTTCGATCTCGACCTGGCGACGCCGGCAGGCGTGCAGACGCTCTACGATCGCATGAAGGACGCGGCGCGCACCGTGTGCGCTTCCTTAGAGTCCAAGCAACTTGGACGCATGAGCCCCTGGCGCGACTGCTATCAGCAGGCCGTCGAAGATGCTGTGGCGACGGTCGATCGCCCGGCCCTCACGGCTTTGTATCAGGCCGAGCGCACCACGAAGGGCTGATCCCGCAAGCACGTACCGGCCCAGTGCGTCATTGCGCTGGGCTGGTTGCGCGCGCCTTCTAGAGCAGCGCGCGAAATCCGTATCGCTCCGGTCCTGCCGCAGCAGTCCGTGCGCTGGCGTACAGACGTTGTGGTGCACTGCCGCGTAGGTTTACGGCGTACAAATGGAGAGATCTGATGCTGGACGCGATAGTGTTGATGAATTGGATGGCTTCAATTGTCATGCTCCTCGCGCATGCACTCCAGGAATCGAGTGCAGGCTTCAGGAGATGATTGCGAGGTCTCGATGAGCTCATTTTTCGAGCGCGGCAACGAAGGCGTCAGGCACGAGCGTGCGATCAGTTCGTTGAGCGACCGTACCGGGGCGTCGCTGGCCAAAGTGCGCGTTCTATTTGCGCAGGAATTTGGGCGGCTCGGGTTGGGCGCCAGAGTTCGTTCGTATCTGCCGGTGCTTACGGCGTCCAGCGTGCACGCGATATTGCGTCGGAAGGGCGAGCCTGCCGGGCGTCCTCGCGCGGAGAAGCACCAGCTGGCGACGCAACTGGATGCCTGGGAAGATGAAGGCGGCACGGCTGCGCCGCGCGCCAGCTAACCCATGACTCGCGCGTAAGTTTTCCTGTCGGCCGAGTAGCAACCGCACGATGCTGCCTCGAGGCCGCGCCCATCCTGGATGCGGAGGTTGCCGCGGCTGTAGTGAATGAGGTTGCGGCGCTGCAACGAGCTCGCGGCTCGAGTGACGCCGGCGCGCCGTACGCCCAGCATGAAGGCAAGAAACTCATGCGTGATATGGAAGTTGTCGGCGTGCGCCCGATCCCGGGTCATCAGCAGCCATCGGGCGAGCCGCGCCTCGACCACGTGGAAGCGCGTACACACCGCAGTCTGGGCGAGCTGGATCAGCGTTACGTACACATATCGGTTCAGCTCCCGGCGCAACGCCGGACCGTGTTCGAGCTCGCGCAAGAATGGCGCAGCCTCCACCCGCCAGGCCCGGCCTGCGCCCTGCACCAGCCCTTGGAGTCGTGCGACGTTCACGCCGAGCATCAAGGAAAATCCCAGCATGCCTTCGTCGCCGACGAGGCCCAGTTCGAGCGAAGCGTCGCCGGAAGTGGGCGAGACCAGAGATATGAAGCTGTCTATGGGGAAGAAGACGTGGCGAATGCGCTCGCCCGGATCGCAAAGCACTGTTCCGAGCGCGAGCTCAACCGGCTCACCGCCCGCAAGGAGGCGCCGCCGCACGGCACGAGGCAGGGACGCGAGCAGAAGGTTCTGCGTCGGAGCGCATTTCGACTTTGGGATCGAGGAAATCACGCGTTGCACGGTGACGAAAGTCCGTGCGCTTGTCTGTTCGCTAGGCCGCTTTCGCGACTACTTCTTCCGGTCGAGCACCGTGATCCGCTGGCGGCTGTGTCCGCGACCGTACAGAACGGCGTACCGGGCTGGTGGTCCCGACCGCCATAAGCGCGGTAGCGCACCGATGCAGCGCTCATTTACCGCTATTGTTCACCGGTTGAACAGGGCCACGATTGCGAGCTGGCCAGCCTGATTCAGGGCGCCAGAGGTGCCGTTCCGACGAAGCGGGACGGCAGGTGCTCCGGACTACTCCCACATTCTTCGGGGACGGTCATCCGACCGCGATCCACTAAGGATCAACTCTTTATTGTTTGGTAACGGAGCAACTACATGTACACGCAATCCCGCAAATTACTACTCGCGTCTGGCATCGCACTGGCGATGGCCGCGACTAGCGGTGCAGCAGCCGCAAGTACGGTATCCCAGGATGTCACCGACGCACGACAGGAAACTCAGATCTGGACGACTTATGCTCTGAGTCCGTATCTGCGCGCCAACGACCTCAAGGTGTCAGTGCACGACGGCAAGGCCACGCTGACCGGCAAAGTAGAAGAAACTGTCAACAAGGACCTGGCCAAGCAGATCGCGCTGGGCGTCGACGGCATCAAGGCAGTGGATAACCAGATCGTGGTTCAGACTGACTACACTCCGCCGGCGCGGACTTCAACAGAGCGAAGCTATGGCGAAGTGATCGACGATGCGACTATCACTGCCGCGGTCAAGTCGAGGTTGGTGTGGAGCAAGAATACGGAAGGTCTGGCCACAGACGTCGATACGAAACGGGGCAAGGTGTCGCTGATGGGCACTGCCGATAGCAAGGCGTCTAAGGATCTCGCCGGCCGACTGGCTTTGGACACCCGCGGCGTAGTCGCGGTGGACAATCAGCTGGTGGTCAAGAGCGCGAGTCCGAGCGCAGCCAGTACAGTCAAGAGTTCCACGAAGGGTGCCGAACAGGGCATGTCTGACGGCTGGATAACGACGAAGGTGAAGTCCACCTTCATGTTCTCCCATGTTGACGGTTCCGATATCTCGGTGAGCACCGATAAGGGTATCGTCACGCTGAGCGGCAGTGTGGACAGCGGCGCTGAGCGTGCCCTGGCCATCCAGCTTGCGCAGAACGTGCGCGGCGTCAATAGCGTCAATGCGAAGGCTCTAACGACGACGAGCTAAGGCAGCAGATCATTGCTGAAGGATCGCCGCGGCTCCCGTTTCACGGGAGTGCGCGGCGATTCCTTGTTAGGATGCCTGCAGAGATTCTTGTGTCACGCGCTGTACGGTCGATGCCCCCTGTCCATGCTGATTCGGAGCCCGCACGCCGTGAGCTGAGTGGGCTTCTTGCGAGTGCGGTTGCATCAGGACTCGGACACGTCGCCCTGATCACGGCCGGCCTGATGAGCATGCAAGGCTGTGCGACTCTCCCCGACGCAAAGCGCGAAATGGCAGCACCGCACGCTCAACAGGTAGAGTTCGAGGGCGCCCATGGTTCGGTCTCAGTAGCAAGAAGCGAGGCCATTCTCGGCCGCCTCGAGGGAAAGGATGGTGCCTCCGAACTGCTGCAGAAACATCTGGCCTACGAGCAGGCGGTCAATTCCCATAGTCCGCTGGTGCTGGGCAACAAACTGACCCTGCTGCAGAACGGCCCACCAACCTACCAGGCGATGTTCACGGCTATCCGCGAGGCCAAGGACCACATCAACCTGGAAACGTACATCTTCGATGATGACGAGGCCGGCAAGCAGTTCTCCGATCTGTTGCTGGAACGCCAGGCCGCCGGCGTTCAAGTCAATGTGATCCACGACAGCGTCGGCGGCCTCATGACGCCGAAAGCTTTCTTTGACCGGTTGCGAGAGGGCGGCATCCAGGTGCTCGAATTCAATCCGGTGAACCCGCTGGCCGGTAACAAGAAAGCATGGCTGCTCAATAACCGCGATCACCGCAAGCAACTGCTAATTGATGGCCGCACCGCATTCACCGGCGGCGTCAATATCAGCGACACGTACTCGAGCGCGCCCTCGGGCAAGCGCGCCAGCAAGAAGGGCGACCAGGACCGACCGACCGTCGGCTGGCGCGACACGGACATTCAGATCGAAGGGCCGGTGGTCGCTGAATTCCAGAAACTGTTCATGGATACCTGGGCCCGGCAGAAGGGCGAGCCGCTGGCGGCGAGGAATTACTTTCCCGAGCTGAAGCCTCAGGGCGACGAAATCGTGCGCGCCATCGGCAGCACGCCCGACGACCCCGAGAGCCTGATCTACCTGACTCTGATGTCAGCGATCAGCCATGCGGAGTTGGAAGTTCATCTCACGATTGCCTATTTCGCGCCTGATCCGCAATTGCTCAAGGCCCTCACGGACGCGGCGGGGCGAGGCGTCGACGTCAAGCTGGTCTTGCCGAGCTACTCCGACTCCTCGACGATCTTCCACCTCGGCCGTTCGTACTACACGCAACTGTTGCGCGGCGGCGTCAAGATCTACGAGCTGCGCGGCGCGGTGATGCATGCCAAGACCGCGTGCATTGACGGCGTCTGGTCCACCATCGGTTCGACAAACATAGACTCGCGCAGCTTCCTGCACAACGACGAAATCAATGCCGTGATTCTGGGCCGCGGCTTCGCCGCACAAATGGACGCCGTGTTTGCCGCAGATCTGACCGAGTCCGATGCGATTGAACTCGATAAGTGGCAACATCGGTCGTGGATGCTGCGATTGAAAGAGCGCATGGCGCGGATCGGCGCGTACTGGCTGTAGCCAGACTCGCGCACGCGGTCGGGTAGCAACACTCCACAAGTTGCACGACCCGCTACTGTCGACTAGTCCTTCGTCTTGCCGTAGGGGTCCTTGAAGTATTCCTTGTTCAGCAACGCGACGGTGCTGTCGTAAAGGCCGTCGTAGCGCTTCTTGGTATCGATCAGGAACTTCTTCAGGCTGGCATCGGGCTCTTCCTCGGCCATGACCTGGCACAGGTGACGTTCGTGGTTGATGCCGTTGGAAAACGCCATCAGCATCGTACGCTCGTATTCGCGGCCCCCGTGGCCGATGACCGGCGCGAAGTAGCGTGCGAGGTCCTTGGCGATCGCCAAGCGCTTGCGTTTCTCCATTTCCGGCAACGGGTCGAGATCGATGCGCACGCCGGGGTAGTCCTTGGCGATTCGCTCCAGGTCATTTTTCAGTTCGCCACCGAACTTGGCGACGGAGGTAACGATCTCGTCGACCTGATCCGACTCTACTTTCACGTGGAGGATCAACCCGACCTGATCGAGATGGGAGGCATCGCTATACAGCATGCTGTAGCCCTCGCTCAGCACCCGGCGCTGCTTGCTCAGGTCGGGTGCCTTCTCACGCTCGGTCTCAGGCTTGGCTTGTGTCACGCAGGGGGGGCACTTGGAATTGGTCCCCAGAGCGGCGCAGCCCGTAGCGAGACAGGCCAACATGAGCGTGAACACGGCTCGTCGCAGCGGTCTATGCATGGCAGCCTCCTGAAAGCGGACTATTGCACAAATGGCACCGCGGCACGGCTTGTTCAACTAGGCAGCATCCGCCGTAATGTGCGATACCGTACAGACCACAACGTCCCGCGCGGTAGCCTCTACCCTATAGTGCAGTGCGATGGCAGGGCGAGCTGACGGAGCGAGCTGACGGACATGAAGGCGCAAATCAAGGATGGGTTCACAGGACACCCGGAGGCATCGCAGGATGCGCGGCGGCACATCGCGATGCTCGTTAGGAGCAATGCGCGGCTCACGAGGAAACTGGTCCTACTGAGGCGAGAGGCAGCGCAGGCGCGCCACCTCGCCTATCACGACCAGCTCACCGGGCTGCCCAATCGCAGCTTGCTGATGGACCGGCTCACACAGGCGATGGCTCAGGCCGCGCGACAACACAAACAAGTAGGGCTATTGCTCCTCGACCTGGACCAATTCAAGAGCGTCAACGACAGACTCGGACATGCGGCGGGGGACAGTGTCTTGCAGCAAGTCGCGGAGCGGTTGTCGACCTCTATCCGCAGTTGTGACACGGCCTGCCGCTATGGCGGCGATGAGTTCGTGATCATGCTGCCGGAAATCGACGGCTGGGCAAGCGCTGACGCAGTAGCGCACAAGATCCGCACGCGTCTGGCCGCGCCGTACGTGTGGGACGAGCAGGTCATTTTGCTGACGGTGAGCATTGGCATCGCGATCTATCGGGCCGACGGGCGAGACGTCAGTGAGCTGATCAGAGAAGCCGACAGCGCCATGTATCTCGCGAAGGCACGCGGCGACTCCGCCGCCAGCTCTCATTAGCCGGACCCCCTTCGAGCCCGCACAGCGCAAGTTGTGCGGGCTTTCTTTTTCAATGCTCAGTTCCTCGTGAGCTCGCCGAACAGCATCTCGAGGGCAACGCCCGCGCCCCAGTTGGCTTCACGGCGCTCGGCCAGGGTCTCGCGCGGCCACGTGACGCTCGAGCGCAGCTCAAGGAACAACCAGTCGAGATGAATCCGACGCCGGTAGATTACGCGCAGGCCGTAGTCGGCGATGTCGACCTCATGATCCGACTCTCCCTGTATCCCGGCCTGATAGGCAAAGGCGCGTCCGTTGCCGAGGTTCTGATAGAGCGTCAAGCTTGAGAACCAAAGTAGGCCCTCGGTTTCCTGCGTAAAGGTACCCGAGGCGGACCAGCGCACGAGGAAGGCCTCGGCGAGCAAACGCTCCAGGTCGATGCGCGTCGTGGCCCCGAAGCGGCCCGCGCCCTCTTGCCAGAAGATCGTTTCGTTCAAGCGAAGCAGATTGCGTTTGAAGAACGGCAGCGCGAGGCGATATGTCCCCTTGACGAAGGGATCCACAGGCCAGCCGAAGCTGACTCCCATGCCTGCATCGAAGTGCCCGCCACCCCGACCGGGCTGACGGTACCCCAGGCCTAACAGCACTGCGTCATCGTCTTCCCGTGCAAACTGGCGGGGCAGCGTGTCAAAGTCATCGCGCAACTCGGTCACGTATTCGTTGGGATCGAGCCTGCCGATGAATGCACTGTAGCGCTCGCTGAGCTGAGGCAGACGCACCTGCGCCCGGAACCGAAAGCTCGGATCCCACTGATCGCGCTGGTCCCAGAGTGTGCCCACCGCGACACTGCCGTGCGTGGCCTGGTACTGGTCGTCGAAACGGGCGTTGCCGAAGAAGCCATCGAACCCGGCCGCCGCAAGGCAAATCGTCTTGTAGAGGCCCGCCTGCATGCGGTCGATCCAGGCTAACCCGCCGCCGGGCTTGTCCTCGCAGAGCACAGTAATGTCGGGCGGAAGGCCTTTGGGCTCGATAGGCAACGGCACGAGCTCCGCCCATGCCAGCAGCTTAGAGGTTGCGGATTCGGATGGCGGTGTCTCCTGCGGCGGTGACTGGGCAGCAACAACGCCCACAATTGCGTTCAATCCGAGTGCAACCACAACGACGACGCATCGGCGGCACTTCGAAGGGATGTCATCCGACGACTGCATTCCCCCTCCACACATGAAGCATGTGCGGTCGCGACGTTTGCGCCCAGATTATGGCCCGCGTGGCGGGAAAGAATCACCGCCGGCGATCCCCGAGGACCAACCGCACGCGGTGAGTTTCTCCGTCATCGGTGAGCGCAATCACCGTCGGGTCCCCTGCCAGCGGCTGGCCGTCCAGCTCCGCGTAACCGACTCCGCGGTCGATGCCCTCCGGGTTCACGATCCGGATTTCGTAGCGTGTATCGCGATACTTGAAGACTATCTCGAAGCCGGGCCAGTGCGCGGGAATGCAAGGCGTGAGCCTCAAGCGGCTTCCCTGCAGATGAAACCCCAGGATCCACTCGAGCCCAGCTCGATACATCCAGCCGGCCGAACCCGTGTACCACGTCCAGCCGCCGCGTCCGACATGCGGGGCTACCGAGTAAATATCCGCCGCGATCACGTACGGCTCGACTTTGTAGCGATGCACGTTTGCGCGCGTAGTCGCACGGTTGACCGGGTTGAGCAGTGAGAACAATTCTGCGGATTTCTCTGCCTGCCCAAGGAGCGCGAATGCGATCACCGACCACGTCGCGGCGTGGGTGTACTGGCCGCCGTTTTCGCGAATACCGGGCGGGTAGCCTTTAATGTAACCGGGATCAAGTGGCGTTCGGTCGAACGGCGGTGCAAACAGTAACGCCAGCCCGGCGTCGCGCCGGATGAGTTGTCCGTCCACCGCCGCCATCGCCTGTGTCGCGCGTGTCGCGTTCGCCGCCCCGGATATCACGCTCCAGGATTGGGCAATCGAGTCGATGCGGCATTCCTCGCTCGTGGCCGATCCGAGCGGCGTACCGTCATCGAAATAGCCGCGACGGTACCAGTCGCCGTCCCAACCCTCTCGCTCGAGCGCCGCCTGCAGAGCGGTTGCGTGCGCCAGCCATTGCGCGCCGCGCGCTTCCTCTCCGCGCGCTTGCGCCAAGGGCGCGAAGGCCTTGAGCGTTGCGTGCAGGAACCAGCCCAGCCAGATGCTTTCGCCACGCCCCGACTCACCCACCCGGTTCATGCCGTCATTCCAGTCGCCCGTGCCGATCAGCGGCAGGCCGTGTTCGCCGACGGCGAGGCTCTGGTCAAGCGCGCGCGCACAGTGCTCGAACAGCGAGGCCCCCTCGTCCGAGATCGAAGGTTGGTAGTACGCGTCGTATTCTCCGGACCGCAGCGCCTGGCCTTCAATGAACGGCACACTTGCGTCGAGCACCGCGACGTCGCCAGTCGTGCCAACGTAGTGCGCAGTCGCATATGGAAGCCAGACTCGATCGTCGGAGATGCGCGTACGAACACCCTGGCCTGTCAGCGGCAACCACCAGTGCTGAACGTCGCCCTCGACGAATTGCCTGCTGGCGGCGCGGAGCAGGTGCGCGCGCGCCAGTGCCGGTGTTGAAACCGTAAGCGCCATCGAATCCTGGAGCTGGTCGCGGAAGCCATATGCTCCGCTGGCCTGGTAGAACGCCGACCGCGCCCACATACGACAGACGAGGGTTTGATAGAGCATCCAGCGATTGAGAATGATGTCCATCGAACGATCCGGCGTTTTCACCTGAACAGTGCCGAGCACATCGTTCCAGTGATCGACTACGCTTCGAAAGACCGCCTCGAGATCTGCAGATCGATAGCGCTTGAGCAGCGCCTGGGCATTGGGTGCATCGGCTGCCTCGCCGAGGAAGAAGGCGACTTCCGCCGTATCGCCCGGCTCGAGATCGACCGCCATCTGCAGCGCGCTGCACGGATCGAGGCCTGCGCCGACTCTCCTGGAGAGAGGCTCGGCTCCCAACAGTGCCGCGGGTTCCGCAAGAGTGCCATGTCGCCCGAGGAATTCGCGTCGATCTCCCGTCCAGTCAGTTTGCCGGCCAGCCAGATCCGCGAACGCGACGCGTGAGCCAAACGCTGCGTTCCAGGGGTTGCGCGCGAACATTGCACCGGTCGTGGCGTCGATCTCCGTCACGATGAACGGGGCGCAGGCGGCTCGCGATGCGCCTAGCACCCATTCGACATACGTCGTAATCGAGAGTCGGCGGGTCCTTGCGGAGGTATTTCGGATCGTGAGGCGCGAGATCTTGATCGGATCTTCGAGTGGAACGTACATCAGCAGGTCGAGCGCCACGCCGTGCGACTCGTGCTCGAACCGGCTGTATCCCTGGCCGTGGCGAGCCGTGTGGAACCCGCGCCGGTCGTGAATCGGCGTTGCCGTGGCTCCCCACAATTCGCCGGTCTCATCGTCTCGCAGGTAGAGGGCTTCGCCCGGTCGATCGGTAACCGGATCGTTCGACCAGGGTGTGAGCTGATTCTCGCGGCTATTGAGCGACCAGGTGAAGCCGCTGCCCTCCGCTGCAACCTGAAATCCGAAAGTTGGATTGGCAATGATGTTGATCCACGGCGCTGGGGTCGACTGCCCCGGCCCGAGCAGCGTGACGTACTCGTTTCCGTTCGCCGCAAATCCGCCGAGGCCGTTGAAGAATTCCAGCGCCGATGGCGCGGGGCCAGTCACCGCGCTCTCCGAGGGCGGCGCTGCGCGCGGCCTGCGCCGAACGTTGGCAATTGCGGGCTTACGCGGACGATCGAGCTGATCCGCCAGGCTCCCACGCTGGCCCACGAGCACGACGCGCGCGACTGAGGAGAGCAGGGCGCGCGTCGCTGCGGGAATGAGATCCGCGCGCAGTATGAAGACCGAACCACGCGCACCGTCCGCTGCGATCTGTCCGCGCGACTGGCTCGTTCGATGCAGAGCAGCCAGGGCAATCTGCAGGTCCTGCACATAAGAGGCGGCGCGTTCATTCAGGATCACGAGGTCGACGGCGAGCTGCTTCATCCGCCAATACTCGTGTGCCCGCAGCAACTGATGTGCGATGGCGATGTCTTCGACATCGTCGATCCTCAGCAAAACGATGGGCAGGTCGCCGGAAATGCCTTGGCTCCAGAGTGCGTTGGGCTCGCCGCCGCCGCGGCGAATGGCCTCCGATGACGGGCGGAGCGACGCGTCCGCGAATAGCGCGTGTCCCGCCAGTCGCTGAAACAGGTTAGCTTCCGCCGCAGTGATGCCCAGATGACGCAACTGCACCTGCGCCTGCGTCCACGCCAGGGTGCTGGCGCGCACGAATGCGTAGGCGTCGTGGTGCTTGTCGAGCAGGTCGAGCACCTGCTCGCGCGAGGTGGCGACGGAGGTCCAGAAAGCAATACGGGCCGTTGCGCCTGCCGGTATCCGCACGCGATAGCGTAGCGCGAATATCGGGTCGAGCACGGCACCCACGGTGTTTGACAGGCGCCGGCCGTCCATCACGGCAATTGGCGTGCGTACTTCATTGCCGCGGCCGAGGAACCGCGCACGGTCCGTTTCGAACTCGGGTGTCTGCAACACCTCGCCCTCGATGACCGCCTGATGTGCAGCCCAGATCTCCGGCTCAGCAGGCGAGCGCTTGCGGCGCGTGGCCAGGATGGCGCCGAGCCGGGCGACATACTCGGTCTGCACGAACAGCTTCGAGAAAGCCTGGTGTGCCGCATCCGCAGCGGGCGGCGCCAGGACCGGTTCGGAATACGATGTGACCTCGATATCCTGCAAGCGGCTGCTGGTATTTGTGATCGAGAGCCGTCGCACTTCCGCGTCATCTTCGGGTGAGACGACGATTTCCAGCGTGGTCGTGATTCCCGGGTCCGTGCGAGCGAGTTCTGCGCGGTCCTCGGTAAAGGTCACTTCGTAGCTGTCGGGCTCCACGCCGCGTGGCTGCAAACCCGCCGACCACACCCGGCCGCTTTCAACGTCGCGCACGAATATGTAGCTGCCTGCATCGTCACGGGTGACGTCTTCGCGCCAGCGAGTTACACCGAGATCACGCCACCGGCTGTAGCCGGAACCGGCTGCGGTGATCATCACCGCATAGCGGCCATTGGAAAGCAGGTGCACTTGCGGTGTGGCGTCGTTCGCGCTGTGCAGCCGGCGCACTTCCGGGAGCGGCACCTCATCGATTCTGGCCGCTGTCCGCACTTCCTCGGCTCTTGGGTGAGCCACTGATATGTCGCGTGGCGTGCGTTCCTGCAGGAGCAGTTCGGTAGCCTGGACCCGCGGCTCCGCATGGAACCGTTTGCGCATGATCCCGTGCAGCAGAACGTTGGCAATGGCCACGACGGTCATGCCCTGGTGGTGGGCCATGAACGCACGCACGATTGCGAACCGCGTGCCCTCCGGCAGACGACTACGTGTGTAATCGAGTGCCTCATAGAAGCCGTAGCGGCCGAGTGCCCCGAGAGAAGCAAGCCGCGCAAGGTTGCGCGTTGCTCCTTCCGGTTCGACCATCGCCGCAAGTGCGGTGGCGTACGGTGCCACCACGATGTCCCCGCTCAAGCCTCGCTTGAGACCCAAACCCGGCACGCCGAAGTTCGAATACTGATACGTGAGCTCCAGGTCGCGCGCGTTGTAGGCCGACTCAGAGATGCCCCACGGCAGGCCCAGCGTGGCGCCATAGGCCATCTGCCGCTGCACGATCAGCCGGCTCGTCTCCTCGAGGAGGCTCCCGGTGGGAGCGCGCATCACGAGAGAGGGCATCAGGTATTCGAACATTGAGCCCGACCATGAAATGAGCGCCGCGCCGTGGCCGACAGATGTGACCGGCCGGCCGAGGCGAAACCAGTGGCGTGTGGCGACGTCGCCCTTCGCAATCGCGACGAAGCTTGCGAGGCGCGCCTCGGAGGCGAGCAGATCGTAGCAACTCGGGTCGAGCGTGCCGTCGGCGGCGCGGTAACCGATGGAAAGGAGTCTGCGTTGCGGATCGAGGAGGAAGTCGAACTCCATCGCTTCCGCCATCGCTCTTGCGCTCGCCTCCACTGTGGCCAGACGCTCCTTCAGCACGCGCGCGGCGTCGGGCGTCTGCGCAACGTCGTGGCGCCAACTCTCGATGGAGCGGTGGGTTGCATTCGACCAGAAGAGCAGATCGCCGTAAGCGTCATCCGGGCCTTCGCTCGCGAGGGTTCGGGCGATATCCACGAGCGTGAGGGCGTGAGGCACAATGTCCTGCAGCCGTGTTGCGATGTCCCCGCGGGAGGTCTCGAGGTCGCGCAAAGCAGTGCCGATCTCATTGAGCTGCTCCTCCAGGTGCTGCCACAGGATGGATTGCGTGCGCAGGTGAGCGGGGAATGCCTGCAGCGACTCGCATGCGAGACGCAACGCGTCTTGGGCGCCGGCAGTGGCGTCGATCGGCGCCAGCGGAACGTCAATCCACTCCCGAGTTGCATTCGCCACGGCAATGAGGTGTGCGGCAAGGTTGCCGCTGTCCACGGAAGAGACGTAGCGAGGATCCAGCGGACGAAGATCGCGCGTGTCGTACCAGTTGTAGAAGTGGCCACGAAAACGCTGGAGGCGGTCCATCGTTTCGAGTGTTGCTTGCAGACGCTCCACCGCTTCGATCGTCCCGATCCAGCCAAAATCCCGGGCGCTGACGGTGGACAGCAGGTAGAGGCCGAGATTCGTGGGCGAGGTTCGATGAGCCAGCACCGGTTTCGGGTCCTCCTGAAAGTTATCCGGCGGCAACATGTGATCTTCCGCCGTGACAAAGGACTCGAAGAACCGCCACGTGCGGCGCGCGACCAGGCGCAGTGCACGCGCGTCTGAATCGGACACCGAGAGGCGACTCGCTACTCGCGGGGCGCGGCTCATCCACAACGCGACGGCCGGGGAGGACAGCCACAGCAGCGCGAACGGCGCCGCAACCCACCATGCTTCGCGTCCCGAGAAGTAAACAACGAGCGCGGCAGCTAAAGTCACGGCGACGCCACCACTCATGCTGCGATACATGCCGGAGAGGTGGTGCCTGGCACGCAGAGACGCCTGTGCTGCGGAGACCCACTCGAGAAGATTGCGGTGACTCACGAACAGCCGGACCAGGGTCCGGCTGATTGCGTCGACCATTAACCAGGCCTGATGCGGGAGAAAGATGAGCTGGAAAATCATCCGCCGCGCGGCCAGCCAGAAGTCCTTGCCGAGGGCACGCAGGTGGCTGCGCGCGGTGATGCCGGCACGTCGCGGCACGATCGCTGCGACAACCGGAAGCAGGGTTGGCAAGGCAATCGTCGCCAGAATGAAGGCGGTCCAGAGGAGGGCGGCGTGCAGCGGTAGTGTCCAGCCCACCACCAACGCAGCGATGCTTGCAGGCGCGGAGAGGGTACGTCGCAGATTGTCCAGCATCTTCCACAGGCCGAGCAGCGGAAGAGCGCTGTGGCGCCGATCAGCCCCCGTCGCGTCGAGCCGACCCAGAAGCCACGGCAGCAACTGCCAGTCGCCGCGCGCCCAGCGATGCTGGCGCGCGGCGGCGACGTCATAGCGCGCCGGAAATTCCTCGACGACCTCGATGTCGGACACGAGCCCGGCGCGCGCGAAGATTCCCTCGAACAGATCGTGACTGAGGAGAGTGCCTTCGGGCGCGCGATCCACGAGCGCCGCCTCGAACGCGTCGACCTCGTAAATTCCCTTGCCCGCATAGGAACCTTCACCGAACAGATCCTGGTAGACATCGGACACGGCGGAGGCATACGGGTCGAGGCCGGGCGCACTCGAGACGATGCGCTGAAAGAGCGAGCCTTCGCGGCCCATGGGCAAGGACGGAGTGACTCGCGGCTGCAGCACGGCATAGCCTTCGACCACGCGTCCCGTTGCGACATCGAACCGAGGTTGATTGAGCGGGTGGGACAGCTTGCCGATCAGCCGACGCACGCTTTCGCGCGGCAGCCGCGTATCGGCGTCGAGTGTGATGACGTAACGCACATCGGGCGGGACCAGCGGCGCCTGCCCGTCGACATTGAGGAAGGTCGTGTCGGTCGCACCGCGAAGCAGCCGGTTCAGCTCGTGGAGCTTGCCGCGTTTGCGTTCCCATCCCATCCACTGTTGTTGCACGTCGCTCCAAACCCGCCGACGGTGAAGGAGCATGAAGCGGTTACCTGTCGTGACGGACGCATAGCGTCGATTCAGCCGCGCGATGCCACGGGATGCAATTTCCAGAAGCGGCTGGTCTGTCGCAGTGTGTTCGGTCGCTGCGTCGACCCAGTCCGACAACAGCGCGAACTGTAGATCGCCTTCGGGCGAAGCCAAAAAGTGAATCTCGAGCCGCTCGATCTCTTCTTCGATTGCCTCGGGCGTCGTCAAGAGCGCGGGAACGGCAACGAGCGTCCGCAACTGCGCTGGCACGCCCTCGCGCAGCGCCAGGCCGGGCAGAACGGTCGCACCGATTACGCTGGTGACTGCACGATTGGTGAATGCGACCGCGGTGTCTATTGCCGGAATGACACCGAGGAGCGCAAGCCAGGCGAGTGTCCAGGCACCGACTTGCTGCATGTCGAGCACAAGCAGCGGCACCGCAAGAACGATTGCAGTGAACAGGAACATGGTGCCGAAATAGGTGCCGGCGCCCCGCCTCATGATCCATCGGACTGGCCGGCGCGAGAGCGGCGCCCGATATCCGATAGCGGTCTCGAAGGCACGCCGTCCCGCAGCGATCAGGTGGTAGCCGGGATCGCGTTGGCGGCCCGCGACGGCGTCGCTCGCGGCCGCAGCGGCCGCACGTGCAATCTCCAGCTCGCTGAGCTTTGAACCTCGGGAAAGCTCCTCGATGCTGCTGCGGTACAAATTGCGCGTCGCAAAGTCCATCTGCGCGAAGTCGCTGCCCGCGCGCAGCGCTTCATCTACCAGGCTGACGCTTTCAAAGAAGTCCGACCATTCCAACTCCGAGATCAGCCGCATGCTGGTGATGATGTTGCGCACCGTGACGTTCGAGCCGCCTTGCCGCTGGTGCTCATCGCTCACGATCTGCTCGGCTGTCGTTCCTTGTGCCGCCAGCCGCTCCTCCAGCCACGTGAGCGCGGGAGTGATCTTGGGGTCTTGATCGCGTAGTCGCTGCACGAGCTGGACGACGAAGGCTCTTGGTAGAAGAGCGCCTCCTTCCTTGTAGCGCTCGATCAGAGCGTCGGGCTCCGCGGCGTGTCCGTTCACGCCCAACAGCCGGTCCGCAATGTCGTCCGCTTCCTGGCGCGCGGCGCGACTGCTCACGATGCGATGGGCCGCGCGGCGCAGATTCTCCACCAGCACGATGCGTAGCGTGATCGCGACGGCCCACAATTCGCCGATGGTGAGCGGCTGCACGCTCTGGTAGGCACGCACGAACCGGCGCAGTGCTTGCGGGTCGAAGTGGCTGTCGGTGTGGGCCACGAAGGCCCAGGCGATGCCAAACACCCGCGGATACCCCATGAAAGGTCCGCTCGCGAGCTTTGGCAGCTGGCGGTAGAAACCCGGCGGCAGATCCTCGCGGATCTCGCGAATCTGCGCTTCAACGAGATGGTAGTTGTCGAGCAGCCATTCCGCGGCCGGAGTGATGGCGCGCTCTTCGCCCACCGCCCGGGCGATGGAGCGATAGGCCGTGAGCAGCACGGATTCGTTGTCGCTCAGCCGTGCGCTGAGAGGTGGGCGACGTATCGGTTGCGGTGTGATCTCTTGTGCGACGGCGAGGCTGGCCGCATGTTGCTCGAGACGCTCGATGCTGAAGAGCTCTGCGCGCAGGAGCTCGTCATTGTCCCAGGGCGAAACGGGAGCTTTGTGCCCTAAGGCACGACGGATCAGCGACCACAATTCGATCAGACTCCTGCGTGCCCCGATATTCGAGGCTCAGGGTACGCGGAAATCGGGCTACTCGTACTTTATCTTGGCGGCGCAATTGACGCTATGTACGCGACCGCACCGACACCCTTCGTGACAGCGGGCATGATGTCGCGTGGCAAGGACCATCAAACCCTGTGGAGAAGCATAATGAGTGAATCATCCCGAGGACCGCCGCGCCTACGCATCGCGGCCACGCTGACCGGTGCACTGTTGTTCGTTGCATCATGCGCATCGACACCACCAGCTCCGACTGCAACTCTGCGGGCTGCAGAGCAGGCAATCACGAACGCCGAGCAGGCCGAGGCCGGCCGCTACGCTGCCGCGGAATTGGGCGAGGCGCGCACCAAGCTGGCGTCGGCCAACGATGCCGTGAAGGAAGAGAACATGATCAACGCCGAGCGGCTGGGGCAACAGTCGCGTGCGGAGGCTGAACTCGCCTCTGCCAGGTCCGAAGCGGCCAAGGCTGCAGCGATCAACGAAGAGTTGAAGCGCGGCAATGATGCGCTGGTCGAGGAAACGCAACGCAACTCAGGAGTGCCGCGATGAACAGAACAAACTCCAACACTGGTTGTTACCCCGCCAAGCTACTTGTCGCTTCGGCGCTCTCAGTAATGCTCGCCGCCTGTGCAACCGCGCCAGTCAAGTCGACGGGCGCGGCCGACGCACGCGCCAAGCTCACCGTTCTGCAATCCAACGCGGATCTAGCCGGCCGCGCGCCAGTCGCAATGTCTGAGGCCGAGGCCGCAGTAGTAGCTGCAGAGGCGCCGCAGACCGATCAGGAGCAAGCGGCGCACCTGGCCTACCTTGCCGATCGCAAGGTCGATACCGCCAAGGCCCGAGCCGAAGCCAGTTTCGCCGAGGACCAACGTGCGAAGCTTGGTGAACAGCGCGACAGCGCCCGGCTGGACGCCCGCACACGCGAGGCGGACAACGCCAGGAATGAGGCGGATGTCGCCAAGGCAGAGGTCGCGACGGCTCACGCCGAGTCGGATGCGGCGCGTGCTTCGGCGGCGCAACAGTCCGAAGAGCTGCAGCGGCAGATCGACGAGCTGCAGGCCAAACCGACGGACCGTGGCCTGGTGGTCACGCTCGGAGACGTGCTGTTCACGAGTGGAATGTCGGATCTGAATGCGAGTGCGACCAGCAGCCTCGACAAGCTGGCCGCGTTCCTCAATCACTATCCGGATAGAAACGCAGTCATCGAGGGCCATACGGACAGCGTAGGCAGCGAGGACTACAACCTGGGTCTGTCACAGCGCCGCGCCGATTCAGTGAAGTCCTACCTGATGGGGCACGGCATCGGCTCGATGCGGCTCACCACTGCGGGGAAGGGCGAAAGCCAACCGCTCGCGGGCAACGACTCCGCAACCGGCCGCCAGCAGAATCGTCGTGTCGAGGTCATTATCGACAACAACCCGGTAGTCGCGCAGTCGCCTTGAGATAACTACCTAGTAGACACATTCCGCACTGTCCAAGCCCGCACAGCGCAAGTTGTGCGGGCTTCTTCTCGTTGTGGCGGGTGGGTTTGGCGGTTGGGGGGGATTGTACGGCAGCGTACAGACCCGGCCGCACAAGCCGCATAGGCTGGCCCCGAGTGGTAATTCAGAGGATACATTTATGAACTTCATTATCTGGCTCGTGATCGGTGGGCTGATCGGATGGGTGGCCAGCATGGTCATGCGAACCGATGGGCAGCAAGGAATTTTTCTAAACGTTGTAGTCGGAATCGTCGGCGCGGCCGTCGGCGGATGGCTCTTGAGCCCGCTTTTCGGGGTGTCGACCATCAATCAGAGCAACTTCAGCTTACCCGGCCTGCTCGTTTCCCTTCTGGGAGCGGTCATCCTCCTGGCTGTCGTCAACCTCTTCCGGCGCGGCGCAACACGCTAGGCCCGCAGTAGGGCCTGCATTGAGTACTACCGGCGCCGTGGTGAGTTCACGGCGGAACCGGCGCGTCCCAGGACCGGATATATAGAAAGAGGAGTGAACCTGGAGTCCGCGCGGCGATGCAATTGAATGGGGACGGCGTCGGCCGTCCTCCTTCGTCCCGCTCCGCTGGTGTAGCGCGAGCTACATGACCTCGCCGCCGCCGATCGCGATGGCCTGCCCGGTGATCGATTCGGAGCCTGGCAGGCACAGCCAGAGCACGGCGTTCGCTACTTCCGCGGGCTGAATCAAGCGTCCTTGCGGATTGCTCGCGACGAGCGCCGCGCGCGCCTCGGCCGCGCTCTTGCCGGTCTTGGCGACGATGTTGGCCACGGCGTCCTTCACCATGTCGGTCTCCGTGTATCCGGGACAGACGGCGTTGACGGTGAGGGCGGAAGCTGCGGCTTCGCGTGCGAGCGCACGCGTGAGGCCGAGGAGGCCGTGCTTGGCCGCGCAATAGGCGCTGACATAGGCGAGGCCTGTGAGACCCGCAAGGCTGGCGATGTTGACGATGCGCCCGTAGTCCTGTTTGACCATCGCTGGCCATACTTCGCGCGTGCACAGAAACGCGCCGTTGAGGTTTACGGCGAGCATGCTCTGCCAGAGCGCGAAGTCGGTGCGAGCAAACGGCGCTGACTGCGCCTGGCCCGCGTTGTTCACCAGGATGTCGATGCGCGGGAATTGCTCCCGGACACGCGCGAATGCCGCGCGCACGGAGTCGGGATTGGAGACGTCAGCGGCGACGGCGAATGCGCGTATCGGCAGGCGAGCGGCGAGTGCCTCGAGAGGCGCGAGGTTGCGCCCGAGCAGGACCAGCGCTGCGCCTTGCTGCGCGAGCCCCTCGGCGATTGCTGCCCCGATGCCCCGGGAGGCACCGGTTACTACGGCGGTTCTTCCGGCGAGTCCGGCGTTCATGACGTCACTCCCCACTCGCAGGGGGATCCGGGTCGTAGGCCCAATCTTCGGCGGGCCGGGGCGTGCGGCTGATCCAGTCTTCGATGAGGCGCACGTGCTCGGTCTCCTCGGCGGCCATTTCGAGCGCTATCTTGCGCACTGAGGCCGACCTGGCGGTGCGGGCCATCTTCATGAAGAACTGCTCGGCCCGTTGTTCACCGGCGAGCGCCATCTGTAGCGCGTGATAGGGCTGCATGCGGTAGTGCAGGTCGCCCGGGTCGGCTGTCTCTTGCCCCTCGCTCTGGTCCCACGGAAGCTTTCCTGCCGCCATTGTCTCCTGCGGCCGCAGCGACTGGTTGTGCTCGACGATGCCATCGGCGTGGAGCTGTTCGATACGCGCGAGCTTGCGGAACAGCTCCGTCACTTCGGGATTATTGTGCTCTTCCATGGCGTCGGCGAGTATCGAGTAGCGCTCGACGGCTTCGACCTCCATGGCCCAGGCGCGCGCGAGAAATTCGGATTCCTCGCCGCCCTTCGCAGTGGATTGGGGGGCCGGGCGTGCATTGTCACCGGGCGACCGAGCCGCAGGTAACTTGCGGCGCACGGATGGCCTCTGCGTCTTTCGTGCTTTCATAAGACAAACTCCGTCTCCAGATCTTCCACGCGCCGGGTCCCTTTCTGCACCACCGCGGGGTAGGGCCTACGGTTGCCGGCATACAGCACGCCGATGTTGAAGCCGTCATCGGTCATGATTCGCCGCGCAGCCCGTGCCGGATCATCGGTGGTGCCAACGGGCGCAGCGTGCACCTGCGTCTTCCATTCGCGCTGCTCGGGCCGCAGTGTGACGCAGGGACTGAGGACCTCGACGAAAGAGAAGCCGGGATTGCGGATCGCATCGGCGATGATCCGTGCTGTGCCGTTCGGGTCGCCGGAGAATGCGCGTGCGACGAAGTTGGCGCCCGCGGCGAGGGCGATCACCAATGGATGAAAGGTGCGCAGACCCGTGCCTCCCGGCGAGAGCTTGGAGTCCCAATCGGGCTCGGTGGTGGGAGAGGGCTGGCCCTTGGTCATGCCGTACACGTGGTTGTCCATGACGATATAGGTCAGGTCCACATTGCGGCGGCAGGCGTGCAGGAAATGGTTGCCGCCGATGGAATAGCCGTCGCCGTCGCCACCCGCAGCGATGACCGTGAGATCGGGCCGCGCGACCTTGAGGCCTGTGGCGGCGGGAAGCGCACGGCCGTGCACGCCGTGAAAGCCGTAGCAACTGGTGTAAGCCGGAATGCGCGATGAGCAACCGATCCCGGAGACGACGACGACGTTCTCCGGCCTGAGCTCGAGCATTGCGAATGCCTTGGTCAGCGAGGAGAGCACGGAGTAGTCGCCGCAGCCTGGGCACCAGATGGGCTTGGTGTCCGACTTGAACGTCTGCGGCGTGACCGGCACAGCGGCGGGGCTGGCTGTATTCATGCGCGACTCCACTCAGTAATCTCGCGGCAGATTTCTGCGGCGCGGATAGGTAACGGACCGGGGTGGCGGAGACTCCGCACCTCGCCCGGAAGATCGGACTCAGCCCGCAGGTGGTGCAGGAACTGGCCGCTGTGATTCTGCTCGACTACCAACACCCGCTTCACGCCCGCGAGCGCGGCGGCGAGACGCTGCGGTTGCGCCGGCGCGAGCAGCCGCAACGACACCAGGCGCACGGCGATGCCCTGCGAGCTGAGGCGTGACAGCGCCTCGCGCGCCGTCCCGGTACAGGAACCAAAGGTGACGATGGCCATCTCGCCCTCGCCTTCGATCTCGGCCCAGTGGTTGCCGTATTCGTAGCCGAGGAGCTTGCGCTCGCGCTTGTCGAGCTGTGCGCTGTGGTCGGTCGACTGGCTCGATGGGACGCCGCGCTCGTTGTGCTCCAGGCCGTCGGCCGTGTACGCCGCGTTCGGCGTGCCGGGAATCGCCATGGGAGAGATGCCGCTCTCGGTCAGCGCGTAGCGGCCGTAGCCCTGGAAGCCGGCCTCCAGCACGGAGCGTCCGCCCATGAAGTGCAGGTCCGCGGGGCGGTCGACCACGGCCCGTGTCTGTCCGAGAAACTGGTCCGACAGCACGATGGTCGGTACCTGCAGCTCTTCGGCGAGGTGCACGGCCCACTGTGTCGTGCCCAGGCAGTCGGCAATTGAGTTCGGCGCGACCACCACGTGTGGCGCATCGCCGTGCAGACCGTTGAGCGCGATGTTGAGATCGCTCTGTTCACCCTTGGCCGGGATCCCCGTCGAAGGTCCGCCACGCATCACGTCGAGCACCACGACCGGCACTTCGGCGGCAACGGCGAGGCCGATGGATTCGGTCATCAAGGAGAGGCCGGGCCCGGCGGTGGCCGTGAGCGCCGGCACGCCCCCGAACGAGGCGCCGATGATCATGTTGATCGATGCGAGCTCGTCCTCCGCCTGAACCAGCGCGCCGCCGAGCTTGGTGAGCATCGGCGCCATCCACTCCAGTACCTCGGTCGCCGGCGTGATGGGATAACCCGCGACGAATCGCACGCCGCCACGCAGCGCGCCGTAGCCGGCCGCCTGGTTGCCGGTGATGAGCCACCTCGGGCGGTCAGTGCGGTGTACACCGGCCACGCCACCGGCAAAAGATATCCCCTGCGCGGCCGCGAATCCGGCCTGGACCGCTGCCACGTTTGCGGCCAGCGCTTCGCCGCGACCCTTGTTGGCCTTGCGCACGACCTCCTCGACAGCCTCGGCCGACAGGCCAGCCAGCGATGCGGCGAGGCCGAGCATGATCATGTTGGGCCAGCTGCCCGCGATCGCCTTGGCGGTCTTCTTGAATGGCACATGGGCCCGCTGCGCACCGGACTTCAGGAAGACCTCGGGCGGCTCGCCCTGGTCAGGGTCGCCGACGATCAGGCTCCCCGCGTCGATCGGAATTTCCTGCGAGAAGCGATGGACGTTCTGCCAGTCGACGCCGATGAGGACATCAAAGCGATCGCTCAGGCACTCGACCGCGTGTGTGGCGATGCGCAGCAGGGCGGCGGCCTCGCCACCGCGGATCTGAGGTCCACTCGAGCGCACCATCAGCCCATACCACCCGGCGCGGGCCGCGGCCTCGAGCAGCAGGTTGCCCGCGGTCATGACGCCGGCGCCGCCGCTGCCGGTCAGGGCAATGGAAATGTCCGTAAGGCCAGGTGTCCGGGCGGGTTCGGGAGAGGGGCTCATAACGGCATTGACACGTAATTAGGTAATCTGGTACTCTAATACCATTATAGGGGTATTCCAGTCAAGGACTACTGCGCGAGGAGGATGAATCCGTGAAGGCCCCGGCCAAGCTCAAGGATCACGACCTCGTCGAGGGCCTGAGCGCGGCGGGCGTGCGCTACGAGAAACATCCAGCGAAGACGCCCGACGGGCGCGTTGTCGCAGGCCTCTACAACGCGTGGATCTGGCTGGACAACGCGACGCAGTTCAACTCCTACACCACCGAGATGGTGAAGGGCCTGATCCTCGCATTCCGCGCCGCCTCGAGCGCGCGCGACGTCAACGCGGTCGTGTTCACCGCAGTGGGCGAGAAGGCCTTCTGCAGCGGCGGCAACACGCAGGAATACGCCGAGTACTACGCGGGCCGCGCGCAGGAATACCGCCAGTACATGCGCCTGTTCAACGACATGGTCTCGGCAATTCTCGCGTGCGACAAGCCGGTGATCTGCAGGGTGAACGGGCTGCGCGTCGGGGGAGGGCAGGAAATCGGCATGGCGTGCGACTTCTCGGTCGCGCAGGACCTGGCGCGCTTCGGCCAGGCGGGCCCCAAGCATGGATCCGCGCCTGTCGGCGGGGCCACGGATTTTCTTCCCCCCGTGATCGGGGCCGAGCGGGCCATGGCCGCCTGCGTACTGTGTGAGCCGTTCTCGGCGCACAAGGCCTGTCTCTGGGGCATGCTCACGGACATCACCCCTGCGCTCAAGGTCGACGGTCGCTTCATAGCCAATCCGCTGGTGGAGACTCAGCGCTTCGCCGACGAATACGGCCGCATCGTGTTCGGCGATTTCAAGACCGGCGATGCCGCGCGCGAAGGTAAAGCACTGCTGGCGCGCGGCGCCGTGGACCTGTCGCTGCTCGATGCGAAGGTCGAGGAACTGTGCGCGAAACTGCTGCTCACCTTCCCCGACTGCACGACCAAGACTCTCGAGCAACTGCGCAAGCCGAAGCTCGAGGCGTGGAACCGCAACAAGGAGGACCACCGCGCCTGGCTCGCTCTCAACATGATGACCGAGGGACGCGCCGGCTTTCGTGCATTCCACGAAGGAACGAAGGAGGACCGTGAGGTCGACTTCATTGCGCTGCGCCAGGCCATCGCACGCGGCGAAGGGTGGTCGGATGAGCTCACGGAACGAATCCAGCCGGGACGAAAACGATGAGCGAAGCACCGCTCAAGGTCTGGCTCGAACGCGAAGGCGCGCTGCTGCGACTGCGCCTGGCGCGGCCCAAGGCCAACATCATCGATCAGGCGATGATCGCGGCGCTCGCGACAGCCTTCGCAGAGCATCGCCCCGGCCGCGGCCTGTTGGCCGCACTGCTCGATGCCGAGGGGCCGCATTTCTCATTCGGTGCGAGCGTCGAGGAGCACCTGCCGGGACGGTGTGCGCAGATGCTCGGAACGCTGCATGCGCTCATTTTGCAGATGCTCGAATGGCCGCTGCCGATCCTGGTCGCGGTGCGTGGGCAGTGCCTGGGCGGTGGCCTCGAGGTCGCCATGGCTGGGAGCCTGATATTTGCCGGCAGCGACGCAAAGCTCGGGCAGCCGGAAATCCAGCTCGGTGTCTTCGCGCCGGCAGCCTCCTGTCTGCTGCCGCCGCGCATCGGGCAGGCGGCGGCTGAGGACCTGCTGCTGTCCGGACGCAGCGTCGATGCGGCCGAGGCCAAGACGCTTGGGCTCGTGCGCGCGGTTGCCGCCGATCCGGAAAGCACTGCACTCGAATACTTCGACCATCACTTCGCCGGCAAGAGCGCAGCGGCGCTCGGTTGTGCCGTGGCCGCGGCGCGCGGCGGGTATCTGCCGCAAATGCGGCGCCGCCTGCACGAGGTCGAACAACTGTACTTGCAGGGACTGATGAGCACGCGCGATGCGAACGAGGGATTGCAAGCCTTTCTCGCCAAGCGCGCGCCACGCTGGGAACACTGCTGAGGAGGACCGATGAGCGAATCCGTGCAAGCATCCGTGCAAGCAATAGTGCAGCGTTGCCAGGCGCTCTACGAGGATCTGCGCTTTGAGACCGTGAAGGCCTGGAAGGAAGCCGCACCGGGTCGCAAGGCGATCGGCTACATGCCGATCTACGTGCCCTGTGAACTCATCCATGCGGCGGGCATGCTGCCGGTCGGCATTCTGGGCGGCGGCGATCAGCTCGAGGTCATCCAGGGAGATGCCTACTACCAGAGCTACATCTGCCGGATTCCGCGCTCAACGCTGGAGATGGGACTCACCGGTCGGCTCGACTGCCTGGACGGAATGCTGTTTCCATCGATCTGCGACGTGATCCGCAATCTGTCCGGCATGTGGCAGGTGATGTTCAAGGACAAGTACGTGAAGTACTTCGACGTGCCGCAGAACTATCGCGACGACGTGGGCGGAGAATTCTACATCCACGAAATGCAGACACTGCGCGAGGACCTGGGCGCGCTTGCCGGAAAGCCCGTCTCCGACGAAGCGCTGCGCGCCTCGATCGCGGTGTACAACGACAATCGCCGCGCCATGCGCGAGCTCTATGACTATCGCAGCGCCAAGCCCTGGCAGGCGCCGACTTCCGAGGTGTACCTGCTGTCGCGCGCGGGCATGGTACTGCCGCCCGAGGAGCACACCGCACTCCTGCGCAGCTACATCGCCGCGACCGACGCGGCGGAGCGGCCGAGGCGCGACAATGCCCGCGTGGTAATTACCGGCTCGTTCTGCGAGCAGCCGCCGCTCAACCTGATCAAGTCGATCGAGATGGCCGGCTGCTACGTCGTGGACGATGACTACATGCTGGCGCTGCGCTGGTTGCTGGACGATGTGCCGACTAACGGCGATCCGCTGCAGGAGCTGTCCAAGGCCTTCCTGCACCGCTCGGCCTCGACTTCCTCGAAGTACGACGAGAAGCGCGAGCACAAGGGCCGATTCCTGATCGACTCAGTGCGCAAGCGCGCTGCCGAGGGCGTGATCTTCGCAGCGCCCTCGTTCTGTGACCCGGCGCTGCTGGAGCGCCCGATGCTGCAGTCCGTGCTTGTGCCCGAGAAGATCCCGCACACCGCATTCAAGTACGCGGAGAACACCGGGCAGATGGCCCCGATCCGCGAGCAGGCCGGCACCTTTGCCGATTCGATCAAGCTGTGGAGCACCGCATGAGCGGACCAGCCATCCGCAGGAAGAGGTTCCGATGAACACCCCGATTCAGATGATGCCCCCGCAGCCATCGAAGAAACCCGCTGCGCCGGTCCAGAAAGAAGACGCGATGTGGCTGCAGAAGGAGATGATCAACCGCAACTATCACGAGCTCGCGGTCGCGCACGACCAGGGCAAGAAGATCTGCGCGACGTTCGTGCCGGGCAACCTCAACGAGCTGGTGATGTGCTTCGACATGGCCAGGAGCCTCCCGGAAACCAACGCGCTGCAGAATGGCATGCGCAAGAAGTCCGGCAAATTCATCATGGATGCCGAGCGCGACGGGCACTCCGAGGACGTCTGCACCTACGTCAAGTCCGACCTCGGCATGATGTTGAACGGCAACATCGGCCCGACCGGGGAGCCGCTGCCGAGCCCGGACCTGCTGCTGCTCTCCTACACGGGCTGCTTCACCTTCATGAAGTGGTTCGAGCTGATCCGCCACAAGTACGGCTGCGAGACCACGATGCTGCACGTGCCCTACCAGGGCGACGGCCGCATCTCGAAGAACATGCGCGACTACGTCGTCCACCAGCTCACCCAGACCGTCATCCCGGCGCTCGAGCGGGTGTCGGGCGTCAAGTTCGACATCGATCGCCTGCGCCAGTACATGAAGGAGTCGATCAAGGCCGAGGAAGACCTGGTGCACGTGTTGCAGACGGCGAAGCACCGCCCGAGCCCGATTGACGGTTACTTCGGCGCGGTCTACTACATCGGCCCGATCTTCACCGCGTTCCGTGGCACGCCCGAGGCGACGCAGTTCTACTCCGTGCTGCGCGGAGAGATCGATGAACGGATGCGCCAGGGTAAGGGCCCGATCACGCCCGACGGCGAGCTCACCGAGGAGAAGTACCGCCTGGTCGTGGAAGGCCCGCCCAACTGGACGAGCTTTCGCGACTTCTGGAAGATGTTCTACGACGAAGGCGCGGTGGTCGTGGCCTCGACCTACTCCAAAGTGGGCGGCGTCTATGATTTCGGCTTCCGCCATGATCCGGACCACCCGCTGGAATCGCTCGCCGACTACTGCCTGGGCTGTTACACCAACCTCAACTTTTCGCAGCGGATCGCCATGATCTGCCGCTACATCGAGGAGTACCAGGCCGACGGGCTGCTCATCAATTCGATCAAGAGCTGCAATAGCTTCTCGGCGGGGCAGCTCCTCATCCTGCGTGAAGTGGAAAAGCGCACCGGTAAGCCGGCGGCCTTCATCGAGTCCGATCTCGTGGACCCACGCTACTTCTCGGCGGCCAACATCAAGAACCGGCTCGAGTCGTACTTCCAGATGATCAAGCAGAAGCGCACCGCGGCAGCGGTTCGCTGATATTGCGAGGCCCCACATGCGCTCCTTCATCGGCATCGATCTCGGTTCCACCACCACTAAGGCCGTGGTCATGGACGAGGCGCAAAAAATCATCGGGCGCGGGATCACGAATTCGCGCTCCAACTACGATGCGGCAGCGGCGATCGCGAAGCAGGAGGCGCTGGTGAACGCCCGCTTCTACTTGTTCCGCGAGAGCCTGTCGAGTTCAGGCGCGCTGAACGGGCGCCTGGAAGACTTCCTGGCGCAGCTCGAGCGGGATTTCCGCCTCGAGCAGTTCCTCGAGCAGCTGAATGACCTCCAGGACACGTGTCGCAGGAATGCGGAGGGTACCCGCTTCGGCGAAGCAGGTGCCGGCGTGCTCGCGGCACTCGAGGAAGTGTTCCGTCGCCTGCAGGGTGAGGCCCCGGGACTGTTCGCACCTGGTGCTAAGCGCAAGTCCGACTTCTTCCGCGACATCGCGGGGAGCCGCTACCTCGCTGTCGGCGAGAGTGTCGCGAAGGAAATGGGCTTGCGCTACGACATGCTGCTCAACGTGTTCGACCGATCCATCATCGAGGTAGAGAATCGCGTCTACGGCGAATCGATCCGGCCGCACCTCATGCAGGCGCTGGAGCGGACATTCCGCGCGCTGCCGGATACCGCCGCACGCGGGGACGCTGTACGCGCGCCGATCCAGGGCATCCTCGACACGGATCTCGTAGAAACCTACGTTGTCGGCACGGGCTACGGGCGGGCGCGGCTGCCCTTTTCTAAGGAGCACATCCGTTCGGAGATCCTGTGCCACGGTCTGGGCGCTCACGTCATGTACCCGCAGACCGCGACGGTTCTCGACATCGGTGGCCAGGACACCAAGGCGATCCAGGTCGACCCTAGCGGTATTGTTGAAAGCTTCCAGATGAACGATCGGTGCGCCGCAGGCTGCGGCCGCTACCTCGGTTACATCGCCGACGAGATGAACATGGGATTGCACGAGCTGGGGCCGCTCGCGATGAAGTCCACCAAGACCGTGCGCATCAATTCCACCTGCACGGTGTTCGCGGGTGCAGAGCTGCGCGACCGACTGTCCCTCGGCGAGAAGCGCGAGGACATCATGGCGGGGCTGCACCGAGCCATCGTGCTGCGCGCCATGTCGATCCTTGCGCGCTCGGGGGGCGTCAAGAACGAGTTTACCTTCACCGGCGGCGTGGCCAAGAACGAGGCCGCCGTCAAGGCGCTGCGCCAGCTCGTGACCGAGAACTACGGCGAGCTGACGCTCAATATCAACCCAGACTCCATCTACACCGGGGCCCTCGGTGCGGCGACCTTCGCCTGGCGCGCCGTGGTGGAGGAAGGCAAGCAGATTGAGGCACGGACATGAGCATCACGGCTGGTATCGACATCGGCTCGGGCGCCGTCAAGACGGCGCTGTTCCGGACGCAAGGTGGCACCAGCGAGTGGCTGGCCAAGCGCGTCGAGCGGATCCGGCGCCGCGATCCACTGCAGCTCGCCCGGGATGCGTACCAGGGGCTGCTCGAGGAGACCCGCATCACGCCAGAGGAGGTCGACTACGTCGCCACCACCGGCGAAGGCGAGAGCATCAAGTTCTCCACCGGTCACTTCTATTCGATGACCACGCACGCCCGCGGAGCGATCTTCCTGCGCCCTGACGCGCGCGCGGTGGTGGACATCGGCGCACTCAACGGCCGTGCCATCAACATCGACGAGCGTGGCAAGGTGCTCGCCTACAAGATGACGAGCCAGTGTGCCTCCGGGTCGGGCCAGTTCCTCGAGAACATCGCGCGCTATCTCGGCGTCGCGTTGGAGGAGATCGGTCCGCTGTCCGAATCGTCAAAGAATCCTGAGAAGGTCAGCTCGATCTGCGCGGTGCTCGCCGAGACCGACGTGATCAACATGGTGTCGCGGGGCATCGCCACGCAGGACATCCTCAAGGGCATTCACCTTTCCATGGCCTCGCGCCTGGTGAAGTTGCTCAAGGTGACCGGTATCAAACAGGGCACGCTGCTGCTCACCGGCGGGCTTGCCCTCGACACGGGACTCCTGGCCGCGATGCGCGAGGAGCTGGTCACAGAAAAAGTCACCGGCCTGCAGGCCTTCAACCACCCCGACTCGATCTTCGCGGGCGCCATCGGCGCGGCGATCTGGGGTGCGTTCCGCCACGAAAAGCTGGCCCGCCTCAAGGAGCGGGCCGCAGCCTGAACCCTGAACCGATCTTTGCGGAGGTTGCCATGGCTCTATTGATCAACCAGGACTGCACCGAGTGCGACGCCTGCCCGTCGGTGTGTCCCAACGAAGCGATCACCAAGGGAACACCATACGTGATCGATTCCCTGCGTTGCACCGAATGTGTCGGCGCCGAGGATGAGCCGCAGTGCAAGCTCGTCTGCCCCTCGAACTGCATCTTCGAGAACCCGGATTTCCGGGAGTCGAAAGAGGAGCTGCTGGCGAAGTATCAGCAGATCCACGGCTAGAGGCGATCAATGCAACTGCAACGCCAGACGAGCCGAACCCTGCATGAGGAGCACGTGGCGGTGCTGGCACTGCTCGAGCGCTTCGAACAGACGCTCGCGCCCCTGAAATCCGGACCGCCCGGCCCGGACGACGCCACGTGGGGCCTGCTCCTCAGGCAACTGGAAACCGCGCTCCAGCACGAAGTCACACGGCACTTCGCTCTCGAAGAGAAGCAGCTCTTCCCGCGGCTGCGCGAGTACGGTGAGGGCGATCTTGCCGATCTGCTGCTGGAAGAGCACGCGTCGATCCGCGAGGTCGCCGGCGCGTTGCTCGGGCTGATCGGGCGCGCGGCGCAGCGGGAACTCGATCCGCCGAGCTGGCACACGTTTCGGATCTGCGGCCTGGAATTGGTGGAGCGCCTCGGCTCCCACGCGCGCATGGAAGAGGGCGCGCTGGTGCCGTTGGTCGACGAAATGCTCGACGAACAGACAGACATGGAGATCTGGAATGCGCACGCAAACGGTTGAGGCGCGCACCACGCGGGTCACCTCCGTCCCGCCGCCGCCCGGGGCAAGCCTGCGACTGCTCTCGAAGCACGACCTCGCCGCGGTGGTGGAGATCGATGCGAAGCTGAGTGGCCGCTCGCGGCGCGACTACTTTGAACGGCGCCTGCTTGCGGCGCTGCGTGAACCGGCATTGCACCTGCAACTTGCGATCAAAGAGGGCAGCAAGCTACGCGGCTTCCTGTTTGCGCGCCGGCTGGATGAGGAATTCGGCCGCACAGAGCCGGCCTTACGACTGCAGGTCATCGGCGTGGAACCGGAAGCCCAGCGGCGCAACTACGGCATGTGCCTGCTCGGCGAGCTGGAAGCGTGCGCCTTGCGCCAGGGGATCAGCCTCCTGCGCACACAGGCGCACTGGAAGAATCATGGCATGCTCCGCTTTCTCGACCGGGCCGGATTCGAACTGGATCGTAATCACGTGATCGACTGCGACGTGCACGCGGGCCGTATCAATGCTGCCGGTGACGACGAGGCGCTCACCTCCGCCCAGCCTCCCACCGGCGACAAGAACGACTACAGCGCACCACCGGCGAATGACTTCGAGGCGCTTGCGCGGGATCGTGCCGACGTGCGTTCCCTGCGGCCCGAGGACGTTGGCGACCTCGTTCGCATCGATCGCCGGCTCACGGGTCGCGACCGCAGCGCGTATATCGCGCGGCAGGTCGAGGAGGCACTGCACGACTCCGCGGTGCGCATATCGCTCGCGGTCTATTGCGATGGTGCTGTTGGCGGCTATCTCGCTGCGAAGGTGGATTTTGGCGATGCTGGACGCACGGAACCGACGGCGGTCATCGATACGCTCGCGGTGGATCCGGACCGCGCCGGCAGTGGCATTGGCACAGCGCTCGTCTCGCAGCTCCTTGTCAATCTGATGGCGTTGCGAGTGGAGCGAATCGAGACGGAGGTCGCGCGGGATGGGCTCGACTTGCTAGCCTTCTTCTACCGACTTGGATTTGCGCCCAGCGCGCGCCTCGGGTTCGTGAAGCGCCTGTCTTCGGCACACGGAGCATCCTCTTGACGAAGTCCAGAACCACACCGGCCGCACGCAAGCCGTCAGCCGCGCGTCCACCTCGCGCTGACCGCGCATCCGCGCCCGCCGCCGTGATACCCGCGCCCACCCAACTCGCGGTGCACATAAGGGCAACCGAGTCTGCGGACATCGGGCACGTGATCGCCATCGACGCGGAGGTTACGGGCCTGGAGAAGACCGACTACTGGTACGAGGTCTACCGCCGCTACGGTGCGAGCCGCACGCGCCAGCGCCTGTTCCTGGTCGCTGAGGCGGAAGGCACAGTGCAGGGTTTCGTTGTCGGCGAGGTGCGCGACTGGGAATTCGGCTCTCCGCCCTGCGGCTGGGTGTTCGGGCTGAGCGTGCGGCCCGGAGCGCGCCAGGCCGGGATCGGCACGCGCCTGCTGCAAGCAGTCTGCGACCGCTTGCGCCACGCGGGAGTGAACCAGGTGCGCACATTGGTGGCACGCGACAATACGCTGGTGCTCTCGTTCTTTCGCAGCCAGGGCATGACGGCCGCTCCGGCTATCATTCTCGAGAAGGTCCTAGAGAAGGCGCTCGACTGATGAGCGCTGCATCGCGGAGATACACACGCGCATGAGACTGCAGAAGAGCACCCTTCTCGCCCTGTACAGCGTCCTGGAGTTCGCCGCCGACCCAGGCCGGCAGATCACGTCCGCGGAAATCGCCGGCAAGTACGGCGTATCGACGCATCACCTGTCGAAGGTGCTGCGCGATCTCGGTCGCGCGGGACTCCTCGAATCGGTGCGAGGTGTGGGCGGAGGCTACCGCTTCAGCGGCAACACGAAGCGGATCACGCTGATGGATGTGATCGAGCTCTTCGAGGACATCAGCGGGCGCACCGCGAAGGGTGGCACCGGGCACAACGGCATCAAGGGCGCGCTCGCCTCGGTGCTGGCGGAGATCGACGAAACAGCCAAGGCCACGTTCCGGTCGATCACGCTCGACACGATGCTCATGCTCGCGCAGCGCGCCGCTGCCGAACGCGGCACGGCTCACGATGAGCTGAGATCTGCTCCTTCGTCTTGACGGTGACCGACGCTCACGACGCGATCACGCTCGTTCCCTCCGACGCACGCTCCGACATTCCGTCGAATCTCAGTAGTACCACTTGGCCACCAGCCCGACGGCATCGAGCGTTTTGTAGTCCGGAATTCGATCCACCTGTCGTGCCAGGTAGATCTCGAACCGGAAATGCTCGTTCACGGTCAGTTCGAAACCCAATTGCCCGAAAGTTCTAGTCCAGTCTTCATAACGCGTGTCGTAGAACCACTCGTAATTGAAATAGGGAACGATCGGATGCTCGCGCACCGTGAACTCACGGGTCGCTTCGAGGCGGAACCGGTAGCGCGTGGAGTAGTCGTCACCGATCCAGCGCAGGTCTGCGCGGGCTCGGGCCTCCAGCCAGAAGTCGGCCGGCAAAGGTGCCTTCGCGTACAAGGAGACGACGCCGCGGTCCTCGGGCTCGCCGCGCGTGCTGTTTTCGGCTGAGACGATGTGCGTGTAGCCGATGCGTGACCAGAAGTAGCGGCTGCGCTGCCAGTCATGTGAGCGCAGTTCACGGCGGACGATCGGCAGCAGTGAGATGTCCAGAAAGGCAGACAGGCCAAGGGACTCGATGTCGGACTCCTTGTCCGCGGCATAGGACGCATCCAGGTAGAGCCGCGCGCGATCGCTCAGCTGCACGAACGCACTCGCTTCGGGCCATATTTCCGTCGAATCGGCTGCCTCAGCGACACCCGCCCGCGCCGCAAGCACGCACAGTGCCACGATCAGAATGCTCTTCATGGCCGGGCACTCACCCCGGCAATCGCGGAGGAGTTCGCTGATCTCTTCGAAGCGGCCGAATATTACGAGTCACGGCAGCCCGGTCGCGGCAGGATGTCGCTGCTACTCGCTCTTCAGCCGTTTCGAGCCTTCGATGAGCGGGTGCCACCCGGACACCAGTGAGATCATGAACACGTCCATCTGCAGATCACCGGGAGCCTGGTCGCTTGCGGTCGACTTGTAGGTGAAGGTGAGGCCGAGGTTGTCGTTGATCTGGTATCCGAGCGTGAGTCCGAAGCCAAGGTTGTCGAGCTTCTCCCCCTCCACGCCGTCGATGCTCGCCTGGCCGCCGGTGTACCAGGCGCCGTCGAGCGAGCCCCAGAAGTGCTCGGTGAAATCGCGCGTCAGGTGTGCATCCACCTGGAACATCGGATCAGTCTTCAGCGTCTGCCCGACATAGTCGTTGTTGTTTCCGAAGAGCCACACGGCGGGAAGGAATTCCAAAGTCGTGCGACGGCCCGGCACCCATGGGCCGAGTTGCCAGATGATGGGCAGACCCAGACGCCCGTACCAGCGGTTCTGCCCGACATTCAGGGGTTGGCTGTTGTCGTACTCGCCGATCGGCACCGCGAGGTCGGCGATCACGTCGACAGAGAACCCCGGCTCATAGCGCAGGACGTCGGGGATATTCTTCTGTGCCGGCGGGCCGAGCAGATTGATGTCGAACTCGAGCATCGGATCGCCGAAGCCGCTGGCCGACTGGTTGAGCGTGCTGCCGCCGACATTGACCTCGCCCGAGATGTGCCCCATGGGCAGGAGGACCGCAGCCATGGCCGCGCGATCGAACAGAGAGAGCGTCCGCGCGTAGCCCGCCAGGGCCAGCGTGGCGTCGAAGTTCGCTCCGGGCGTCACGGTGAGAGCAGCGTCGAACGGGTTCGTGTTGCCGGTCATCGACGTGACGATGAGCGGCACCGCGTTCGCACCCGACAGGCTCTTCCAGTAGAAGCGCGGCGGGACCTGGGCGAGAGTCTGCAGCGGACAGAGCGCGCCCATGGCGAGCAACGTTGCGACGATCAGCCGCAACCAGGCAACCGGTTTCATCGAGCCTCCGTCGATTTTCATGAGATCTCCTTCCTTCTTGACTGATTCTCGGGTCCGCCACGCTCAGGGCTTGGGATCGGCCACCATGTCCTTAGGCGGCACGAACTGTCGCTTGTAGATAAGCGGCGGATAGCCCGGATCGTCCGGGACGCGCGTTGGAAGCTGGTCTTCCAGCGTCTCGAATGTGGAGCGACTCGGCAGGATGACGTTGTTCGTCCGGACGTAGGTGTCCCACAGCGCGACCATTGCCTGCAACTTGTCAGGGCGCTCTGCGGCGAGATCCTTGCGCTCGCCGGGATCCGATGAGAGGTCGAAAAGCTCCCAGTCGCCCTTGCCGTACGGCCTGTACTGCCAGCGGAGTTTCCATTCGCCCTGCAGCACCGCACGGTTGCCGAAGAGTTCCCAGGCGAGGTAGTCCTGCTCCGACCGTGGCGACTCCGCCTCGCCCGCCAGCACCCTGCCCCAGGACTTGCCGATGAGCGCGGGCAGCTCGCGTCCTTCGCGGGTCTGGGGATAGCTGGCGCCGGCGACTTCGAGCAGCGTCGGCACGAGGTCGGCCACGTGCATGAGCCCGTGGTTGATGCTCCCCTTGGGACGCTTGACGACCGGGCCGCTGACGATGAGCGCGTTGCGGATACCACCTTCGGCGAGCCAGCCTTTGTACTGGCTGAAGGGCGTCATCGACACCTGCGCCCACATCGGGCCGTAGCCGACGTAGGAGCCCGGATCGCCCCATGCGTTGGGATTGGTCTGCGACCAGTTGATCGCTGCGAAGAGGTAGTCCCGTGAACCGGGTGACCCTGCGATCATCTTGAACAGGTCGGTTCCTTCGGCGCCGTTGTCGCCGAACACGATGAAGATCGTGTTCTCGTACTCGCCGATCTTCTTGAGGTGCTCGATGAGCCGGCCGACGTGGAAGTCGAGGTTCTCCACCATGCCGGCGTAGAGCTCCATCTTCTTGCCGAGGATTGCTCTGCTCGCGGGAGCAAGCACGATTGGATCGGGCAAGAACCACATCCGCTCGGCGAGCTGCGTGCCCGCGGGCATGATGCCGAGTTCGATCTCTCGCTTCAGTCGTGCCTGCCGCACCGCGTCCCAGCCCTGGTCGTACTCGCCGACATGACGAGTGCGCCATTCCTGCGGCAGGTGGTACGGATCGTGCGGCGCCTGATGGGCGACGTAGGCGAAGAAGGGTTTGCCGTCGCCACGGTTGGCGTCGATATAACCGATCAACTTGTCGGTGTATGTCTTGGTCGCGTAGTAGTCCTTCGGAAGCCGCGTCAGGTAGCGCCCGTCCTCGGTGAAGACCGACTTTGGCGACGCACCAGTGAAATTCGTCATGTCCCAGTAGCTGCCTGCCCCGTCGAGCAGCGAGAAGTCGCGCTCGAATCCGCGCGCGGCCGGAATCTGTGTAGGTGACTTGCCCAAATGCCACTTGCCGACCATGTAAGTGTGATAGCCGGCCTCCTTGAGCAGCTGCGGTAGCGTGACCACCCGGTCATCGAGATAGCCTTCGTAGCCGGGCACGCCCCGCTGGTTGGGCGCAGTCCACTCATCCATGTTGCCCAGGCCATTGAGGTGTGTATCGACGCCGCTCAGCAACATCGATCGCGTGGGCGAGCAGCTCGCGTGCGTGTAGAAGTTCGCGAAACGCACGCCGTCCCGCGCCAGCGAGTCAAGGTTTGGCGTCTTGATCTCGCCTCCGAATGCGCCCATGTCCGAGAAGCCCAGGTCGTCGCCGAGGATGATGACGATATTCGGTCTCTTCGCTTGCGCCTGCACTGGAGCAACCGCTGCGAACAGCGCCGCGAGGAGACCAAAGACCACTGCGATGGATGCTCTCATCATGTGTTCTCCCGACGGATCAGAACTCGATTTCGATTCCCTTTGCCTTCGCCACTTCGTAGACCGCGTCAATGGTCTTCGCCGTATCCCACGGTGCGTCGGCGGCTTCGTTGCGGAGTTCCCGGTAAGCCCGTTCGACGTTCATGTAAATACGCGCCGGGCCGCGCCACCCGCCGTACGGCCCGAAATCGATCCGCTTGGAAGCCTCCAGGGAGGTCAGCCCTTTCTCGAAGCACCGCTCTGATTCTTCGCGCACGTAGTCGAGGTACGCCTTCAGCTCCATCGCACCCTCGATCCCGCACACCGGTCCGTGCCCCGGGACGATGACTTCCGGATCGAGGCTGATGATGAGATCGAGACATTTACCCCATTTCTCGTAGGTGCCGGCCCAGCCCATGGGAGTGCACCGGCGAAAGATCACGTCGCCGGCGAACACCACCCCATCCTCAGGTACGTGAATGATCGTGTCCCCGACCTGGTGGCAAGGCCCCACGTAGATCAGGCGAACTTCCGTGCCGTCGAGATCCAGCACGTGTCGCTCGTCGAACAGGGTCGTCGGCAGCACGAGCTTGATCCCGTCGAAGTCGTAGTCCTGTTGCAGCTGCCTGGCGATTGCCAGAACGCCGGGGTGGCTTGCTCCGAGCGATGAGCTGGGAAGCAACCGATCGACGCCGTGGAGCAGCTTCTGAAACTCCATCGGGTCGGCGACGTGCTTCATGCGGTCGGGCACGGTCCGGTGCGCGATGATCTCCGCGCCCTCGAATAGCTGATTCCCCCACACGTGGTCGCCGTCCTCGTGCGTGTTGATGACGCGCCTTGGCGCACTGTCCCAGACCTTGCTGAAGAGCTCGATCATCCTGCGTGCGTGGGGCAGGTCCGACTGCGTATCGATCACGACGCCGCCACCCCGATTGATGAAGCCCGAGTTCGCGTCGCATGCGCGGCTTCTCTCGTTCACGACGGCGAAGCAGTTGTTGCTGACGTGCTGCAACTTCAAGTGGGCTGCACTCAAATTGACGTACCCGATTCGTCGAGTGGCGGTCAGTCAAGTCTGCTCATTCGACCGCGCACACGACTCCGGCCGAGACCAGCGGACGCGCCGTATGTCGGGGTTGATACAATCTGCCCAGGTCCCACGTCCGCCGTTTGGCCGCAAGTCAAAGGCCGGATCGAAGTCGTGCCAGAGTTTCGCGCCATGCGACTCGCACCGTCTATCGGAATTCCGCAGAACGTGAAAATGCCAGAACATAGCGCCACCGACGTCCAGCCTGCGGTCACGGTCGTCGAGATCGGCGATCCCACGATCGTCAACGAAGGCATCGAACTCATCGACCAGGATGCGGTGCAACTGCAGTCGACCCCTCTTCGGGCAAGGCGCGTGGTCGTTCGTCTCGAGGGCGCCGCAGTGGTTTTCCATTCGACCAACCTTCGCATTCGGACCCGCACGCGAGCGCACAGTGGCCTGATTGGGTACGTCACCTTCGGCCCCCGGGCGATGGGAACGGTGAACGGGCTACCGGTCACGCCGGATTTGATGCTGGCTGCTGCGCCGGAAACGGAGGTTGGCTTTGTTGCTGAGGCCGGGTACGAAAGCATTACCTTTCTGCTCCCGCCGGAAGATGTCAGCTCGCATCTGCGGGCCCGGGGACGCGAGGAAGATTTTCGTGTGCCGCATGGCGTGGAGATGCTGCATGTGAATGCGGTGATGGCTCGCAGGCTTTTCGACTGGGGAAGACGCCTGGTCGACACCGCCGCACGCCAGCCCTCTCTTTTCAATGAGCGGAAGGATCAACGGGTCGCCGCTCAGGTCGAGCTGCTCGAGACGCTTCTGGCGACCCTCGGCGCGGCCAGGGATTTCGAACCTACGCGCAGCGACCAGTCGAAGCAGGCTCAGAGTCTCATCGTGAAGATCGCCGAGGATTACGCCCTATCGCACATGAGCGATCACGTCTATGTGACCGACTTGTGCAGGGTCGCGGCAGTGAGTGAGCGAACCTTGGAGTACGCGTTCAAGGAAGTTATGGGATTGACTCCCGTGGCCTATCTGATGCGGCTCAGACTGCATCGCGTGCGCCAGGCGCTCCTGGAGGCCACTCACGGATCAACCACGGTCTCAGCCGAGGCGCTCAACTGGGGCTTCTGGCACTTCGGTGAGTTCTCGCGCGCCTACAAGGACTGTTTCGGTGAGTTGCCGTCGGATACGCTGCGACGACGACCAGCGGAGTCGTAGGGAAGGTGCCGATGGATCACACCCCGAGAGCGTGACCGCGTTCACGACGCGATCGCGCGCGCACTCTCGGCCGCGAGCTCGTTCACCAAACGCCGCGCCAGCGCGGCGGCGACCTGTCGACGGTAATTTGCTGAGGTGACTGTCGTTCGCTGGGGGCTCGCCTGGCGCTGCACGAGCTTTACCAGACGCTCACAGAGCGTCGCGTCGGGAGCCTGGCCGCGAAACTCCTCGGTGCCGGCGATCAACAGCGGACATGAATTGGTGCCGGTGAGGGCCACCCGCAATTCACGCACACGTCCATCCACAGTCTCGAGCGCCACGGCGACACCAGCGAGCGGGAAATCGATCGCGCCACGCACGCGCGCCTTGCGATAGGCCGCGCGCATCGCCGGCGGTGGCACCCGCGTGCGCACTGCCAGCACGAATTCGCCGGGCGCGAGTGTGAGGTGTTGCGCGCCGTCGTCGCGGTACAGCGTGGCGAGCGGTGCCCAGCGCGCGCCGGCGGGTCCAGCGATGTGCACCTCGGCACCGAGCACGAGCAGCGCTGGCGCGAGGTCTCCGCTGAAAGCGGCGTGGCAGTGCTTGCCCTGCGGCGCGACGTGGCAGGTCTCACCGCGATACTTGAGGCAATAGCCGTTGGAACGGCGCCAGATCTCATTCTGGTTGTAGAACACGCAGCGCGTGTCGAGGCATAAATTCCCGCCGAGTGTGGCAACGCTGCGGTGCGAGGGTCCCGCAACGGTGTCCGCTGCCTGCGTGAGCGCGGGAAAGCGGGCAGCAACGTCGGGATTGCTCGCGAGGCGTGCGAGCGTGACGCCCGCGCCGAAGCGCACGGTCTCGCCCTCGTCGACGATGTCCCGGAACCCCGGTATGCGCTCGAGGCTTACGAGCAGCCCTGGTGACACCAGACCGAGGCGCAGGTTGACGATGAAGGCGGTGCCGCCGGCCAGCACGCGCGCATCGGCCTGGCCCGAGAGCAAGCGCGCTGCTTCATCGGCCGTTTCCGGGTAGCGCAGTGCGAAGGCGGGAAGCAGTTCCATCTCGGCGGCGACCTCTCAGCTGCGTTCCTTCAACGTTGCCTTCAGCCGCTCTTCCCGACGCCGCGCGTGCAGCGCCTCGAGCACACGGTCGGGCGAGAGCGGCAGCCCTGGCACGCGGATGCCGATTGCTTCGGCAACCGCGCTACCGATGGCCGGGCCGAAGCCGCCGACCGCCCCTTCGCTCGCTTCCTTCGCACCGAAGGGTCCGCTCGGGTCATGCGCCTCCACGATCTTCACTTCGATCGGTGGCGATTCGGCGATCGTCGGCACGCGATAGTCCAGCAGATTGCTCCGCACCGGCCTGCCGTTCCTGAATTCGGTCGCTTCGCCCAACGCTTGGCCCACGGCTATCCAGACCGCGCCCTGCACCTGTCCCTCCACGGACAGCGGATTGATCGCGCAGCCGCAATCGTGGGCCACCCAGACTTTCTCCACCCGGATCGCGCCCGTGTCCTCATCGACGGCGACCTCCACCACCTGCGCGGCATACGAATAGGCCGGGCTCGGTCCGACGCCCGCACCGCGGAACTTGCCGCCCTGCAATTCGCGCGGAACAGTGTACGTACCGCGGGTCGTGATCGGCCCGGTCGTCTCGAGCGCCGCGCGCACGACGTCTCCATAGTTCACGACCTTATCGGTGCCCGTCAGTCGATAAGACTCGCCGAGGCACTCCACCTGTTCGGGTCGCGCCTCCAGCTTCCGTGCGGCGGCGGCGAGGAGCAGTGTCCTGAGCTCTTCGGCAGCCGCGCGTGCAGCGTTGCCCACCATCAGCGATACGCGCGAGGAATACGACCCGTTGTCCTTCGGCGTCAGCGCGCTGTCGCCCGCGATCACGCGCAGCCGCAGGAGCGGCAGGCCCAGCACTTCGGCGGCAATCTGCGCGAGCAGTGTCGACGAACCTTGCCCGATGTCTGCAGCGCCCGTCAGGAGCGTGATCGAGCCGTCGAAATCCAGGCGCAGGTTCACGGTGGCGTGCGGCTCTCCGGTCCAGTGCACGGGCTTGGCCGCACCGGAGATGAAGTGCGAGCAACCGATGCCCAGGCCGCGACCACGCGGCATCCTGCCTTTGCGCTCGCGCCAGCCCGAGGCCTTCTCGACCCAATCGAGACACTCGGGCAGGCCGTAGGAATTGACCTGCAGATCGTTGATGGTCCGGTACGGTGGTTCGATGAGATTGGCGCGGCGAACAGCGAAGGGATCGAGCCCGAGCTCCTCTCCCACGATGTCGAGCATCGTGTCGAAGGCATGGCGTATGTCCACGCCGCCGTGGCCGCGCATCGGGCCGCACGGTGGCGTGTTGGTGTAAACGCGAAAGCCGTGATAGCGCGCCGCCGGCAGTCGGTACAGGGCGTGCAGGAGCGCGCCGGAATAGAGAATCGTGATGATCCCGTAGCCGGCCGATGCACCTCCGCGCTGCACGACCTCGGCGTCGACTGCGGTGATTTCTCCGTTGCGCTTCATTCCGAGCTTGATGCGGATGTCAGTTTCGGGGCGTGCCCGGTGGATCGTGAAAGTCTGAGCACGGGTCAGCTGGAGCTTGACGGTGCCGCCTGCAGCCCGTGCCAGCAGCGCTGCGGTGATTTCAAAGGGCAGCGTCTCCGTGCGGTGACCGAAGCCGCCGCCGACGAATGGCTTGATGACGCGGATCTGCGCAGGATCCATCTTCAGGCATTCGGCGAGAGTGAGGTGTACGTAGTAGGGCACCTGCGACACCGATTGCAGCGTCAGCCGGCCAGTCTCGGGGTCCCAGGTGGCCAGCGCGCAGTCTGGTTCCATCTGCGCGTGCGCCAGCTCCTCGTAGTGGAAGCTCTGCTCGCGTACCAGGTCTGCGGCCGCGAAACCAGCATCGACATCGCCGAACTCGCTGCTCACCTCGCGTTCGATGTTGCCGGGCTTGTCATTGTGCAGCAGCACTGCGCCCGGCATGCGCGCCTCGGCGGCGTTCGTGTAGAAGGGCAGCGTCCGATATTCGACTTCGATCGCGTCGAGCGCGGCGCGCGCGGTCTGCTCGTCCTCAGCAGCAACCGCAGCCACCGCCTCTCCCCAGTAGAACACCTTGCCACGCGCGAGCGGATATTCGTTGCGGGCGATCGGCAGGATGCCGAACGGGACGTCGCAGTCCTCCCCGGTAATCACGGCTCTCACGCCGGGCATCGCGCGCGCGCGCGAGGTGTCGATGCGCAGGATCTCCGCGTGGGCATGGGGGCTGGTCAGCTGCGCGCCGACGAGCGCCTCGCGCGCGGGCAGGTCCGCCGTGTAACGGGCGCGCCCGGTGACCTTGTCGATGCCGTCGATCAATGGCTGGCGCATGCCGACGGCGTGGACGGGGCCTGCGACTGGCGGTTTCGTTGCGCTCATGGTGCGGATGCCGCGGCCTGAACCGACTCGACGATCTTCACGTACCCGGTGCAGCGGCACAGGTTGCCCGACAGCGCCGTGCGGATCTGCGCTTCGGTGGGATGTGGATTTCGACGCAGCAACGCTTCGGCCGCCATGATCATGCCCGGTGTGCAATAGCCGCACTGCACGCCGAGCTTCTCGTGGAAGGCCTGTTGCAGGCGGCTCAGACGGCCTTGAGAAGCGAGTGACTCGATGGTTTCGATGCGGCGCCCCTCGCAGGTGCTGGCGAGCGTGAGGCAGGCGAGACGTGGCTCGCCGTCGATCAGCACGGTGCACGCACCGCACTCGCCGCCGTCACAGCCGCGCTTGGTGCCGGTGAGCCCAAGGCTCTCGCGCAGGTGATCGAGCAGCAGCACGTTGTCGGCGATCGCGTCTTCACGCGCGCGGCCATTCAGCCAGAACGAGATCAGGCGCTTCATTGACGTGTTCCCACGAACTTCGGCTTGGTCGGCGCCAGCCGAGTCGGTGTCGAGTGCGCCGGTGGCGTCAGCTCTGCGACCTGCTTGCCGAGCACGGGCTGTGCTCCCGCGGGCCGCAACTTGAATCGCTGCAGCTTGCCGGTGTGGGTGCGCGGGAGCGAGTCGACAAATTCGATGACGCGCGGGTACTTGTACGGAGCGATCGAACGCTTCACGTGTTCCTGCAGCTCCACGACCATTTCGGCGCTGCGCTGATAGCCGAGCCGCAGCGCGACGAACGCTTTGACGATCTGCCCGCGTTCCTCGTCAGGCCAGCCGACCACCGCACACTCCGCCACGGCAGGGTGCGCGAGCAGCACGTTCTCGACTTCCGGGCCGCCGATGTTGTAGCCGGCGGACACGATCATGTCATCCGCCCGCGCCTGGTAGAAGAAGTAGCCGTCCGCGTCCATGTAAAAAGCATCTCCCGTGACGTTCCAGCCGTTGACCACGTACGTCTTTTGTCGTTCGTCGGCCAGGTACCGGCAACCCGTGGGCCCCCTGACGGCAAGACGTCCAATGGTGCCCACGGGCGCCGGATGTCCCTGCGGGTCGAGCACGGTCGCCTGGTAGCCGGGCACTGTCTTGCCGGTAGCCCCGGGACGTATGTCCGCGCCGGCGGCAGCGATGAAGATCTGGCCCATCTCGGTGGAGCCGATCCCGTCGATGATCTTCACACCCGTCGCGCGTTCCCAGGCTGCGCGCGTCGCCGTTGGCAGGTGTTCTCCCGCGGAGACGCACGTGCGCAGGCTCGACACGTCGTATTTCGAGGCGATCGCGGCCATGGCCCGGTACATCACCGGCACCGAGTAGAGCACCGTAACGCGGAAGCGGCCGACCGTCTCCAGCAGCGACTCGGGCGTGTAGCGCTCAAAGAGCACCGTGGTCGCACCATAACGCAGCGGCACCATGAAGACGCCGGCGAGCCCGAAGGTGAAAGCGATTGAGGGCGTTCCCGCGACGATGTCGTCCTGCGTGTGCTTGACGACGTGCTGAGGAAAACCCTGGCAGATTGCGAGCAGGGCGCGATGACAGTGCATCACTCCCTTGGGCACGCCGCTCGTGCCGGAGGTGAACGCAATCAGCCCGACGTCATCGGCTGCGGTAGCGATGTTCTGGAACTCATGGGGTTTGGCGGCCGCGAGATGCTCGAGAGAGTCCGGACCGTCGTCCAAGAAATAGCGGACCTGAGACAGTGTCGGGCTGCGCGCGCGCGCGCCTTCGACTTCCACGGCCAGGCGACGGTCGCAGAGCGCATGCGTGATGCGCGCCCTGTCGATCACGTGCGCGAGTTCCCCGGCTCGTAGCAGCGCTATGGTCGGTACGGTAATGCCACCCGCTTTCCAGGTGGCGAGCATGCAGGCGGCCATCATCGGGCTGTTGAGCGAGGGGATCAGCACACGATTACCGGGAACCAGTCCCATGTCCTCGGTCAGCACGTGCGCGATGCGGTTCGCCTGGTGTAGCAGTTGCGAGTAGGTCGAGCGCCCGTCCGTGCCGATGGTCGCGGTGCGCCCGCCGTGCCCCAAGCGCACCCGCTCGTCGAGCAGGACACTCGCGCAGTTGACCTGGTCCGGAAAACGAAACTCGGGCAGGTCGAACCGGAACTCGGGCCACAGTTCGGGTGGCGGCAGGTTGTCGCGGGCGAAGGTATCGGGGTAGGCGGTCCAGCTCATGGCGCCTCACCTGGGTCGCTCCGGGCGGCGTCGAGGAGCTGTCGTGCGATGATCAGCTTCTGCACCTCGGTCGCACCCTCGTAGATGCGCAGCGCGCGCACTTCGCGGTACAGACGCTCCACCGGATGGCCCAGAGTCACGCCCAGTCCGCCGAGCATCTGCACGCAGTCGTCGATAACCTTCTGCGCCGCCTCGGTCGCGTACATCTTGGCCATCGCTGCGTAGCGCGTGATCTTTTCGCCGCGCACGTCCCGCGCCCACGCGGCGCGGTAGACGAGCAGCGCCGCCGCATCTATCGCCGTGGCCATGTCTGCCAGCTTGGCCTGAGTCATCTGGAAGTCGGCGAGCACCTGCCCGAACATGCGGCGGGCACGCGCGCGCTGCAGCGCCTCGTAGAGCGCGCGCCGGGCGAAACCCAACGCTGCCGCGCCCACGCTGGTGCGGAAGATGTCCAGGGTTCGCATGGCGATCTTGAAACCTTCGCCCGGTGAGCCAAGCAGGTTCTCTGCCGGGACGCGGCATCCCGTGAGGCGCAGCGTTGCCATCGGATGCGGAGCGATGATCTCGATGCGCTCCTGGGCTGACAGCCCTGGGGTATCGGCATCGACGACGAACGCGGACAGGCCGCGAGTTCCGGGCGCCTCGCCCGTGCGCGCGAAAACCACGTAGAAGTCGGCGATACCGCCATTCGAGATCCAGGTCTTCACCCCGTCCAGCACGAAGTGCGCTCCGTCGCGCCGCGCAGTGGCGGCGATGGCGCCGACATCGGAACCGGATTCCGGCTCGGACAGCGCGAAAGCGGCGATGGCCTCCCCTCGTGACACGGGAGGCAAGTAGCGTTTCCTCAGCGCCGGGCTGCCGGCGACGGACACGGCGCCGCTCCCGAGTCCCTGCATCGCGAAGGCGAAGTCCGGTAGCCCGCCATGGAATGCGAAGATTTCGCGCAGGATGCAAATCGAGCGCAGATCGAGCTGCTCGGCGCCCGTGCCCTCCCGCGGCACCGCGTAGGCGAGCCAGCCGGCAGCGCCCATCTCGCGAACCAGGCGCCGGCAGACAGCATCGGCGTCGGGCGCATGGGTCCACTCTCCGAGTGCCTCGCTCGCCCACTTGGCAGCGTCGGCCGCCAGGCGCGAATGCTCTTGCTCAAAGAAGGGCCAGCCCAGGTGGGCAAGCCACTCAGGCCCTGCGTGCGCCAGCGTAGTGCTCGCCATGCCACGGCCTCGACTGCCCTTGCGGGCGGTGGGCAGGCGTTCCTGCCCCAGGATTGAACCAGTGTTCAAAATGAATACTGATTCAATCAAATGTGCAAGTCAACGCCAAGCCCGTAAAAGGCTGGTTGTGGAAAGCCGTAATTGACTATCGGAGAGCGAATAGCTCAGATTAGTCAATGAATGAACGGTCGTTCAATTTACAATATCGCGGCGGCTTCCGTCGTGCCGGGGGGGTCCATGCTTGAACTGGTGCTGCACGAGCGGGTGGCCTGCCTGACGCTTGAGCGGCCGCCGGTCAACGCGATCAGCAGCGAGTGGCTCGCGACGTTTCATCGCCGGCTTGACGAGCTGAGCCGGCGCGATGACTGGCAGGTGCTGCATCTGCGCAGCAGCCAGAAAGTGTTTTGCGCCGGGGCGGATCTCGGGGAAATGCGGCAACGATTTGCGGCTCTGGATGGCGTGGAAGCCATGGTGGAAACCGCAGGGGCTATGCAGCGCCTGTTCGCACGCATCGAAGCGTTGCCGCAAGTGACCCTCGCGGAAATCGGCGGCGCCGCCCTGGGCGGTGGCTTCGAGCTCGCGCTCGCCTGCGATCTGCGCATGGCGGCCGCGGAGGCGAAGCTGGGTTTGCCGGAGGTGCGGCTCGGTCTCGTGCCCGGCGCCGGTGGCACGCAGCGGCTGACGCGGCTGGCCGGCCGAGCTACAGCATCGCGCATGATCCTGGGTGGCGAGACCGTCGATGGCACCACCGCCGCGGCGCTTGGACTTGTGCAGTGGGCCGTTCCTGGTAGTGAAATCGCGGTGCGCGCTGCCCGCAAAGCGCAGGAACTCGCGGAGCTGCCGGCGAGCGCGCTGGCGGCCTGCAAAGCCTGCATCGCAGCGGCCGGCGACCCCAGCCGCGATGGATTCGCCGAGGAAATCGCTGCTTCCCGCCAGCTCTACGGCGAGGCGCCGACCCGCGAGCGGGTGCGAGCCTTCCTCTCCCGCTCAGCGCAACCTGCGCGTGTCAGTTAAGGAGTGAAAATGAATCTCAACGGCAAGACTGCGGTCGTCACGGGCGCTGCCTCCGGTATCGGCAAGGCAACGGCATTCGAACTGGCGCGAGCCGGTGCACGCGTGTTTCTCGCTGACATCGATGAGCAGCGCGGCCAGGAAGTCCAAAAGGAGGCCAAGGCCGCCGACCTTTCTGCGGAGTACGTCAAGCTCGACGTCACCAGCCCCGAATCGATCGGACGCTTTGCCCACGACGTGCTCGAGCGTGCCGGCCGCGTGGACATCCTGGTGAACGGCGCCGGCTGGGGCAAGACTCAGCCATTCGTCGAGAACACTCCTGAGTTCTGGCAACGGGTCATGGACATCAACCTGATGGGGCCGATTCGCCTGACGCACGCGCTGCTCCCACGCATGTTCGAGGCACGCAACGGCCGGATCATTAATGTATCGAGCGATGCCGGGCGAGTCGGGAGCCTCGGCGAAACCGTGTACGCGGCAGCCAAAGGCGGGCTCATCGCTTTTACCAAGAGCCTCGCCCGCGAGGGCGCGCGCTTCGGCGTCACCGTGAATTGTGTGTGTCCGGGGCCGACCGACACGCCACTGTGGCAGGCGGTTCCTGACAAGCTGAAGGAAGCCTTCGTCAAGGCGATCCCGCTGCGCCGCGTGGCCAAGCCGGAGGAGATCGCCGATGCAATCTTCTTTTTCGCCAGCAAACGATCCGAATATGTCACCGGCCAGGTGCTCAGCGTCAGCGGTGGACTGACGATGGCCGGGTGAGCGCCGTCATGTCCGCACAGCCACATCTCTCCGATCAAAGGACACAAGTCATGAAAACGCAGGATCTCTTCACTCGCGCGGGGGTTGATTTCAGCAACTTCAAACCGCGGCATTTCGGCTGGCAATTGGACGGAAAAGTCGCGACCGTCACGCTGAATCGGCCCGAGCGCAAGAATCCGCTCACCTTCGAGTCCTACGCTGAGCTGCGCGATACGTTCCGCGATCTCACTTACGCCCCGCAGGTCAAGGCCGTCGTGGTCACCGGTGCGGGCGGCAATTTCTGCTCGGGCGGAGACGTCCACGAGATCATCGGGCCACTGGTGCAGTTGCAGGATGGGGGCGACATGGGCGGACTGCTCGCTTTCTGCCGCATGACGGGCGACCTGGTCAAGGCAATGCGCGCGTGCCCGCAGCCGATCGTGGCTGCGGTTGACGGAGTTTGCGCTGGCGCCGGAGCGATCGTCGCGATGGCCTCGGACCTGCGCTACGGCACAGCCGCGAGCAAAGTGGCGTTCCTCTTCGTTCGCGTCGGGCTCGCGGGCGCAGACATGGGTGCCTGCAACATCCTGCCGCGGATCATCGGCGCGGGCCGCGCGGCCGAACTGCTTTACACCGGCCGCAGCATGGACGGGGCTGAAGCCGAGCGCTGGGGCTTCTACAACAAGATCTGCGAGCCGGCTGCCTTGCTCGCCGATGCACAAGCGCTGGCCCGGTCGCTCAGCGATGGCCCGAGCTTCGCGCATGCGATGACCAAGAAATGCATTCATCAGGAATGGAACATGGGCATCGACGATGCAATCGAGGCCGAGGCACAGGCCCAGTCGATCTGCATGCAGACCCAGGACTTCGGGCGCGCGTACCGCGCGTTCGTGGCGAAACAGCGCCCCGTGTTTGAAGGCAACTGAGCGCGGCGGACAGCGCCGGGGCGACGACTGGGTGATCCGGCCGTCTGCAGTCAGTGGGAAGCGGCGACGAGGCGCAGATTCTCGCGCCGGCCCCGTTCCGTGAGCAGCGGGTGCAGGAGCAGGGCGAGGTTGCGGTCGACGTACTGGTCAACGCTCATCATGCCCGCGTAGTGCCACGCCTTGAGCGCCCAGGCGTGCGCGATCATCACGATCTGGTAGGTGAGCAGCTCCGCATCGACCTTCTCGAACAGACCTGCCCTGATGCAGTCGCGCACGTGCGCCTCGATGAGCGCATTGGTTTCAATTTCCTTGCGCTTGATGACCTCCCGCCGGGCGCGGCTGACCGACTTGGTCTCCCGATAGGCGAGAACCGTTGCGTCGATGTTTGCATCGATGACGCGACAGTATGCGTGCACAGCCGTCCTGAAGCGCTGCAGCGGATCCTCCACGCCCTCGGTCGCGCGCGGGATGCGCTCCTTGTAGGTGTCGAGAACAGTCTGGAGCGCGAGGAACAGGATGTCTTCCTTGTCACCGAAATACTGGTAGACGAGGCCGGTGCTCACGCCGGCGCGCTCGGCGATCTGCTTCACCGTCGTCGCGTGATAACCGCGCTTGCCGAACAGCTCGATCGCCGCACCGAGCACCTGGCTGCGGCGCTTGGTCACCAGCGCCGCATCGTCAACTTTGCTCTTGACCTTTACTCTCGCCATGGAACGAAGATTCCCCCGGGCGGCCCCTCGCGGGCTGCGCTCGCCTCGTGTAGTTTCGATGAGTGAATGCTGATTCAATTTCAGCGCTCGGTCAATGCAACGCCGTGCGAATGCTCTGCAACACAATCGAGTCTGCTCGGCTGCGCGTCCTGGCACGCGCACCACGCGCGCATTCTAGAGCTGTCGCAGGTCGCGCTTGACCTCGCGGATGCGGCGCTCGTTACGCTTGTAGAAAGTCCACTGCTTGATGCGCTTGGGCGTCACGAGCCCGGCCTGCATCAGGAGCTTCAGATGCTCGCTGGCCGTGGGCTGGCTGACGCCGAGTTTGTCGGCGATAAAGACGCTGCAGACGCCGTCGCGCACCAGGTCTCCATCCACCTGCGGCGGAAAGTGCGCGCGCGGGTCCTTGAGCCACTCCAGTATCAGGAGCCGCTTCTCATTGGCCAGGGCGCGGATCGCGGGTTGGTCAACCATATTGGAACTTAGCCAACTCCCTAAGTATAATGACGGCTCCCGATCTAGTTCAAGCTGCGTGCCGCAGACCGGCGCGCGCCGTTACGCCGCATGCGCGCACCCATGAATGCATCTCCCATCGGCCGCGAGCAGATTGCGGCCACCTACGAGCTGATCCGTCCCCACATCCGGCATACTCCGGTGGTCGAAGTCGACGCCGCTGACATCGGTCTCGGGTCGGGCTCCATTGCCTTGAAGCTCGAGCTGCTGCAACACGCCGGTTCCTTCAAAGCCCGCGGTGCATTCGCCAACCTGCTTGCGCGTCCGATCCCGGAGGCTGGTGTCGTTGCAGCGTCCGGCGGCAATCATGGGGTCGCGGTGGCGTTTGCGGCGAACAAGCTCGGCATCCGGGCGAGCATCTTCGTGCCGTCCGTCGCGGCGGCAACCAAACAGGAGCGGATCCGCAGTCTTGGCGCCGAGCTCATCGTCACCGGCGAAGGCTATGCCGAGGCCCTGGCGGCGAGCCTGCAACGCGCCGCGGATTCCGGCGCCCTGCAGATACATGCGTTCGATCAACGCGAGACCCTGCTTGGCCAGGGATCCGTGGGCCTCGAAATGGAAGAGCAGTGCGCCGACCTCGACACGCTCCTCGTTGCCGTGGGCGGCGGCGGACTCATCGGCGGGACCGCGGCGTGGTTCGACGGGAGGATTCGGATCGTGGGCGTCGAGCCAGAGTCCGCGCCGACACTGTACCGGGCGCTCGAGGCGGGTCACCCCATCGATGCGGAAGCTGGAGGAATTGCGGCCGACTCGTTGGCGCCGCGTCGCGTGGGCGAGCTCATGTTTCCTCTGGCTCAGCGCTTCGTTGATCGCGTTGTACTGGTGAAGGATGAGTCGGTTCGCGACGCCCAGCGGGCCTTGTGGCGCAGCCTGCGGATTGTCTCCGAGCCGGGCGGCGCGGCTGCCATGGCTGCGTTGTTGAGCGGCGCGTATCAGCCGCGGAGCGAGGAACGCGTCGGCGTCCTGATCAGTGGCGGCAACAGCGATGCCGTGAACTTCTGAGACCTGAAGGGGAGGGCAAGTGAATCCCTACGAAGAACTCGAGCGGCTGAGGATCGTCCTGCCTCCGGCGGGCACGCCGGTAGCGGCCTTCGTGATGGCCACGCAAAGCGGCAATCTGGTATTCGTATCCGGCCACATCGCGCGCAAGGACGGCAAACCACTTGCCGGCCAGCTTGGACGTGAATTCTCGACCGAAGACGGCCAGGCGGCGGCGCGCAGTGTCGCGATCGACCTGATCGCCACGCTGCACGGATTTCTCGGAGACCTGAAGCGCGTGAAGCGCGTACTGAAAGTAATGTGCCTGGTGAACTCTGCGCCGACGTTCACCGAGCAGCATTTGGTTGCAAACGGTTGCTCCGAGCTCCTGCTCACGGTGTTCGGCGAGCGTGGTCGGCATGCCCGCAGCGCCTTCGGTGCGTCGCAGATTCCGCTCGGCGCCTGCGTCGAGATCGAGCTGGTAGCGGAAGTGGCGTAGTCACTCATGGAGGAGGCTCCTCGTGACGACGCGTTCGCGAGTAATGGCGGCGAGGTTGGGGGCTCCGGCTTGACGCATGATCACGCGCAGCTCCCGGGTAAGAATATCGATCACCGCCTCGACACCGGGCTGGCCGAAGGCGGCGAGGCCCCACACCTGGGGTCGGCCAATTCCAACCGTCGTGGCGCCGAGTGCCAGTGCCTTGAACACGTCCGTGCCACGGCGGATGCCGCCGTCGAGCAGGACGGGAACGCGGCCGCCGACCGCAGCTACCACTTCCGGAAGACATTCGATGGTTGAGCGCAGCGTCTCTTCGTTACGACCGCCGTGGTTCGACACGATGATGCCGTCCACGCCACGAGCTACGCACAGGCTCGCGTCCTCACCAGTCACGATACCCTTCACCAACAGCTTGACCGTAACCAGGCTGCGCAATCGCTCCAGGAATTCCCACGTGATGTTCGACGGCGTGTGCTCCTTCACGCGTGAGACGTCGAGCCCGGCGAACATCGGAGCCTTGCGAACGGGGTCGTGCGAATTTCCGATGTGACACGCAGTGCATACACGCGTGTCAATGCGCATCGCACGCTGTAGCGTTTCGTTGTTCCGACCGTCCATGTTGTCGACGGTCAGCACGATTGCGGGGCAGCCGGCGCGCTGAGCTCGCTGCACGATCGCCTTCGTCACGTTCCAGTCATCGGTTGCGTAAAGCTGCATCCATACCGGGCCGCCTCGCGCATGACTCACGTCCTCGACTCCAGTCGAGGACCCCGTCGATAGCATCATCAGAGCCGAGCGCGTGCCCGCCGCCCGCGCCGTGGCGAGCTCGCCTTCGGGATGAAACGCGCGTTGGCTGGACACGGCGGACAGGTAGATCGGCGTCGGGTATGTCGCGCCGAAGAGCCGCACCGACATGTCGACGTGACTCACATCGACGAAGCGCCGCGAGCGAATCTCGACCAGCCCGAACGCCTCGTGGTTGATGACGACCGTGCGATCATCGTCCACGCCGGTAGCGATGTAGGCGAAATGGGCGGGCGGCAGCACAGCGCGGGCCAAGGCTTCGAAGTCCATCACGTTGAGGACCTGGTCTGCCGTCTTGACTGCGGTCTCGCCTTCGGCCCCGACAATCCGCGGCGTGGCAGCCAGCATCGAAAGCGCTGAGAGGCGAGTGAGCACCCAACGGCGGGCGGAAAGAACCAGCTCGGGCTCTGGAATCGAACCTGGTGCAGGGACATCCCGGTTAGGATGTTCCCTCAGCATCGCAGGGGGCACAGCGTCAGGACTCCCTGCGCAGATAATCGTCAGTCTTGTTCAGCCAGTCCTCGCGTGGCGGGCAAAAAACATCCACCTCGAGCGTATCTTCGAGCGCGAGGGCGGAGTGAGGCAGGTTCGAAGGAATGACCAGCACCTCACCTGCACGCACGACAACCTCGTGCTCGCCGCTTGCGCCCAACCGGAACCGCAGAGCACCGCTGATGACGTAGCTCAGCTGCTCGTTGTGATGCGTATGTTGAGGCACGAAATCTGCTTTTGCGAGGAAGATTTGCGCAATCATCATCCGCTCGCCCGTAATCATGCGACGGGTGATCGTGCCCTTCATGGGCTCCTCTGGAATGTCGCTCCAGCGGTGATGCTGGAACGCCGTCTGGTTCGACACGGCGTCCTCCGATTCAGTTGGAGTGCATCAGGGCGCGATCCGCTTCGCCTTGACGCGGTCGTTGCCGATCGTGCCCGTAAGCGAAGCGATCGCGTTGGGCACCACGTCGTTCCACGCGATGTCGAGGTGCCCGACGTTCTTCCCGTTCTGCAGCAGGCGAACGTTGGCAGAGACGTCGCCCGATTTCAGAATCCAGCGCATCGTGCCCGAGACCTGCAGATCCTGCGTCCACTGCACGTGATCGAGCTCGAACGTGTAGCCGTCCGGTTGCAGCGTGTAGGTGAATTCACCACCCCGCAGGCCGCTGCCGATGCCATAGGTAACCAGGAACCGCGCGAACACATCACCTACTGTCTCGAGCGCGCCGGAGGCGAGTCTGAGCGCGCGCGCATTCGCCTGATTGCCGTTCAGCGCCTGTACGGGCTTCAGTTCATCCACGGAGCGCGCGAAGCGCGGCACCGTGCGGATCGGGCGCACGTTCGGGATGCAGCTCGTGTCGCCCGGTGACAGCTGCGCGATAAATCGGCGCACGATGCGCTGGACGCAATGGGTCGTGTCGCCTCCGTCCGGCAGGTAGCCCACGTCGCTGAAGTACCACGCGGTGACATGCGTCAGGTTCGGGACGAAGAGATGGACGACGTTGGGGAACTGGGCTGCCGCCTGCGTGGCGTCGTCAGGCGAGGTGACGGAATCCAGGTCGCCGGAGAGCACCAGCGTCGGCACGTTCGGGAACGTGGGATGTGCGGGCAACGGATCGCCCTGCGGGTACGCTGGTGGAGGCTTCGGCCAGTCGAGACAAGTTGCGAGCGGCGTGAAGTTGGCATTGGACGCGAGTGCCTCATCGATCGTGAACGGCACGAACAGATCGGGACGATGCTCGCGGGCATCCTCGATTGCGCGATCGTACTGCCGGCGCCGCTGCGCCGGCGAGACGCTCAGCTCGTAGTGGAGCGGGTACTCGGCGCAGATGATCGCCTGGTACTGGCCGTAGCTGAAATCGACCGGATCTGTAACAAACGGCGTGTTGTATTCCGCGGAGAGGCGCAACAGCGGAAGGGCATCGTGCGAGTCAAACCAGGCGCGCGCGGCCGCGTCCAGTTCGCGGTAGGTAATGGGCGAGTTGCCCAGATTGGTCATGAGCAGGAACAGCATCGACACGTCGACCGTGACGTCGAGCGGTATTCCGTCGGTGTCCGGCGCGGTTCCACTGATCGGCCGACGCCTGAGTTCCTGCAGCAGGGCTTCGATCCGCGCGGTCGATCTTCCACCCAGTGAGCGGCACGATGGCGAACGGGAGCAGACGAGATCGAGGCCCTCCGTTCCTGTGGTCCAGTCGGTCGGAAACCACACGTCCGGTGGGCGCACGGGATAAGCGCTGTCGAGAATGATGCTGCGCAGACGGTCGGGGTGATAGGCAGCAAAGACCTGGCCGACGTACGTCCCGTAGCTGTCGCCGTAGTAGTCGACCTCGGGAATCTGCAACGCGTCCATGACCGCTACGATGTCATCGACAGCAAGACGGGTGTTATAGAGAGGCGCCTTCTTCCCGAGCTCCTGACCGCAAGCTTTGAGCCCTGCCGGATCGTTGGGATCGCCCGTCTGAATCTCGGGGCAATCGACTGCGCCCGAAGTGCCGGTGCCGCGTTTATCGACGATCAGGACGTCGCGATGCTGGCGCAGGGAACCAACGATGTTGAGATACGCATCGCGCGTGCCTGTAGAGGGATAGCCCGGGCCGCCTTCCTGCGGCAGGACCGTACCGAGGGCAGGCCGACTCTGGTCGAAGCGCGGATAAAACTCGAAGCCGATCGTTATGTTGCCACGCACGCCCCCGGTCGGATCGAGCGCTCGCTTGATCGACCCGCAATAGCCCCCGTAGTCCGTATTACAGTACTTGAGCGTGAGCGTGCCGACGTCAATTTTCTTTGGCGGCGCTGACGCTGCAGGTGCCGTGCTCACAGCGAGCAACAGCGCCAACGGCCACGCCCATCCGCACATCATCCGAAGTCGTGAGAGCGTCATCACGGCGATCCCCTGCGCTGCGCAAAGACGTACAGACATTATGGGGGGGCTATAGAAAGCACGGCAACCTCGCAAGCCTCGAGGGCCGTAGTGTGCTGAAAACAACCCATCATTGACGTGGCTCGGCGCTTCTAGGGCATCAACGGCACTCCGCTACCGCCGCCGGGCTATGCCAACCTCCGACATCGGCGGCGAGCGCATCGGTCGCCGACGGTCCCCAGCCTCCCACTGCATACGGCAGCGGGGCGGTGGATCGTTCCGCGATGACACCGTCGACGATCCTCCACGCTGCCTCGATCGAATCCTGACGCGCGAACAGAGCCGGATCGCCGCGCAGTGCATCGCCGATCAGCCGCTCGTAGGCCGAGATCGCGCCTGCCGCCTCGTCACACATGAGCAGCTCGTCGGAGCGGCCGCGCATTTCCTCGCCCGGTTCCTTGGTGCGCACGCCGAGTCCGATCGACACCCGATCGGGCCCCAGCCGGAAGCGCGCGTAGTTGGGAGGATTCAGGGTGGCGTCGAAGAGAGGATGTATCGGGGCGCGCAGGCGCACCATGACCTCCGTCGCCGTGACCGCCATGCGCTTGCCGGCGCGGACGAGGAACGGTACGCCGCTCCAGCGCGGTGAATCGATGCCGAGCTTGACCGCAGCGTAGGTCTCGACCCGGGAGTCGGCGGCCACGTCCGGCTCCTCGCGATAGCCCGCGTACTGGCCGCGCACGACATCGCCGGGCGCGAGCGGCCGCACGGCCTCGAGCACCTTGACCTTCTCATCGCGCAGCGCGTCGCTCGTGTAGTTCGCCGGTGGTTCCATCGCGAGCAGGCTCACGACCTGCAGCAGATGGTTCTGCACGACATCGCGGATCGCCCCCAGCTCCTCGTATAGCCGGCCGCGACCCTCGACGCCGAAGGACTCCGCCATGGTGAGCTGCACGCTCGCGACGTATTCGCGATTCCAGAGCGGCTCGAGGAAGGCATTGGCGAAACGGAAATAGAGCAGGTTCTGCACCGGCTCCTTGCCGAGAAAATGATCGATGCGGAAGATCCGAGACTCGTCGAACACCTGCGCGAGCGTGCGGTTGAGCGCCTGCGCGGATCTGAGATCGCGACCGAGAGGTTTCTCCACGACCACCCGTGCGCCACGCGCCGCGCCCGACGTGCCGAGCTGCGTGACGACATCGCCGAAGAGGCTGGGAGGAATCGCCAGGTAGTGCATGGGAGCACGGGCTGCGCCCAGAGCGACCTTGAGCTTGCGAAACGTGTCTGCATCGCGGTAATCGCCCGTCACGTAACGCAGTTGTCTGCAGAGCGCCCCGAATACTGCCTCGTCGACACCGCCGCCGTGCTCGCGCAGGCTTTCGGCCATGCGCTCTTCCAGCCGCTCCTTGGTCCAGGATTCGCGCGCGACCCCGATCACGGACCCATTCAGCCGGCCGCGCCGGACGAGGCTCTCGACGGCCGGGATGATCTTCTTATAAGAGAGGTCGCCGGTAATGCCGAAGATCACCAGGGCGTCCGCTTCGGAATCTTGCGCGCTCATTTCCCGCTCTTGCGTTAGTTGCATCGTACTCGACCACCCATGGACGCGGCATCTTCTCGCCGGCGACGTAAGCGACGCTCGGGCTCTCCAGATACCGACGTTGATGAGACTGGCGCGCCGGCGTACGCTGAGACGAGAATTCTAGGAGGCGACCTGCGTTCCGCCGCGCTAATCCTGGTCCTGACAACAGTCGCGGCGCCGGCCTGTATGGCGGCCGCCCCGACTTCGGCACCTGCGCTTCGCACCGAACCGGGCCTGGTGGTCGTCTCGGCGGTGAACGATGCCGTGCTCGGGAAGGATTACGAGTCTGTCTCATCGGTTCAGAGCGTCGACGCCACGGGCACGCGCACGACGACCGAATGGGCCATCCCTGATCCGCAGGCGCCCGACGGTGTGCGAAAGCAGCGCGCGCAGTCAGTGCAGCGAGCGGAGGACACGCAGAAGTCACACCGGCTGATTCTCTGGTACCTGCCGGGCGATCCGGAAACGCTCCCGGGATCGACGGGACCGATGCCCTCGGTGGAGTTGTTCGACGAGATCGCGCGCACCGGCCAGGCACAAGTCGTGGTGGGCGCCGTGAGCCAAAGCGATGGCGGCGCGCTCGGGGGATTCATGGCGGCGCGAAAGTACTTTCGCGGCACCGTCAAGAAGGTCGGCACCGAGCCGCTTCGTGTGCTGGTGAACGGCGTGCCGACGCTGCTCAACACCGTGCACGTCGCGGGTACGGTCGCCGTCGCCAACGATCGCGGGGATGTCGAATTCTGGTGGGTGGACGATCCGGCCGCACGCTTCGCGTTGAAATTCAGCTTCCAGGGGTCCATCGCGCGGATCGTTCGTATCAACTTTGCGGGCACCAGCGAAAGCGGTCCTGGCGCACCCAAGTCTCTCGAGTTGGGGCTGGGCGGCAAGTCCTGTCGCAGCGAAATTCCCGGCATCTACTTTCTGACCGACAGCGCGCAGCTGCTGCAAGCGTCACAGCCGGCGATCGCAGGCATCGCGGCGACGTTGAAGGCGCACCCCGACTGGGTAGTCACCATCGAAGGCCACACTGACAGCACGGGCTCCGACGAGCACAACCTGGATCTCTCGCGGCGGCGCGCCGCGGCGCTCAAAGAAGAGCTCATCAGCAAGTACGCAATACCGGCCGCACGCCTCCAGACTGCAGGCTTTGGACGGACGCGACCGGTCGACACCAATGACACGATGGATGGCCGCGCGCATAACCGGCGGGTCGAGATTTCGAGGCGATGTTGAGGCTCAAAAGGGTCGCGATATGAACATCCGATTCATTGCGCTCTGTCTCTCGCTGCTGCTGTTGAGCTTGCTCGGGTGCGAGAAGAAAGCAGAAGCGCCAGCAAGTGATGCCGGTACGCAGACCGCGGCCACTCCGGTGCGTGCGGACGAGAGCCAGAAGGCGGATCCGTGCTCGTTGCTCGAGCCCAAGGAAGTGGAGGCCGTGATGGGGACGCTTGCCGGTCCTCCGTATCTCACGCGTGAGGCGTCCGATGACAACAAACCCACGGACAACGGCGATGCGTGCGTGTACGAGACGACCGACTTTCGCACCATTCGACTCTCGGTGACTTGGGAAGACGGCGCTACGGCGCTAAAGGCCATCACACTGCCGATGCGGATGTTGAGCGGTGGCGCCGCTCCCAGCGGCGATGAGGAAACGAATACTGAGCTCAAGGCGGCGAAGACTCTACTGCCGGGCGGAGTCCAGATCGCCGGTGAGTGGGATGAGGCTGACAGTCTGGGTTGCTGTCAGATCTTCGCCTTGCGCGGCGATCGCATGATCACCTTCGATTACCGCGGTTGGCGCGCCGATACTAACGCGGCGGCCGGCTTGCTCAACCAGGCTCTGCTCCGGCTGGATCATCCGCTCGCGATCAATGGCAGCACGGGGAACGCGGCCGCACTCAAGTACGACGAGCAGCGCCCGGCGAAAAAGGCCGCGTGCGAGTTGCTCTCGCGTGCGGAGGCCGAGGCGATCGTAGGACCGCTACTGGAGGAGCCCAAACCAAACGCAGACGGCACTGGTTGTGTTTACCGCTACACACAGGCGGAATCGAAGGAATCTCCGTGGAAGGACGCGCCCGATCAGTTCAAGTCCCTGGCCGGGGGGCTGCTGGGCGGGCGGGCGGGCTTTGTGGCGGGACCGGTCGACGCCGTGTTGACTGTTTATTGGCGTGGTGGTTTCCGCCAGCTCAACGACAGTGCGCTGGTCGCCGGCGCCGTGTCGGGTTCGTATGCAGGCACGCCCGGCATGCCGAAGCGCACGGAGGGGCCGGTCACCGGTGGACCGTGGGCCGAGGCGGGACAGAACGCGCTCAACTTCACAGCGGTGAAGAACGATGTGGCCGTCATGATTGATACGGAGCCGATGCTTAGCGAAGAGCAGGTCGAACTGCGACGCCGGCTGGTCGCGAAGGCCATCGAGAAGATCTAACGCATCGACAGGGGGCTTCGATGGATCTACTGCGTCGTCAACTCGTGGGTGCGGCGATTGCCGCGCCGCTTGCAGCTCTAACCGCCTGCTCGCGCCAATCGACTCCAGGAACCGGTAGTGAGTCGGCGCGTACACCCGGCGGTGCGCCAGACAGAGTGATCCGCGTCGGCAGCCGAACGATTCCCGCGTCGCTCAAGCTCACGCCGCAGACCATCATCGTGCCCGACGGGGCACGTGCCCTGGCCGGCGTCGCGAGCGATGGCAAGACGCTGCGCATCGTGGGCGTCGATTCAATCAAGCCAGGAAGCGTGGTACTGCTCAGTGATACCGGCGTGTTTCGTGCCACGAGCGTGCAGCGCGCCGGAAACGAGCTGCTCGTGGTTCCCGCCGCGTGCGCCATCAACGACCTCATTGCTGACGGCGCCGTGCGCTTCGAGAACGTCCGCATCAATCCCCGCGCCGGCCATGCGATGGCGTCCACGCTCTCGCCCGGCGGGCTGGGTCCACAGAAACGCGTCGCGGCTTCCGCGCGCGGTCGGTTCAGCTCGGTGCTGGACGCACTGCTTTCTGCGGCTCATGCCGACGAAACGAATTCGACCAGCGGCAAGCTCGGTGACTTCGACTATCAGATTCAATACACGGCGAGCGATGACGCGGTGAACTTTGATGCCGGCGCCAACGGGGACTTCAACGGCATTGACGCCAAGGTTTCCCTGACGGGCAACCTCGCAGGTTTCGACTTGTCGGGCGGCGCGGAGGTACGCGGCGGCGACCCGGAAAACCTGGCCCTGCTCGTGAAGGGTCTCGTCGGCGAGGTGAACCTGGACGCGAGCGCGGGCCGCAAGGACAGCGGTGAGCACAAGGGAAACCAGATGCTCAAGATCCCGAAGGAATTCACCTGGCCCCTCGTTATCGACGGCATCCCGTTCCTGCTCAAACTGGGTGTCGCCATTCTGTTCAACGAAGGGCTGACCAATATCGATGCACAGGTGGGCTTCGCTGCCAAGCTGACTTTCAAAGGCTCGTCCGGCTTCGACATGAAGCTTCCCGGGGAGCCCAAGGAGGCTGAGCCGAAAATCAACACTGACCTCGACACGAACTTTTCGTTCACGCGCGCCGAGAGCGTGGGCCTTGGCCCGCAAGCGTTGCTCGTCGCGATGCAGTGCCCGCGACTTGCGTTCGGCCTCGGCCTCGACCTACCGTTCATCGACATATTTGCGGGCCCCTACATCGACGTCGTCACCGCGGCGAGCCACACCGCTGCTGGCGCCATGGCGCTCGTGCCGTGCCAGCGCAATCAGCTCGTGGTCACGGGCGCGATCGGCTGCCAGGGAGCGTTTCTGCACTGGGAAGGCGATCTGCGAAAGGAGGCGTATCGCAAGGAAATCGTGCGAGCTGTGCCGGACAGCAAGGCCTGCAGGCTTGAGGCATAGCAGCCCGGAGAGTGACTCGTTGAGTCGAACGCCTCAGAGCCCCAGGTCGCTCAGCGAGGGGTGGTCGTCCGGGCGCCGGCCGAGCGGCCAGTGATACTTGCGCTCGCTCTCCTTGATCGGCAGGTCGTTGATGCTGGCGATGCGCCGACGCATCAAGCCATGCTCGTTGAACTCCCAGTTCTCGTTGCCATAGCTGCGGAACCAGCTGCCGCTGTCGTCGTGCCACTCGTAGGCGAAGCGCACGGCGATACGGTTCTCGCGCCAGGTCCAGATCTCCTTGATCAAGCGGTAATCGAGCTCGCGCTGCCACTTGCGCTTGAGGAAGGCTTCAATCTCCGCGCGTCCCTGCAGGAATTCGCTGCGGTTACGCCAGCGGCTGTCGGCTGTGTACGCGAGCACGACACGCGCCGGATCGCGCGTGTTCCAGGCGTCCTCCGCCATACGCACTTTCTGCGTGGCGGTTTCCTGGGTGAAAGGTGGAAGTGGCGGGCGGTCCATGGGGTGGCTCCTTTACCTGCCGGCGCGTGGGGCTCATGCAGTGTATGGCACGCCGGAGGTAGGATAGTGGCTCACGCGGAGCATTGAATCATCGGCCGTGTCGGGCTGGACTGCAAAGAAGGGGCGGAACGTGACTCGAATGACGTTGGCGATCCTCGCCGCATCTGTGTTCGCGCTGGGCGCGACCACTATTCCAGCCCAGTCGCCGACTTTCGCCGCGGATACCGCCGCGGCTATCAGCGAGTTCCGTGCCGCGCTCGCGCTCGAGCCGGACCTCAAGCATGGCGCGCAGCTCTTCGACACCTGCGCCGCGTGCCACGGGGCCGATGGGCTTGGCGCGCGGGACGGGAGCGTGCCGGCGATCGCCGGCCAGCACGTCTCGGTGCTCGTCAAGCAACTCGTCGACTTCCGCCACGATCGCCGCTGGGATGAGCGCATGCAGAACTTCGCCTCGCACCATCACCTGGAAGGGGCACAAGATCTGCTCGACGTCTCCTCCTACGCCGAGAGCCTGCAGCGTTGGCCGCCACTCGAAGGTGGCACGGGTGATGGCAAGGCACTGCAGCGCGGGGCGAATGTCTACTTCCTCAAGTGCGAGGGCTGTCACGGGCCGCTCGGGCAGGGTGACCTGCGCCGGATACGCCCGCGCCTGGCCGGCCAGTACTATATTTATCTGATGCGTCAACTTGGGGAGACGGCCGCCGGTGAGCGGCCGGGCATGGATGCCGACCATGTGCAGCGGATTGGCAGCCTCTCTCTCGAAGAGCGGCAGGGCGTCGCGGACTATCTGTCGCGCCTCAGCCCGGATCTGGCATCGAGCCGCAAGCGCGATCACTGAAGGCTCGCGCCTCGAGCATCAAGGGCCGCGGCTCCGAACCATCCTCACGGACGCGGTATGGAGTCCACGCGCGGGAGCTGGAAGGCGAAGCAAGCACCCGCTGGGACATTGGGCCGGTAATTCAGCTCACCGTCGTGCGCCTTGACGATAGTGCGACTGACGGCCAGGCCCAGGCCGGTGCCCGTTGGCTTGGTCGTGCAGAAGGGGTGGAACAGGCGGCCCATGATGGCGGGCGTCACCCCCGGGCCGGAGTCGCATACTGCAACCTCGACATCGCGCGCGCTCAGGTCGCTGGTGGCGATCAGGATCGAGCGGTCCTCCGGTGAAACATCCTGCAGCGCATCGATGGCGTTGAGGATCAGGTTGAGCAGCACGTGCTGGATCTGGGCGCGATCGATGCTTACCAGAAGTGGCTGCGGCGTGAGCTCCAGTCTCAGTTCGATCTCGTTGAGCCGCGTATCGACACGCCGCGTGAACGCCCTGAACTCGTAGATGACTTCGTTGATGTTCGCGACCTCGTGCACCGTCGGTCGCTCACGCACCAGGCTGCGCAGGCGCCGAATGATTTCACCCGCGCGCAGACCCTGCGCGGCGATCTGCTCCAGCGCCTCGCCGAGGTCGGCGAGGTCAGGCTCCGGGGCCGTGAGCATGCGCTGACCCGCGTGCGCATACGTGGTGATCGCCGAGAGCGGCTGGTTGAGCTCGTGCGCGATGCCGGTCGCCATCTCTCCCAGTGTCGCGAGGCGCGAGATGTGGGTCATCCGCTCCTGGATCTGCCGCGCACTGTCCTCCGCTTGGCGTCGATCCGTGATGTCGTGGATGAAGCCGACGAAGTGCGGCTGCCCGCTATTCGGGCTCACGCCGATCGAGAGGAACGCCGGGAAGACGCTCCCATCCTTGCGCCGGGCCTGGACTTCGCGGCCGATGCCGATGACATGGGCCTGGCGGGTCGTGAGATAACGCTGGATGTGGGCATCGTGGTTGGCCCGGTCTGAATCGGTCATGAGAACGCTGACATTACGGCCCAGAACTTCCTCGGCCGCGTAGCGGAAAAGGCGCTCGGCGGCGCGATTGAACACCTCGATCGAGCCGCGGTGATCGATGACGATGATCCCGTCCACTGCGGCGTCGAGCAGAGCCTGAAGTTGTAGCGAGGAGGGCACGGTCCGGTTCAAGTATCACGGCGCAGTTAGCACCGACACTCGGGATAACCGCTAGAGCTCGCGTCAGAGCCGCAGCTGCTGTCCGTGAACGGGAACCTGTGCCTGCCAGCCCAAACGCTCTTCGATGCGGTCGGCGAACGCCCTGGCAATGTCGGCCTCGCCATGAACCAGGAGCAGTTGCTCGGGCGGTTTGCGCAGGTGCCCCAGCCAGTCCAGGAGCGCGGATTGATCGGCGTGCGCCGAGAATCCGCCGAGCGTGGCGATCTGCGCCCGCACCGGAATCTCCTCGCCGAAGATCCGTACCGTTGAGGCGCCGTCCACGAGCCTGCGCCCCAACGTGCCCGTGGCCTGGAAGCCGATGAAGAGGACGGTGGTGTGCGGATTCGCCAGGCGATGTCGCAGGTGATGACGTATGCGGCCCCCGTCGCACATGCCGCTCGCCGCAACGATTACTGCTCCGCCAGCGATGCGATTGAGCGCCATCGACTCCTGCACGCTTGCCGTGTGGTGCACGCGCAGCGAGGTTGGCACCGGCCGCGTTTCGGCGGCGAGTCGGCGCGCCTCATCATCGAACAATTCGAAATGACGGGCGGTGATCGCGGTGACTTCCGTCGCCATCGGCGAATCGACGAAGACCGTGGGTCCGCGGATGCGGCCTTCGCGGCTCAGGCGGTTGAGGTAGTAGAGAAACTCCTGCGTGCGTCCGACGGCGAAGGCCGGGACCAGGACGATGCCGCCGCTGCCGAGCGCCCGGTCGAGCACCGCGACCAGCTCATCGAGCGTTTCGGCCAGCGCCTTATGGTCCCGGTTGCCATACGTCGACTCGAGGAGCAGCACATCGGCTGCCGTGACGAAAGTCGGATCGCGTACGATTGGGCGGCCTGGCTGGCCGAGGTCGCCCGACACCACGACCTTGCGTGTGCGACCCGGTTCACTCAGCCACAACTCGACGATCGCAGAGCCGAGGATATGACCGGCATCGCGCAACTGGAACTCGACGCCGGTCGCGGGCGTGAACCTCGAGTCGTACGCAAGCGGCCGCACCTGCCCGAGGACCGCGCGCGCATCCTCCATGCTGTACACCGCCTTGAAATCGCCCCCGTGACGCGCCGCGCGCACGGCCTCCATCTGCTGCAGGTACGCGCTGTCGGGCAGCACTACCGCCAACAGATCGCGCGTGGCGCCAGTGGAATAGATCGGCCCGCGAAAGCCCTCGGCGCGCAGCCGCGGCAGCAGGCCGCTGTGATCGACGTGCGCATGAGTGAGGATGACGAAGTCGAGATGCCGCGGATCGAAGGGGAAAGCCGCGTAGTTCTGCGCCCGGGTCTCGCGGTTGCCCTGGAACATGCCGCAGTCGACGAGAAAGCGGCTCGAACCGGTCTCGAAATAGTTGCAAGAGCCGGTCACCTGCCCGGCGGCACCGCAGAGCGTGAGCTGCATTGTCGCGAGATTACTCTGCCCGCGGCTCAACGACTCGGGGGCGGCGCGCGGTCGATCTCCATGCGCATGCGCACCAGCTGTGCGAGGGAGGAAGCGCCCATCTTCTCCATGACACGCGCGCGGTGCATTTCGACGGTGCGCTGGCTTACGCCCAGCTCGGCGCCCATCACCTTGTTTGGCTTGCCGTGCGTCACCAAGGCGAACACTTCGCGCTCGCGCGGCGTCAGGGACTCGACTCGCTCGCGCATGACGTCGATACGCTTCAACTGGGCCCGGGTGTCGCGATCGCGCTCGAGTGCGCGTTGCACGCGGTCGAGCAGATCCTGATCCCGGAACGGCTTCTGCAGGAAGTCGAAGGCTCCCTGCTGCATCGCTTCGACCGCCATGGCCACATCGCCGTGCCCGGTGATGAAGATGACGGGCACGATGGCGCCGCGCAGATTGAGCTCGTGCTGCAGCTCCAGTCCGCTCATGCCGGGCATGCGCACGTCCACCAGCGCACAGCCCGGCTGGTCCGGATCATAGCTGGCCAGGAAATCGATCGCGTCCGGGTGCGTGATCGGTGTGAGCCCGACGGACTTCAAGAGCAGCCGTAGCGCACCGCGCACGCCCTCATCGTCATCGACCACACTGACGATCGGCGCCCGCTCCACGGTTCGAACCGCGTCGCGCCGTGCGGCAGGCATCGGTACTGGTGGGGACTGCGCTTCGGACATGCAATCAGACACCTTTGGCGTACAGGTCGCGCGGCAGGTGTTCGCGCAAGACTTTCTCGTCCTGGTGCACGAGGTCCTTGGGAACCTCCGCCACTACGCAGGTGTGGAGCGGCTTCGACATTTCGGCGCGCAGCAGCCCCAGGAACGGCGGTGCTGCGACCAGGACCAGGCGGTCGAATCGGTCCTGTCGCGCCTGGTCGAGCTGTTGGGCAATCTCGCGCGCGAAACGTTTGGCTTCCTCCTTGCGCGGGCTGCGCTCACTGCTGGTGGCATGGTGAGCCACACCGCCGCGACGCCCGAATGCAGGCGGCGCGTGATCGTAGACGCGCCCGGGCGGGCTCGACTTCAGGTCGCGATCATGCAATCGCGCTTTGGGATCAACGAGGTGACCCGCGACCACCAGCGGCCCGTCCGGACCGGTGAGGTCGTAGAAACGGGCTTCACTCTGATCCGCCACTACGATTCGTATACGTACGCCCACATATTTCCGGCCCTTTAAGAACCGGCCTCGCCCTGACAAGCATCGGTGCTCACAGCGGGTCGCGACAATACGTACATCCCCCGACCGGAACGCGCACCCAGTAGAAGCCACGGTGGACGCCCGTGTCGCCCGACCCAGTAGAAGTCACGATGGGCGCCCGCGCTGCCCAACGGTATTTACCCACCAGGAGAGAGGAGTTTCATCGTGGCACTTCCGGCGCACCTGTCTGCACTGCTCAAGCCGGAGGCATATCCGCACCGGGTCAGGCGCGTACAGCTGGTCCGGACTCACATGTCCTGGGTGCTGCTGACGGGAGAGTTCGCCTACAAGATCAAGCGCCCGGTGCATTACGCTTTCGTGGACCTGCGCGAGCCCGAAAGGCGCGCGTTCTTTTGCGACGAGGAACTGCGGCTCAACCGGCGCTTTGCCACCGACCTGTACCTGGAGGTGTGCAAGATCACCTCATCGGAGGGCCAGGCGCGGATGGGGGGGCAGGGCCCGGCGATCGAGCACGCCGTGCGCATGCGGCAGTTCGCGCGCAGGGAAGAGCTCGATCGGCTTCTGGCGGCCGAGCACATTGCACCGAGGGAGCTCGAGGCATTCGGCCGCGATCTTGCTGCCATCCACGCTCAGCTTCCCGTGGTCGACAACTCGCAGACCTGGGGCGAGCCCGACTCGGTCCGTGTGCTCGCGCTCGAGAACGTCGAGCAGTGTGCGCATCTTGCCGGGTCAGTCGATACCGGCGACGAAGTGCGCGCACTCGAAGCCTCATTCGCAGCGCGGCTGGCGCAGGCCGTGCCGTGGATGGCGGTGCGCAGACAGCAAGGAAGGGTCCGTGAATGTCACGGTGATCTGCACGCACGCAACATCGTGCGCTACGGCGGTCGCCTGCAGGCCTTCGACTGTATCGAGTTCGAGCCTGCGTTTCGCTGGATCGATGTCGCGCAAGACATCGCTTTTCTGTTGATGGATCTGGACGCGCGCCGCTGCCCGCAGCACGCACAGGCGTTCCTCGGCGGGTATCTGGCGCAGAGCGGGGACTATCAGGCCTGTCGTGTGCTCGGTGCATACCAGGCCCACCTTGCGCTGGTGCGCGCCAAAGTGACTGCACTCGAGGCGCTCAACGCAAAGGATTCCCGCTCGCGAAAGGTGGCGCTCCTGCAGCATGCAACCTACCTCGACTGCGCGCGCCGGCTGCTGGCACAGCGGCCGGCACCGGTCCTCGTGCTGATGTCGGGACTATCGGGCTCGGGAAAGACGTGGCTCGCAGAGCGACTGGCGCCCGCGCTCGGCGCGGTGCACGTGCGCTCGGATGTCGAGCGCAAGCGAATAGCCGGTCTCGCAGAGCACGCGCGCTCGGGTTCGGCAGTGGAAGCAGGGCTGTACGCACCGGAGGTGAGTACACGTGTTTACGAGCACCTCACCCAATGTGCGGAAGATGTGTTGGCGGGCGGCTACCCGGTGATCGTCGACGCCGCGTTCATGCGACGGTCGGACCGGGCGCACTTGCGCGAGTGGGCAGCGCGCCGTGAGCAGCCCTTGAAGTTGGTCTATTGTCGCGCTCCTCGTGATGTGCTCGAGGCGCGGCTCACGGAGCGCGCTCGAGCCGCGGCGGACGCATCCGAAGCCGGGGTCGATGTGCTGCAATGGCAGGAAGAGCATCTGGAGCGCATCGAAGCCGGGGAGGGGTTCGAGGTCATCGAAGCGGACACCACCCGCCCCCAGATCGTCGATGAAGTGCTGTCTCAGCTCACTTCTCGGGGAGCAACCAGCGTTCTCAGCAACGTCAGCAGCTCGTCGGCATCGACGGGCTTGCTCGTCACGCGCAGATGATCGTCGACACTGAGCTCCTTGATCGCGCGCGACGTGTCGCCGGTGACCAGTATCGACTTCAGCTTTGGGTCGAGAATCTGGCGCACGGCGGCGATCACATCGGCGCCGGTCTGGCCATCGCCGAGGTGGTAGTCGGTGATGAGTACGTCGATGTCCTTGTGCTGACGTGCCCTCTCGAGCGCCTCGGCCAGTGAGCCCGCCGTCGTAACGCGGTAACCCTCGACCTTGAGCAGCATGCGGGTGGCGCCCAGGATAGCGGGATCATCTTCCACGACCAGGATGTGCGACCCGCTTACCCGGCGAGCCGCGGCACCCTCTGCGGGCGCGCGTTTTATCAAGCGTTCATCGCCTTGCTTGGTGCTGACGGGCAATTCCAGCGTGAAGACGGAACCCTTGCCAACCTCCGATCGAACGATGAGGTTCAGACCGAGGAGCTTCACCAGCCGTTGCACGATGCTCAGGCCCAACCCATACCCTTCGCGGACAGTGTTGGCCGGCACCCCGACCTGGTAGAACTCGTCGTAGATGTAGCGCAGCTGATCCGGCGCGATGCCAATTCCGGAATCGAGCACCTCGATTCGCACCACCGTGGCATCGTGCATACCGCGCAGCCGTACCCAGCCGGCGCGCGTGTATTTGATGGCGTTGGCGAGCAGATTGCGCAGGATCTGCTCGATCAACGAGGGGTCGCTGTAGACGAGGTCTGCGCAAGGTTCGATCTGGAGCTGCAGGCCTTTGTTCGCAGCGATCTCTGAGAACTCCGTGCGCAGCTCCTCGAACAGCGCCGCCACGGTGAAGTCAGTCGGCTCCGGCTTGATCGCACCGGATTCCAGTTTGCTGATGTCGAGAAGCGTGTTCAGGAGGCGCGACATCGCCGCGATGGCCTGCTCTTGTCGGCCCAGACCCTCGGCGATGTCCCGATCGGTTGTCAGCCGGCGCAGCATGCCATTGAGCAGCGAGAGCGTCTGTAAGGGCTGACGCAGATCGTGACTCGCGGTGGCGAGGAAGCGGCTCTTGGCCTGGTTGGCGTGATTCGCGGTCTCGCGTGCGGCAACCAGTTCGGCCTCGATGCGCTTGCGGTCGGTGATGTCGCGAATGGCCGCGGCGATGACGGTGCGCTCGCCGTCGCGGATCGGGCTCAGGCTGATCTCGACGGGGAATTCTGTGCCGTCCTGCCGTCGTGCGAACAACTCGAGACCGGCGCCCATCGGCCGCGCGCGGTCATCGGCGGCGAAACGCTCCCGATGGGCGGCGTGCTTGGCTCGAAAGCGATCCGGCAGCAGCAAGTCAACGTTGAGCCCGGCGAGCTGCTCGGGCTGATAGCCAAAGAGCGTCTTAACTTGCTGACTTGAAAAGAGAATACGCCCTGCGCCGTCGACGATCACCGTGGCGTCCGGTGCCGACTCCAGAGCACTGCGAATGAACTCCGGTGAAAACATGCAGTTCTTTATTTGGTTGTACCGCGCCGGGGACAGAGCTTACCGATAAGAATGATTCCAGGACAGACCTCCGGACCAAGGGGAGGCTTGGGCAGTATTCGTCGCGAGTGGCGGACGCGCCAGGGTTACGGACGCGCAACTGAAACACTCAACCGGCGCTGCTGTGGAACTCGAGAATCCGGTGTGCGGCCTCGGCCCCGCCCGCGACGATCGTGAACAGGTCGCGATCTGCCGCCTCGATGAAGCCTTCGTCCACCAGGTAATCGAAATTGACCGCGCGCTGCCAGTACTCAGTGCCTACGAGGATGATGGGAATCGGCCGGATGGTCTGGGTCTGCACCAGGTTCAGAGCCTCGAACAGTTCATCGAGCGTGCCATAGCCGCCCGGGAACGCGACGAGCGCGCGCGCACGCAGCATGAAGTGCATCTTGCGCAGCGCGAAGTAATGGAATTGAAAGGCAAGCTCCGGCGTGATGTAGGGATTGGGGCGCTGCTCTACCGGCAAGCGGATGTTGAAGCCGATGCTCGGCGCGCCCGCTTCGGCTGCGCCGCGGTTGGCTGCTTCCATGATTCCGGGCCCGGCACCGGTGACGATCGCAAACTCGTGGCCGGCATTTGTCTTTGAGCCCGCGGCCAGCGCGCGACCGAAAAGCCGCGCTTCGTCGTAGTACCGGCTGTAGGTAAGATCGCGGCGTGCGCGCGCGAGCTGCTGTTCGTGGCTGGCTGCCGGCATCGAGGTCGAGCGGCTGAGCTCGTCCAGAGCGAGGCGTGCCACCTCGGGCGACACGATGCGCGAGCTGCCGAACACTACGACGGTCGAGCGGATGCGATGCTCGCGCAGGTAGAAATCCGCGCGCATGAATTCGAGCTCGAGGCGCGTGGCACGCCCCGTGACGCTCTCCATGAAGGCTGTGTCATCTTCGGCGAGGCGGTAGGTTGGGCTCGCCATGATCGCCGCGACGCGTTGATCGGTATTGAAGTCCATCGTTTTGCGCCCGTTTCCTGTGATCTATGTCGTGCGCGACGCCGCACTCGCTGGGGCGTCAGTGGCGATAAAGCCAACGTATTGGGACCGTCGCGCGCGAGCCGCGCCGCGGCTTCAACTTCGGTCAGCCCCTCGCGCCGACTGTCGAGTCGCGCGAGGAGCTGGTCGGCTGGCTGACTCCAGTAAGGTTCGTCCGAAGTCTGAGCTGCGGGGCCCTCGAATATCATGCCCCACGCCCGTCGCACGCGTGGTGCGCCTCCGCGACCGTAGCCGGATCGCCTGCCGTACTTACGTTACTGGACTTTGATCTCGAGCGGCTGCACCTTTTCACGCTTGATCTTCGGCACGTGCAGATACAACACGCCATCCTTGCTCTCGGCACGGACGTTCTTGCTGTCGGCATCATCCGGTACGGTGAAGCTGCGCGAGAAATTACCGTAGAAGCTCTCCACACGGTGGGACTTCTCGGACTTCTCTTCCTTGCTCTGCCGACGCTCGCCCGCGAGCGTAATGACGCCATTCTCCAGCGTGATATGCACGTCTTCGCGCTTGACACCTGGTAGATCGGCCTTGACCAGATATTCCTTCTCCGTCTCGCTGATGTCGGCGGTCGGAGACCACTCGTACTCATCAGGCATCTTCGGCCAGCGTCCGAACGCCGGCATACGGCGGAAGAACTCATCGGATTCCCGGAATGGTTCCCATCGTAGCAGGTTCATAATGTCCTCCTAATGTCTCGTGTGCGCCCTGTTTATCCGGCTAGATGATCGCACTTGCAGTACCGCTCGCAATCCGTACCAGCCGCGGAAGAGTTGTGAGCTGTACCTATCGGCGAATGAACCGCAACAGAGCGCCGGCACACGGGGCGTGTGCGGTCGCATATGAGCAGAGGGTCAGTACTGGGGCTGCAGGTATGTTCAGGCCAGCCGCCGCTCGTTCACGGAGTCTCCGCGCTTCGGCGTCGGCGTCTCGAGCTGCAGCGGGCATTCGAAGCTCGCCGGCTTCAGCACCAGGACGTCGCACGGCAGCAGGTCAAGTACGCGCTCGGTTGTGCTGCCGACGAGCACGTTGTACATCCAGCCGCGCGCGTATGCGCCCATGACCAGCAGATCAATGTTGTTCCGACGCACGAAAACGACGAGCGCATCGGACGGGGCGCCTGACATCAGGTGACGCCGTGCCTCCGGCACATCGTGCGACGCCAGCAACTCGTCGAACTCCGCGCGTACCATGTTTTCCTGATCGGCGATCACCTGCGCCGGATCGACGCCCGACGCCATGGAAACCGCGCGCACGGTTGCCGTGGCTGCGAGCTCCGTCACGGAGGTGTAGGCGTGCACGGCATGCAGCAGGCCGCCGGTCGCGAGTGCAAACGTCTCCGCTGCGGCGAGCAGCGAATGATCGAGCGCCGCTGGCTTCTCACCCGGGCGCGCTACATCGACGGCGGCCGCGATCCGGGGCGGCTTACTCCAGTGCCCCGGCCGTACCAGCAGCAGTGGCGCCGGACACATGCGAATCAGCTGCCAATCGGTGTTCGCGAGCACTGACCGGCGTAACAACGTGTGCGGGTGGGTCTCCTTGATGACCAGGGACGGCTGTGCCCGTAGAACCTTGCGCACGATTCCAGTGTGCAGGCTCGCGTCGGATGCTTCATCCGTGCAGGTCTCGATGCCGAGCTCGCGCAGCCCGCTCGCCAGCCGCTCGAGCTCCATTTCGTCGGCCCGTATTTCGCCGTCGCGTCGCGTGTAACAGATGAAGAGCTCCACGCGTGCCGCGAATGCCAGGGCCAGATCCCGCGCGCGCGCCAGCGCCGGATGCTGTTCGGCAGTGGGATCGATGATGACGAGAATGTGCCGAGGCCGTTCCATGAAAGCTCCCTTCTTGACTGAGAAGATCATGGTCGCCGGGCAGGGTCGCGAGTAGCGTCAGTTTGCCGTAGCACCCTGCGGAATGTACGTAGTTGCATTCCACTGTGGCGTTTCGGCTTTTAGACTGCTTTGATGGTGCACCCGACGGGTACTGGCGGCGCGTCCGGAGGTGCAGCCCGCGAACTGCGTGCGCTGCTCGATGCGGCTGTGGACGCCGTGATCGTTATCGATGCGCGCGGCCTGATCGAGACCTTCAATCGCGCCGCTGAAACGCTGTTCGGTTTCACGGCTTCCGAGGTGCTGGGCCAGAACGTGAGCCTGCTGATGCCCGAGCCAGATCGCAGCGCGCATGACTCCTACATGCAACGCTACCTCACGACGGGCTACGCACACGTGATCGGCATCGGCCGCGAGGTGCAGGCGCGCCGGAGCGATGGGAGCATTTTTCCGGCCGCGCTGTCGGTCGGCGAAGTAGCGGGTTCGGAGCCGCGGCGCTTCGTCGGCTTCATTCGTGATCTTTCCGCCTTGGTTGCCGTCGAGCGCGAGGTCATCCAGGCCCGTGAGCGCCTGACCCACGTCGGGCGGCTGAGCACGATGGGCGAAATGGCCGCCGGTCTCGCGCATGAGATCAACCAGCCACTGACTGCGATCGCTACCTACGCCCAGGCGTGCCAGTACCTGCTCGAGCAGGGGCCGGCGGACACGCAGGAGATCCGTGAATCGCTGGCGCAGATCAGCAAGCAGGCATTGCGCGCTGGCGAGGTGATTCGGCGCTTGCGCACGTTCGTCAGCAATCGTGAGGTACGCCAGGAGCGGGTCGACTGCAAGCGCCTGCTCGACGATCTCGCTCTGCTCGCACGCCCCGATTCCCGGGCCAACGATATCCGGCTGCACTTCGAAGTCGAGAACGATTTGCCGGCGCTGATGGCGGACCCGGTGCAGCTACAACAGGTGCTGATCAACCTGATCCGCAATGGGATCGATGCGACCCTGCAGAGCGGGGCCGCCAGGCGGGAAATCGTGCTGCGCGCCGTGCGCGTGCCGGAGGGTGTCGAGTTCTCCGTGCGCGATTACGGACCGGGAGTCGAGCCTCGCGCACTCACGAGTCTCTTCCATCCGTTTTTCACGACCAAGGCGCACGGCACCGGGCTCGGGCTCGCCATCAGCCGCACCATCGTCATGGCTCACGGTGGTAAGCTCGCCTACCGTCCGGCCCCGGACGGGGGAGCTTGTTTTTACTTCACACTACCGGGGCTGCCCGGAGAAGCCACATGAAGGATCAATCCGCGACCGTATGCATCGTCGACGATGACGAAGCCGTCCGCAGCGCCCTGAAATTATTACTCAAGACCCTGGGCGTACCCGTACTCGCTTACGGCTCGGCCCAGGAGTTCCTGGCAGCGTTCGATCCGCAGCGCCGGGGCTGCCTGGTGCTCGACATCCGCATGCCGGGAATGAGCGGCCTGGAGCTGCAGCAGGAGCTCAATGTCCGCGGCGCGCTGGCGCCGATCATCTTCATCACCGGGCATGGAGATGTGCCGATGGCGGTAGAAGCCATGCAGCACGGCGCGATGGATTTCCTGCAGAAACCGTTCCGTGACCAGGACCTGCTTGATCGCATCAACAAGGCGCTGGAAAAGGATCGCGCGGGCCGGGAACTCCTCGGCAATCGCGAGCGCATCCAGGCGCGCATCGCCGACCTCACGCCCCGCGAGCGTGAAGTGCTGACACTCGTGACTGCAGGCAAGGCCAATAAGGTCATCGCCGCGGATCTGAACCTGAGCCAGCGCACGGTGGAGATCCATCGCGCGCACGTGATGGAGAAGATGGGCGCGAATTCACTCGCACACCTCGTGCGCATGGTCATCGAGGCGGGTGCGCCCGCACCTGGCGCCCCGCAACAGGCCTGATTCTCCGCGCGCCGCCAGAGGCGCGCCCAGTTCCCGCTCGTGGCCTATGAGTCACGTGCCAGGCGCGTGTGATCTACTGGCGTGACCGAAGTTCTCGCCAGACCTTGCCGTTGGGAAACTCATGGGCGGCGAGTGAAGCGGGCTTCATCGTGATGCTCGTGCCCGGCGCATGAGGTGCCAGGTAATGGCCCCGTTTCACGACGCACGGATCGAGAAAGTGCTCATGCAGGTGGTCGACGTATTCCGTGACGCGCCGCTCGAGCGACCCGCTGACGCAGATGTAGTCGAAGATCGATTCGTGCTGCACGTATTCACACAGGCCGATGCCGCCGGCGTGCGGGCAGACTGGAATTCCGAATTTCGCCGCGAGCAGGAGCACGGCCACGACCTCGTTTACTCCGCCAAGCCGGCATGAGTCGACCTGGCAGAATGAAATCGCACGAGCCTGGAGGAACTGCTTGAACATGACGCGGTTCTGGCAGTGTTCGCCCGTGGCCACACCGATTCCGAGCGGCTCAAGCGCGCGTGCAATGGCGGCGTGGCCCAGCACGTCGTCTGGCGATGTGGGCTGATTACGATAGTGAAGATTCAGCAGCAGTACGAAGGTCACGGGAAACATGCTCTGCTCGCCGCCCTCGGCTCGAACATGGACTACAACAAGGTATGCATCGCTGTCGATGCGGATGTGGATATCCGCGATCTAATGACGTGATGTGGGCTTACTTGACCCGCGGCCCCGCTGATCAGCGCGCCTTTATCCTCGAGCGCATTCCTGGCTTCTATCGAGATGACTTCAAGGACCATTGGGGTCGGCTTGCGATCGATGCAACCATGCCGTGGGGCCGCGCGCAGGAATTTGAGCGAAAACGAATCCCCGGCGAGGATGCTGTCGATCTTGCGCGGTATGTCAAGGGCTAACGGCCGCGACGACATGCGTCATCCGCTACGCGAGCGCAGGGTTGGCCAGACGATCAGATCGCTGACGGTGCAGGCTGGGACGCAACAAAAGCGGACCGAAGCGCGCGAGGTAGACGAGCAAGGCCGCAGCCCACAGAACCGCCGAGCCCACAAGCGCCGATTCGCCCAACTCGTGCACCGAGTACGCCAGCCGTAGCGACGCTGCGGCAAACACCATAGCAAACGCGAACGACATCAACCAACCGACGCGCACCGGCCGACCGGTGTGCCTGAGTACCACGCGCGTCATCAACCCGATTTTCAGCATACCGTAGGCGCCGACCGTGAACGCATGGATCCAGGCGTCTGGCGGCAGGTTGTGAATGAGCTCCGCCGCCGCACGCAGCGCGAGCGCCGCGATCAACCAGAGGTAACCGAGATGTATACACCATAGCAATGGCTCGCTTGCCGTTTTCCAGCCGCGCCAGCGCGCGAAGCGCCATGCCTGCACCAGCGCCGCCGCACCCGCCGCTGCGATCATCCAGCCGTGTGACGCGCCCAGTAAGTCGGCGCACGCGAACGCCACCATGGCAATTGCGGTGGCGTACTCCAGCGGCATTAGAATCGCGGCCGCATGCTCACCGCGCTCGTGCAGCCAGCGACGCGTAAAAGCCGGAATGAACAGCCCTCCATAGAGCGTGAACAGGAATGCCAGGGCGTGGACGCCAAGCAACAATGCATGCTGTGCGCCGGAGTTCGAGCCGTCGGCAAGTGCAAGGTGAAATGCGATGTTCGCAGCGGCGAACGCCGCCAGCGGTGGCAGCGTCCACCAAAACAAGCGCCGGCGCGCGCGCCTGATCGTCGCTAGCAGCATCACGCACAGGACCGGAAACAGCGCACAGTCAATCAGGCCGCTCAGAAGCGGTGCCCATGATCGTCCTTCGAGAAATGGCGCGCCGAGAACCGAAGCACGACCGGCCAGCCACAGTAGTGCGAGCGATGCCAGCGGCAGACCGCGTAATTCCGCCGCGCCGGACCAGCTTGGCACCGCCGTCAATAGCACGCCGCACACCAGGGCCGCGGCGAACCCGAAAAGCATTTCGTGTGCATGCAGCAGCGGCAAGGCGAGTCCCGCCGCCGGCGTTGCCCACCAGCCCAGACGCGCGCCCAACCAAAACATCAGCAGCAACGGGCCATAGGCTGCGGCGGCGAGAAAGAACGGCCGGAATCCGCTCGTCCAGATCGGCGCAATGCGGGTCACGTCAACGTCGCGCGGCTCGCTGCGCGCACACGTGCGGAATCACCCCGGCCTGCGCGAGTGCGCTGCACTCGTCGTCGGAAAAACCCGCTTCATGTAGCACCGGATGCGTGTGTTCACCGTATTTCGGCGGGAAGGCGAACTCACGTGACGTGCCCGGAAAGTCCACCGCCATCGGCTGCATGCGGACGCGTTGGCCACCCGGCATCACCGTGCTCGTCAGCCGCTCCCGCAGCGCGTCCAGATCGCGCACGACGGCCACACCGTTGATCCGCGCATGCGGAATCGCGGCCGCGCGCAAGTCCGCGAGTATCGCCTCAGTGGCGGCGATCGAGGTAATCGCCGTGATTGCGCGCTTCAGATCGGCGCGATCGTGGATACGACCCTCGTTGGTCGTGCGCTCCACTGTCGCGAGCGATCGGAAGCGCGGCAGTTCAGTCAGGCGGAGCCACTGCACGTCGCTGCCGATGGCCATATAGAAATAACCGTCCCTCGCCGGATAGAGATTGGTCGGCACGAACTTGCGATGCTCGTTGCCGGCGCGCGCAACTTCCCAGGGTTCGCAGTTGAAGTCGAGCAGCGGCAGCGTCGTGATCAGCCACGAGGCGGCAGCCTGCAGCATCGACACATGGATCTCGCGCCCACGGCCGGTTTCGGCGCGTTCGGCGAGTGCCAGTATCACGTTGGCATAGACCTCATCGCCCGTCTTCAGATCGATCACCGGCACGCCGCACAGCATCGGCGTGCCGCCCGGCTCGCCGGTCAACTCGACGTAGCCCGCCATCGACTGGATTACCGGGTCATAGCCCGGCACTGCCGGATAGTCGGGGCCGAGCGCGGAGATGCCTGCCCAGATCAGATCCGGTTTCACGGAGGACAGCGTCGCGTAGTCGATGCCGAGCGGCACATAGCGTTCCGGCAAGGTGTTGCAGCAGAAAACGTCGGCGTCGAGTTCGCGCACCAGCCGTTTGAGCACGGCCCGACCTTCGGCACTCTTCAGGTTCAGCGCAATCGCCTCCTTGCCGACGTTCGGTGCGACATAGTAACTGCGGCGGTCGTCATCGGCGACGCGGCCGCCAATGTACCGGTTCGGGTCACCAGGCAATCCCCGGCCCGTCCCGTGCGCCTCGATGCGAATCACGCGCCAGCCCAGTTGCACGAAGCGCAGCGTCGCATACGGCATCGACAAGGCCTGCTCCATGCTGAGCACGGTGCGCCGCTTCATGCAGCATTCCAGGCCACCGGCTCGGCAGCGCCGTGGAGCGCGCGGTACACATTCTCCGGCGTGAAGGGCGCGGCATAGATGCGCGTCCCGGTCGCGTTGTAAATCGCATTGGCGACTGCCGCCGCGATGCAGATCGCCGGCGCCTCGCCGACACCCTTGGCGCCCTGCGGCCCCTCGCCGTCCATCGTTTCGATGAACGAGATATCCATCTCTGGAATTTCCGGCGCAGTCACCAGCTTGTAGTCGCGAAAGTTGGGATTACGCGTGATGCCGCCCTCGACCATCAGGTTCTCGGTGAGAGCGTAGCCCTGCCCCATCACCACGCCGCCCTCGATCTGTCCCTCGATGCCCAAACGGTTCAACACGCGGCCGACGTCATGCGCACCCGTGACCTTGATGAGCCGCACGATACCCGTATCGGTATCGACCTCGACCTCGCAGACCTGCGACGCCCAAGCGTAGGCAGCGGACACATCGCCCTTGAACTGCTTGTCCTGGTGTTTGCTCGGCGGCTCGTAATAAAACGTGGTCATCACGAGTTGCGCTTTGTCGGTGAAGTGCAGCGAGCGCATGAACTTGCCGAGCTCGACCACGCGCTCGCCGTCCGCCTTGCGCACCACGTGGCCGCCTTTGAGATCGAGCTCCTCTGCGGCCAGCCCGCTTTTCGCGGCCGCCGACGCGAGAATCTTGGCCTTGGCCTGGCGCGCCGCACCAATCGCCGAGTTGCCGGCGATGAAAGTCGTGCGCGAGGCGTGCACGCCAACGTCCCAGGGCGTGATGTCGGTGTCGTTGTTGACTACTGTGACCGCGGCGAGTGTCAGCCCGAGTTCTTCGCAGACGAGCTGCGACAGCACCGTTTCCGAACCCTGCCCGATCTCCGACGCTCCGGTGATGATGGTCACATGCGCAAAGTCGTCGATCTTGAGGATCGTGCCGCAGCCATCGGATGGATAGATCTTGGCGCCGCCGCCGACGTGCAGCATGGCGGCCATGCCCACCCCACGTTTGACCGGATTGCCGTCCTGCCAGCGTGCCGCGTTCTCACGCCGCTTGCGCTGGTAGTCGCTGCGCGCCGCCACCGTGCTCAGACACTGCTTGAGGCCGCAGGTCTTGAAGTGCATGCCCTGCGGCGTGACCTCGCCCGGGTCCTGCGCATTCTTCAGGCGGAACTCGAGCGGGTCCATGCCGAGCGCGTCGGCCAGTTTGTCCATGTGCGCTTCGACCGCGAAGGTGGCCTGCAGATTGCCGTAGCCGCGGAACGATCCGGCATAGGGGTTGTTCGTGTACACGGCCTTGGTGTGGTACTGGCAGTGTGGCACGCGATAGAGCGAGGAGATCGTCTGCATCATTACGAAGGGCGTCGTCGCGCCCCACGAGGTGTAGGCGCCATTGTCGTGCAGCGTCTCGGCGGTACGGAACGTGAGCGTCCCGTCTTGCTTGCAGCCCGAACGCAGTTTCAGGAGCACCGGTTGGCGTGTCGGGGAGGCGATGAATTCCTCCGTGCGCGTGAACATGAGCTTCACCGGCCTGCGCGTGATCTGCGCGAGGAAGATCACGATCGGCTCGAAGGGATAAATGTCCAGCTTGGAGCCGAAACCGCCGCCGATCGGCGGCTGGATGATGCGGATGCGCCCCGGATCGATGCCGAGGAGTTCCGCGAACTCGCGTTTGTGCAGGAACGGCACCTGCGTGTTCGAGTAGAGCAGCAGATTGCCTTTCGGATCGAAGTCGGCGATCACGCCGGACACGCCCATGCAGCAGTGCGTCACGTAGTGGAGTCTGAACGTGTCTTCCACCACGACGTCGGACTCAGCTTCGCCGGCAACGACGTCCCCCTGTGCATAATCGAACGTCATCGCGACGTTGTCCGGCTTGCCCGTGAAGGCCACCGGCGCGCCCGGCTTCAGATGCGGGCCGACGTCTTCACCGCGCGGCTCGGGATGGATCAGCGGCGCGTCCGGCTTCAGCGCATCGAGTGGATCGCTCAGGATGGGCAGCGGTTCGTAGTCGACCTTGATCAATTTCACCGCGGCTTCGGCGATCTCCACCGTGTCGGCCGCCACCGCGGCGATCTCGTCGCGCAGGCTCCGCACGCGATCGGTCTTGAGCGGCAGGTGATCCTTGGCCACACCGATCGGCCGCTGCCACGGCACGTCGCGGGCGGTGATCACCGCGTGCACGCCCGGCAGTGCGCGCGCGGCCGACGTATCGATCGAGCGGATCTTCGCGTGCACTTCCGTCGACCGCAGGATGCGCGCGTGCAATTGCCCCGGCACGTCGATGTCATCGATATAGCGCGTCCGGCCGCTCGTCTTATCCGGCGCGTCCAGCTTTGGAATGCGCTGGCCGATGAGCGATTGCGGCACGACGACTGGATCAGTTGCAGCCATGATGGGTTCCCCTCACTGGTCGGGCAGCGCCGCGTCGGCGATGGCTTCAACGATCTTGCGGTAGCCGGTGCAACGGCACAGGTTTCCTTCGATGCCGCGCTGAATCTCGGCGGCCGACGCCTGCGGATGCTTTTCCAGGAGGCGCGTGGCCTGCACGACGAAGCCGGGCGTGCAGAAGCCGCATTGCACGGCGCCGTGTTTGACGAATGCCTCGCGCAGCCGTTCCCCGCGCCGGCTCGCGGCCAGTCCTTCGATCGTTACCACGTCGCGCCCATCGCAGTCGGCGGCGAACATCAGGCACGAATTCATCGTGACGCCATCGACGACGATCGTACAAGCGCCGCATTCCCCCTCGCCGCAACCGTACTTGGTGCCGGTCAGGCCGAGTTCCTCCCGCAGCATGCGCAGCGTGCTCAGATCGGCCGGCACCGAAATGCGGCACGCCACTCCGTTCAACTTGAAGCCGATTTCAACTTTGATGGACATGGTTGAGCATCCTGCGCAAGGTGTTGCGGATCAACTCGCTTCGATACCAGTCGCTCGCGCGCACGTCGGAAATCGGGTGCACTTCCTCGGCGGCCGCGCTGAGCGCCGCCTCGATGGTTGCCGTGTCGACTGTGCGGCCTTCGAGCGCCGCTTCGGTGCGGGGCCCGCGAATCGGAGTGGGTGCAACCGAACCGTAGGCTACGCGCACGTCGCGCAGAACGCGGCCTTCGCGCACCGCACCGAGCCCGATCGAGATCGTCGCGATGTCGAGCGCGGGCCGGGTGCCGAACTTGAAGAACGTGCCGTGAAAGCCCGGCGGCGGCGCGGGCAGCTCGATTTCGGTCAGCAGTTCCCCGGGCCGGCGATGCGTTCGCCCGGGGCCGGCAAAGAACTGTGCGAGGGGCAGCGCGCGCCGCTCAACGCTGCCGTTCGGTTTGCTCACAAGCACCACGCGCGCGTTGAGCACCAACAGGGGCACGAGCGTATCGCCGGCCGGCGACGCGTTGCAGATGTTGCCGCCGAGCGTGCTGGCATTGCGCAACTGGTCGCTCGCGAAATGGTCGCACGCCTGCCGCAAGATGCTGAGCCGGTCGCGCACCAAGGCGCTGTCGAGCAGTTCGGTCATCGTGGTGAGCGCGCCGATGCGAATCGTGCGGCCCTCGTCGCGAATGCCGGCCATGCCCGCAATGCGCCGGATGTTCATCAGCACCGGCTTGAACTGCAGCTTGCCGATCTGCGACTGCACCATCACGTCGGTGCCGCCGGCGACAATCGTGACGTCGCCGACGCGCAGGAGTTCGACCGCCTCTTCCAGCGAGGTGGGCGCGCAGTAACGCTCGATCGCCGCCATGGCCGTTCCCCTTGAATTAAAACCGGACCGGCTCGCGCAGGTGGCCGAATACGCCGACGAGCTCGCGCGTGATCTCGCCGACGCTCGCGTAGGCCTTGACCGCGTCCATGATCGCCGGCATCACGTTCACGCCGGAGCGCGCGTCGTCGCGCACCCTGGTGAGCGCGGCCAGCACGCGCACGCTGTCGCGTTCGGCGCGCACCTTGTTCAGGCTCTCGATCTGCTCGCGCGCGCCGGCCTCGTCATACGGGTGGAACTCGACATCCGGTGACGCTTCTTCGGTGCGGTAGCAATTCACGCCCACCTTGCGAAATTTGCCGGACTCGATCGCGCGCTGCATCTCATAGGCCTGCGCCGAGACGCGCGCCTGGATCGTGCCGTCGGCGATCTGTTTGACGATACCGCCGCCGGCATCGACCTCCGCCATGTGTTCTTCCATGCGGCTGCGCATCTGGTTGGTCAGCGTCTCGACGTAAAAGGAACCTGCCAGCGGATCGACCGTGTCGCACAGGCCCATCTCCTCGATTAGAACCTGCATCGTGCGCAGGGACAGCCGCTGCGCGTATTCCGACGGAATCGTGTAGCCCTCGTCGTAGCAGCACAGCGCCATCGTCTGCGCACCGGAGAGCGCACTGATCAGCGCGTAGTAGGCGCCGCGGACGATGTTAACCTCCGGCTGTTCGAAGGTGAGTCCGCTGCCGCCGCCGCCCGCGAGCATCCGCATCCACATCGAGCCCGGCCGGGTGGCACCGTACTGCTCCTTCATGATCTTCGCCCACAGCCCGCGCGCGGCGCGGAATTTTGCGACCTGCTCGAACAGGTTGCCGAAGATGTTGAAATTGAACGACAGCCGGCCGGCAAATTCGTCGATCGGCAGCCCGCGCCTGAGGACATCGTCGGCATAGGCCTTCGCTATGCAGAAGGCATAGGCGATCTCCTGTGCGGGGTCGGCTCCGGACTCGCGAATGTGATAGCCGCACACCGATACCGGGCTGTACTTCGGCGCATGTTTCGCGCAGTACTCGATCGTGTCGCCGACCAGCCGAATCGACGGCTCCACCGGGTAGATCCAGGTTCCGCGACCGATGAACTCCTTCAGGATGTCGTTCTGCGCAGTGCCGCGCAGCATCTTCAGGTCGTAGCCGCGCTTCTCGGCCATCGCGAGGTACATCGCGATCAGGATCGCCGCCGCGCCGTTGATCGTTATCGACACGGTGACCTTGTCGAGATCGATGCCCGCGAAGGCAGTTTCGAAATCGCGCAGCGTGTCCACCGCCATGCCCACGCGCCCGACTTCGCCCTCCGCCATCGGATCATCGGAATCGTAGCCGCACTGCGTCGGCAGATCGAAGGCGACGTTCAACCCAGTCTGGCCATTGGCGATCAGGTAATGAAAACGCTTGTTGGTTTCCGAGGATTTGCCGAAGCCAGTGTACTGACGCATCGTCCACGGCTGCCTGCGATACATCAGCGGATGGATGCCGCGCGTGAACGGGTATTCGCCCGGCAGCCCCACCATGGCCGTGCCTCCCGTGCGCGCCACATCTTCCGCTGTGTAGAGCGGCGCGATCTCGATGCCCGACTCGTTGCGTACGGGTCGCAGCTGGTCGCGGGATGGGTCTTTTGGGTTCATGACACGTTGGCCCTGATGAAGTTGACGATGTCGTCAAGCCGCGTGCACGTCGGAAAGACGCCCTTGAAGCCGAGCGCGCGCAGCACCTCGTGATCCCCTGCCGGCAGATTTCCACCGATGATCCATAGCTTCTCGCCGAGGCCCTCGCGCTCGAGCAGGGGCTTCAGCTTGCGGCAGAACGGCAGATGTGAGCCGGCCATGCTGGAGAGCGCGATCACGTCGGCCGCTTCTTCCAACGCAATGCGCGTGACCGATTCCGGCGTTTGTCTGAGCCCGGTGTACTTCACCTCCATGCCGGCGTCCATCAATGCGCGCGCGACTACCTTGGCGCCCTGGTCGTGGCCATCGAGCCCGGGCTTCGCCAGCACGACCCGAATGCGTCGCGTCTTGTCGTTCATGCGCAGACCTCCTTGGCAATGATCAATTTCAGGATCTCGCTGGTACCGCCGCCGATCAGGGTAAAGCGCACGTCGCGCAGGTACCTCTGCACCGGATACTCCATCGCGTAGCCGTACGAGGCGAACACGCGTGCGGCCTGATCGGCGATGCGCGCTGCGGTCTCGCTGGCGAAGAGTTTTGCCATCGCGGCCTGCTGGTGATGCGGTTTGTCAGCGTCGCGGAGCGAGGCCGCGTAGTAAACGAGATGGTGAGCGGCCTCGAGTTCCGTGGCCATCTCGGCGAGCTTCATCTGGATCGCCTGGTAGCGGTTGATGGGCTTCCCGAACTGCTTGCGCTCGCCACTGTAACGCACCGCCGCATCAAGCGCGGCGCGCGCCAGGCCGTTGGCCATTGCGCCGGTGATGATCCGGATCTCGGCCAGCGTCTTGCGCAGATGGCCCTCGCCGTCGCCCTCCTCCTTCGACAGCCGGTGACCGTCGGGAACAAAGCAATCATCGAACGCGACCTCGGAGGTCGGCAGCGCCCAGACGCCCATCTTCTCGATCTCCCGGCCGACTTTCACGCCCTTGAAACCGCGCTCGATCAGGAAGATCGTGAGCTTCTTCTCCTCACCCGCGCGCGCAAAGACGGTGAAAAAATCCGCCACCGGCGCCGAAGTGACCCAGGTCTTCTGGCCGTTCAGCACATAGCCGCCATCGACCTTCGTCGCGCCCGTGGCAATGCCGTCTAGGTCGCTGCCGGCGTTGGGCTCGGTCATGCAGATTGCACCGATCTTCTCGCCGCGTAGCGCCGGCTTGAAAAGGCGTTCGATGATGTCGGTGCTCCCAAGCGCGTGTAGAAACTTGGTTCCCATCAGCGATTGCATGGCGGCGCATCCCGCCAGCGACAGCGAGCCGCGTGCGATTTCCTCGAGCGCCAGGCAGAACTCGGTCAGCTGCGTGCCGCTGCCGCCGACGTCCTCCGGGTAGCGCATGCCGAACAAACCCATCTGCGCCAGCTCGCCGAACAATTCGCGCGGAAACGCATGCGCCCGATCGAGCGCCGCCGCCTGCGGCGCGATTCGCTGATCGGAAAAGCGGGCGAACGCGTCACGCACCTGGCTTTGGTCGGGGCTCAGTTCGTAGTCCATGTCAGCGCTGACCTTGCAACTCACACCACTTGTAGTCGATCAATTCGAGCAGCACGCCATTAACCGCCTTCGGATGAATGAACGCGAACTCGCAGTCGCGGAAGGACCGCGGCCCACCGATGAACGGGTAGTCCTTCGCCTGCAGCTCGAGCATCGCAGCGCGTGTGTTGTCCACGTTCAACGAAATGAGCATCACGCCCTCGCCGTGCCTGTCGATGAATTTCGCCACGTCGCCATCGGGCGTCACCGACTCCATCAGCTCGAAGCCGACGCCGCCGAGCCAGTAACGCGCCACCTTGATCTTCTCAGGTTCGTCGATGTAGGCGTCGTCGGGCCCGACTTTGCCGAGAATCGGTTCCCAGATCTTCTTCGCCGCCTCGAGGTTCCTGACGGCAATGCAGATGTGGTCCAGTTTGTTGACTTTCATAGTCGCTCTCACGCTTCGGAACGCACGGCCGCCCTGACGGCCTCTTTCTGCACCTTGCCGAGCGCGCTGCGCGGCAGCCGATCGAGAAACCGCACCTCGCGCGGATGCTTGTAGCGCGCGATGCGGCCGTCGAAGAGCGTCAGCACCTCGGCCTGTGTCATGCGGCAGCCGGGCTTCAGCACGACCGCAGCTACAACCACTTCTCCCCAGCGCGTTTCCGGACGGCCAACCACGCACGCCTCCGAGATCGATGGGCACTCGGCCAGCACGTTCTCCACCTCGGCTGCGTAAATGTTCTCGCCGCCGCAAATGATCATGTCCTTTTTACGCGACACGACGTACAGGTGTCCTTCGTCGTCGAGGTGCCCGATATCGCCGGACCGATACCAATCATCGACAAAGGCCTCAGCGGTTTCGCGCGGCGAGTTGATATAACCGCTCGCCACATTCGGCCCGCGCACCAGAATCTCGCCGTCGCGCCAAGCGGGCAACTCCGCGCCCGCATTGTCGACGATCTTCAGCTCGCAGTGCAGCGCCGGGAGGCCGGCCGACCCGGCCTTGCGCAATGCGTCGGGGGCACGCACGTATGCCGCGATCGGGCAGGTCTCGGTCGAGCCGTACACCTGGATTATCGGCACGCCGCGTTCGCTCACCTTGCGCACGAACGACTCAGACACGATCGTCGAGCCGGTGCTGATCATTCGCAGCCTCGACAGATCGGCGCTGTTCCAGCGCGGCAGGTCCATCAGCGCGGAAAGTTGCGCCGGTACCAGTACGGTGAGCGTGATGCGCTCACGCTCCAGCGCGTCGAGCGTTGCCTGCGCGTCGAACTTCGCGTGCAGCGTGACAGTAGCGCCGGCGTGCAGCGCGGGCGTGGTCTGGATATTCAGGCCGCCGACATGAAACAGCGGCAGGGTGGTGAGTATGTGGTCGACGCTGGTCAGATCATGCATGTGCGCGCTGTTGACGGCATTCCATTGCAGCGCGCGTTGGGTCAGCACCACGCCCTTCGGCGCACCAGTGGAGCCCGATGTGTAGCTGAGCAGCACCGGCGAATCCTCGCTGCCGACGCGGACAGGCACTTCGCCGGCGCCGTCCCGCTCCAGCTCGATGATGTCGGCGGTCGGGGTCGCGGTGCCGATGGCACGGGCGTGCCCGGCAAACGCCGGCTCGACGTACAGCACGCGCGGCGGACACGCGGCCAGCGCGCGCGCGCACTCCGGTGGCGCAAGACGCCAGTTCAAAGGTGCGAACATCGCACCGAGCCGCGCACAGGCAAACAGCAGCACCAGCGCAGCCGGATGATTCATACCGAGGTAGGCAATCGCGTCGCCCGGCCTTGCGCCCCGTCGCGCCAGCACGGCGGAGGCGCGCTCGATCCTGCGCGCGAGCTCTAAGTAGCAGATCGTCTGGTCTTCGAAGCGCAGCGCAACCACGTCGGGCGCAAAGCGCGCGTGCCGATCGATCCAGTGCGCAAGGTCCATGACTAACGGCCCACTTCGAGCACGAGCGCCATCGCCGTATCGCCCGCGGCGCATCCCGTGAAAAGGCCGCAGCCGCCACCGCGCAGCACGAGCTCCTCGATCAACTCGATGATCCCGCGCGTGGCCATGGGCGCCTGCGGGTGGCCCCAGACGAGCGAGCAGCCGAAGTTGTTCACCCGCGCCACATCGACCCCGGTTGCCCGTGCGAACAGGATGTCATTGACCGCGAACGGATTGTGCATCTTGATCGCGTCTATGCGATCGATCGTCAGGCCAGCCTGCGCGAGGGCGCGGTGCGCTGCCGGGATGGGTGCTTCGGGCATGAATGCGAGCGCGGCGCGTGACTGGCCGAAGCCGCACAGGCGGATGCGAATCTTCGGGTCGCGCGACAGCTCGAGCGCTCGCTCCGCGCTGGCAACCACGAGCGCTGCGTTGCCATCGGCCGGGTGTGTCTGGCCGCCGTAGGTCACTGACCCACCGTCGACCACCGGCTTCAGTTTCGCCAGGCCCTCGGGCGTCGAGAAGTTAATCCCTTCGTCACCCGCCAGTGTCGCAGCCGTCTTGCGAAACGCCGGGTCGGGCACCTCGAAGGGCAGCGTCATGAAGCGCTTCAGAAAAGCGCTCTCATCGGCGAGCGCGGTGCGATACTGCGCTTCCCGCAGCAACACGATATCGTGCTGTTCCACGGTGCCGATGCCGTGCTTCTTCGCGACGTTCTCGGCGGTCGTCACCATCGCGTGCCGGCCAAGCGGATCGCAACCGAAGTTGTCCATCACCCAGTCCTCGGCCGCGCCCGTGCCACCCGGACCCCGCGGATTGGGGTAATAGATGTGTGGTCCATTCGACGTGCGGTCACAGCTCAACGTCAGCGCCACGCTGGCCAGTCCGCACTCGATCTCCTGCGCCGCTGCCAGCAGCACGCGCACGCCGGTGGCGCAGGCCTGCATCAGCGTCGGGCCGCCGATTTGTCCGGCGCCCGCGAGCCCGGCGAGCCACGGCAGCCCGTAGAACGACTGCCTCTGTGGCACGCTGAAGCCAAGCACGCCATGATCGAATACCTTCGGGTCGATGTTGCGCCTGGCGAGCTCCTGCCGCGCGACATGCGCAGCAAACTGGATCGAATGCAGGTTGGCGAATGCGCCCTGCCAGCGCGCAAACGGCGTGCTCCAGTAACAACCGTATGGAATTTCTGCCTTGTAGGTCATCGTCAGGCCCTGTGCATCATTTCGAGCAGCACGGCTTTGGCTTTCGTCAGATGCGCGCGCATGGCCGCCGAAGCGGCGGCGCCGTCGCCGGCGGCCAGTGCGAGCGTCAGCCGTTTCAGACCCTTAAGGACCGCGGTGCGAACGTCCGGCGCATCGAGCGTGAAGGCACGCAGGTAGCGCACATGGTCGGCATAGATCTGGATGGCGCGCACCATGCGCTTGTTCGGCACCAGATTGGTCCAGGTGTCGCGGTAGCGGTAGTTGGCGTCCATGAAAGCGGCGCCGTCGCCGGCTGCATGTGCGGCGGCCATGTCGTCCAGCCCCTGACGCAGCGGGGCAAGCTGCTGGCGGTCCGGTCTGCTCGATGCGACCAAACGCAGCGCCGCAGGTTCGAGCAGAAACCGCAGCGCATAGATATCGTCGATGTCGCTGACGCTGAGCGCCGGCACGATGAAGCTGCGCCCATCGGCCACGACCAGTCCCTCGCTTGCCAGCCGCGTCAGCGCCTCGCGCACCGGCGTGCGAGACACGCCAAGTTGCGTCGCGAGTTCCGCCTCCTGTAACTGCTGCCCCGTCGCAAGGCGACGGGCGCGCAGCAGCTCGCGCAGTGAGGCGTAAACGCGGTCGCCGAGCGGCTCGGGCCGCTCGATTGCTTGGAGGTTTATCAGCATGCTCGTCCTTTACTCTCTCAGCCCGTCCGCAAGAAATCCGGCTTACGCCGCTCGCCGAATGCCGTGATTCCCTCGCGCGCCGCCGCCGTACAGGCGCTGTGCCCGAAGGCGTGGTAGCCGATCTCGAGCGCCGCTGCGAGCGTCGGCGCCGCCGCAGCCCGCATAACCGTTCGCTCGATGATGCCGATTACCTCACGGCTCAGCGCTTGCGCGCCTGCAACCCGTGGGCGAAACGGCGCAATCGACACAACGCCATCGAGCGTCGGGCGCGGCGTGTTGGCGATCGCGCGCACGCGCGCCACCGCCTGGCGCAGCAGCGCACTGTGATCGTCGGTGAGCTCGGCAATGATGCCAGCCTCATGCGCGTGCGCGGCATCCATCCGCTCCGCGCTGCACAACATGCCGTGAAAGAGGCTCGCCGCGTTAGGCCAGCGCCGGTAGGGCACGACCATCGCGCCAAGGCCAGGCACGATGCCGAGCGTGACCTCCGGCAACTGCAGCCACGCATCGCGGTGTGCGACCAGCGCATGGCAGCGCATCGCGAGCTCAAACCCGCCGCCCAGTGTCATGCCGTTCAACGCCGCGACGACGGGCTTGCGCATCGCGTCGAGGTGCACCAGCAGGCGCGCGCAATCGCGCGCGTACTGTGCAGACGCCTCCGCGTTGCCCAGCATGGTGGGAAAGCGACCGATATCGGCACCGGCACAGAAAGCCCGCGTGCCGTAGCCCGTCAGCACGAAACCCGCCACAGTGGGATCGGCTTCGTGGCGCCGGATGGCGGTCAGGATTTCATCGTTCAGTTCGTCGTGCAGCGCGTTGAACGCCTCCGGGCGGCGCAGCGTGATCACCACAACGTCGTCTATGCGATCGACCAGCACGCCGCGCTCGAACCGCTGATATTCGGCGAGCGCGCGCGACGGCAGCGGCATGCCCGGGCGTGCCGCGGCGAAGCGCTGCATGACACCTTGCACCTCGGCGTCACCCAGGTTTCGCATCAGGTCGAGCGGCCCTTGTTTGAAGCCGAGCGCGAGCCGGCAGCCGAGATCGAGATCCGCGGCTGCGCCGATGCCGCGGTCGAGGATATCGACCGTTTGCGAGAACAAGACGCCGAGCAGCCGGTCGCGCACGGCCGCCGAGACATCGGCCGGCACTTCGACGCGCTCGCCCGCAGCGCCGGTGTGCCACCGCGCTACCGAGCGGAACAAGAGCGACGGGCGATAGTGATCGCCCTCCTCGTCGGCCTGCAGCGTGTTGGTCTCGGTGATGATCGGATTGCCGTTGGCGAGGTTCAGCACGAAGAACGGCCCGGCGTGCACGATCTCACCCGCGATGGCGTCGACCTGCGCCGCGGTCGCGCGCGGCAGACAGAGCGCCGCCTCGTTGCACCAGTTGTCGAAGATGCGATCGAGCATGAAGCAGACCACATCCTCGGTCACCAGCGGCACCTTGCCGGTCATGCAAAAGAACGCGCTCAAGTCATCGATCACGCGTGGATCGGCGTCACGCGCGCGCACCACCTCGACTATCGGGTTGCGCCAAGCCGGCGCAAAGAAATGCGTGATCGTGGCACGGCGCTTGTGCTTGAGGTCCGAGAAGATGCGCGCCGCCGGTAGCGAGCTCGTATTCGAGGTAATCAGCGCTTCTGGTGGTATCAATGCCTCCACCTGCGCAAAGATCCTCTTCTTGAGCGACAGGTCCTCTGTGACCGCCTCCAGCACCCAGTCCGCGCCACGGATCGCGGCGTAATCGGTGGTGGCACTGACGCCACGTGTTACCGCCGCGGCCTGTGCCTCGTCCATCTTGCCGCGAGCGCGCGACTTCGCCGCGTACTCGCCGAAACGCGCGAGCGCGCGGTCGAGTGCCGCCTGCTCGACATCCACGAGGACCAGCTCGAGGTCGGGCAACGCGCTCTTCAGGTAGTAGCCGATGTCGGGTCCGATCGTGCCGGCGCCGATCACCGCGATCCGCTTCGGCAACGGCCGTGCGGGCGCCTGCAGCAGGGGATTCCGGTAGCCGATCATTACGTGTACCGTATACAGTATACAATAGTAACGCAATCCCAGAGCGGCATCAGTCCATGCGCATCGGCATCGACGTCGGCGGCACCTTTACGGACTTCGTTCTGCTGGACGACGCGACCGGCGAGGTCAACACCTACAAGTGCCTGACCACGCCGCGGGACCCATCCGATGCGATCGAACAGGGCCTGCGCGCGCTCGAAAGCCAGGTGCCTGGCTGCATCGGCGGGCTGGAAGAGATCATCCACGGCACCACGCTCATCATCAACGCGATCGTCGAGCGCAAGGGCGCGCGCACGGGCTTGATCACCACGCGTGGCTTTCGCGACGTCCTCGAGCTTGGCCGTGAGATCCGCTACGCGGTCTACGACGCCTTCGCGCAGATGCCCGAGCCGCTGGTACCACGTGAGCGCCGGCTGGAAGTTGACGAGCGCCTACGCGCCGACGGCAGTGTGCTCACGGTGCTCGATGTGGCGCAGGCGCGCGCGACGGCCCGCGCATTGAATAGGCAAGGCGTCGAATCCGTCGCCGTATGCCTCATCAACTCCTTTGAGAACCCGGCACACGAACTGGCGGTAAAGCGCATCCTCGCTGAGGAACTGCCTGACGCCTCGGTCTCGATCTCCTACGAGGTGCTGCCGCAGATCCGCGAGTACGAGCGCACCAGCACGACGGTCACCAATGCCTACGTCAAGCCGCTGACCGAGACCTATCTGAAGGGGCTGCGCGCACGACTGAGTTCGATCGGCTTCGGTGGACGGCTCTTCATCATGCTCTCCTCGGGCGGCATGACATCGGCCGAGACCGCCGCCGACTTCCCGGTGCGCATCATTGAGTCAGGTCCGACCGCCGCGGTGATCGCCGGGCAATACTACAGCCGCCAGTTCAACACGCCCGAGATGTTCTGCTTCGACATGGGCGGAACCACGGCCAAGTCATGTCTCATCCAGGGGGGCGTCGCGGGCGTCGTGCAGACCTTCGAGGTCGGCCGGGTGCAGCGCTTCCAGAAAGGCAGCGGACTCACAATCCAGGTGCCGGTAGTGGACCTGATGGAAATCGGCGCCGGCGGCGGCAGCATTGCGCGTGCGAGCAGACTCGGAACGCTGCAGGTCGGCCCCGACAGCGCCGGCGCCGAGCCCGGCCCGATCTGCTACAGACGCGGCGGCACGGAGCCCACGGTGACGGACGCCGACCTGCTGCTCGGCTACCTCGACGCGGATTATTTTCTCGGCGGCACGATGCAGCTCGATGCCGGGGCCGCGCGGCGTGGCATTGACGAGCGGGTCGCCAGGCCGCTCGGTATCTCGGCCATCGAGGCGGCGTGCGGCATCCACGACCTGATTAACGAGACGATGGCCGCTGCTGCCAAGACGCACATCGCCGAACGCGGTGGCAACCCGCAGCTCGTGACGGTGGCTGCGTTCGGCGGTGCCGGTCCGGTGCACGCCTGCGGGCTTGCGCACAAACTGAACGCACCGCGACTGGTCGTGCCGCCGAATGCGGGCGTTGGCTCGGCGCTCGGTTTCTTCACCGCGCCGCGCGCATTCGATCTGGTGCGCAGCCACAAGGTGCCGTTTGCCACCGCGGACTTCGAGCGCCTCGAGGCGTTGTTCCGCGAGCTCGAGGCGGACGGCGAGCGTACGCTGCGCAAAGCCGGCGCCGAGGGAGCCGTGGAATTTACTCGCTCGGTCGAGGCGCGCTTCATCGGCCAGGGATCGGAAACCACTCTGCCCGTTCCGCCTGGCGATTTTGCCGAGGTCGATGCCGCCGAGTTGCGGCGCCGCTTCGACGACACTTATGCGAAGCTCTATGGCCGCACGTATCCGGAGTCGCCGGTCGAATTCGTCAACTTTTGTGTGCGCGCCAGCCTACCGGTCAAGTTGCTGGTGCTGCCGAGGCGCCCCGCGCAGAGCAACCACCGCGAGGCAATCAAGGGCGAGCGCCGCGCCTGGTCGGCGCACGCGCATGGCTTCATCCCCCACGTGATCTACGACCGCTACCGCCTGATGGCTGGCGCCGAATTCAGCGGCCCGGCGATCGTCGAGGAACGTGAATCGACGGTGATCGTCGACGAGCGCGCGCGCGCGCGGGTCGACGAATTCGGTTTCCTGTGGATCGATCCGCGGCAATGAGTGAGGCGCTGATGGCACGAAAATTCGACCCGATCACCCTCGAGATTCTGTGGCGGCGGCTGATCTCGATCGTCGACGAGTCCGACGCGGCCGTCGCGCGCACGGCCTTCTCGAGCCTGCTGCGCGATGCGCATGACTACACTTGCATGTTCACCGACTCGCGCGGCCGCGAGCTGGCGCAGGGCACGCTCGCCACACCTGGCCAGTCCGGCGCAATGGCCCTGGGCATCAAGAAGCTGGTGCAGGGCCTGCCGCCGGGGGCGTTCGCGCCCGGCGATGTCTACATCACCAACGATCCATGGGCGCTCGCCGGACACTTGAACGACGTGTGCGTAATGAGCCCGATCTTCCATAAGGGGCGGCTGGCCGCATTCACCGCCTGCATCCTGCACCACTCCGACATCGGCGGACGCGTGACCTCGGACAACCGCGAGGTGTTCGAGGAGGGCTTGTTCATTCCGTTTGTGAAGCTCTACGACGCCGGCAACCTCAACAAGGGCCTGCTCGACATGATCCGCGCCAATGTGCGCACGCCCGACCAGGTGAACGGCGACATCCGCTCGCAGATCGCCGCCAACCACGTGTGTGCCGCGCAGATCGTGCGCATGCTGGAAGAGTACGCGCTCGACGATCTCGATGATCTGGCCGAGGAGATCATCGGCCGCAGTGAAAGGAGTATCCGCGCTGCGATTGCCAGGGCACCCGCCGGCACCTACCACGCCGAGGGTGTGATCGAGCAGAACGAGGGCGAGCCCGAGATCGTAATTCGTTGCGCCGTGTCGATTGCCAACAGCGATATCACAGTCGATCTTACCGGCTCCTCGCCCCAGGTCCACTGGGGTGGCAACGTTGTGTACAACTTCACCTACGCCTACGTGCACATGGCGGTGAAAAGCATTTTCGATCCCGAGATCCCGAACAACGATGGCATTGCAGCCCCGATCCGCCTGGTGGCGCCCGAAGGCACGGTCGTCAACTGCAGGCATCCGGCAGCCGTGGCCGCGCGGATGCAGATCGGGCACTTCCTCACCGAGATCGTCTACCGCGCACTGGCCGGAGCCCTGCCCGAGCGCGTGCTGGCCGCAAGCGGCGGTACACCGGCCACGATGCAGATCTTCTACGGCCAACGCAGCGGCGGACAACCGTTTCACACGGTGTTGATCCGGGGCGGCGGGATGGGCGCCGGCGCGATGCGCGACGGCGAAGGCTGTTGCATCTTTCCCGCCAACGGCGCCAACACGCCGGTGGAAATCCTGGAAAGCGATGCCCCCTTGGTGATCGAGCGGCGCGAGCTGCTGCCGGATTCCGGCGGTGCCGGCAAGCAGCGCGGCGCACTGGGCCGGCGCGAAGTATTCAGGGTGCCGAACGATGCGCATGCACCGTCCGCGGTGAACTTGGCGATGCAATCCGGCCGCTTTCGGCTACCGCCGGTGGGACTGTTTGGCGGCAAACCGGGGGCGCGCGCGCAGTTTCTGGTCAACGATCGACCGGGCAACCCCTATGGACTGACACGGCTGCAGCCGGGCGATATTGTCACCATGGATGCTGCCGGTGGGGGTGGATTCGGCGACCCGCGCGAGCGCGATCGCAACGCCCTCGCCCGCGATCTTCGGGAGGGCAAGGTAAGCGGTGCAAGTGCTGAGCGCGACTACGGCGTGACTGACTTGTTGCGGGCCGCAATTACCAGAAGTAGACGGTAGGAGAAGCCATGGTTGACTTCGCGGTAGTTCCAGAGCGCGCCGCGCTTGTGAACGTTGATATGCAGAACTGCTTCGTCTTCGGTTCTCCAATTTCAGCTCCGGAGGGATTGGTCGTAGAGGAGCGAATAAACCGGGTAGCTGCCGCATGTCGTGCCGCGGGGATTCTGGTTATTCATGTCAGTCATGTCCTCCGCCCAGACGGCTCGAATACTGGTGTCCTCGGCGAGATCGCCCCGATTGTCAAGCAAGGCATAATCATGCAGGGCTCGGAGTCGGCGGCGCTGCACCAAGGGCTGGTCGTCGATCCGCGCGACATTCTTCTCGACAAGCCGTGTTTCGGTGCGTTCTAGAGCACTGATCTTGAGCTGATCCTCCGCTCGCGCGGCATCGACACCATCATAATCACGGGCATCTCGACCAACGTTTGCTGCGAAACTACTGCGCGCGAGGCAGCGGTCCGCGATTTTCGCGTGTTTTTTCTAAGCGACGGCACTGCAAACTCCGATATCGGAGACGTTTCGGCGGCCGAGCTAAAGAGGGCTACGTGCGCCACGCTAGGACGCATGTTCGCTCAGGTACTGACGGTCGACGAGATGATCCGGAAAATCTCTATCGCCGCCCGATCCCCAGTGGCGTTGGCCGAAAACTCTGCAAGTGGTTGAGCTCGAACCCGGCTAGCGCCGGTTGAACCCGCGGCTCACCGCGGCTAATGAAATGGCCGACTGCAAGAAGTACTGCATCACCGGGATGACGAGCGCGCCAGCGATGTGGCCATAGTCATGCTCGTGAAAGCACTGCCGATCAGACGTTATCTCGGCAGCGTTCTGGGCAGTCATGCAGCTTAGGCGTTCTATCGGACGATGGGCCCGCACCGGACTGATGATCAACAGCATCATCGGCAGCGGGATATTTGGCGTGCCCGGAGAGCTCTTGCGGCTCCTGGGGCCGGCCAGCCCCCTGGCATGCGTGTTGGCTGGGCTCACCATTGCCGTCATCGTTGCCTGCTTCGTCGAGGTCGGCTCGCAGTTCTCCAAATCGGGCGGGCCGTACCTCTACGTCCGGACGGCGTTTGGTCGGTTCCTCGGTATCCAGGTGGCGTGGTTCACGGCACTCACGCCGATGGCGGCAGCGGCAGCACAGGCGAACCTGTTTGTCAGTTATCTCGCGGGCTTCGAGCCCTCGATGGGTTCAGGGACCTCGCGCATCCTGGTGATCATCGGTGTCATTGCGCTGCCGGTTGCTCGGCTTGTTTGGTATCCCCCTATGCGTCGCAACCGCCACACTCCTGTTCGCCGGCGGGGCCTTCGGGCTGGTGAAGGTGCCCACCAGTCAATGGGGCGGCTTCTTTCTGACGCTGGTCGTCTCTACCTCCGTGCTGGCTGTCTCGTTGCCCGTCGGAATACTTCTGGCGCTGGGCCGCCTTTCACAGATTCCACTGGTGCGGGCGCTCTGCGGAGCGTGGGTCGAGTTCTGGCGCGCGATGCCAGCCATCGTGTTGCTGTTCGTCGTGATCATCATGTTGCCGTTGTTCACGCCGCCCGGAGTCGAGGTTGACAAGCTGCTGCGCGCGTTGATCGCACTGGTCCTGCTGATGAGTGCGTATCTCGCCGAGGTCATGCGCGGCGCATTTCAGGCGATTCCAACTGGCCAGCGTGAGGCTGCAGCGGCCCTAGCTCTCGGCTATCGAGCAACCCTGGGCTCCGTCATACTGCCGCAGGCCCTGGCGATAGCGGCACCGCAGATCGCGAGCCAGTTCATCGGCTTGTTCAAGGAGACCACGCTGCTGGTGGTGGTCGGATTCTTCGATCTGCCCGGCATGGTGCAGACGGCCGCGACCGACCCCGCCTGGCTGAGCGCGAGTTCGATGGCAACCGGCTACCTGTTCACGGCACTGCTGTTCTGGACCTGCTGCTTCAGCATGTCACGCTTTGCAGCAAGG
>Ga0326726_10000051_pt1 | contig 103452 bp, 105 predicted proteins | sample MHFenrmetagenome_2_FD_207603 | JGI IMG/M metagenome (GOLD analysis project Ga0326726, IMG submission 207603) | Lab enriched peat soil microbial communities from Michigan Hollow, Ithaca, NY, United States - MHF15MN | ecosystem: Environmental > Terrestrial > Soil > Wetlands > Peat | place: USA... | reverse complement strand
ACCGGTACGCTGGCCGGCAGGCCGATCGCGATTCGCTGGTAGGCAGCCTGCGCCAAGTCGGCCACCGATTTGGGTGTGTTGGCGGCGCTGCTCGGCACGATGACGACCAGCGTGTTGGACACGACATTGCGCCGCTGCGCGGCCTGCACCAAGCCCTTGCCCTGCGCCTGGTCCATCGTCTCCTGGTCGGCGCTGACGAACACGTCGACCGGCGCGCCCTTGTCCATTTGCTGCAGCAGCGTACCCGAGGCGCCGAAGTTGTACAGCACCTTGGTTCCCGGGTTGGCCGCTTCGAACAACGGCGCCAGGTCTTTGAACGCGTTGGTCAGGCTAGCGGCAGCCGACACCGTGAGGTCGGCCGCGTGTGTGGTCGCTCCGAGGGTGGCGGCCAGCAAGAGGGCAATCAGGCAATGCATTGGATTGGCGCCGGGCAGTCGATATATTGCTGTTTATACAACGACACGCGGCGATCCCGATGCGGCCTTTCCCCAGCAGCTGGAAGGCTCTTTGCTCCGGGTTCATCCGTCGTTGTGTAGAGAACCCCACAACGCTCGACCACGGCCGAGGCGGCCGCCGGGGGCTCAGGACGCGAGGAAGACCGCGAACCAGCCGCGCTCGTCGGTCCAATGCATGGTGTGCCCGAAGCCCGCTTCGCGCAGCAAGCGGTCGAAGCCGTCGACCGAGTACTTGTAGGAGTTCTCGGTGTGGATGCGCTCGCCTGCCGCCAGGTCGCGCCTGCCGCCCGCCCAGTGCAACGTGAGCGCGCTGCGCGCCTGCAGGTGCATCTCGATGCGGCTCTCGGCCTCGTTGAACAGCGCCACGTGCTCGAAGTCTTCGATTCGCGCGTCACAACCCAGCAGCGCGTTGAGACGGCGCAGCAGGTTCAGGTTGAATGCGGCGGTGACCTGCAGAGGGTCGTCGTAGGCCAACTCGAGCACCGGCTTGGGTTTGACCAGATCGATGCCGACCAGCAGCGCGCCGCCGGGGCCACCGACCGCCCTGGCCTGGTGCAGGAAGCGCAACGCTTGCGGGGGAGTGAAGTTGCCGATGCTCGAGCCGGGGTAGAACAACAAGCGCTCGCCACGCCCGGCCTCGGGCGGCAGCGACAGCGACGCCGAAAAATCGGCACCCACGCCGACCATCTCGATGCCTGGATGCTGGCGCTGCAAAGCGGCCAGGGCCTGGCGCAGGTAGTCGACCGAGATGTCCACCGCCACGTAGCGCAATGGGGCCAGCACGTCGAACAGCCGCGCCGCCTTGTCGCAGTTGCCGGCGCCCAGGTCGATCAGCGTGCGGCCGCGTCCGGCCAGTGCGGCGATGGCCGGTGCATGGGCATCGAAGATCGCGCGCTCGGTGTGCGTGGGGTAATACTCGGGCAGCTCGGTGATCGCATCGAACAGCCGCGAGCCCAGTGCGTCATACAGGAACTTGGGTGACACCGTGGCCGGCTGGCCGAGCAGCCCCTGTGCCAGCTCGTGACGCAGCGCCGCGCTGTCTTCGCGATGCATTTGGACGAAGCGGGGGCTGGTCATGGCGTCAGTATGGGCAACCAGCATGCCTTGCCGAAGCGGGAATTCCATGTGTAAGGTCTAATGCGCGGACGCGACAGCAGCTGTACGGGCCCGGTTCTCGGGCGGATGCGCGCGCCCGCCTCGGGCGAACAAGAAACGCATTGAAACGGAGACCGCACCGCCGAGCTCTCGAATGGTCCAAGCCCTCACCGTCAATCAATCCTGGGCTGTGTTGAGCGCCGCCATCCTGTTCGAGGTGGCAGGTACCACCTGCATGCGCCTGAGCGAGAGCTTCAGCAAGCTGACGCCATCGATCCTGATCTTCGTCTTCTACGCGATCTCGTTCGCCCTCAACACCTTGGTCACGCGCACATTGGGTCTGAGCGTCGTCTATGCCGTGTGGTCGGGTGTGGGCACCGTGTTGACGGCGCTGATCGGCTTCATCTACTTCAGGGAGCCCGCGACCGCGCTGAAGTTGGCGTCGGCCGGCCTCATCGTCATCGGCGTGTGCGGCCTGCATGCGGCCTCGCGCGCCACCGCCTGATGCTTGCGCCATGGCCTCCATCTCGCCCAACGAATTGTCGATCCAACGCTACCGCACGCGGGCAAGCGGCTACGACGAGTCCGCCCGGCGCACGATGCCGCTGCGCCGGCGCACGATCGATCTGCTGCGACTCCAGCCGGGCCAGGTGGTGCTCGACGTCGGCGCCGGCACCGGCCTGAGCTACGCCTGGCTGCACGACGGCGTCGGCCCGACCGGGCGCGTGCTGGCGTTCGAACAAAGCCCCGAGATGTTCGAGCAGGCCCGCGCGCGCGTCGAGCGCGAAGGCTGGTCCAACGTGTGGCATGTCTGCGCGGCGGCCGAGACCGTGGAGTTGCCCGAGCCCGCCGACGCGGTGCTGTTCAACTACACGCACGACATCCTGCGCGCGCCGCGGGCGGTAGCCAACATCGTGCGACAGCTCAAGCCGGACGCGCGTGTGGCCATCGCTGGCATCAAGTTCTTCCCATGGTGGACCGGGCCGCTGAACCTGCTGGCCTGGCTGAAGAATCGGCCCTACAACGCCCGGGCCGCCGACCTGTGGCATCCATGGGACCGCATCGAAGCGTATTGCCAATCATTGCAGCGCAGGACGACCCAGTTCGGCATGGGCTACATCGCCAGCGGTGTCGTGGCTCCGCGCAGGACCGCTCCCGAGCGGACCGGCCCCCCTCGGGGGGAAGCGGCCACGCTGCCAGGGAGCAGTCTCGACCAGGAGGACACGCCATGAATCCATTGCCCCGCCCACAGATCGAACCCAGCGCGCTGGCCCGACGCTATGCCCAGGTGCGCGCGCAGTCGCTGGCGCTGGCCGAGCCGCTGAGCGAAGCCGACGCCCAGGTGCAGTCGATGCCCGACGTGAGCCCCGCCAAGTGGCATCTGGCGCACGTGACCTGGTTCTTCGAGACCTTCGTGCTCGAACGGCACGAGCGCGGCTTCAAGCCGTTCCACCCGCGCTACCGCGTGCTGTTCAACAGCTACTACAACCAGGTGGGTGACCAACATCCGCGCGCGCAACGCGGCCTGGTGTCGCGGCCGAGTCTGGCCGAAGTGAAGGCCTATCGTGCGCAGGTCGACCAGCGCATGGCGGCGTTGCTCGCGGCGTCGCACGATCCGATGATCGATTCGCTGGTCGAGCTCGGGCTGCAGCACGAACAGCAGCATCAGGAACTGCTACTCACCGACATCAAGCATGTGTTGTCGTGCAACCCGCTGGCGCCGGTGTACCGCGCGTCGTGGCCGCTGGCCACGGTGGCGCCGCTGGCGATGGACTGGGTCGGCCAGGCGGGTGGCCTGGTCGAAACCGGGCACGACGGCGATGGCTTCGCGTTCGACAACGAAGCGCCACGACACACGCAGCACCTGCGACCTTATGCGCTGGGCAACCGGCTGGTCACGCATGGCGAGTGGGCCGAGTTCATCGCCGACGGCGGTTACGCCCAGCCGCGCTGGTGGCTGTCGGCCGGCTGGGACTGGGTGCGCCAGCAGCAGATCCAGACACCGTTGTACTGGCAACGCGAAGCGGGCGGCGGCTGGGCCAGCTTCACCCTACACGGGCTGGTGCCGATCGACCCGCACACGCCGATTGCGCATGTGAGCTACTTCGAGGCCGATGCGTTCGCGCGCTGGGCGTCGGCCAACCGCAGTGCCTGGCGCGGCGCACGGCTGCCCACCGAAGCCGAGTGGGAACACGCCGCACAGATCCAAGGCGCGGCTGGCATCGCCGCGGGCAACTTCGTCGAGTCGCAGGCGCTGCATCCGATGCCGGTCGCGCGTGTCGGGGCGGGGGCGAGGCAACTGTTCGGCGACGTCTGGGAATGGACCTCGAGCAGCTACCAGCCCTACCCCGGTTTTCGCGCGTGGGACGGCGTCGTGGGCGAGTACAACGGCAAGTTCATGGTCAACCAGTACGTGCTGCGCGGCGGCTCGTGCGCCACGCCGCGCTCGCACATCCGCGCCAGCTACCGCAATTTCTTTCCCACCGACGCACGCTGGCAGTTCAGCGGCGTGCGCCTGGCGCGCGATGTTGACTGAGCTGCCAGCACAAAGGAGTCATCGATGAACCGAACGATCATGCGTACCGTGTGGGCCGCGCTGTGGTTAGCCCTGGCCGGCGCCTCGTGGGCGCAGAACTACTCGTCACCCAACAACGGCCCCTTTCGAACCATCAGCGACGGCGCCGACGACAAGCTGATGCTGATGGGCTACGACGCGGTGGCCTACTTCACCGACAACGAGGCGTTCAAGGGTGACCCGGCGATCAAGCTCGAACATCTGGGCGTGACCTACCGTTTCGCCAGCGAAGCGCACAAGGCCGAGTTCGCCAAGTCGCCCGAGAAGTACATGCCGCAGTTCGGCGGCTTTTGCTCCAACGGCATCAACTACGCGGTGCCATGGGGCGCCGGCGGCGGGCCCAATACCTGGCGCATCTATCGCGGCAAGCTCTATGTGTTCGGCGGCCAGAGTTCGCGTGATCAGTTCGAAATGGATACCGAGCTCAACCTGCAGCGGGCTCATCAATACTGGAACGACGAGGTCGCAGGCTCCAACGCGTTCGTCGAGCGCGTCAAGCGGCTGGTGTTTCGTGTGCCGCACTACAAGACGGACCGCGCACTGAAGGAAGAATGGGAAGCCAAGCTGGCCGCGAAGACGTTGCCGGTGATGCCGGGCACGCCCCAGGTGGTGCCGCAGTAGGCCCTAGGCGTGGAGCTCGCGCAGCCGACTCGCCTGCGCGATGGTCTCGCGGTAGCCCGCCGCGATGGCACGCTCGCGAAATTCGCGCGTGAAGCTGACCCAGTAGCCGAAGTCGGGATGCAGCATCAGGTCGGCCTGCGCCGCGTCGAGTAGCACCAGCGCGCGCTTGCGCAGGTCGCCTTCGCGATAACGCTCGGCGCCCGGCGGTGCGCGGTCGACGTGAACCGAGGCATCGACCGCCAGCACACGCTGCGCGCCGAGCTGGCGAGCCAGGCGCACCGGCATCGGCGCCTGCCAATCGGCATCGATGTGCAGGTCACCCCGGATGCGCACCGGAGTGAACTGGCCCTCGATCGCCGACGACGCCTGCACTGCCACACCGGCATCACCGGCGGTGAAGGCGACCAGCGCGCCATCGCGCAGCCGGGTCGACACACAGGCCATCGCCACCGGCATCTCCTCGAGCAGGCGCTTGCGCGAATAGCGATGCACGAGTTCGGCCACCGGAGCGCCGCTGAAGCGCTGCTCGGACCAGATCGCCAGGCGAGCCATCGCGGTGGGCTGCAGCTCCAGCGCCAGCGTCTCGATGTCGGGGGCCGCGACGCCTGAGGCGCGCAGGCAGCCCACCAAGGCGCCGACGGAGGCGCCGACGATCAGATCGGGCTGCAGTCCGAGTTCGTCGAGTGCCTTGAGCACGCCGACGTGAACGAAGCCGCGCGGCCCACCAGAGCTGAACACCCAGGCGACGCGCGGCAATCGCGCCAGCGGCGCGGCACGCGGTGCGTCGGCTCCGTCGTGGTCGGCGTCGGGAGCGAAGGTGCAGCCGGCCAATCCGGCCGCGGCAGCCCCGAGCCATGCGCGACGATGGATCGACACGGCTTGTTTGAAGTGCGCGTCAGCCGCGTTCGGCGCGAAGCGTCACGTCGGCGCACCCTTGATGTTGGGCAGCACCCGCGCCACCGGCATCGTGGGCATGTGCACATGTGCCTCGCGCGATTCGGCGATCGGCCAACCGAGCACCGCGCACGCGCGCAGGTAATGCTCGTGCAGGTCGAACGGATCTTCGCCACCCAGGTGCATCACCCCATAGCGATGGCTGCCGAGCCACTTGAAGTCGCGTGCCAGGCCACGCCCCTGTTTGGGCATGGCCTGCAGCCAGCCGTCGGGAAAGCGGCTGGCGAACGAGCGCAGGCGCGGCACGCTCGGGGCGGGCGGCACACGCTGCCGGTCGAAGCAGCGGAACACGTAGCTGGCCGCGGCGCCCGCGGTGGGCGCACAAGGCATGGCAGCGGCCGGGTCGCAGCCGTGGGCCAATGCCAGCGAGCCGGCGTGCGCATCGAGACCATCGACGCGTCGGTACAGGTCGGCCAGTTGCGACGCCAGGCGTGGGTTGAACTCGATCACCTTCAAGGCGTCGGTCGCCGCGTCGTAGAAAAACTCCATGTTGAAGAAACCGTGGTCGAAGCCGACCGCCTTGAAGAATCGGCTGGCCACGTCGAGCGCGCGCTCTTGCACGCGCGCGGCCAGGCGACTTGGTCGCTCGAAGCGCTGGAAGGCGCCGGTGCCGGGGTACATCACCGCGTCGACCACACCGATCGCGCGAACCTCGCCGCGGAAAACATAGCCGTCGAGGTTGAACTGCGGGGCGTCGACCGGCTCCTCCAGCAGCATGCCGTGGGCGCTGGCCATATCGCCCAGCCGGGCCCGCGCGATGCGGTCGAACGGCTCGACCAGGCGATGGATGATCCACTGCTCGAGCGGGCCGAAGCGGGTCAGCGCGGTCAGTTGGGCGTGATTGGCCACGCGCCGCGCCAGCACCGAGAACGCAGCCTTCACCGGCTTGGCGAACATCGGATAGTGCAGGCCCGGCGGTATCGGCTCGCCATAACGCGCCTGCAGTGGCGCAAAAGGCAGGTTGGCCTCGGGGCACACCCGTTGCAATATCTGGCGCGCGTAGAGCTTGTGTTGGCAGGCCAGCACAGCGGCCACGGGCGTGCCGGGCCAACCCATGCGCTCGGCCAGCAATGCCGCGCCGAGGGCGCCGAACTGCTCGTGGTGCGACACCACGGCGCTCCAGGCGCCGCGCCGCGCGCGCTGCGCCAGGCCGTCGACGAAGGCCTGCAGATCGAACGTCGCCAGCCTCAGGTAGCTCGGAAAACTGAACAGGTCGAACCCCGCATCGTCGAACTGCCAGGCGGGCGCCAGGCGCGCGAAGGCGCTGGCGTCCCAGTCGTAGTTGAACAGGATCAGCGTGCGGGCGTTGCGTGTCACGATGGCAGGCAGTTACGTGCGAAGGCGGCGATTGGATCAGGGCGCGGCTCAACGAGCGGCGTCGTTGAGTGACCAGTCGTAGTCGAGGAATTCGGGCGCGAGCTTGCGGGCCTTCAACAGCTCCTGCACCTCGGGCTCGCTGCTCAGTTGCGCGGCATAGCGCGCGAAAACGTCTTCGAGCTTGTGAAAGCCCTGGTGGCCTTTTTCGAAGTCCTCACGGAACCACTTGAAGATCGAGCTCACCTCGAGCTTGTTCGCGCTGGCGCGGTTGCGCGTGCGGTCACCCAGGAAACGGCGCATGCCGTCTTCGAGCTGCTCGTCGAGCTTGTCGGCGCTGTAGGCCTCGGGCTTGAGCGCCGGGCAGCCGATGCTGGCACAGACGATGGCCGTGTGCACCCGCGGGTCGTTGTAGCGCGGGCGCAGCTGTTCGTGCTCGATCCAATCGAGATTGCGCTGCTCGCCCAGCAGCTTGTAGAACGACTTCTTCCACGGCGAGGAGAACACGCCACTCAGATCCTTGATGGACTTCAGTTTGGGGTATTCGGTGAGGATCAGTTCGACGGTGAACGCGTTGTAGGCGTTGATCAGAAACGCCATCTGCTGCGTGCGCGAGAAGCCGGCAAAGCCCGCCGGCGTCACCGCCGAGAACGCGTCGAGCACGCCCTTGAGCGCCACCCGGTCGGCCGCCATGCCGGCATAGGCGACACGGCTCTGCTTGTTGTCGGGCAGCCAGCGCACGTGCTTCTTCAGCAGCGCGTCCCACGCCGAATGGCCGTGATCGAACGCCTGTGCACCGGCGCGCGCCCAGGCCCAAAGGGGCAGGAGCGGCAACAATTGGCGACGGGTCAGCTGCATCGGCATCGAACGGTTGGCGGTATACGCGGAAATCCAATTCCTCAATCCCGCTGGCGCGGCCAACCGTGCACCCGCGCGATCGAGTCACCTCGTCACGGCCGGCCTTCAGGTCGGCGCTGCACGAGACCTCGCGCAGAATACCGGCCAACCTGCTGGCAACCCTAGAGGGAACGTCCGCGCATCCGCGCCTGAGTCGGATGCGTAGCGGAAAAGTTACGCGCTCGCGTTGCGCCATTGCCACCGGGGTAGCCCAGCGCCAACGCGGCGCAGGCAGGTCAGCGGCGCTCGGTGATCGGCTTGACGTCGCGTCGGGTCGAGCCGACGAACAGCTGGCGCGGCCGCCCGATCTTGTACTCGGGATCGCCGATCATCTCGTTGAGCTGCGCGATCCAGCCCACCGTGCGCGCCAACGCGAAGATGGCCGTGAACAACCCCACCGGGATGCCGATGGCGCGCTGCACGATCCCGGAGTAAAAGTCGACGTTGGGGTACAGCTTGCGCGAGACGAAGTAGTCGTCTTCCAGCGCAATCTTCTCCAGCGCCATCGCCAGCCTGAACAGCGGGTCGTCGTGCAGGCCGAGCGAAGTCAGCACCTCGTGGCAGGTCTCGCGCATCAGCTTGGCGCGCGGATCGTAGTTTTTGTACACGCGGTGGCCAAAGCCCATCAGTTTGACGTGCGAGTTCTTGTCCTTGACCTGGCGAATGAACTCGCCGATCTTTTCGACGCCGCCGTTGCGCTGGATGTCCTCCAGCATGTTCAAGGCCGCCTCGTTGGCACCGCCGTGCGCCGGGCCCCACAGGCACGCCACGCCGGCGGCGATGGCCGCGAACGGGTTGGTGCCCGAGCTGCCGCACAGCCGCACGGTCGAGGTGGAGGCGTTCTGCTCGTGGTCGGCGTGCAGGATGAAGATGCGGTCGATCGCACGCACCAGCACGTCGTTGGACACGTACTCCTCGCACGGCGTGGCGAACATCATGCGCATGAAGTTCGCCGAGTACGACAGGTCGTTCTTCGGGTAGATGAACGGCTGGCCGATGCCGTACTTGTAGGCCATCGCCACCAGCGTGGGCATCTTGGCGATCAGGCGGATCGCCGCGATCTCGCGGTGCGTCGGGTTGTTGATGTCGGTGGAGTCGTGATAGAAGGCCGACAAGGCGCCCACCAGGCCGGTCAGCACCGCCATCGGGTGCGCGTCGCGCCGAAAGCCGCGCAGGAAGAACTGCATCTGCTCGTTGACCATCGTGTGGTTGGTCACCAGCTTGTGGAAACCCTTCTGCTGCTGGCCGTTGGGCAACTCGCCGTAGAGCAACAGGTAGCAGGTGTCGAGGAAGTCGCACTGCACCGCGAGCTGCTCGATCGGGTAGCCGCGGTACAGCAGCTCGCCCTTGTCGCCGTCGATGTAGGTGATGGTGGAGTTGCACGACGCGGTGGATAGGAAACCGGGGTCGTAGGTGAACTTGCCCGTCTGCGCGTACAGCTTGCGGATGTCGATCACATCGGGCCCGACGCTGCCCTTGTAGATCGGCAGTTCCATCGCGGGGCTGCCGTCTGAAAACGACAGGGTGGCTTTGACGTTCGACGGGGTCATGATGGCGTTTCCTCTTTGCGATCCGTACTCTACGCCGGCCGGATGGGCGGCACCCGCATCTGGGCCAACAACTGGTGCACCGCCGGGCGATCGAGTTCCCCGGCGGGCTCGCAGCGCGACAGCAGCAGGTCCAGCAGGTCGTTGTCGGCCAGGTCCATCAGCGCATGCAGGCTCTCGGCCTGCTGCTGCGAGATGCTTGAGCCGTGCCGAGCGAAGAAACGCTCGATCAGCAGATCGTTCTCGAGCAAGCCGCGCCGGCAGCGCCACCTTAGACGGTTCAGCTCAACGGGATCGAGCGCGGCGTCCATGGCGGGCGGCAAACGATTCGGCCCCTACACGGTGCGCCGAACCATCAGCTCCTTGATCTTGCTGATGGCTCCAGTCGGGTTCAGGCCCTTCGGGCAGACGTCGACGCAGTTCATGATGCTGCGGCAGCGGAACAGCCGGTAGGGGTCTTCCAGGTTGTTCAGGCGCTCGCCGGTGGCCTGGTCGCGGCTGTCGGCGATGAAACGATAGGCCTGCAGCAGCCCGGCCGGACCGACGAACTTGTCGGGGTTCCACCAGAAGCTCGGGCAGCTGGTGGAGCAGCTGGCGCACAGGATGCATTCGTACAGGCCATTGAGCTCGTCGCGCTGCTCGGGGCTCTGCAGCCGCTCCTTCTCGGGCGGCACCTCGTCGTTGATCAGGTAGGGCTTGATCGAGTGGTACTGCGTGAAGAACTGCGTCATGTCGACGATCAGGTCGCGCACCACCGGCAGCCCCGGCAGGGGCTTGAGCACGATCGGATCTTTGAGCCGCCTCAGATTGGTCAGGCAGGCCAGGCCGTTCTTGCCGTTGATGTTCATCGCGTCGGACCCGCACACGCCTTCGCGGCACGAGCGGCGAAAACTCAAGCTCGGATCCACGGCCTTCAGCCTGATCAAGGCGTCGAGCAGCATGCGCTCGGAACCGTCGAGCTCGAGCGCCAGGGTCTGCATCTGCGGACGCTCGTCGCGGTCGGGATCGTAGCGATAGATCTGGAAGGTGCGCTGGTTCACCTTGGGCACGCGCTCGAAGCGCGAATTCAAATACGTGCTGTCGGTCATCAGAAGGTCCTCACCTGGGGCGGCACCGAATCCACGCTCAAGGGCTTGAGCTGCACCGGCTTGTAATCGAGCCGGCTGCCCTTGCTGTACCACAGGCTGTGTTTCATCCACTCGGCATCGTTGCGGCCCAGCGGATGCAGCGGGTCGTCGGCCGCCCGCTCGTACTCCTTGACCGTGTGCGCACCGCGGCACTCCTTGCGCGCGGCGGCCGACACGATGGTGGCCTGCGCGCACTCGATCAGGTTGTCGACCTCGAGCGCCTCGACGCGGGCGGTATTGAAGACCTTCGATTTGTCCTTCAGCCCGATCGCTTCGGCGCGCCTGCGCAACGCCACGACCTTGTCGACGCCTTCGTCGAGCAGCGCCCGGGTGCGGAACACGCTGGCGTGGTGCTGCATCGTCGCGCGGATGTCGTTGGCCACGTCCTGCGAGTACTCGCCGTCGCTGGCCGCGTCCAGCCGTGCCAGCCGGCTCAACGGCAGTTCGGTGGCGTCGGCCGGCAGATCCTTGTGTGCCTTCGCCGCCCTGGACAGGGCATCGACGATGTGGTTGCCCGCGGCGCGGCCGAACACCAGCAGGTCGAGCAGCGAATTGGTGCCCAGGCGGTTGGCGCCGTGCACGCTGACGCAGGCGCACTCGCCCACCGCATACAGGCCACCGACCACGGCGTTGGGGTTGCCGCCCCGGGGTGCCACCACCTGGCCATGGATATTGGTGGGAATGCCGCCCATCTGGTAGTGGATGGTCGGCACCACCGGAATCGGCTCCTTGGTGATGTCGACGTTGGCAAAGTTGTGGCCGATCTCGTACACCGACGGCAGGCGCTTGAGGATGTCCTTGACCCCGATGTGCGTCATGTCGAGGTGGATGTAGTCCTTGTTGGGGCCGCAGCCGCGGCCCTCCTTGATCTCCTGGTCCATGCAGCGCGACACGAAGTCGCGCGGCGCCAGGTCTTTGTAGTGCGGCGCGTAGCGTTCCATGAAACGCTCGCCGTCGACGTTGCGCAGGATCGCGCCTTCGCCGCGGCAGCCTTCGGTGAGCAGCACGCCCACGCCGGCCACTGCGGTGGGATGGAACTGCCAGAACTCCATGTCCTCCAGCGGCAGGCCGGCGCGCGCGGCCATGCCCATGCCATCGCCGGTGTTGATGAAGGCGTTGGTCGAGGCCGCGTAGATGCGCCCGGCGCCGCCGGTGGCCAGCAGGGTGCACTTGGCCTCGAGGATGTAGATGTCGCCGGTCTCCATCTCGAGCGCGGTGACGCCCAGCACGTCGCCCTCGGCGTCGCGGATCAGGTCGAGCGCCATCCACTCGACGAAGAACTGCGTGCGCGCCTTGACGTTTTGCTGGTACAGCGTGTGCAGCATCGCGTGGCCGGTGCGGTCGGCGGCAGCACAGGCGCGTTGCACCGGTTTCTCACCGTAGTTGGCCGTGTGGCCGCCGAACGGGCGCTGGTAGATCGTGCCGTCGGGGTTGCGGTCGAACGGCATGCCCAGGTGCTCGAGTTCGTACACCACCTTGGGCGCTTCGCGGCACATGTACTCGATCGCATCCTGGTCACCCAGCCAGTCGCTGCCCTTGACGGTGTCGTAGAAGTGGTAGTGCCAGTTGTCCTCGCTCATGTTGCCGAGCGAGGCGCCGATGCCACCCTGCGCGGCCACCGTGTGCGAGCGTGTCGGGAACACCTTGGATAACACGGCGACGTTGAGGCCGGCTCGCGCGAGCTGCAGCGACGCGCGCATGCCCGAACCGCCGGCACCAACGATGACGACGTCGAACTTGCGCCTTGGAATCGATGGCGAGGTCATGCTGGTCTAGAGTCTCCACAACACTTGCACGGCCCAGCCGGCGCAGCCGACGAGCCAGACGATCGTGGCCACCTGCAGCACGAGCCGCAGCCAGACCGGCTTGACGTAGTCCATCCAGATGTCGCGCACGCCGACCCACGCGTGAACGGCCAACGCAACGATCACGACGAAAGTGGCAAAGCGCATCCACTGCTGCGAGAAGATCGCCGACCAGCGCACATAGCCGAGCTTGCCGCCGGCCAGCAACTGCACGATCAGCGCCAGCGTGTACAGCGCCATCAGCGCGGCGGTGACGCGTTGGCTCAACCAATCGCGCAGCCCGTAGTGCGCGCCCACCACCAGGCGCTTGGATCCGAAGTCGTCGTTGCTCATTGGACCCCCTTGACGCCTGCGGCGCCCTCCCCCCAAGGGGGAGCGCGCCATCTTGGGGCGGCCCGGCGATGTCTCATGCGGGCCGCCTCAATACAGTCCGAACAGCTTGGCCCCGAGCACGACGGTCAGCAAGCCGCTGACGCCCAGGGTGATCAATGCAGAGACATGGCCCTGCTGCAGCGTCACGTTGTGGGTCATGTCCATCCACACGTGCCGCAGGCCGGCCACGAAATGGTGCAGGTAGGCCCAGATCAGCGCCAGCACCACCAGCTTGAGCAGAAACGCCGGCACGAAGCCGATGCCGGCGATGAAGGCATTGCTGAAGCGTTCGTAGGAGATTTCGCTGGTCAGGCTGACATCGAGCAGCCACACCACCAGCGGCAGCAGCACGAACATCAACGCGCCGCTGACACGGTGCAGGATCGACACCCAGCCTGCGGGCGGCAAACGGTAGCTGACGATCTGCGACACATGGATGTTGCGATAGACCGGCCGTTGCCCGTGCTCGTCTGCCATGGATATCCTTTGCCCCGCCGCGATCAATCAAACGATTTTATTTCAAGCCGGCGAATGACCCTGGCGGCGGTCAGCGCCGCCACATCAGTGCAGCTCATTGCGGTAGTGATGGGCGTCGGTGCGATACAGGCCGCGGCGCAGCTCCACCGGTCGCTCGCCGTAGGTCAGCGAGCGGCGTTCCACGCTCAGCAGCGGCGAGCCCGCAGCCACGCCGAGCAGCACGGCGGCCTCGCCCTCGGCAGCCACGGCGCGGATCTTTTCTTCGGCGCGGATCATCTGCACGCCGAACGCCGCCTCGAAGAAGGCATACATCGGGCCCTCGTAGGCCGCCAGGCGTTCGGCAGTCAGGTCTTTGAACAGGCGAGCCGGCAGCCAGATGTCGTCGAGGACCACGGGCCGCTGCCCGGCCAGCAGCAGGCGGCGCACGAAGACCACGGGATCCCCGCTCTTCAACTCCAGCGGCCGCGCGACGTCGGCGATGGCACGCACGCGTCGGCAGTGCAGCAATTGGCGTTGCAGGTCGCGGCCGCTGCCGTCGTCGGCGGCCAGACGCAAGAAGCGGTACCGCGTGGTTTGTTCCGCGTGTGTGGCGACGAACGTGCCTTTACCCTGGCGCCGCGTCAGCAGGTTCTCGGCCGCGAGGTCGTCGATCGCCTTGCGCACCGTGCCCTGGCTGACGCCGAAGCGCGAGGCCAGCTCGAATTCGCTGGGAATCATCTCGCCGGGTTTCCACACACCGGCTTGCATGTCTTGCGTGATCAGCACCTTGATCTGGCGATACAAGGGGCTGAACGCGGAGTCGCCGCCGCGCGGACGTGCAGGCTTGTGCGGACGCTTGGACAGCGGGCTCATGCCCCCATTGCAGCACAGGCGCACGCTGGCGTGACCTACACTTGCTTTGCAACGCGTCGAAGCGTCCTTCGACCCCGTATCGCGTGTCCATTTTTCCTGGAGTGAGCTCATGAGCAAGAAGCCCGTTCGCGTGGCCGTCACCGGCGCCGCCGGCCAGATCGGCTATTCCCTGTTGTTCCGCATCGCCGCCGGCGAAATGCTGGGCCGCGAACAGCCCGTGGTACTGCAGTTGCTGGAGATTCCCGACGAGAAAGCGCAAAAGTCACTCAAGGGCGTGATGATGGAACTGGAGGACTGCGCGTTCCCGCTGCTCGCCGGCATGCAGGCGCACAGCGATCCCAGCGCCGCGTTCAAGGACGCCGACTACGCCTTGCTGGTGGGCGCGCGGCCACGCGGACCGGGCATGGAGCGCAAGGACCTGCTGACCGCCAACGCCCAGATCTTCACCGCTCAGGGCAAGGCACTCAATCAAGCGGCCAGCCGCAACGTGCGTGTGCTGGTGGTCGGCAACCCCGCCAACACCAACGCCTACATCGCGATGAAGTCGGCGCCCGACCTGCCGGCCAAGAACTTCACCGCGATGATGCGCCTGGACCACAACCGCGCCGCCTCGCAGATCGCCGTCAAGACCGGCCGCCCGGTGGCGGCGATCGAAAAGCTGTGCGTGTGGGGCAACCATTCGCCGACGATGTATGCCGACTACCGCTTCGCGACCATCGACGGCAAGTCGGTCAAGGAGATGATCAACGATGCCGCGTGGAACAAAGACACCTTCCTGCCCACGGTGGGCAAACGCGGCGCTGCGGTCATCGAGGCGCGCGGCCTGTCGTCGGCGGCTTCCGCGGCCAACGCCGCGATCGATCACATGCACGATTGGGCCTTGGGCACTAGCGGCAAATGGGTGACGATGGGTGTGGCCTCCAAGGGCGAATACGGCATCCCGAACGAAATGATGTTCGGCTACCCGGTCACCTGCGCTGGCGGCGAGTACAAGATCGTCGAGGGCTTGGCCATCGACGCCTTCAGCCAGGAGCGCATCAACCTGACGCTGAAGGAACTGCAGGAAGAGCGAGACGGCGTCAAGCACCTGCTGTGAGGCCGCGCTCGTTGTGAGCCCCGCCACCGTCCACCCGCACGACGTTTTGTTCGCCGACGGTGGTTTGCCGCCGTCGATCCCCGTGTGCGACCACTACTGCGGCACCGAGGAGCGCATGCGCAAGAGCCTGGCGCTGCAGGTGGAGCTCGGTCCGGTGTTCGACGTCACATTCGACTGCGAAGACGGCGCGCCGGTGGGCCACGAAGCCGAGCACGTCCGCATGGTGGTCGACCTGCTGATGTCCAGCGAGAACCATTTCGGTCGCGTCGGCGCGCGGGTGCACCCGATCGACCACCCGTCATTCGCCGACGACGTGGACACGCTGGTGGGGCGCGCCGGTGCCCGCTTGCCGCACATCATGGTGCCCAAACCGCGCGACCTGGCCGATGCCAAGCAGGCGATCAAGGCGATCGACGCGGCGGCGGTGCGCCACGGCCTGCGTCAACGGCCGGCCGCGCACTTCCTGATCGAGACGCACGGCGCGCTGCGCGACGTGTTCGCGATCGCGGCGCTGCCGCGCGTGCAGTCGTTGTCGTTCGGGTTGATGGACTTCGTGTCGGCGCACCAGGGCGCGATCCCGGCCAGCGCGATGACTGCGCAGGGCCAGTTCGAACATCCGCTGGTGCGCCGCGCCAAGCTGGAGATCGCTGCGGCCTGCCACACCGCCGCGAAGGTGCCATCGCACAGCGTGGTCACCGAGATCAAGCACGTCAAGGCGGTGCAGGCGGCGGCGACCCGCGCGATGCACGAGTTCGGCTTCACGCGCATGTGGAGCATCCACCCGTCGCAGATCCAACCCATCGTCGAGGTGTTTGCACCGACGGTGGCCGAACTCGACGAGGCCATCGAGATCATCGGCGCGGCCGCGGCCGCGCGGTGGGCGCCGATCCGCTATCGCGATGTGCTGCACGACCGCGCGAGCTATCGCTACTACTGGCAGGTGATCGAACGCGCGCGGCGCACCGCGCAGCCGCTGCCCGCTGAAATCGAGCAGGCGTGGTTCGGGCCGCGTTAGCCCGATGCGATGGACAAGGAGGCAACCATGACCACGACACCCATCCCGATCGCGATGAGGACGCAGCGCGCGCTGGCACTGATCGGCAGACGCATCGTCTGGGTGGCCGCGCTGTCGGCCACAGCACCGGCCTGGAGTGCCGATGTGCAGCCCAAACCGCTGAGCCCGGCGGCCAAGGCACAGCAGCGCGCCGACCGCGCCAAAGGCCTGGCGCTGGGGGCCGAAACCGCGCAGCGCGTCAGCGAAGCGCAGTTGCAGATCGCCGACCGCGTGCTCACCGGCGACGCCACTTGCGAGTTCAACCAGAGCGTCAACGTGCAACCGATCGCTGGCCAGCCGGGGCACTTTCGCCTGACCTTCAAGAAGGTGGCCTACACGGTGATCCCGGAAGAGACCACCAGCGGTGCGATTCGCCTCGAAGACAAGAAGGCCGGCATCGTGTGGCTGCAGATCCCGTCGAAGTCGATGCTGATGAACGCGCGCCTCGGGCAACGCATGGTCGACGGCTGCATGCATGCCGAGCAGCGCGCCGCGGTGTCCGCTGCCGAGGCGGCGGCAGGCCGTAAGCCGTAGTCCGGCGGGCCGTCGCGCGCTGCACGACGCGGCGGTCGTCGGCAAGGCGCACACGCGCCACTCCGGTGCGCGCCGCCGCGCTGTGGCTCGAACCTTGACACAAATGACCGCACGACGCGGCGACGAGCGCATTCCGTGAGAAGTGACACGGGCGTATTCGTGCGCCGAATCAACTTGCAACCCATCGCTGCAGGCAGCCCCGAAAGAATGGATCTCACCGAGCTTCCCCTCAAGGAGAGATCCAATGAAACGCCTGTCAGTTGCCATCGCCGCTGCGGTGGCTGTGTCGATCACGGCGCCGCTGAGCGCGACGGCCAACGACAAGTCGACCAAGCACGCCGCCAAACCGACGCCGGTCGTCGCCGCGGCGCTAACGCCCGACCAGCTGAGCACCGCCGATCGCGTGTTGCTGGGCCAGTCGCGCTGCGAGTTCGACCAATCGGTCAACGTCGCCGCGGTGCCCAATCAGAAGGGCTGGTTCAACGTCGAGTTCAAGGGCAAGTCGTATCTGATGGCCCCCGAGGCGACCACCACCGGCGCGGTCCGCCTGGAGGACAAGAAGAACGGCATGATGTGGCTGCAGATCGCCAACAAGTCGATGCTGATGAACAGCAAGATCGGCCAACGCATGGTCGACAACTGCGTGCATCCGAGCCAGAAGGCCTGAACAAGCGATCCTCAGACCTGAGAGCCCCGCATCCACGCGGGGCTCTTTCGTTGTCGTGTCGGCATTGGACGCTGCCCATCGCGGGATTCGCCAGGCCGGCCCGATTCTTCTGGTATGCTGCAATGCAGCATCGTGATTCGATGCGCCTAGTCTTCCCTGTCCTTCAATCCTTACTCTCAAACATGATCAACGTTTTCCTTGCCATCGTGCCGCTCGGCTTTGCCACCGGCGCCCTCGTCTGGACCATGGCCAACGGCGCACGCGAACAGCAGCGCTCAGACAAGTGGGCCGCACAGTGGATGCGTGATAACACCTGAAGCAGCGGATCCGATCGTTCGCCGAACTGCGAACGATCGATCGCCAAGGCCCGCCTCGATGGCGGGCTTTTTGTTGGCCACTCACGCGCCGATCGCGAAACGATGCAATGACAATTGCAACGCGACACCCTGGCCAACCGCTCGATCATGTCTTATATAAGACTTACAATGACGCTATCCCACGCCGCACTGTGAATCCGCCGGAGACCGCATCCATGCTCCATGCCTACCGACAACATGCCGCCGAGCGCGCCGCGCTCGGCATCCCGCCGCTGCCTCTGTCGCCTGCGCAAACCGCCGAACTGGTCGAGCTGATCAAGCAGCCACCCGAGGGCGAAGAGACGTTTCTGCTGGAGTTGTTGACACAGCGGGTGCCGCCCGGCGTCGACGACGCGGCCAAGGTGAAGGCGTCGTTCCTGGCCGCCGTGGCGCATGGCGATTTGACCGTCGCGCTGATCTCGAAGCGCAAGGCCACCGAACTGCTCGGCACGATGGTCGGCGGCTACAACGTCAAGCCGCTGATCGACCTGCTCGACGACGCCGAGGTGGCAGCCACCGCCGCTGCAGGCCTGAAGAAGACGCTGCTGATGTTCGACTTCTTCCACGACGTGGCGGACAAGGCGAAAGCCGGCAACTCGATGGCCCGCAGCGTGGTCCAGAGCTGGGCCGACGCCGAATGGTTCACCGCGCGCCCGCAGGTCGCCAAGACCATCACCGTCACCGCGTTCAAGGTGCCGGGCGAAACCAACACCGACGACCTGTCGCCCGCACCCGATGCCTGGAGCCGGCCCGATATCCCGCTGCACTCTCTGGCGATGCTGAAGAACACTCGCGCCGGCACCGTGTTCAAGCCCGAAGAAGACGGCAAACGCGGCCCGATCCGATTCATCGAAGACCTCAAGAAGAAAGGCCACGTCGTCGCTTACGTGGGTGACGTGGTGGGCACCGGCTCGTCGCGCAAGAGTGCGACCAACAGCGTGATCTGGGCCACCGGGCAAGACATCCCGTTCGTGCCCAACAAACGCTTCGGTGGCGTCACGCTGGGCGCCAAGATCGCGCCGATCTTCTTCAACACGCAGGAGGATTCCGGCGCGTTGCCGATCGAGGTCGACGTGTCCAAGCTCGAGATGGGCGACGTGATCGACGTGCTGCCCTACGACGGCAAGATCCAGAAGAACGGCACGACGATCGCCGAGTTCAAGCTGAAGAGCGACGTGTTGCTCGACGAAGTCCGCGCCGGTGGCCGCATCAACCTCATCATCGGCCGCTCGCTGACTGCCAAGGCGCGCGAATTCCTGGGCCTTCCGGCCTCCACCGCCTTCCGGCTGCCGCAGGCGCCCAAGGACAGCGGCCGTGGCTACACGCTGGCGCAGAAGATGGTCGGTCGCGCCTGCGGCTTGCCCGAAGGAAAAGGCGTGCGCCCCGGCACCTATTGCGAACCGAAGATGACGACCGTCGGCTCGCAGGACACCACCGGGCCGATGACGCGCGACGAATTGAAGGATCTGGCGTGCCTCGGCTTCAGCGCCGACCTGGTGATGCAGAGCTTCTGCCACACCGCGCCCTACCCCAAGCCGGTGGACATCCAGACGCACCGCGAGCTGCCGGCCTTCATGAGCAACCGCGGCGGCGTGTCGCTGCGCGTCGGCGACGGCGTGATCCACTCGTGGCTCAACCGCCTGCTGCTGCCCGACACCTGCGGTACCGGCGCCGACAGCCATACGCGTTTCCCCATCGGCATCAGCTTCCCGGCCGGCTCAGGCCTGGTGGCCTTTGCTGCCGCCACCGGCGTCATGCCGCTGGACATGCCCGAGTCGGTGCTGGTGCGCTTCAAAGGCCGGATGCAGCCCGGCATCACGCTGCGCGATCTGGTGCACGCGATCCCCCATGCCGCGATCCAGCAAGGCCTGCTGACGGTGGCCAAGCAAGGCAAGAAGAACGTGTTCTCGGGCCGCATCCTCGAGATCGAGGGCCTGCCCGAGCTGAAGGTCGAGCAGGCGTTCGAACTCAGCGACGCCAGCGCCGAGCGCTCTGCCGCCGGTTGCACGGTGAAGCTCGATTCGGCGCCGATCATCGAGTACCTGAAGAGCAACGTCGTGCTGATGAAGCACATGATCGCCGACGGCTACGCCGACCGGCGCACGCTCGAGCGCCGCATCCAGTCCGTCGAAGCCTGGCTCGCCAACCCGCAGCTGCTCGAGGCCGACCGCGATGCCGAGTACGCGGCGATCATCGAGATCGATCTGAATCGGCTCAAGGAACCGGTGCTGTGCTGCCCCAACGATCCGGACGACGCCAAACTGCTCAGTGAAGTGGCCGGTGCCAAGATCGACGAGGTCTTCATCGGCTCGTGCATGACCAACATCGGGCACTTTCGCGCCGCCAGCAAGCTGCTCGAGGGCAGGCGCGACATCCCGGTCAAGCTGTGGGTCGCGCCACCCACCAAGATGGACGCTGCCGAGCTCACCAAGGAAGGCCACTACGGCGTGTTCGGCGCCGCAGGCGCGCGCACCGAGATGCCGGGTTGCAGCCTGTGCATGGGCAACCAGGCGCAGGTGCGCGAGGGCGCGACGGTGGTCTCCACCAGCACGCGCAACTTTCCCAACCGGCTGGGCAAGAACACCAACGTCTACCTCGCATCGGCCGAGCTGGCGGCGATCGCCTCCAAGCTCGGGCGCTTGCCGACGGTGGCCGAGTACCACGCCGACATGGGCGTGATCAACGCCGACGCGGCCAAGGTCTACCGCTACATGAACTTCGACCAGATCGACGAGTACGCCGAGGCGGCCAAGGCGGTCGCGGCCTGATGGGCCGACGCTGACACCTGCGCGACGCCGCGATCAAGCCCGCCCGATCCGTGAGCGGGCTTTTTCATCGGCGCGGGCAAAACGGGTGGATCACTGCCGTAGCATCGGCACCGCACAAGAAAGGACCGATGCGATGAACGGCGCCGAATCGTTGGTCGCCACGCTCGCCGCCAACGGCGTCGAGCTGTGTTTCGCCAACCCCGGCACGTCGGAGATGCACTTCGTCGCCGCGCTCGACCGCATCGCAGGCCCCCGTTGCGTGCTCGGGCTGTTCGAAGGCGTGGTCACCGGCGCCGCCGACGGTTACTACCGAATGGCCGGCAAGCCCGCCGCCACCTTGCTGCATTTGGGCCCGGGCCTGGGCAACGGCCTGGCCAACCTGCACAACGCGAAGAAGGCGCGCTCCGGCATCGTCAACATCGTCGGCGACCACGCGCGCGACCATGCGCGCTTCGAGTCGCCGCTGAAGAGCGACATCGAAGGCATCGCGCGGGCGGTGTCGTGTTGGGTCAAGACGTCGGCCAGTGCGCGCGACGTGGCCGGCGACGGCGCGCAGGCGATCGCCGCCACGCGCGATGGCGCGCTGGGCCGCATCGCCACGCTGGTGCTGCCTGCCGACACCGCGTGGGGCGCCGCGGGCGAAGTGGCGCAAGCGCCGCCGCGCGGGTCGCTGCCTGCGCCCGCCGCGGACGCCGTGCGCGCCGCCGCGAAGACGCTGCGCACTCTCGGCGAACGCGCGCTGCTGCTGGTGGGCGCTGCGGGCGTCGGCGAACGTGCCGCAGCGCTGGCGTCGGCAATCGCGCGCAAGACCGCCTGCCGCGTCATGGCCGAGTTCTACAGCCCGCGCACGCCCGGCGGCCGCGGCCGCACGCGCATCGAGCGGCTGCCCTATGCGGTGGACGCCGCAGTCGACAAGCTCAAGGGCGCCGAGTGCCTGGTGCTGGCCGGCGCGAGCGACCCGATCTCGTTCTTTGCCTATCCCGGCAAGCCGCATCAACTCAAGCCGCCGGGCTGCAGTACGCTGGTGCTGGCCGATGCCCGCGACGACCTGCCCGCCGCGCTGCAGGCATTGTGCGATGAGCTCGGGGCGGCACCGGCCGCAGCGCCGGCAGCCGTCGCGCCGGTGGCGATCGATGCGTTGCGCGCCGCCACGACGCTGGATGCCGACCTGATCGGCCACGCGCTGGTCTCGTTGTTGCCCGAGCAGACCGTGGTGGTCGATGAAGCGGTGACCTCGGGCCGCGCGTTCGGCAACCGCTTCGCCGCCGCCGCGCCGCACGATTGGCTCACCGTGATGGGTGGTGCGATCGGCTTCGGCCTGCCGGCCGCGCTCGGTGCGGCGATCGGCGCCCCTGGCCGCCCGGTGCTCGCGCTCGAAGGCGACGGCAGTGCCATGTACACCGTGCAGGCACTCTGGAGCATCGCGCGCGAATCGTTGCCGGTGGTGGCGATCGTGTTCGCCAACCGCGCCTACCGCATCCTGCAGGGCGAACTCAAAGGCGTCGGCGCCCAGGTGAGCGGCCCCAAGGCCACCGACATGCTGACGCTCGACCGGCCGGCGCTCGATTGGGTCTCGCTCGCGCGCGGCCATGGCGTGCCCGCGGCCAGCGCGCAGACACCCGAGCAGTTCGTGCGCGAGGTGCAGCGCGGCTTCGCCAGCCGCGGGCCCTACCTGATCGAAGCGCTGGTTTGAGGCGCAGGCTCGGCCGCTGACGGTGCCGGCTGCAATTCGCGCCAGGTTTGCGCGGCCAGCGAGAGCAACAACGCGCCGGCGGCGACCGGCACCAGGTGCAGCACCCACTGGGCGATCAGCACGGCGCCGCCGCTCAATCCTCCGCTCCAGTGCCGTGCATACATCAACAACAGCAACAGCGCCATCCACACGCCGGCGCGCACCCGCACGCGCGACCCTTGCGTCAGCACCGCCGCTCCGGCGAGCAGGAACAGCGCCGAGGCGACGAACACCACGGTGAACAGGGTCTCGAACACCGGAGCCGCGGCACCGAGCGCACCCTGGCCGAGGCGGTACGGCAGCCACGCGATGCACGCCATGCCGAGCAGCAGTGCACTGACCCGCGCACGCACCGGTGCGCCGCCGTCGGGCTGGTTGCCGCGCACGGTGCGGATCCACGGCAGCAGCGCGAGACAGAACAAGCCGACGATGGCGTCGATCAGCATCGTGTCCGGATAGCCCAGCGCCTCGATCGCGATGCCCTGCCAGGTGGCCGAGTAAGCGATGGACATGTTCAGCAAAGCCATGTACGCGGTGAACTGCGTGGCCGCCACCGCCGGGTTGGTGACGTCCATGAAGATCGCAGAACGTGTGCCATACATCAGGCCCTGCGCGACCGCATAGGTGAGCGTGGCGATCCACAGCGCGGTCACCAGCGCCGCAGCCGGCACCGCGCGATTCGCCGCGCCTTGCGGCACCGGCATCACCCAGCCATGCTGCTGCAGCACCATCATCAGGTACAGCACCGGCAGGCTCATCGAGGCCAGGTACACGGCGAGCGTGCGGCGCCGGCCATAGCGATCGGACAGATAGCCTCCGAGCACCATGAAGCCGGCCTGGATGATCGACGACCACAGGTTCAGCAAGCCGACCTGGTCGTCATCGAGCCCGAGCTCGACCGCCAGATTCGATTGCAGCGCCAACCCCAGGCACATCGCACCCGAAGGCAACAACGCAAAGGCCAAGCCGAAATACGCGCCGCGGGTGCCGAGGAACGAGCGAAACGACTCGACCGCGAAACCGCGCATCTGCTGCACCGCCACCCGCCAGCGCGGCGGGCCTTCGGCACGAACATGCGATCCCGAGGGCGCCTCGCGCATCGGCAGCGCGACGAACAGCGTCACGGTCAGGATCGCGCCGGCGACGAAGAAGAAGGTCGGCTGGAATCCGGTGACGCCGGAGAGAAACAACACGCCGCTGCCGCCCACCGCCTGGCCGATGGCCGCCCCTGCGAACATCAAGCCGTTGGCCAAGCCGCGCTCATGCTCGGCCAGCGTATTGACCGCCAGCGCATCGATCGCCACGTCCTGCATCGCACCGAACGAGTTGTGCACCAGCAGAATCACGGTGAACAAGCCGAGCTGCTGCGGCAGCTTGAGCATCACGGTCGACATCAGCGTCAGCGCCATCAGCACCTGCGTGGCGATGATCCAGCCACGGCGGCGTCCGAAGCGGTCGGACGCGAACACGTCGATGAACGGCCCGAACGCCCACTTGAATGCCCACGGCAGATAGAACGAGCCGACGAAAGCGCCAATCTCGGCCGGCCCCACGTCCTGCCTTCGCAACTGCGTGGCCACCGCCGTGGCGGCGAAGCCCAGCGGAATGCCTTCGGTCACGTAGAGGAAGAAGAACGCGGTGAGGCGCCCACGCGGGGTGGCCAGCAGATTGGGCAGTCGCATGGACCGCGACTATGCCATCGCGATCTGGGCGGCTCAGGCAGCGCGGTTGCTGCAGGGCCGCACCGCCTCACGCAGCGCAGGTGCGATTCTTGCCGGTGCGTTTGGCTTCGTACAGCGCACGATCGGCGCGCTCGAGCGCAGCGTCGAGCGCTTCGCCGGGGCGAAACGCGGTGACGCCGGCCGAGAAGGTGACGAACACTTCGCGGCCCTCGTGCATGAACAGGCTCGCACTTAACTGGCGCTGCAGCCGCGTCAGCAGGGCCTGCGCGTCGCCGCATGCGGAGGCGGGCAACAGCACGACGAACTCCTCGCCGCCGAAGCGCGCCACATGGTCGACCGGCCGCAACGACTCCTTGACCCGCGCGGCGAGCGCCTTGAGGGCTTCGTCGCCGACGGTGTGGCCCAACGAATCGTTGAGCTTCTTGAAGTTGTCGATGTCGATCAGCCCCACCGCCAGCTCGGCGCCGTCGCGCTGCACGCGCGAACTCTCGGCGGCGAACGCCTGCAGCAGGCCGCGCCGGTTGGCCACCTGCGTCAGCGCGTCGGTCGAGACTTCGTCGGACAGGCGGCGCAGCTCACCCTCGAGGTCACGCACGCGTTGCTCGAGCTCGGCGGCACGCGCGTGCTCGCGGCTCAGGCGTTCGCGTGCGCCGTCGACCACGGCATGCACCGCACGCGTCTCGGCGACCATCTCCTGCACCACGCCGGCCAGGCCCTGCAATGAGTCGGCCTGTTCGATGGTTTGCGCGTAGCGCTGCACGTTGTCGCTGAAGCGTCCGGTGTGCTGGCCGAGCTCGCCGAGTTCGACCAGCATGTGCTGGATCATCGCCTTGAGCGCATCACGGGCCTGCTCGCGCTCTTGCCGCAGCTCATGCTGGCGCGCGCGCGTGGCGGCCAGCAATTCGCCGGCGGCATGCACGCCGCGCACGCTCAAGCCCTCGCCGAGTCGCTCGCGCAAGGCATCGCATTGCCCGCGCGCCCAGCTTTCGTCTTCGGCCAACTCGCCGAGGCTGTCGGTCATCGATCGACACAGCACGGCCAACTCGTCGAGCAGGTGATGGCGATGCGACAGATGCGCGCGCGCCTGTTCGCACAACTGCGCGACCTCGGCCACCAGCGCGACATGGGCGCCTTCATGGGCCAGGCGTTCGGCCGCCGCGGCGAGCGCATCGGCGAGCGCCGCGGCATCGGGGCGGTCGGCGGGCAACGCGGTGGACAGCGTGGCCCGCACCTCGCGCAGCAGCGCGGCCCAACCCGCATCATGGCTCGGCGTGGCTTCAGCAGCCTCGTGCGTCGTGCTGGCCGCCGCAGCCTGTGGCGCAACCGAGCCCGGCGTCGCTTCATCGAGCGGCGCCAAGCCGCTCGGCTCCACCTCCGCCGCGGGCCGGTCGTCGTCCCACGCCGCCAACAACTGGCCGAGCCGTTGTTGCATCCGCGTGGCATCGGATCGGCTGCCGTCGAGCACGCGCTGCAGGCTCTGTTTCTTGCGCGCCCCGGTCCAGTGGCGGCCGCCGCGTTCGAGCCCGCGCGCCAGCCGTTCGATCAACGAGGCCCAGGCCGCGGCCTGACCGCTGGCGGCTGGGCCCGCACGGTCCAGCGTGCGCTGCAGGTCGTCGTAGCGGCCCTCGCACAACGCGGCCACGATCTCGTCGCGCTGCGCCTCGGGCCAGCGCGCGACCAATCGCTCGAGCTGTGGCTTCGCACGCGCCGGCACGCCCGGCTCGGCCACTGGCTGTCCGCACTCCTGCGCATAGGCGCGCGCAAAGTGCTCAGGCGTCGGCTCGAGCTGTTGACTCGCCAGACGGCGCAGTGCGCCCTTGGCGATCTGCGCCGGCGTGGCGGTGCTGACGGGTACGGTCGCGCTCACGAGGGCCTGCGCACGCCGGCTTCAGCGACCGAGCGTCTGCGCGCGCGCTTCGTCGGCAGCGTCGAGCGCACCGGCCTGCCCGATCCACGGCGCGCGGCGCGGCAGGATGGTGTTCTTCAACCACTGCTCGAGGTCGTCGGGAGGAATCGGCCGGCTGAACAGATAGCCCTGCATCACGCCGCAGCCGAGGCGATGCAGCACATCCATCTGGCGCAGGTTCTCCACGCCCTCGGCCACCACGCGCAGGCCGAGCGAGCGCGCCAGCGCGATGATCGCAGTGACCACCGCCGAGCTTTGCGGCGTGATACCGAGGTCGCGCACGAAGCTGCGGTCGATCTTCACCTCCGAGATCGGCAGCGTCGTCAGGTAGGCGAGCGACGAGTAGCCGGTGCCGAAGTCGTCGATCGAGATCTCGACGCCGATCTCGTTCAAGCGGTGCAGCGACGGGATCACGTTCTGCAGGTCGCGCATCAAACCGGTCTCGGTGATCTCGAGCTGGATCGAGCGGTGCGGCACGCCGTACATCGACACCGCCTGGTGGATGTGCTCGACCAAATCGGACCGCTCGAACAATCGGTTGGGCAGGTTGACGGCCACCGAATCCGCGAAGCCGAAGCTGAGCAGCCAGGCCTTGGCCTGGCGTGCCGCCTCGCGCACCGCCCACTCCGACAGCGGCACGATGAGGCCGGTTTCCTCGGCCAGCGGGATGAAGTCGCCCGGTGGCACCAGCGTGCCGTTGCGGTTCCAGCGCATCAGCGCCTCGACGCCCACCATGCGCGCGGCGCGCACGTCGATCTTGGGCTGGTAGTGCAGCACCAGTTCGTCGCGCTCGATCGCCTTGTGCAACGCGCTTTCGAGTTCGAGCTTTTCGCGGCCGCGCCCCGACAGATGCGGCGTGTACAGCGCCTGCGCGTTGCGGCCGGCCGACTTCACCGAATACATCGCGACGTCGGAGTTGCGCATCAGGTCGGCCACGCTGGCGCCGTCGCGCGGGTACAGCGCGATGCCCACGCTGGCGGTGACGAAACACTCCTGGCCGCCGACGAAGATCGGTTCGCGGGTGGCATCGAGCATGCGTTGCGCCACGCGCTCGGCGTCGGCCTCGCCGCCGACCTCGGGCAGCAGCGCGACGAACTCGTCGCCGCCCAGCCGCCCCACCGCCTCGAGCGAGCGGTGCGAGCGCGAGCCCTGCGATTCGAGCGTGCCCTCCATCACCTGGTCGCTGTGGCGCACGCAGGCGCGCAGCCGCCGCGCCACCTCGACCAGCAGGTCGTCGCCGGCGGCGTGGCCCAGGGTGTCGTTGATCACCTTGAAGCGGTCGATGTCGATCATCAGCATCGCCACCTGGTGAGCGCCGCGCCGCGCGGCATCGAGTGCGCGCTCGGCGCGCCACATCAGCTGGCGGCGATTGGGCAGACCCGTGAGGGCGTCGAAGTTGGCCAAGTGGCGGATGCGGTCTTCGGCGGCGCGCCGATCGGTCACGTCCTGCACGATGCCGGCATAACCGACGCAGTGGCCGGACTCGCTGAATTCGGGCTCGGCCTCCACATGCACGATGCGCTGGCGGCCGTCGACCACGGTGACCGGCACGTCGGTGGCCAGCACGGTGCTGGTGCGCAACACGTCGCGCAGGATGCGCATCAGGCCGTGGCGCTCGACCTCGGGCACCATGCGCAGCAGCTGGTGCATCGACAGCGACCCCTGCGGCGGAATGCCGAACACGCGCAAGCCCTCGGGCGACAACACGAAGCTGCCCGCGACATCGTCGGCGGCGCGGCGCCAGTCGAAGCTGCCCATGCGCGCCAGGTCCTGCGCACGCGCCAGCTTGGCCTTGCTGCGCTCGAGCTCCTGGCGCGTGTGCGACGCGCGCAGCAGGTAGTGCAGGCGGCCGGCCAGCAGGCTCCACTGGTGCGACTTGACGAAGAAATCGGTCGCGCCAGCCTCGAATGCACGCGAGATCGACGCGTTGTCGTCCAGCCCGGTGAGCATCAGCACCGGCACGTGCTCGTGGCCGGGCATCGCGCGCAGCGCGCGGCAGGTCTCGAAGCCGTCGCGGCCGGGCATCATCGCGTCGAGCACCACCGCATCGGTGGGCCGCTCGGTGAGCAGAGTCAGCGCGCGGTCACCGCTGCCGGCCTCGACGACGTCGAAGCCGCGCTCGCGCAGCGCCACCGCGATCAGCATCAGGCTGACCTCGTCGTCATCGACCAGCAGCAGCTTGGGCCGGTACGACGGGTCGGCGCCGGGTGAGTCGATGGACAGCATGGGCTCGTTCGGATCAGTCGGCGCCGGGCCGCCCCCCAATCGACCGAGCCCCACCAGGAGCAGCGAGCGAAGCGAGCGAGGCGGTCGACATCTCAGGTGTGGAGCATAGTCTGCACGGCACCGGCCACACGTTGCATCTCGGCCTGCAGGGCGTCGAGCAGCGTGGCGACGTCGCCCGACTGCCGCGAGCGCGCCATGTGCTCGACCTGCGCGCACAGCGCCGACAAGGCCAGCGCGCCGACGCTCGCCGACGACGATTTCAGCGTGTGCGCCAGATGGCGCAGCGGCTCGTGCTGCACCGGCTGCCGCACCAGCAGCAGTTCCTGGCGTGAGCGCTCGAGCGCGCTGGCATAGGTGGCCAGCACGCGCCGGACCAGCCCCGCACTGCCTTGCGGATCGAGCTCGGCGAGCCGCGCCAGTGCCGCGGCATCGAGCACGCTCGAGGGATCGTCTGCCTGCAGGCTGAATGTCATGATCGGTTGCGGCGAGTGCGGCGTCGGGTGGTGCCGTTCAGTCGAGCTGCCGCGCGCCCGCCAGCGCACGCAGCACCGCTCGGTTGACCTCGGGCAGCCCCTGCATCGTGGCATCGGAGGCGGCGCGGATGTCGTACACCGACTCCGACTCGATCGCACGCACCAGCTCCAGCTGCGCGTGATACGGGCCGCCCCGCTCGACCAGCGCGGCACGCACCGCATCGGGCACCGGGATCGAGCGCACCAGCTCCGCCAGCGGCTGGCCCATCAGGCGATCGAGCAACGAGAAGACACCGCAGATGAACATCTCGCTGCGCTGATCGGCGCTGGCGCCTTGGCTGCCGAGCTCCTCCATCAACAGGCCGCGGCGCACCGCGGCGTACATCACCGGTTTGACGTTCGGATCCTTGCTTGCCGAGGCCAGCAGCAGCGCCAACCAGCGCTTCAAGCGGTTGTAGCCGAGCACCATGATCGCGTGCCGGAACGAGTTGATCTCCACGCTCAGGCCGAACGCCGGCGAGTTGATGTAGCGCATCAGCCTGAACGCCAGCGTGGGGTCGGTTTTCAACACCGCCTCGAGACGGTCGGCCGGCTCTTCGCGGTCGACGCGATTGATCAGCTCGACGATGAACTGCAGCTCGGGCCGCGCGCCGCTCTTGCCGTTGCCGGCGGCCACGTCGTCGATCGGCCAGCCGAGCACGGCGATGGCGCCGCGCTGGAACGACAGCTCCATGTCGGCCAGGGTGCGCACGCCCGACTGGATGTGCGGAATCGTGCGCGTCACGCCGCCCGGTGGCGGCGTGCCGTCGCGGCGCTCGTCGGCCAGATCGATGATCGAGTAGGCGAAGCACGGCAGCACCTCGCGCGGCAGCGGCGACAGCGGGCGGCCCTTGATCAGCAGCGTGCTGCCGTGCGCATGCATCGCCTGCAGCGCTTCGCTGTTGGTGACGTCGCAAGCCATGAAGGCCGGGATCTCGACCATCACGTTGGGCGCCGGGCGGAAACGAACCAGGTCCTGCAGCGCGGTCTCGCTGGCCACGTTGAGCGACACGCGGCCGCCGTCGGCAGGCCACACCTCGGCCACCGCCTCCAGCAGAGCGGCCGCATCGGGCGCGCTGTCGGGCCGGCTCGGAAAGACCGTCAAGCGCGCGGCGGTGATCGCGCGATGGCGATCGACCATCGGCGAGTAGCCGAGCACCACTTGACCCAGCACTGGTTGGTCGTTCATTTGCCGAGAAAGTCGAACAAGGACAGACGTTGCATCGTCGAATACGCCCGCAGCGCGGCATCGTAGCCCGTTTGTTTGAGCTGGAAGTCCGAAATGGCGTGCACCATGTCCAGGTCTTCGGCATTCGATTGCTCGGTTTGAGCGAGCAGTTTCTGTCCTGCTACACGCGTTTGCACGTTGTCGAGCCGTTGCAGCCAGGCGCCCGCATCGGCGCGCGCGCCGTCGAGTTGGGCCGCGCCGGCGTCGAGGTCGCGCAGGCCGTCTGCCACCGCCTGGCCCAGTGCGCCTGCGCCCAGGTTGGGGTTGTTCAGCGCCGCCACCGCGGTGTCGAGCGTGTCGAACAGCGACAGGCTGGCGCTGGAGGGCGTGATCGTGAAGTTATCCCCATTGGCCGGCGCGCCGGTGACGGCGAACGACATGCCGTCGATCTGAATGGCCTGCCCTGACTGATACGCCACGTTGGTCAATGCAGTGGCGGCGCCGTTGCGCAGCACGGTGTAGGTTGTGCCGGCACCGCCGACGCTGAATTGCACGCTGTAGGGCAGTCCGGTGAGCTGGCTCGGGTTGGCGACGCTGCCGGCGTCGATCCAAGCCGTGCCGCCGGCGGACGCCGCAGCGGTTTCGAACACGCCGTTGCCGGTGCGCGCGCTCAGAAACGCGGCGCGCCCATCGGCCGCCAATGGCAGCGGCTCGCTCGATGCGGTGTGCGAAGCGCCGCTGGTTGCGACATCGATCACGCCGCCCGGCGCATCGACGAACGGCGGCGCGGTGACACCTTGCCCGCTGAACAGATAGCCGCCGGCACCGTCGCCGCGGTTGGCCACCTGGAAAATCTGCGCGCGGATCGCCGCCAGCTGCTGCGCGATGCTGCTGCGCTCTTTGGGACCGTAGCTGGTGTTGCCCGCGGCCACCAGCAACTCGCGCGCCTGCTGCACCAGCTCGGTGGCGTCGCCGAACGCGGATTCGACCTGCGACACCGCGTTGCGACTGCTGTCGACGGCGCGCTGATCGGCATCGCTGCGCGCCTGCGTGGCGCGTGCCCGTTCGGCGCGCGCGGCGGCCACCGGATCGTCGGACAAGCGCGAGATGCGCTTGCCGCTGGTGAGTTGCTGTTGCGCCTGGTTCAACTCGCCCTGGCGCTTTTGCAGCGTGTTGATGCCGGTCTCGAATGCGCTGGCGGTGGAGATGCGGGTCATGGTGTGGGCTCAGTCGACGCCGGTTGGAGGCGGCGCTCAGGAAGTGGAATTGAGCAAGGTGTCGAACAGCGTCTGCGCCACCTGCAGCACCTTGGCCGCCGCCTGGTAGCCCTGCTGGAACTGCATCAGTCGCGCCGCCTCTTCATCGAGGTTGACGCCGGTGCGGTTGCTCAACGCCTGCTTGGCGCTCTCGGCCACCTGCGTGGAGATCGACGACGCGGTCAGCGCGCCCTGTGTGCGCACGCCGACGTCGGCCATCACCTGCGCCCAGGCATCGGTGAAGTTGAGGCCGCCCGTGAGCCCGCCGCTGCCGTTGCCCACGCGCCCGACCAGCAGGCCGTCGCGCAGGGCGACCATCGCCTGCGCATTGCCGTTGCTGGTCGCCGGATAGGGGGTCTGCGCCACCGTGAAGACGTCGCCCGAGGCCGGCACGCCCGACAACTGCAGCTCGAAGCCGTTGAGCGCGATCGGCTGGCCCGCATTCCAGGTGCCGCTGCCGCTGGACAACAACGCGCTGGTCGTGCGATCGCGCAGCTCCCAGTTGTAGGCGCCGCTGCCGGAGGTGAACCTGACGGTGGCCGTCTGGCTCGGGTCCACGGTCGGGCTGACGACGGTGAGCGAGGCGATCGCCGCCGTGCCGGTGTTGGTGGTGGGCGCCGTCGCGGTCACCGGCGACGCGGCGGCAAGACCGCGTGGATCATCGAGTTCCAGCGCCATCGAGTTGGCCGCACGCGTCACCGGCTGCATCAAGAAACGGTCGGTCGCCGCGGGCGCCGGCGTTCCGAGGTTGATCTGAAAGCCGTCGACCACCGAACCGTCGACCACGGTCTGCGTGAAGCCATCGAGCCGGCGCGTCAACTGCCAGGCCCCCGCGTTTTGAACGAGGTCGTATTCGCTGGCCTGCAACTGCGACGGGTCGGTCACCGTGAGCGTGACGTTGGAGACGAAGGCACCGCCGGCCGTGCGCGCGTTGGTCGCCGCCGGCTGCGCCTGCGGCGCGCCGATCGAGAACAGCGGCGCGCCGGTGCCGGGGGGCACCCGCAGGTCCAGGCCCAGCGCCTGTTGGTCATTGAGGCTGCCGGCAATGGCCGACGCCAGTTGACCCAGCATCGTGCGGGCGCTCACCAGGTCGTCGTCCTGAAAGCGCAGCAGGCCGCCGATCGAGCCGGCACCGACCAGCGATGCCGACAGCGGCCGCGTGCCGGCGCTGTCGACGATGGCCAGTGCCATGCGCGACGGGTCGTACGGATCGGGGCTCAAGTCCAGCTTCGACGCCTGGCCGCCCAGCACCAGGCGCTGTCCGCCACCGATGAACACGCCCAGCGTGCCGTCGTCGGCAGCCACCGTGGTCACCTGCACGTAGCCCGACAGGTCCGACAGCAGGCGATCGCGCAGATCGAGCAGGTCGTTGGGCGGTTGGCCGGCCCCCTGCGCCGCCGCGATGCGGTCGTTGACCGAGGCGATCTGCGTGGCGACCTCGTTGACGTGCGACACCGACGCCTGCAAGTCTTGCGTGACGCCGCCTTGGATGTCGTCGAGTTGCGACGCTGCGCTCGAGAAGCGCGAGGCCACCTCGCCGGCCTGGCCCAGCACGACGCTGCGCGCGGCCAGGTCTTGCGGCCGGCTGGCCACGTCGACCATCGCGTTGAGCAGCGCCCCGGTGGCTTGGCCGATGCCGTCGTCGCCACCGGCGAACACCGACTCCAGTTGCTGCAGCCGGTCGAGCCGCGTCGCGTCGAACTGCGATTGCGACTGCGACGTCATCGCCTCGCGCGTCAGGAACTGGTCGTAGACGCGCGTGATCGACTTGACATCGACGCCCTTGCCGATGAAGCCCGAGCCGGTGAACTGGCCGAGCGCCGTCTGCAGCTCGACCTGCTGGCGCGAGTAGCCGTCGACACCGGCGTTGGCGATGTTGTGGCCAGAGGTCTGCAAGCCGGCGTAGTTGGCGAACATCGCCCGCACGCCGAGCGACATCAGTGCGGAGGCAGCCATGGATGCGGGTCCTTCAGGCGTTGTGGGCGCGCAGGCGCTGCGCGGTGGCGATGGCGCCGCTCAACTTGCTCGCGTACAGCGGATCGGTGGCATAGCCGGCGCGCTGCAGCCCGCTGGCAAAGGCCCGCGCGTCGCCGCCGGCCTGGCGCACCGACTGGTAGCGCGGCTGCCTCTTCATCAGCGCCGCATAGTCGGCGAACGATTCGGCGTGGCTGGCGTAGGCACGAAAGCGCTGCACCAGGCGTCTGGGCTCGCCGTTGACGTATTCGGTGGTCGTCACTTCGGCAACCGGGCCTTTCCAATTGGCGCCGGCCTTGATGCCGAACAGGTTGTGCGTCGGCGTGCCGTCGGCGTTGCGCAATTCGCGCTGGCCCCAGCCCGATTCATGCCCGGCTTGCGCGAGCATGAACGTCGCCGGGATGCCGCTCGCGCGCTCGGCGGCCGCGGCCGCTTCTTCGTGGCGCTGCAAGAAGGCAGCCGCCGCGCGCTCTGGGATGCGTGGCGCACGCGAAGCAGGCTCGGCCGCGGCGGGCGTCGCCGGCACGGCCAGCGGCTTGACGTCGGGCTTGGCAATCGGCCCCGGGTTCAATCCCATCTGCCGCTCGAGTTGCTTGGCGATCAACTGCGACAGGCCGCCCGGTCTTCCGGCGAACGACGTGGCCATCTGCGCGTCGAGCATCTCGGTGCCCATGCGGCTGGCCTCGTTGTCGAACAGCGCGCTGCCGACCTGCGCGGCGCGCATGGTCTTCATCAATTCCTGCATGAACAGCGCTTCGAACTGTTTGGCCGCCTCCTGCGCCGCCGCCTTGGGGTCACGCGCCGCGTTGTTGCGCAGCGCCTCCAGGCTGCGCGCGTCGCCGGCCAGGCCACCGACCGGGAGTGCCATCAGATCACCTCGATCTCGGCGTTGAGCGCGCCGGCGCTCTTCATTGCCTGCAGGATCGCCAGCAGGTCCTGCGGCGTGGCACCCAGCGCATTGAGCGCCTTGACCACGTCGCTCAGTTGCGCGCCGGCGCTCATCTGCATCAGCGTGCCGCTTTGCTGCGTGATCGAGATGTCGGCCTTCTCGGCCACCACCGTCTGCGCGCCCGAGGTGAACGAATTGGGCTGGCTGACCACCGGCGTCGAATTGATCGTCACCGACAGCGAACCATGTGCGACCGCGCATGCGCCGAGCGTGACGGCCTCGTTCATCACCACCGAGCCGGTGCGCGCGTTGAGCACGATCTTGGCCGCCGGCCGCGCTGGCGTGAACGCCAGGTTCTCGATGTCGGCGAGGAAGGACACCCGCTCGTCGGGATCGCCCGGCATGCGCACGCGCACCACGCGCGCGTCGAGCGCCTGCGCAGTGCCTTCACCCTTGGCCGCGTTGATCGTGCGCGCCACTTCGCGCGCGGTGGCGAAGTCGGAGGCGGCCAGGTCGAGCTGCAGCCAGTCGCCCTGTTGCAGCGGCGTCGGCACTGCGCGCTCCACGGTGGCGCCCTGCGGCACGCGGCCGGCCGACAAGTGATTGATCTGCACCTTGGAGCCGCCGGCCGACGCGCCGGCGCCGCCGACCACCAGGTTGCCCTGCGCCAGCGCGTAGATCTGGCCGTCGGCGCCCTTCAGCGGCGTGGCGATCAGCGTGCCGCCGCGCAGGCTCTTGGCGTTGGCCACCGACGACACGTTGACGTCGATGCGCTGGCCTGGTTGCGCGAAGGCGGGCAGCTCGGCGGTGACCATCACCGCCGCCACGTTGCGCAGCTGCATCTGCGTGCCGCTGGGCAGGCTGACGCCCATCTGCTGCAGCATCGCGATGATGCTCTGCGTGGTGAACGGCGCCTGCGTCGACTGGTCGCCGGTGCCGTCGAGCCCGACGACCAGACCATAGCCCGTGAGTTGGTTGGCACGCACGCCCTGCACCGAGGCCACCTCCTTGATGCGCGCCGCGTGCGCGGGCCACCAGGCGAGCAGGCCCACGATCGCCAGCACCCACCACACCAGCCGGCGCAATGCGCGCTCGGTGGCCAGCGGGGGCAGCTCCTCGAACAGGTCGTCGTACTGCGTGGTCGCCATGTTCACACCTTCAAACGGGCCACAGACTGAGGAAGAAGCGCGCCAGCCAGCCCATCGACTGCGCGTCGGCCTGCTGGCCGCGGCCGCGCTGCTCGATGCGCACGTTGGCGATCGCGGTGGAGGGCACGGTGTTGCCCGGCGCGATGGCGCGCGGATCGACCTGGCCCGAGAAGCGCAGCACGTCGACGTTGGCATTGACGCCGATCTGCTTCTCGCCGGCGACGATCAGATGGCCGTTGGCCAGCACGCGCACCACGGTGGCGGTGATGGTGCCTGAGAAATCGTTGCTGTTCTCGGTGGTGCCCTTGCCGCTGAACGTGTTGTTCTGCGTGGCCGCCGCGCTGGCGCGATTGAACGAGTTGCTGCTGACCAGCGGCAGCGCGGTGACCCCGGCCTCGAGCGTGCCCGCCCTGTCGACCGAACTGGTCGACTTTTGCGTCGCGCTCACCTTCTCGGTGATCTGCACGATCAGCGTGTCGCCGACCAGGCGCGCCCGATGGTCTTCGAACAGCGGCCGATAACGATCGGCCTGGAAGATCGCGCCGTTGTTGCGCACCGGCGCTTCCAGCGCGGCCGGCTCGACGCCCTTGGCATCGGCCACGTCGACGTGCGGCACCCGCTGCGCCTGTTCGAGCATCGCGCAGGCGGGTAGCAGCGCCGCGGTTGCCGCCATACCCAATGCGCGGACCGCGTCGGCGATCAAGCCAGCCACACGCATCACAGTTGACCCAGACGCTGCAGCATCTGGTCGGACGTTTGAATCGCCTTGGAGTTGATCTCGTACGCGCGCTGCGTCTGGATCATCGCCACCAGTTCCTCGACCACGTTGACGTTGCTGGTCTCGACATAACCTTGCGCCAACGTGCCCAGGCCGTTGCTGCCAGGCGCCGCGGTGTTGGGCGTGCCCGACGCGGCGGTCTCGGTGAACAGGTTCGAGCCGCGCGGCTCCAGGCCGGCCGGGTTCGCGAACGTCGCGAGTTGCAGCTGGCCCACCGAGTTCGGCGCCGATTGGCCCGGCAGCAGCACGCCCACCGTGCCGTCGGCGGCGATGGTCACGCTCTGCGCGTTGGCCGGAATCGTGATGCCCGGCTGCACGGTGAAGCCGTTGTTGGTGACGAGCTGCCCTTGCGCATCGACCTGGAACGCGCCGTCGCGCGTGTAGGCCACGGTGCCGTCGGGCATCTGGATCTGGAAGAAGCCGTTGCCCTTGACCGCGAGATCGAGCGGGTTGCCGGTCTGCTGCAGGTTGCCCTGCGAGAAATTGCGCGACAGCGACACCGGCCGCACGCCAAGGCCGACCTGCAATCCGGTGGGCAATTGCGTCTGCTCGGAGCTGTTGGCGCCGGCCTGGCGCAGGTTCTGATAGATCAGGTCCTCGAACACCGCATGGCCGCGTTTGAAGCCGTTGGTGCCGACGTTGGCCAGGTTGTGCGCGATGGTGTCCAGCTGGGTCTGCTGGGCTTCCATGCCGGTCTTGCTGATCCAAAGCGAACGCATCATGGTGATGGCTCCACGAGAGTGTGGAGCCATGATCCGCGCAGCTCGAGCCCGCCGATGACGTAAAAAGCGCTGCCTAGGCAGCGCTTCTCGTGGGTGTCGCGGAACAGGTCAGCTATTGCTCAGCAACTTGGCCGCCGCCTGCTCTTTTTCCTGCGCGGCGTGCACCATCTTCATCTGTTGTTCGAACTGGCGCGATGCCGCGATCATCGCGATCATCGTTTCCACCGCGCTGACGTTGCTGCCCTCGAGCGCACCGTCCTGCAGGCGGGCGTTGGGGTCGGCGCTGAGGTCGCCGTCGGGTGCGCGGAACAAGCCGTCCTCGCCGCGTTGCAGCGGCGCTTCGGGCGTCACCAGTTTGAGTTTGCCCACCGACTGCGGCTTGGCGTTGTCCACCGATGCGCTCACCGTGCCGTCGGGAGCGATCTGCACCTGTGCGTTGGCCGGGATCGTGATCGGCCCGCCGTCGCCCATCACCGTGAGGCCGGTCTTGGTGATCAACAGCCCCTCGGCGTCGACATCGAGTGCGCCGGCACGCGTGTAGGCCTCGGTGCCGTCGAGCCCCTGCACCGCCAGCCAGGCGTTGCCCTTGAGCGCCACGTCGAGGTTGCGGCCGGTGGGCTGCACGGCACCGGGTTCGGCGTTGTAGCCCGGTGTGGACTCCAGCGCATAGACGCGCGTGCTGGCGCCATCGCCCAGCACCGGCACCGCGCGAAACGCCGTCATCTCGGCGCGAAAGCCCGGCGTGGAGACGTTGGCCAAGTTGTGCGACAGCGCGTCCTGGCGCTGCATCGTCGCCTTGGCGCCGGCCATCGACAGATAGATCATGCGGTCCATGGCGGCTCCAAATCAGTTCAGGTGCGCCGCGTCGATCAACGCATGTTGACCAGCGTCTGCATGATCTGGTCGACCGTCTTGATCGTCTGCGCGTTGGCCTGGTAGATGCGCTGCGCGGTGATCATGTTGACCAGCTCTGCGGTGAGGTCGACGTTGCTCTCTTCGAGCGCGCCGGACTGCAGCACGCCGAGATTGCCGTTGCCAGGCGTGCCGAGCACCGGGTCACCCGACGTGAAGGTGCGGCCCCAGGCGTTGCCGCCGAGCGGCTGCAGGCCCTGCGGGTTGCGGAAGGTGGCGACTTCGATCTGGCCGGCGGGCTTGGATTGGCCGTTGGAGTAGCGCGCCATCACGATGCCGTTGCTCTCGATGCTGATGCTGTTGAGCTGACCCGGCGCGTAGCCGTCCTGCGTCATGTTGGTGACGCCGAATGCCGAGCCGTACTGGGTGGAGTTCGTGAGGTCGAGCTGCACGCCTGGGATCGCCAGCGTGGCGGCGCCGGCGGCGTTGGTCGATGCCGGGATGTTCATCGCGATCGGCCCCGCCGGTGCGGTCGGCGCGGCGCCATTGGCCGGGAAGGTGATCGTCGTCACCGGCAGCGGGGCGGCGGCGGTGCCGCCCACCGTGGTGCCGTTGGCGGTGACGAACACGTTCCAGGTGTCGGTACCCGACTTCTGGAAGTAGTACGTCAGCGCCACGTCCTGGCCCTTGTCGTCGAACACGCTCATCGAGGTCGCGTTGTTGTAGGTGGCGGGATCGGCGTAGTTGATCGCCGGGCCGGCCGCCGGCGCGGTGACCGCCAGGCGCGAGTCGAGGTTCATCTCGATCAGGACGTTGCCGGTGACCTGCGGGTTGATGCCCGAGGTCGGCAGCTGCAGCGGCGCTGCCGCGCCGGGCTGGATCACGCCGTTGCCGCTGGCCGGGTAGCCGAGCAGTTTTTGCAGCTGGTTGTTGACGATGAAGCCGTCGCGGTCGACCTTGAACTGGCCGTTGCGCGTGAAGGTGACCGGGCTGTTGCCGTCGGTCACCTGGAAGAAGCCGGCGCCGTTGATCGCCAGGTCCATCGGGTTCTCGGTGGTCAGGATGTTGCCCTGCGTGAACTGCTGCGACACCGCCGACAGGTTGACGCCGATGCCGATCGCATTGGCGCCGGCACCGTTGAGCGCCGCGGCATAGACGTCGGAGAACTCGGCGCGCGACGCCTTGGCGCCGTAGGTCGACGCGTTGGCGATGTTGTTGCCGATCACCTCCAGGCTCTTGGCGGTGGCGTTCAGTCCGGACAGACCTTGTTGGAAACTCATGGGTGCTCCCTTCGGATGCTCGCAAGTGAATTGAAGTCAGTCGAAGACCTTGACCTGGTCGTAGGCCACCGGGCCGGCGTGCGCGAGTTCGAGCACCAGGCCGTCGCTGCCCGTGCTCACCGCGTCCACGCGATCGCGCGTGTAGGTGGTGGCCGCCACCGCCGTGGTGCCCAGATTGGCGGTGATGCGAAAGCGCGAGGCCAGCGCCGGGTCGACGCCGGCCGACGGCGTCCAGTCGAAGCTGTGGCGGCCGCTGGCCATGGCGCCGAGATTGGCGGTGTCGATGACGCGGCCGCTGGCGTCGAGCACCTCGAGCTTGACGGCGTCGGCCTGCGACGCCAGCTCGAAGCCGCCATGCCCGACGCCGTTGTCGGCGATCAGGCGGTTGCCTTCGATCAGCACGTCGTGGCCGACCAACGCTGCGCCGCCGAGGGCCTGCAGTTGCCCGAACTGCGCGTTGAGCCCCTGCACCGTGGTGTTGAGCTTGTCGATGCCGCTCACCGTCTGGATCTGCGCCATCTGGCTCGTCACCTGTGCGTTGTCCATCGGGTTGAGCGGGTCCTGGTTCTGCAGCTGCGCGACCAGGAGTTTCAGGAAGCGGTCTTCGGTGTTGGCGCCGCTGCCGCTGGCCAACGCGGCAGCCGCACCGGCCGCGCCGACGGGGGTGTTGCTTTGAACGGCAGACGTGGCCATGGCCTAACTCCTTGTGCGGCGCACCGTCATTGACCGAGCTGCAGCGTTTTCAGCAGCAGGTTCTTGGCGGTGTTCATCACTTCGATGTTGTTCTGGTACGAACGCGAGGCCGAGATCATGTTGACCATCTCCTCCACCGGGTTGACGTTGCTGTAGGTCACGTAGCCCTGCGCATCGGCTGCCGGGTGCTTGGGATCGTGCACGCGGCGCCCGGGCGTGTTGTCTTCGGCGATCGTGCTGACGCGCACGCCAGCGGCGCCCACCTGGCCCATCAGCTCGGTCTGGAACACCACCTGGCGCGCCTTGTAAGCCTGCCCGTCGGGGCCGGCCACCGTGTCGACGTTGGCCAGGTTGGAGGCCACCACGTTCAGCCGCTGCGTCTGCGCACTGGTGGCGCTGCCGGCGACGTCGAAGATCTGGAACAGGCTCATGGTTCAGCTCCTGCGGGTGCCCGGGTTCAGGCCTGGTTGGGTGACTTCATCGCGTCGAGCATCGTGCGCACCTGCGCATTGATGAAACGCAGCGTCGCCTCGTACTTGACCGTGTTGTCGGCGAACGCCGCGCGCTCGCGGTCCATGTCGACGCTGTTGCGGTCGAGGTTGTCCTGCGCGGCGCGCGCGTACAGCAGCTGCGACTCGGCGCGCGCACCGCCGGCGAGCGCCAGGTGGCCCGTTTGCGTGGCCGTCGGCGCCACCGCCTGCGCCTGGCCCGTGGCCTCGCGCAGCGCGCGCGCGAAGTCCATGTCGCGCGCCACGTAGCCCGGCGTGTCGGCGTTGGCGATGTTGCTGGCGATCAGGCGCTGGCGCTCGGCGCGCAGCACCAGGGCCTGGGTCTGGAAGTCGAGCGCGTCGGTGAGGCGTTGCATCGCTTGTCCTTTCTTGCGCGCCGCATCGGGCCGCGCGGTCTGCCCGGCTTGAGCCCGCGCAGCGTGATGCATTGCACGGATTCAGTCGGCAGCGTCGAACCCATTGTGGGTGGGGTCGGTTCGGACATGAGCGCGAAAAGACGGCACATCGCGGCCCATTTCGAGGCACTGCGGCGGCCGTGGGGCGCGACGATGCTGCCCGTGAACAAGTCTTTTCAGCTGCCGTCGATGGGGCGTGGCCTGGTGCCCTTGTGCGCACTGGTCGCGCTGGGGCTCGGCGCCGGCGTCGGCGTGCGTGCACAGCCTTCAGCCAACGAGCCTTGGACGCTCGAGGTGCAGCAGCTGGCCAGCCAGATGCCGTTGCCGCCCGGCGCGCGCGTCGAAGTCGACCTGGGCGCGATCGACCCACGCCTGAAGCTCGCTCCCTGCGCGCGCATCACGCCGTATGTGCCGGGGGGCGTGCGCCTGTGGGGCCGTGCCCGCGTGGGCCTGCGCTGCGACGAGGGTGCACGCTGGAGCGTGTTCCTGCCGATCACCGTGAAAGTGTTCGCCCAGGCTTGGTCCGCCAACCAGGCGCTGCCCGCGGGCACCGTGATCGACGCATCGCACCTGCGGCTCGAAGAAGTCGACCTGGCTGCCGAGCCGAGCCCGGTGCTGCGGCAGCCGCAGGCGGCGTTCGGGCGTGCACTGGCGCGTGGCTTGCGCGCCGGACAGGCGCTGCGCGAAGCCGACCTGAAACCGCGCCAGTGGTTCGCCGCCGGCGACACCGTGCGCGTGGTCACCAGCGGGTCTGGTTTCGCGATCAGTGCCGACGGCCAGGCCCTCAACGCGGGGATCGATGGCCAGATCGTCAAGGTTCGCATCGACGGCGGCCGCGTGGTCAGCGGCCGCGCCACCGCAGAACGCCGCATCGAGGTGATGCTGTGAGGCGCCCCGAATACGTTTCGACACGCTTAATCCCCCCGCAATGGCGGGGGAAGGTCGGAAAGATCGCCGCCAGGGCTAAAGTCGGCGGCGCGCCATCCGATACCAACCTCATCACAGCGGTGCGTTAGGCGCACACCGTGGAGTCCATGATGAAGATCGGTCCAATCGACAACAAGTCCACGCTGGCGGCACATGCCGCCGACCGCAAGGGTGCTGCCAACGGCGCCGCCGCGGCGTCGACCCCTGAACCCAGCGCCAAAGTGGAGCTGTCGGCGGCGGCCAGTGTGCTGGCCAGCGGCTCGGCCGATGGCACGTTCGACGCGCAAAAGGTCGAGCGGCTGAGCCGCGCGATCCGCGAGGGCCACTACCAGATCGATGCCCAGGCCATTGCCGACCGATTGATCGCCAACGCGAGCGAATTGCTCACCCGCGGCGCCGAGTGAGCCGATGGGCCACGCGGCGGTGCGCAACGATTCCAGCACGCCCGCAGGCGCCACGAGCGGCGAGCTCGAGGCGTTGCTGCAGCGTGTCGAGCAACACCTCGACGACCTGCAATCCGCGTTGACCGTGCGCGACATGCGCTGCATCGAGTTGCACGCCAGCGAATTGCAGCGCGCTCTGTCGCAGGCGGTCGAGCGTTTCTTGCAGGCCGCCCGCCACGGCGGCTCGCCGCTGCCGTTGCGCCGCCGGCTGGCTCTGGCCAGCGCCCAGGTGGCGTCTCAGCGCGACGCCCTGGCGCGCGCCACCGCTGCGCTCGATCGTGCGATCGACGTGCTGATGCCGGGGCACGGCGCTGCGCTGTATTCGGCCAGCGGCACGCAAGCCGTGCGCCGCAGCGCCTCGTCGATCGAGGCCTGAACGCGGGGCCGCAAGGCCTGACCCATCCATTGCGCCTTGCCCCAGGCTTGCCTGGGGTGGTGATCGTGCGCCGCGCGCGTGCATGCGGGCAACGCTCGCTTGCCCGCATGGTTCGCCTGTGCAAACAGTGTGACAATCGCAACAAGCGGGTGGCGTGGCCCCCGCGCCGTCGGCAATCGACCAGGACACGCGGTGGCCTCAGAGAGCAGACCCACTCGATTCTCCTCGCGCCCTCCGCGCTCGTCTCGCCCTCCGCGTTCGTCTCGCCCGCCGCGTGTCTCGCTGACCTCGCCCGCCACCGCCGAGACGATGCCGTGGCCGCAGACCTCGCCGGCCGACCCGGTGCGCCGCGCGACCGCCGCTCGGCTGAAGCAGTTCACGCTGGCGCTGTCGCTGCTGGCCGGCGTCGCCGTCGCCGTGGCGTTGGCGGCCCTGATTCCGCTGTTGGCGGGCACCGGTCTCGCCGAGCGCGCACACACCCAGTTGTTGATCGTCTTGTTTCCCGCCGCATTGGCCTTCGGCGCCTTGTTCGGCCTGGTGCTGGTGCAGTGGCGCGCGCGCCGCTTGGCGGCCGACACCTTGCGCCGCACCGCGCGCGAACTGCAGCGTGGCGCCTGGCGATCGGCGGTGGAGCGCATGCGCGACATGCCGCCGGCCGAGCCGTCGGCGTTCGGCGACCTGGCCAATCAGGTCGAGGGCGTGATGGGCGAGTCGGAGCGGCGCTGGCAAGCGCGCGTCGAGCTCTCGCAGGAGTGGTACTGGGAAACCGACGAGGGCCACCGCCTGTCGTCGTTGTCGGCCGACGCGCCGATGGTCAAGCCGGCCGACCGCGCGTTGGGTGACGTGCTCGGGCGCCGGCACGACGAACTGGCCTTCGTGCATCCACCCAACGGCGGTTGGGGCCCGTTCAACCAGATGCTCGAACGGCAGGAGAGCTTTCGTGAGCTCGAGTTCGAGGTCGATGGTCTCGGCGGGCACACGCGCGGCTGGATGTCGCTCACCGGCCGCCCGCGTTATCACCGCGACGGCCGCTTTGCCGGCTTCGAGGGTGTCGGCCACGACATCACGGTGCACAAGGAGTCGTTTCGCCGGCTGCAGGCCAGCGAGCAGCGTTATGCGGTGCTGGCCGGGCTGTCGGCCGACTGGTACTGGGCCACCGATACCGAGCATCGCTTCGTGCGTCCGAGCGAAGAGTTGCGCCGGCGCTTGGGCGAACTCGCGGTGGCCTCGGAGGGCCGCACCCGCTGGGAGCTCTATCCGCACGCACTGCCCGAGCAGGCATGGCGGGCCCACCGCAGCGACCTCGACGCCGGCCGGCCGTTTCACGGGCTGGAGTTCCAGATCGCGCGCAACGACGGTACACCGATCTGGGTGTCAGTCAGCGGCGCGCCGCGCTTCGACGACAACGGCCGCTTCCTCGGCTACCACGGCGTGGGCCGCGACGTCACGCTGCGCAAGAAGGCCGAGCAGATGCTGATCGTGCACAACCGCCAGCTGCAATCGGCGGTGGCGGCACGTACGCGCGAGCTGGAGTTCGCCAACCGCGACCTCGAGGCCTTTGCGCGCCACCTGGCGCACGAGCTGCGCACGCCGATCGGCCATGTGCAGGGCCTGGCCGAGCTGCTGCGTCGGCGCCTGGGCGAACAGCAGCGCAGCGAAGCCGGCGATCTGCTCGACCTGCAGGTGCGCGCGACGCAGGAGATGCTGACCACGCTGGAGGCGCTGCTGGCATTGGCGCGCAGCTCGAGCGAAGCGATCGAGCGTGCCGATGTCGACTTGAGCCACCTCGCCGAAGAGGTGATCACCAACCTGCCCGTGGTCGACCGCGTGGCGCCGGTGCGCTGGCAGATCGAGGCCGGCCTGCACGGCTGGGCCAGCGAGTCGCAGATGCGCATCGTGATGGCCAACCTGTTGGGCAACGCCGCCAAGTTCACGCGCCGCACGCCCGACCCGGTGGTGGCGCTGTGCAGCGTGCTCGGCGTCGACGGCCAGCTGGTCTATCAGGTGCGCGACAACGGCGCGGGCTTCGACGCCGCGCAGGCGTCGCGCTTGTTCCAGCCCTTCCACCGCCTGCACGCGGACAGCGACTTCCAGGGTACGGGCATCGGGCTGACCATCGTGCAGCGCATCATCCAGCGCCACGGCGGCGCGATTCGCGCCATCGGCGACGTCGGGCAAGGCGCCTGCTTCGAGTTCAGCCTCGGCCAGCGCGACGCCGGCTCCAGCACGATGGCCGGCACGTTGCCCGACGTGTCGCAGCCGCAGCCGCTGGATTCGACGCTCGCCGCGTCGCGCGAGTTGGCGGCGTGACTGGACGACGACAGCGCGGCGCGCCGCCGCACCGCGCCTAGAACTTGTAGGCCAGCCTCAAGCCGCCCCAGTGGCGGCCATTGACGGCAATCGGCGCTGCCGCTTCCTTCAACAGCACGAACTGGCCGCCGCCCATGTCGCGGCGGTAGGTCTGCAGCAGGAACGGCTTGGTGTTGCGCGCCGAAGCCAGGCCGGTGCGATCGTTGAAGATGCGCCGGTTGCGGCAGTTGGCGGTGTTCCACGCCACGTCGCCTTGGCGTTGCGCGTGGTTGTATTTCTGGTTGTGGCAGGCGATGTAGCCGTTGCGGTCGGCAGCGATGCAAAACACGATCTGCGGATCGAAGTCGAGCATCGCCTCCTGCACCGCCGGGAACAGGCGGTCGGCCAGCTTGGCAAAGCGCGTCAGGTGCTGCTGCGGCTCGCTGCCCGCGATCGCCGTGTAGCGCTCGTCGAACAACTCGTCGAGCGAGGTCTGTCCTTGTTGAACGGCCTGGCTCAGCAACGCGCTGATGCGGGCCGCCGCGTCCTGCGCGGCCGCGATGAATCTGGTGTCGGTGGTTTCGATGCCGCAGGCCGCGGTGACCTCGATCAACCGCTCGGAGACGCGCAAGAAACCTTCGGTGCGTTGCAGCGTCGACGACAGCGTCGTGTGGGTGCCGTGCATCTCGCGTTCGATCTCGCCCATGTGGCGATCGAGCCCGCTGCACATCTCGTGGCCGCGGCCGGCGGCCGACTGAATGCGCGCCATCGCTTGCACCAGCTCGTCCAGTGCCCGGTGCACACCGCCCTGCGGCTGACCACTGTCCTGGCGCTGGATCTCGCAGGCCAGCGCCTCGATGCGTTGGTCGAGCCGGCCCACCGTGTGCATGATCTGGCGCGACGATTCGTCGACCTTGGATGCCAGCTCGCGCACCGCATCGGCCACCACGCTGAAGCCGCGGCCGGCTTCGCCGGCGCGTTTGGCCTCCACCGACGCGTTGAACGCCACCAATCGCGTCTGCAGCGCGATCTTGGTGATCTGCCCAGCGGCGCTGGACACGTCGCGCAGCGTGTCGACGATGCCCGACACCTCGCTGCCGACGTCGGCGATCGCCTGGCGCGCGCGCTCGACGGCCTGCGTGCTCGAGCCGGTTTCGTCGACGATCGCATGCTGCCCCTGCGTCACTTCGCCGAGTTGCTGCGCCAGCACCTGCACTTTCTGCGCCTGCGCGCCGGCGGCCTTGATGGTGTCGTCGATCGCGCCGCGCACCTCGGCCGCGTCCCTTCCGAGCGACGACGCTTCACGGCTGATGCCTTCGATCAGCGCACGCGCGTCGAGTGGTTGCGATGGCGTCTCGGGCATCGGCACCGGTGGTGCCACGCCCGGCTTTCTCAACAGGGCAAACATGTCGGCTTGTGCCTTGGCTTCGTGTCGGTGGGCTCGCTCACCATTGGCGCAGCTTGCTGCGCAGGCGCGCGATCGACTGGCTGTGCAATTGGCAGATGCGGCTCTCGGTGACCCCGAGCACGGCAGCGATCTCCTTGAGATTCATGTCGTGCTCGTAGTACATGCTCATCACGTGCTGCTCGCGCTCGGGCAGGCGGCCGATCGCATCGACCAGCGCCTCACGCATGCGTTGGTCCTGCAGCATCGCCAACGGGTTGGCGCCTTCGTCGGCCACGTGGCGATCGAGGAAATCGTCGCCATCGTCGCCCGACAGGTCTTCCAAGTAGAACAGTTGCGTGCCGCGCACCTTGCCGAGCAGCTCCTGATAGTCGGCCAGCAGCATGCCCATCTCGTCGGCGATCTCGCTTTCGCTGGGCGCGCGCTGCAGGCGCTGCTCGAGCTTGCGCACCGCCGCTTCGATCGAACGCTGGTGGCGGCGGTCGCCGCGGCTCATCCAGTCGCCGCCGCGCAGCTCGTCGAGCATGGCGCCGCGGATGCGCTGGGTGGCGAAGGTCTCGAACTGCACGCCCTGGCCGGCGTCGAAGCGCGACAGCGCGTCGTTCAAGCCGATCATGCCGACCTGGATCAGGTCGTCGAGCTCGACGTTGGCCGGCAGCTTGGCGATCATCTGGTGCGCGAGGCGGCGCACCAGCGGGCTGTACTGCTTGAGCAGGGCGTTGGAGTCGGACAGCTGGCCCTTGGCGGTGTACATGAAAGGCTCCGCGAGTCTTCGGTTCGTTGGCGATGTCTGGATCAGTGCACGGCCGGCGCTTCGTGCGCCAGCGGCATCGCTGTGCTGTCTTGCAGCAGGTCCTGCGCCATCTGGGCGCGCAGCAGATGAATCAGGCGCGAGTCGGCTGCGGCCGAACCGTCGGCACGCGGATCGATCACCACGCAGTCGTGGACCGCCGCGCCGAGAAAACGCTCTGCGCATTCGGCCAGGCTCTCGCCCAGCCGCTCGGTGCGCGGGCCGTCGGGGTCGGCGACGATCAACAGATCGTGCGCCAGCCAGCCCGGACGCTGCGCCAGCCGCTTCAGCGTCGCGTAGGCCTCGGTCATCGCGCGTGGGGTGTCGGCGCCCAGCAGCAGCGGGCGCAGACGATGGTCGGCGAACAGGCGCGCCAGATCGGTGGTGCCTGCGTGGACGAGCACCAGGTCGGCCTGCGGCGCGGCGCGCTCGAGTGCTTCGAGAAAACCGCCGCAGCGGCCCTGGGTGTCGACATGGCGGATCGCAAGCCCGCGCGCGGCGAGGTACGACACCTCGTCGCTCACGCGCTCGATGCACGAGGGCAGGTCGATCAGCGCCATCTCGTGCGGCGCCGGCGCGTTGTCGGCGGCATCGACGACCAGCGTGTGCAGCCCCAACGCTGCGGCGGCGTCGCACAGGCGGTCGATCACCAGCGATGCCTCGGGCACCTGGTCGTTGTAGGCCAACGCGATGAAGCGCTTGCGCGCCGATCCGAACATGCGGCGCAACCCGGCCGCCTGGTCGCCGGCGGCACGCGAAGTGGAGGTCATGGTGGGCGACATGGCGGGTCAGGCGCGCGCCCAGCCGGCAGCCGCCGGCATCGCCGCGCGCTGCGCCGCGAAGACCAGGTTCATGTCGGCAGGCTCGACGCGCCAGGCCGACATCGCCACCGGGCGCATCGCACGCTGGATCAGCGCGCTCGAAGACAGCCGGTGCCAGTCTTCGGGCACCCGCTGGCCGTTGGCCACGCCGACCACCCGCAGCTTGTGGCGGATCAGTGCATCGAGCGCGGGCGCGATCTTCACCGCCTCGTCGATCTTGGACAACACGGCGCCGCGGCAGCTCGCTGCGCCGTAGGCCTGCATGACGTCTTCGATGGTCTCGCCCTGCGACGACGCATTGACCACCAGCAGCCGCTGGATCGCGCGGTGCGCCAGCATGTCGAGCAGCTCGCGCGTGCGCTGGTCGCGCTGCGCCATGCCGGCGGTGTCGATCAGCACCAGCTTCTTGCCGGCCAGCAGTTCGAGCAGATCGTCGAGCGACGCGCGGTCGTGCGCGGTGTGCACCGGCACGCCGAGGATGCGCCCGTAGGCGCGCAGCTGTTCGTGCGCCGCCATGCGGTAGGCGTCGAGCGTGATCAGCCCCAGGTTGGCGACGCCGTGCCGCGCAGCGAACGAGGCCGCGATCTTGGCCGTGCTGGTGGTCTTGCCGACACCGGTGGCACCGATCAGCGCATAGACGCCGCCCAGGTCCTCGATCGGCAGGCTGGCTTCGTCGCTTTGCAGATTGCGCTGCAGGACACCTTGCGCCCATGCGACTTCGTCGCCGACGTCAGCCGGCAGGTGTTCGACCAGCTTGCGCACCAGCGCCGGCGAGAAACCCGATTCGAGCAGCCGTTGCGACAGCGCCGACTGGCGCGGGTTGCGGTGCAGCTGCTCCATGAAAGCGAGCGCGCTGAAGCGGTCTTCGATCAAACCCTTCATCGAACGCAGCTCGTTCATCACCGCCGCCTGCTCACGTTGCGCGGGGGCGGGGTCGGCCAATGACGGCACCGCTTCGGGCAGGCGCAGCGGCTCGCGCGCCGCCGGCGCGGCGATCGGCATCGATGGTGCGGCGTGCGCCGCGGCGCGCGGTGCGGGTTGCTGAGCCACGGCGGCAACCGGTGTGGCCTGGGGCATGGTGCGCGTTGGTGCTGCCGCCGCGGCCGGCGTACGTTCTTCGAACGTCGGCATGATCGTCTCGGGTGCGTCGGGCTGCATCGCGGCGCGGCGGCGGCGCAGCAGGCGTTCGCGCACGTAGTCCTGGAACGACAGCGTGCTCATCGCCAGGCTTTGAACGTCCTGATCGACCGGGCCGTTGGTGTGCGCGGCGCTCGCCGCCGGCTGCGCGGTGCGTTGTGCACGGGCCAGAGCAGGCGCCGGTGCCGCCTCGTGCGGCGTGGCATCGGCCACCTTCTCGATCTGGGCGATCGCACCGGGCGCCATCGCCAGCACCTCGACGCCCTGCTCGCACGGCCGGTTGGACAGCACCACGGCGTCGGCGCCGAAGGCCATGCGCACTTGATTGAGTGCCTCGCGCGACGAGCGGGCGATGAAACGTTTGACGTTCATGGGGCCTCCTGCCGAGCCGCCTCAAAGGAGGCACACGCCCCCTCGGGGGGCAGCGAACGAATGTGAGCGTGGGGGTTCATGCAGCACCTCCGATGACCGCACCGATGCGGATCGAGTGGGTTTCAGGAATCTCGCTGTGACTCAACACCCGCAGGCGCGGCGCCGTGCGTTTCAGCAGACGGGCCATCGCGCTGCGGATCGCATCGGGTACCAGCAGGCAGGCCGGGTGGCCCATGTCTTCTTGATGCTTGGCGGTACTTGCCGCATCGCGCGACAGCGTCTCGGCCACGCCGGGATCGAGCACGGCTCCGTGCGGCGAGCTCAGTGCCTGCGTCACCAGGCGCTCGAGGTCGGGCTCGAGCGCGATCACGTCGAGCTCGCGCACCGGGCCGTAGATCTGGTTGACGATCGCCGGCGCCAGGTGCACGCGGATGCGGCGCGCCAGCTCCAGCGGATCGGTGGCGCTGGTGGCGTGCTCGGCCAGGCACTCGACGATCGAGCGCATGTCGCGGATGTGCACGCCCTCTTCCAGCAGCAGCTGCAGGACTTTCTGCACCGTGGCGATACCGACCATTTTGGGAATCACGTCCTCGATCAGCTTGGGGGCCAGCTTGGTCACGTGCTCGACCAGCGCTTGGGTTTCGACGCGACCGAGCAGACGCCCGGCATGCACTTGCATCAAGTGTGAGAGGTGGGTCGCGACGACGGTGGCGCAATCAACCACCGTAAATCCGGCCATTTGGGCCTGCTCGCGCGCACGCTCCTCGATCCACACCGCGGGCAGCCCGAACGCCGGGTCGACCACGCGGGTGCCCGGCAACTGCAGCGTCGCGCCGCCGGGGTTGATGGCCAGCCACATGCCGGGGAAGGCCTCGGCCTCGCCGACCACCGCGCCGCGCAGCGTGATGCGGTACACGCTCGGCTTGAGCTCAAGGTTGTCGCGGATGTGCACCGGCGGTGGCAGGAAGCCCACGTCCTGCGCGAACTTCTTGCGCACGCCCTTGATGCGCGCCAGCAAGTCGCCCTGCCGTTCCTTGTCGACCAGCGCGATCAGGCGGTACCCGACTTCGAGGCCCAGCGTATCCACCGGCTGCAGGTCGTCCCAGCTCGCTTCGGCCGAGGCCGGCGGCGCGGGTCGCGCCAGTTGCTCTTGCTGCTGCGTTGCACGCTGCTTCTCGCGCTGGTACAGCCAGAACGCCAGCCAGCCGATCGCCGAGGCAATGACCATGAACACCATGTGCGGCATGCCGGGCACCGCGCCGAGCGTGCCGACGATGCCTGCGGCCACCGCGAGCGCACGCGGCGAGCCGAACACCTGCGCGCTGATCTGCGTGCCGATGTCGTGTTGCTTGCCGACGCGCGACACCACCATCGCGGCGGCCACCGAGATCAGCAGCGCCGGGATCTGCGCCACCAGCGCGTCGCCGACCGCCAGCAGGATGTAGCTCTCGGCCGCTTGTGATGCCGACAAGTCGTGCTGCGCGACGCCGATCACGAAGCCGCCCACGATGTTGATCACCAGGATCAGGATGCCGGCCACCGCGTCGCCACGCACGAACTTCGACGCACCGTCCATCGAGCCGAAGAACTCCGCCTCTTCGCCCACCTCGAGGCGGCGGCGCTTGGCCTCCTTCTCGTCGATCAGCCCGGCGTTCAAGTCGGCGTCGATCGCCATCTGCTTGCCGGGCATCGCATCGAGCGTGAAGCGCGCGCCGACCTCGGCGATGCGCTCGGCGCCCTTGGTGACGACGATGAAGTTGATCACCACCAGGATCGCGAACACGATGATGCCGACCGCGAAGTTGCCGCCGATCAGGAAATGGCCGAACGACTCGATCACCTGGCCGGCGGCGCCCGCGCCGGTGTGGCCCTGCATCAGCACCACGCGGGTGGAGGCCACGTTGAGCGACAGCCGCAGCAGCGTGGTGATCAGCAACACCGACGGAAAGGCAGCGAAGTCGAGCGGCCGGATCATGCGTGCCGCCACCATCATCACGGTCAGCGCGATCGCGATGTTGAAGGTGAAGAGCACGTCCAATGCCAGCGGTGGCAGCGGCAGCACCATCATCGCCAGCACCATCACGATGAACAGCGGCGCGATGACGCCCCTCACCGTGTCGGCGCGACCACCGAACCAGGAGCGCAGCATGGCGTTCATTCAGCGGCTCCGGTGCGGCGGGCCGGCGCCGGGCCGCCCCAAGCCGACCCAGCCCCCTCGGGGGGCAGCGAACGAAGTGAGCGTGGGGGCTTCATGTTTCCTCATGCGGATCGAGCCCCGGCGGCAGTTGCGGCTCGGGCACCGCCTGCGGCATCGGCGCCTTGCCGGCCAGCGCGGCGCGCAACTGGTACACATAGGCCAGCACCTGCGCCACCGCGGCAAACAGCGCGGCCGGCACTTCGCGATCGATCTCGGCGTGCGCGAACAGCGCGCGCGCCAACGGCGGCGCGCGCAGCACCGGCACCTTGGCGTCGCGCGCGATGTCGCGGATGCGCATCGCCAGCAGGTCGGCGCCCTTGGCCACCACGCGCGGCGCGGCCATCGTGGCCTCGTCGTACTTGAGAGCCACCGCGTAGTGGCTCGGGTTCATCACCACCAGGTCGGCCTTGGGCACGTTGGCCAGCATGCGGCGCTTGACCATCTCGCGCATGCGCGCCTTGACCTTGGCCTTGATCTCGAGGTTGCCCTCGAGCTCTTTCATTTCCTGCTTGGCCTCTTCGCGGCTCATCATCAGCCGCTTCATCCACAGGTGGCGCTGCAACGGCACGTCGACGGCGGCAAACAGCGCCAGCGGCAGCAGCAGCCACCAGACGCCCCACAGCACGGCCTGCGCGGTGTGCGCGAGCGCAGCGGGCAGCGGCATCGCCAGCGCATCGTGAAAACGCGCCATCGAGTGGCTGAGCGCCGCGGCACCGATCAGCGCGAGCACCAGCGCCAACAGGCATGCCTTCAAGGTGTCGCCCAGATGCGCCTTGGAGAACATGCGCGTGAAGCCCGACAGCGGATCGAGCTTGCCGAAGCTCGGCGCCAGGGCCTTCCAGGTGAAGTTCCAGCCGCCCGACAGCATTGCCGCGGCCGTGGCAACCACCACGATGCCGGCGCCCAGCGGCAGCAACACCGTCAGCAGGCGCTGTGATTGTTGCGACAGCGACTCCAGCATCGCCTGCGGCGCAGCGACGGCGCTGGCGTCGAAGCGCAGGCCGTCGGCCAGCAACTGGCCGGCCGCGTGGGTCGCTGCTGGCGCCGACACCACCAGCACGGCCACGCCGGCGGCCATCGGCAACAGATGCGCAAGGTCGCGTGAACGCGCAACCTGGCCGTCCTCGCGCGCGCGGGCGATGCGCCGGTGCGAGGCAGGTAAGTTGCGGTCTTGGAGGTCAGCCATGGGCGAAACGACGAATCGGTTCCGCCATCGTGCCGACGACTGAGTTTTCTTAAGCCCGAAAAGCCGGGCTCCAGCCCGCCCTTTTTACAACTGGTGGGTGTTCGCGGGGACCGCGCGCTTCAAAAGCCGAGGCTTGCCAACAGGTCGTCGACCTCGGTCTGGTCTTTCACCACGTCGCCCCGGGTGCCGGCGTCGACCACCGGGCCCTGCAGGCCCTGCGCCTCGACTTTTTCACGCTGCTCGGGCGGCACCACCTGCACCAGCAGTTTGAGCAGGCTGTCTTCGAGCTCGGTGGCCAGCGTCACCACCTTGGCCACGACCTGGCCCGTGAGGTCGTGAAAATCCTGAGCCATCATGATGTCGGTGAGGTGTTGGTCGATGCGACGCGTGCGTGCCTCGACATCGCCGACGAAATTCATCACCCGCCCCGACGCCACCGCACGCACCGGGTCGGCAGTCAAGGCGGCCGCCAGCGTGCGGGTTTCGGCTGCGATGCGCTGATGCTCCTGCTTGGCGTGATCGACCAGGTCGAGCACTTTCTCAGCCGCCTGCGCCGTCTTGCTGGCGATGTAGTTGAGGCGGCTGCGCGCGTCGGGCAGGCCGTCGGCGGCCGCCTGCAACTTGGGCATCACGCCGAGTTGCTGCAACGTGTCGTGCAGCATGCGCGTGATCGCACCGAGCTGCTGAAACACCTCGGGTGACGCCGTCACCGGGCCCTTGGGCATCAGCGCGGCGAGGTCGTCCATCTTCATCGGTTGGCCACCGTTGTGGTTGTTGTCGAGAGATTGGGGGTCGATCAGGCCGCAGCGCCGATCTTCTGCACGATCTTGAGCACCTTTTCCTCCAGCGTGGCCTTCGTGAAGGGCTTCACGATGTAGCCGGAGGCGCCGGTTTGTGCGGCCAGCACGATGTCTTCCTTGCGCGCCTCGGCGGTGACCATCAGCACCGGAATGTGCTTGAGCGTATCGTCGGCGCGCACGGCCTTCAGAAAGTCGAAGCCGTTCATGTTGGGCATGTTGATGTCGCACACCACGAAGTCGAACTTCTGCGCCTTCAGCGCCGCCAGCGCCACTGCGCCGTCTTCGGCCTCCTCGGCCTTCTCGCAGCCCATCTCCTTGAGCAAGCCGCGTACGATCCGTCGCATGGTGGAAAAGTCATCGACGATCAGGTACTTCAGGTCTGCGGGGTTGCTCATGGCTGCTGTCCTTCGGGCGCTCGGACTTCGGGCGCGCTGCTCGACTGTTATCGGCCGCGTACCGGCGGGCTTGAGACCAGCGTCGGCCGTTCAGGCTTGATCGACGGCTCGGTCTCCACGCCGTCGGTGGCGCCCTGTGCCTTGAAGATCGCGTCTTCGGCATCGCGCGTCATCACCACGATGCTGATGCGGCGGTTCACCGGATCGTCGGGTTGTTCGCGCTTCATCAATTGGCTGGCCGCCAATCCCTGCACGCGCAGCACGCGCTCTTCGGGCAGGCCGCCGGCCAGCAACTCGCGGCGCGACGCATTGGCACGGTCGGCCGAGAGCTCCCAGTTGCTGTAGCCGCGTTCGCCCGCCGAGTACGGCGTGGCATCGGTGTGGCCCTCGAGCGTGAGGTGGTTGGGTACTTCGGCCAGCACCGCACCGATCGCACGCAGCAGTTGCTGCATGTAGGGCTGCACCTGCGCCGAGCCGCTGGCGAACATCGGCCGGTTCAGCGCATCGACGATCTGGATGCGCAGGCCGTCGCGCGTGAGCTCCAGCAGGATCTGCGAGCGGAACGCGCCCAACCCGGGGTTGCTGGCCAGCTCGCCTTCGATCTTCTCCTGCAGCGCGCGCAGGCGCGCGATCTCGGCGCGCAGTTGCTCGTCCTTGAGCGCCTTCAGGTTGATGGTCTTGCGCTCGGCCTCGACGTCGCCGTGCTTGACCTGGCCGGTGGTGCGGGTCAGGTCCTGGCCGCCGCCCTTCAACACGTGCGACGAGTCACCCGAGCCCGAGCCGCCGAGCAACGACACGCGCAGCGGCGACGAGAAGTATTCCGCGATGCCCTTCTTGTCGCCCTCGGTGGTCGAGCCCAGCAACCACATCAGCAGGAAGAAGGCCATCATCGCCGTCACGAAGTCGGCATAGGCGATCTTCCAGGCGCCGCCATGATGGCCATGGCCGCCCTTCTTGATCTTCTTGACGATGATCGGCTGGAGTTTCTTCGCGTCGCCGGCCATGGTGCGTCCCGCTTACTTCCTGCCCTTGACGTGGCCTTCGAGCTCGATGAAGGTCGGCCGCTCGGTCGAATACAGCACCTTGCGTCCGAACTCGATCGCCACCTGCGGCGCATACCCTTGCATCGAGGCGAGCAGCGTGGTCTTGATGCACTGAAGCTCCTTGCCGCTCTCGTCAACCTTCTGCTCGAGCAAGCCAGCCAGCGGCTCGAAGATGCCGTAGCTCAACAGGATGCCGAGGAAGGTGCCCACCAGCGCCGAGCCGATCATGCCGCCCAGCACCGCGGGCGGTTGCCCCACCGAGCCCATCGTGTTGACCACGCCGAGCACCGCCGCCACGATGCCGAACGCCGGCAGGCCGCCGGCCAGGCGCTGCAGCGCGCCCACCGGTGCGTGCGCCTCGTGGTGGTGGGTCTCGATCTCGTTGTCCATCAACGACTCGATCTCGTGCGCGTTCAAGTTGCCCGACACCATCATGCGCAAGTAGTCGGTGATGAATTCGCTGACGTGGTGGTCGCTGCCCACTGTCGGGTACTTCTGGAACAGCGGCGAGTTGTGCGGATCCTCGACATCCTTCTCGATCGACATCAGGCCTTCCTTGCGGGCCTTTTGCAGGATGTCGTACAGCAGCGCCATCAACTCCATGTAGCGCGCCTTGGTGTACTTGCTGCCCTTGAAGCAGCTGGCCAGCCCGGCGGCAGATGCCTTGAGCACCTTCATCTGGTTGTTGGCGATGAAGGCGCCCATCGCTGCGCCCATGATCGTCACCAGCTCGAATGGCAGCGCATGCAGCACGACGCTGATGTTGCCGCCGTGGGCGATGAACACGCCGAACACGCAGCCCAGCGCAACAACCCAGCCGATGATGACGAACATGTGAGCGCTTCCTGACCCGTCAGCGGCAATTCATGACTCGTGCCGCCTGCTCAGCCTTATCGGCGTGCCAGGCATCGGTCTTGAGCGGGTTACACGGGGCGCGGCCGGCCCGTCACGATCTGTGTGCAGCGGGCGCCGACGCTGCGGCGGCGAATGGCCGCCAACTGGTCGTGCGGTGGCGTCACGCGCCGGCACAAGAAGAAACGGCGCGCTGCCGAAGCGACGCGCCGTAAAGGCACACGGAAGGTGCCACTAGGAGGAGACAAGCAGAAAACCAGGACCTGACGGGTTATCGGCAGAGCCTGCGTGATTCTGAAACGCTTGGCGCGAAAGGGTCAGTGAATTTCCAACGTTGCGCGCAGCGAACCGCTCTGGCGGCCCTTGCCGGCGCGCGCCGGCGGGTTGCACAGGCCGCACACGTAGTGGCGCGCGATCTCGTGCGGGTGGGTCACAAAGTGGCCGCCGCACTTGGAGCAGGCGGTCATCGTCAGCATGCCGTTGTCGACGAATTTCACCAGCCGCCAGGCACGGGTCACCGACAGCTGCGGCTCCAGGTCCTGCGCGTGAATCTGTTCCAGGTACAGCTTGTAGGCCTTGATGACGGTGTCGATCTCGTCGAGCTCGGCCGCCTTGTTCAGGTATTCGTGGGTGTTCAGGAACAGGCTGGCGTGGATGTTGGGCTGCCAGGTCATGAACCAGTCGGTCGAGAACGGCAGCTGGCCCTTGCTCGGGCTCTTGCCGGCGACCTCCTTGTACAGGCGCAGCAGGCGCTCGTAGCTGAGGTCGGTCTCGCTCTCCAACACCTGCAGCCGTGCGCCCAGGCGGATCAGCTCCACCGCGCGGTCGATCTGCTTGGCTTCGGTCAGGATGCTCTTGACTCTCATGAATGTTCCTTGAAGTCTCGCTACGAGGCATTCCCCGGCGAACACCGCGGATCCGGCTCTGCCGGGCCGCTGGTGTTGCCCCCTGGAGGGGGAGGCGGCCGACAGGCCGCTTCGGGGGTAGTCGGTCAGGCCGCTTCCTGATGGCGCCCGGCCAACAGGATCGACGCATGCAGGCGCGACACGCCGTCGTTGGCGGCAGGCTTGCCATGGTTAGTGAGCAGCGACCACACCATGTCGTCGTCGCAACGCATGCGGCACAGTAGGCTGTTGCACGACGCGATCTTCATCATCTGAGCCGGCGTCAGCGCGTCGATCAAGGCCGCGTTGTCTTCGCCGATGCCCAGCCGGAACAGCGCCTGCTCGCGGTCGCTGCGGATCAGCGTCTGCGCGAGCATCAGATAGGACAGGTTGGCTTCGCGAATTTCGGCTAGCACTTGGTCGGCGGTCATTCGTTTCTCCGTGGCCTGCGGGCCTGTTCGATGGGTGTGACTGTAGAGACCGCCGGATCCACAGAACATCGGTGCGATTCGCGATCTTCAGTCCCGGAAGTTCCATCGACCCTGTAGGAAGTCGACTGACGCACAGACGGTGCGCGTGGAGATGGCGCGACAAGGCCTCGTTGTTTCGGCGCTCCAGCGTGATGGATGTCTCCACCATCTAGGGGCTCGCTATGCCGCAACCGGTGGATCGGTTGTAGCGCGTCGCGGCAGGAGACCGCTCGCGTGTTGACCACCCCGTTTGTTGACGTCCAGGACACTGAAGAGTTCATGGCCGGTGCCATCGAGCGCGGCCACTACGCCGAGGCGCTGAACGCCGTGATCCGCTGTGTCGATGCGCTGGTGCCGCGCGCCGATCTGCTGGGCCGCGCGCTGCTAGTGCCGTTCCTCGACCAGCTGGTGTGTGAGATCGGCGAGCGCCTAGCGCAGCAGCATTGCCCCGATGGCGTTCAGGCCGGCGGCGGCGTGCAGCTGGTAGTGGCCACCGAGACCTACACCACCGGCGGGCACTCGCGCGTGCTCGAAGACCTGTGCCGGCACTTGAGCCAGCCGCTGATCGTGTTGACCGATCTGTTCGGCCGCGTCGGTGCAGGTACCTTGACGATCGACCACTTGCGCTATGCCGCCGGCGGCGCGCCGGTGCTGGTGCTGCCGCCCGGCACGGCGCTGGCCAAGGCGATCGACCTGATGCGCACCGCGGTGCAGCTGCGGCCTGACAGCATCTGGCTGCTCACCCACCACCAGGACGCGATCGCCTGCGCGGCACTGAGCCCGCGGCGACTGCGCATCCCGCGCGTGTTCGTGCACCACGCCGACCACAACCCCTCGCTCGGGTGCACGATCGACACGCTGCACCATGTCGACCTGGTGCAGCAGACCGCGTTGGCCTGCGCCATGGCGCTGCAGCGCGACACCGGGTATCTGCCGCTGCACGTGCACGACCGCGGCGCGCGGCCACAGCCGCGACGCCCGATCACCCAGGCATCGGTCGCGACCTGCGGCGCACCGCAGAAGTACGCACGCAGCGGTCCGTTAGCCTACCCGCTGATCGTGGCCGCGGTGCTCGGCACGGTGGGCGGCGTGCTGCACCACATCGGGCCCTTGCCCGATGACGCCGTCGCCGAGGTGCGCACGCATCTGGCCACGCTCGGCATCGCGCCGGCACGTTTTCATCACGTCGGCGCGGTGCCTTCCATGTGGGCGTGCCTGCGCGAGCTGGACGCCGACCTGTATCTCACGTCGGCGCCGTTGGGTGGCGGCCGCGCCGCCATCGAGGCGCAGGGTTGCGCGATGCCGATCGTCTACTACGACCCGCGCGACAGCGGCCGGTCGCTGCTGGCCACCGACATGTACAACGGCGCCGCGCACGGCTGGTCGCACCTCGCGCAGCTGACGGGCGCGCTGCGTGCTGCGCTCGCCGACGCGCCTGCGCAATCGCTGGCGTCGCGGGCCTTCTATGAGGCAGGCTTCGGCAGCGCCGCGTTCAGCGCGGCACTGCAGCGCGCGCTGCGCGCGAGCCAGGCGCTGATCGAGGCCTGATTCTCAGGCCGCCGCGCGCTGCGGCGTGCGCTGCAGCGCGCCGCACAGCGTGGGGATGGTGTCGAACAGCGAGTATTTTTCGAGCAGCAGCCCGGCGCTGGTGTGGTACTCGACCGGCAGCGAGTAGCCAGTGGTCGAATTGTGGAACAGCGGCACCCGCAGGATCTGCGCGCACGGCGCGCCGCCCAGCGCCAGCGCCTGCAGGCACAGATCGGTGCCCCACAGATGCCAGCCGAGCATGGGGTCGAGCGCGACCGGCGTGCTCTTGTGCAGCGCGACCGCAAACTCGTCGACCGACACACCGGCCGTGCTGTCGGGATGGTCGAAATGCTGCGTGCGATCGATCACCTGGCCGGCGTAGCGCAGGCCGGCGCGCAGGTCCGCCGCGGCCTCGAGGCCCGCGAACCCCACCGGCGCCGCGGCGCGGCCATCGCAGGCCATGGCGCCGAGCTGCTCGGCCAGCATCAAGCCGCTGCCGGTCGGGAAGTACACGTCCTGGTGCACGAACAGACGCCAGTCGTGTTGGGCCAGCGCGGCGCCGCGCTCGAAAGCGTCGGCCGAGCTGGTGGCGCCTTCCACCGTGATGATCTGCGCGCCGACCTCGCGCAGGCCCGGTGAGCGTGCGATGTTGAGCTCGAGCTCGAGTGGCCGGTTGACCGGCACGATCACCGAGAATGGTGCATAACGTGTGCTCGCCGTGGGCGCGCGCAGACGGGCCTTGCCGCACACCACGACCATGTATTGCAGGCCCAAGTTGCGCTGCACCGTCTGCCGTGGCAGGCCCAGCGCCATCGCAGCGCCGATCAGGCGCGAGCTGAACACGGTCTCGGGCACGTCGCTGCGGCATTGGCTGTGCAGGTGCGGCAGCCAGCCGGCATCGAGCAACAGCTTGTAGGCCGAGGCCGGCGACAAAAAGCGCGCATGGGCAGCATCGAGCACGCCGGCATCGTCGAACGTCATGTCGCCCATCACGAGGCGCTGCACCACTGCGTGGTGGGCCATGTTCGGCCAGCCGCACAACAACCGCGCATCGGGCGTGGTCCAGTCGTGCAGAGCGTCCAATGCCGCGGCGCCGTCGCGCAACGCGGCAGCACGCGAATCGATCACCACCCAGTCGTAGGGCGCCACACCGGCCGGCCGGCCCGCTGCCAGCGTGGGCAGGTTGTCCCATTGCACACCGGGCCACAGCGTGCGGTAGCGTTGTCCGAGCGTGCTCGGCGTCGGGCTCAGCTCGAGCACCCGCCGGACGTTGGGCGGCAACGCCTCGAGCATGGCGTCGATCAGCGGGGCATCGGGAGTCGGCATGGCGGTGACGCGCGGTGCGCGCTGGCACGGGTATGACACCCGCCGCCGATCGTGGCTCGATGGCGGCCTGCTCGATGCCCTGAATTGCGGCGTCATGTCCAGCCTGCTTCGCGCTTCGCGCTTGCAAAGCCGCCGAGGCCGAGTGGCCGCGCGCCGCTGCGGCCATTACCACCTGCGTCGCGCCGGCGATGGCACCAACCCGATGCTATTGCGCAACCGACACCGCGTCGCGCAGTCGTTCGCAGACGCGCTCGACTGACGCATCGTCGAGATAGGGTGCCATCGGCAGGCTCAACATCTGGCGCGCCAACCGCTCGGCGACCGGCAGCGCGGGCCAGGGCCGCCCTGCATAGGCGCCCTGTCGATGGCACGCGATCGGATAGTGCACCAGATGGCCGATGCCATCGGCGTCGAGCGCGGCCTGCCAACGCGCACGGTCGTCGCAGCGCACCACGAACAAATGCCACACCGGCTCGGCAGCGGCCACCACCCGAGGCAGCGTGATCGGCAAGCCGGCCAGCCCCTTCAGATAGGCCGCCGCCGCGCGGCGGCGTGCGGCGTTCTCGGCGTCGAGCACACGCAGCTTCACGCGCAGCACCGCGGCCTGGATCTCGTCGAGCCGTGAGTTCACACCCGCCACGTCGTGGTGATATTTGCGCACCGAGCCGTAGTTGCGCAGCGCGCGCAAGCGGCCCGCCAAGGCGTCGTCGTCGGTGGTGATCGCACCACCGTCGCCGAGCGCGCCGAGGTTCTTGCCGGGGTAGAAGCTGAAGGCCGCCGCGTCGCCCAGGCTGCCGGCGCGCCGGCCGCGCCAGCGTGCACCGTGCGCCTGCGCGGCGTCCTCGATCAGATGCAGGTCGTGCCGCTGCGCCAACGTGCGCAAGGCGTCCATCTCGGCGCATTGCCCATACAGATGCACGGCGACGATGGCGCGCGTGCGCGGCGTGATCGCCGCCACCACGAGAGCCGGATCGATGTTGCCGGTGGCCTCGATCGGCTCGACCGGCACCGGCTGCGCGCCGCTGTGGCTCACCGCCAGCCAGGTGGCGATGAAGGTGTGCGAGGGCACGATCACCTCGTCGCCGGCGCCGATGCCATGGCCGCGCAGGATCAGCTGCAGCGCGTCCAGGCCGTTGGCCACGCCGATGCAATGGCGCACGCCGCAGTAGGCGGCGAACTCGGCCTCGAAGGCCTCGGTCTCGGGGCCGAGCACGTAGCGGCCCGAGGCCGCCACCCGCGCCAACGCGGCTCCGATCGCCTCGCCATGGGCCGCGTTGACGCGCTGCAGATCGAGAAAGGGAATCACGGACACCAGCGCGCGCGCATGAACTCGGCGTAGTCGCGGATGTAGTCGCCCTCATCGAACGGCGCCGAGGCGAGCACCATGCACACCGAGCCCGACGAGAAGTTGTCGAGTTCGCGCCAGATCATCGGGCACAGGTACAGGCCGTTGTACGAACGGCTCAGGTGCACGCGTTTCTTGTCCTTGCCGTCGTCGAGCACGACGTCGAAGCTGCCCGACATCGCGATGATGAACTGGTGCAGCGTCTTGTGCGCGTGGCCGCCGCGGTCGGATCCGCCGGGCACGTCGTACAAGTAGTAGACACGCCGGATTCCGAACGGCACGTGGCGATCGCCTTCGATGAAGGTGAGGTTGCCGCGCGGGTCGTGAATCTTGGGCAACTCGAGCATGCGGCAGCGCTCGAGCGACGGCGCGACGTCGTCCGCCACCGCCGATGCGGTGGCCAGTGCCTGCGCCGGCACGCGGGCGTTCATAGGGCGACCTCGTGGTGTTCGTGCACCACGCCGCCGGCGCCGAACTCGCTCTTGAAACGGTGCAGCCCCTCGTTGAGCACCCGACCGTCGCCTTCGGTGCTGACGCCGAAATTGAAGTAACGCTGCTGCATGGCCAGGGCCTCGCCGATCGCGTGGTCGAACAACAGGTCCAGCGCGCCCAGCGCCTGGCCCTCTTCGCTCGATGCGATGTATTGTGCGTGGCTCACCCGCGGCGTCACGAACAGAACAAGGCCGGCGACCACCCGCTTTTCGTGGCGCGCCACGCGGCAGGCGATCTGCTGCGGAAAACGCGCAGCCAGCCCCTTTATCTCGGTCAGCGTGTGCACCGGCCGCAGGCCATGCGCGCGCGCCAGGTTCTCCTCGAGCACCGGCCACAACGCTTCGAGCGTCTCGCTGCCCGATTCGATGGCCAAGCCGGCGCGCTGGGCCTTCTTCAAGCCGCGGCGCCGGCGTTCGCTGCAAGGCAGCCGGTGCGCCAGGTCGATGCAGCTCGACAGGTCGCAGCGCACACGCTGCGCGCCGATGCGAAACAGCGCGTACGACTCGTCCTGCGCCGGCGCCAGCGTGTAGATGTGCGGCACGGGCTTCACGATCAGGCGCTGCGCGCCGTGCTCGCGCATCCATGCGCATGCGGATTGCAGCGCGTCGATCATCGCCGCACCGCGCAACGCGCCGTCGTGCAGCGCGCCGCCGTAGGTGATGCCCGGGTGCGAGACCCAGCGCGCGGCATCGGTGGGGTCCAACGCCAGCGGCAGCAGGCCGAGCCAGCGGCCGTCTTCATCTTCGAGAATCAACGAGCGGTCGACGAAACGATCGCCGTGATAGGAAAGAAAGCGCCGCGTATGCAGGAAGGTGGCGCCATGGCTGGCCGCGCAAAACGCATCCCAGCGTTCGCCGTCGTCGGCATGGTAGGGGCGCACCCGCATCATGCGTGCAACCATTCGGCGAGGCCGAGCCCGGTGGCGCCGAAGTCATTGCCGTTGTAGAGCAGCCAGGTCTTGCCATCGACCTCGATCGGCGCGGCGTAACACTGGGCCTCGCCGTCCCATTCGCCCACTTGCGGCGCCAGGCCGAGTTCGTGGTCGAGGCGCTGCCAGGCCAGGCCGTCGCGTGAACGTGCAAAGCCCAGGCGATGCGCCGCGGGCTCGCGGCGGCGCACCGAATAGAACATCTGATAGTCGCCCTCGCCGCCCGTGACCCAGGGCCGGCCGAAGCCATGTTCGCGCGGCGTGTCGAGCGGCATCGCGCATCGGCCTCGCGCCGGCCAATGAACGCCGTCGCGCGATTCGGCGTGGCGCATGTCGTACCGCGGCAGCGCCTTGCCGGCGATGGTCTCCCATTCGCCGCCGGCCACGTACCACATGCGAAAGCGGTTGCCCTCGTGGCGCACGAAGGTGCCGCAGCGGAAGTGCGGCTCGGCGTCGCTGCGCTCGAGCACCGGCGTGCCTTGCACGCGCACGAACGTGGCACCGTCGTCGCCGCTGACCGCCAGGCCGGTGAGCAGGCGATAGCGGATGTGATGGCACAGCTCGAAGCCGACGTAGTACAGCAAGACGCGCCCGTCGGGTGCACGCAGCACTGAGGTCGGGAACACGCCGTTGTCGTCGAAGCTGCCCGGGATGCCGATGTCGAGCACTGGACGCGACGCCTCGCCGATCACGCGCCGCGGGTCGTGGGCGTCCAGATCGACCCAGCCGATGCGGCCCACGCCGGCCGCGTCACGGCATTGCAAGTAGACACGCCAGCTGCCGTCGCGGCGTTGGAACGGCGTCGGGCACGTGGCGTGGCTGCGCGCCCAGGCCAGCGTGCCGCCGGGTCGCCAGATCACGCCGTGGCGTTGCCAACGCATGAAGCCCTCAGGCGGCAACCTTGAAGAAGCGCGTGGCGCTCACCCGCGCCGGCTCGGGCTGTTCGGTCTTGAACAGCGCGCCGTCGGCGGTGTCCTTCATCACCACGGTGTTGGGGCCCACCCAGTTGTCGCGGCCCAGCGTCACGTTGTTTGCCAGCGTGGCGTTGACGCCGAGAAAGCTGTGGCTGCCGATGCGGCAAAAGCCCGAAATCACCACGTGCGACGACACGAAGCAATGGTCTTCGACCACCGAGTGATGGCCGATGTGGTTGCCGCTCCACAGCACCACGTTGTCGCCGATGCGCACGAACGGCTGCACCGTGTTGTGTTCGAAGACGAAGCAGTGTTCGCCCAACTGCACGTTGCGCCACACGAATGCGCGCGGGCTGACGTACGAGGCCAATGCATAGCCGCGCGCCTTGGCCTGCGCCGCCAAGCGCGCGCGCAGCCGGTTGAGCTGGGTGTAGGTGACCGCCACGAACACGGCGTGAGCGGCCGGCGTGAAGTGCTGCTCCAGCGTGTCGAATGGCACCACCGGCAGGTCATGCAGCGTGTCGCGCTTGAGAAACGCCGGCTCGACGCTGAAGGCCACCACCTCGTAGTCGGTGTCGGCATCGAAGTACTCGCGCGCGATCTCGGCGAAGGCCGAGTCGCCCACGATCACCAGCTTGCGGGTCTTGTTCAACGATGCGCTCCTTGCACGCCTGACGAATCAGGGCCTGCGGATCAAGATGTCCTCGCGGCGGTTGGCCATCGGCAGGTCCACCGCCTGCGGCATCACCCAGGCGTGAAAGCCCTGGGCGCGTGCGCGCGCCAGCAACGCGAGCACGACACCGTCGTCCATCTGGCCAGGCTCGAGGCGATTGAAGTGAACTTCCGGCGGCTCGTCGCGGCCGGTGTGGCGCTGGTGCGTGGCCACGCCGGTCGGGCTGGCGAAGAAGCGCTTGCGCATCGTCTGATTGGGCAAGTCGCCGAGCAGCAGCTCGCCACCGTGCGCCAGCAACGCCAGGCAGGTGTCGAGGAAGTGGAAGATGTTGCCCTCGGCGAACACGTACTGCACCACGCTGTAGGCGAGGATCGCATCGACGCTGCCGGCGAGCTGGTGCAGCTGCGGCAGCAGCGCCTGCGGAAAACGGCCCGCGAACTTGCGCACATGCGGCGCGTCGGGCAGCAGCGCGAGCATCTCGGCGCTGTCGACCCAGATCAGCTCGCTGCTCTTTTCGGCGCAGCGGCCGGCGAGCATCACCGGCAGCTGGCTGCAGCCGGGGCCCACCTCGATGATGCGTGCGCCGTGGCGCTGCAGGCTGCCCAGCTTGGCGACGACGTCGCGAAAGATCGACTCTTCCTTGCCATGGCGATAGCTGTCGGGGAATCCGACCTTCTCGTGCCGGCTGAGCGACGGATCGCCGGCCAGCGCGCGAAAGGCCTCGAAGTCGAGGTTGTCGAAGCGGTTGACGAGGGTTGGCATGGAACCTCTCGCGCCCTCAGGCCACGGCGACGGCAGGCGCGGCAGCGGGCCGCACCCGATAGAGCCACGAGGCATCGAGCGTGTCGTCGGGCACGTCGAGCGTCGGGCTCATCGTGCGCGCGGTCATGCGCTCGCGCGGCGTGGTGACCACCTTCTCGAGCGTGACGCGCATGAAGGCGGCGCGCTCGCGCGCCGCCTCGCGCAACTCCAGATCGAGGTAACACGAGGCCTGCACGGCGAACCGGTGCTCGAACCAGCCGAGGTACCAGAACCAGTCGCAGTAGTAGAGCCAGGAGTTCTCGTTCATCGCGCGCACGTGGGTCGGGTCTTGCCACGCGGTGGGCGCGTGCTCGTACGGCACCTCGATCACCAGCTGGCCGCCGACGCGCAGCAATTGCAGCGCGTGCGTCATCAACTGCGGCAGATCGCCCACGTGCTCGAGCACGTTGTTGGCGACGATCACGTCGGCCTGGCCGGGCGCCAACTCCACCGCGCCGACCGTGGCGGCGTCGGCGCGCAGCGGCAGTTGCAGCGGCTGCGACAGGTCGAGCACGAGATCGGGCTCGGCGCGCGCCAGCACGTCGATGTTGAGCCAGCCGGGCTTGTAGTCCTTGCCCGAGCCGATGTGGATGCGCGTCGGGCGCCAGGGCTCCTGCGGCCTGCGCTCGTGGTGCGCGCGGCCGAAGCCGGCCGCGAAGGCGAGCAGATCGCCGTAGGCCTCGACCGGGTCGGCGCCGCGAAAGCGCTCGATCGCGGCCTGTGCACGCTCAATCTGCGCCGCGCGCTTGAACTCGCCCGCGAAGAAAGGCTCGAGCGAGCGCTCGTCGAACCACTGCACGCAACCGTCGAACGCCGCGTGAGGCCGGCAGGCCGCGCCACGCTCGGACACCACCGGCGTGCCCAGCGACAGGCAATGCGACACCCGCACTTGCTCGAATCGGCTGGTGTCGTAGAAATGCATGTTCAGCACCGCCTTGGCCTGGCTGATGAAGTGGTCGCGTTCGTCGCCGTAGAGGGCGTCGTCGAACATCGCCACCTGCACGCCCTGCGCCTCGATGCGATCGATGATGGCGCGGCGGCGCGGGTTCATGCTGCCGATGAACAGCAGATCGATCGGCCGCTCAGCCAGCGGCAGCGACGCCGCAGGCGCGAGATACGGCGCGTACAGCATCGGCACCACCGGCACGGCGCTGACGTCGCCGGCGTAGGCGGGCACGTTGTCGGCGTCATAGTCGGCCACCGCCGAGGTGGCCAGCAGGTCGATGTAGGCGGGCGACACTTTGGCGCCACCTTCACCCAGCTGCTCGAAGTTGACGAACACGCAGGCGTACCGTTGCCGCAGCGTGGCATCGAACCCGAGGTGGGCACCGAACACGAGATTCACCGCGTCGTGACGCAGGCGGTTCTTGGCGATGGTCACCCGTACGCCGAAGCGGCGGAACTGATGCCTGAAGTAGCGCGCCGGGTCGATCAGCCCGAGCGAATGCACGTAGCCCAGCGGCTGCACGATGCACAGGTGAATGTCGGGAAGCTGGCTCATCGGGGTGTCGGGTCCATGGGTCGCGTGGGGCGTTGGCGTGCACCTCATCCGTACATAGGGTAGGCCGTGGCCGGCCGGCGCAAGCGCCCGAGATGCGTGGTGATCGGCCGGCAAATCGTGGCTTGTGCGCGGCGGCCGTTCGCGCCCCGGCATCGATCCGGCTCTAACCCCGGGTCGGCTGCGCCAGCAGGTGTTCTGGCGGCTGGCCCGCGATGGCGCGCTGCCACATGCGCTCGTAGAGGGCCTCGATATCGCGCGCGAAGCGCACACCGTCGAACAGCGCATGGCCGGCGCGCTGGGCCGCCAGGCGGGCGCGCAATTGTTCGCGCTGCGCGGGCTGTGCAGCCAACTGCAGGATCGTCTGTTCGTAGTGCGCCACGTCGTGGCACACCAGTTCGGGCAGGCCGCTGGCGTGCAGCAAGCTGGCGGCGACGCGTTGCGCGAACGTCGCGCCGATCAGGGTGACCGGCGGCACGCCGGCCCACAGGGCTTCGCTCGCAGTGGTGTGCGCGTTGCAGGGCCAGGCGTCGAGAAACAGGTCGGCGGCGGCCAGGCGCGACACATGCTGGTCGGCCGGCAGCAGCGGCGCGAACACCAGACGTGCGGGATCGATGCCTCGCGCCACGGCCGCGGTGGTGAGCGCGTTCTGCACGTTGGCGTTCCAGCGCAGCAGCCACAGCACCGCATCGGGCAGCGCATTCAGCAGGCGGCACCAGCTGTCGAACACCGCCTGCGAGATCTTGTACGACTGATGGAATCCGCACAGCACCAAGGCATGCTCCGGCAATCCCCAGGCCGCGCGCGCCTGCAGCTGCGGCACCGCGCGGCGGCTGTCGTTGGGCTGGTAGCACAGCGGCATCTGTGCGAGGCGCTCGCTGTAGTGGGCCTGATGCTCGAGCGGCGTGACGATGGCGTCGCTGATCAGATAGTCGATGTAGTCGGCGCCGCTGGTGCCCGGAAAGCCGAGCCAGTTCACCTGCACCGGCGCCGGCCGGTGCGCCATCACCTGCAGCACAGTGCCGTAGGTGGCGCCTTTGACATCGACCAGGATGTCGATCCGGTGTTCGCGGATCGCGGCGGCCATTTGCGGCATATCCTGCCCATGCAGATCGACGAAGTGTTCGGCCGCCGAGCACATGCGGCGGCGCAGCGGTGTGCCGTCGTCGGCGCCGGCCGAGAACAGCGTGACCTCGAAACGCCCGCGGTCGTGCGACTCGAACATCTGCACCGCAAGCTGACTGGTGGCGTGCTGATGAAAGTCTGCCGACAGGTATCCCACTCGCAGGCGGCCGTCGTGGGCGCGCGCCTGCCGCCTGGGCAACGGCACGGTTCGCGCGGCCAGATGGCGCGCGTACAGCGCCGCCACCTTGCGTTGCTCCATCGGATCGTCGACCAGCACCGCGTGCACGAAGGCGCCGGTTTCCGCCGCGGCATCGGCGGGCGCTGCCTGCACCGCCTGGCGCAGTCTGGCCAGCTCGACGTCGGCGGCGTCCCAGCGGCAGGCCTCGCGCTCCAGGAACACCAGCAGCGCGCGGGCCGACAGCTCGCTGCTGCCCAGGCCGAGCGCCAAAGCCGTGCGCACGCATTCGGCAGCCTCGGCCTTGAGGCCGAGCTCCTTGAACGACATGCCCATGCGAAAGTGCGACAGCGGGTCGTTGATCTGCATCGCCAACGCGGCCAGAAAGGCCTGCACGGCGGCCTCGTGGCGGTTCAGTCGCTGCAGCGCCACGGCGAGCGACACTTGGTAGTTGTGGTCGCGTACCGCCTGCGCGGGCAGAGCCTGCAGCACCGCCACTGCCTCGTCGGCGCGTGACAGGTCGAGCCAGGCATGCGACTCCAGCGTGTAGGCCAGCGTCAGTTCCGGCTCGGCACTGCGCAGCGCGCGCAAGCGCGCCACGGCGTTGGCCGATCGGCCAGCCTTGATCGCGGCATGCGCAGCCGTCAGCGCATAGGCGGTGTCGCGCGACAGGTCGGCTGCTTGCCCGAACGCCTTGGCGGCATGCGGCCAGCGCTCCTGCTTGGCAAACGCGCGACCACTCAGAAAATGCCGATGCGCCCGCTGCTGTGCGGACGATCCGGCACCTCGGGGAGCGGCAATGGGTTCGGGCAGGATGAGCGTCGACATGGCTGTTGGATGCTGCGGGGCAAGCGTAGTGCGGCTCAGGCCACGCCAACGCACGGAACTGGGCCGCGCGCGCCCCGTTGTTCTGGCCGTCGGCGCCGCGCCGTGACGCCCTAGGGCACAGCGGCGCGCATCGCCCGTTCGCGCGCGCGCCAGCGTTGCGCATCGTCGTGCCGGTTCAACCCGGCGTACAGCACGGCCAGGTTGTGGGCCGGCAGGAAACTGCCGCGCCCCTGCACGCTGTCGGGCAGGTCGGGTCGTTCGCCGATGGCCACTGCGCGTTGCCACGCCGATTCGATCAGTGGCACCAGCGCAGGCCCGCGTGCCGGCTCGTGCGCAGCCCACTCCAGCAACAGATCGCCGAGGGCAAAACAATAGTCGGGCGAATCGCCGTATCGGGCCTGTCGCGACTGCGCCAGCGCCACCGCGTCGCCGAAACGAGCGAGCTTCTTCAAGGTGAACAACAGGCGCAGCAGCAGATCGTGACGCCACGCGTCGGTGGTCGCGGCCAAGTCATCGGCGAGCTGGTAGTGCGACAGCGCTTCTGAATAGAGCGCTCGCAGCTCGAGGTCCTTGCCGAGCTGGTAGTGCAGATAGGCATCGCCCGGGCTCTCGGCCAGCGCCACCCGCAGCAGATGGTCGTTGCGACCGCTTTTGCCACGCATCGCAGCGTCCAGGTAACCGTCATGGCGCACGGTCAGGGCCAGGCGCTGCCGCGGCCACGACGCGTCGGGCTGCTCGTGCACGCGGCCGCTGTAGCGCGCGCCGCGCGGCAGCACGCGTGAGATCCAGCTCACCGAACACGACGCGGCACGCTCGTCGGCGCCGAACAGGTTGTCGACCCGCACCACGCCGACGAACGAGGGCGCAAGGCCGCGCAGATCCCGCAACGCCGGCGCACCATCGACCAGCCATTCGTCGGCGTCGAGCACCAGCGACCAGTCGGCATCGGCGAGCTGCAGCGCCGCGTTGCGCGCGGCCGCGAAGTCGTCGCACCAAGCGAAGCTCGCCACCCGCGCGCCGACGCGCTGCGCGATGCGGGCGGTGTCGTCGTCCGAGCCGGTGTCGAGCACCACCATCGCGTCGACGTGCGCGCGCACGCTGTCCAGGCAGCGTTCGATGCAGCGCGCTTCGTTGCGCGCGATCATCACCAGGGCGAGCTGGGCCATGCTCGAAGTGGAGCGCGCGCCGGCCTGACTACAAAGCGCGAACAGCGGTGCACAAGCGGATCTGTTCGCGGCGCAACGGCATTCGTTCACAGTCCGATCGCTCGAACAGGCTTGCAAAAACCCTCAAGTTCGGTTTGGTCACCTCCGATAAGCCAAGCAACGCCTCCCGCAAGGGGGACGTGGTCCGGTTGGATGGACTGCAGCCCGAGACGCCTGGCGTCGACGGCAACAGGTTGCATCCGGCGTCGGGCAAACCCGGCGGCTCAAGAGCCGGATTCGTTTCAACTTGAAGGAGTCCTGAAATGGCAATGACCATCAACACCAACGTGTCGTCGTTGAATGCTCAGCGCAATCTGTCGACGTCGAAAGACTCGCTGGCCGTGTCGCTGGAGCGTTTGTCGTCTGGCCTGCGCGTGAACTCGTCGAAGGACGACGCCGCCGGCCTGGCGATCGCCGACCGCATGAACGCGCAGATCCGCGGCATCAACGTCGCAATCCGCAATGCCAACGACGGCGTGTCGCTGGCGCAGACCGCTGAAGGCGCGCTGGCCACCGTGTCGGACGTGTTCCAGCGCATGCGTGAACTGGCGATCCAGGCACAGAACGGTTCCAACGGCACCACCGACCGCGCCAACCTCGACACCGAGTACCAGCAGCTGTCCGCCGAAGTCACGCGCATCGCCGCACAGACCAAGTTCAACGGCACCGCCATCGTCGGCGCCGGCGCCGGCGCGCAGACCTTCCAGGTCGGCGCCAACAACGGCGACACGCTGACGGTCACCACCTCCACGGTGACCACGGTGGGTGGCGACCTGACGACTGCTGCCAACGCCTCGACGGCGGTGGCCGCGCTCGACACGGCGATGAACACCGTCACGACCAGCCGCGCCACCTACGGCGCCGCGATGAGCCGCTTCAGCTTCGCCATCAACAACCTGCAGATCACCGGTGAGAACCAGAGCGCCGCTCGCGGCCGCATCATGGACGCCGACTTCGCGGCCGAAACCGCGAACCTGTCGCGGGCCCAGATCCTGCAGCAAGCGGGCAGCGCGATGGTGGCGCAAGCCAACCAGCTGCCCAACCAGGTGCTGGCGCTGCTGCGCTGAGTCCCGGTTAGTCTCGACGGCGCGCGTTCTCCGGCGCGCACCGAACGCAGACGACGGCCACCCTTCGGGGTGGCCTTTTTGCTTGTGGCATCGCAAGCGCGGAACTGGGCGGCCAAACGCCGTCACATCGATCGATGGTCGAGCCGCGAGCTGCCGAAAATTCCTTCATGCAGGCTTGTCCATCGGCCTGAACCTCGACGAGCCGCGCAGCGGTCGTGTCGAATCGCGAAGGAGTGCGTATGTCTCAGACCATCAACACCAACATTTCGTCGCTGAACGCGCAGCGCAATTTGTCGACCTCGAAAGAGTCGCTGGCGGTGTCGCTCGAGCGGCTGTCGTCCGGCCTGCGTGTCAACTCCTCGAAGGACGACGCCGCCGGCCTGGCGATCGCCGACCGCATGAACGCGCAGATTCGCGGCATCAACGTCGCAATCCGCAACGCCAACGACGGCATCTCGCTGGCGCAGACCGCCGAAGGTGCGCTGGCCACGATGACCGACGTGTTCCAGCGCATGCGCGAGCTGGCGATCCAGGCGCAGAACGGTTCCAACGGCACCGGTGACCGCGCCAATCTCGACACCGAGTACCAGCAGCTGTCGGCCGAAGTGGCCCGCATCGCGTCGCAGACCAAGTTCAACGGCACCGCGATCGTCGGCGCCGGCGCCGGCAGCAAGACGTTCCAGATCGGCCCCAACAACGGCGACACGCTGACGGTGACGACCGCCACCGTGACCACGGTGGGCGGCGACATCACCACTGCGGCCAACGCGTCGACGGCGATGGACGCGATCGACACCGCGCTCGACGCCATCACGACCAACCGCGCGACCTACGGCGCCGCGATGAGCCGCTTCGCCTTCGCCGTCTCCAACCTGCAGATCACCGGCGAGAACCAGAGCGCCGCTCGCGGCCGCATCATGGACGCCGACTACGCGGCCGAGACCGCCAACCTGGCGCGCGCGCAGATCCTGCAGCAGGCCGGCACAGCGATGGTGGCGCAGGCCAACCAGTTGCCCAGCCAGGTCCTGACGCTGTTGCGCAGTTAAGGCAAAGCCGCGGCCGCGCATGCCCGGCGCAGCCTTGCAACTCGTTAGAACCACGCCCCACGCACCCCAAGGTGCCGGGGCGTGAACTATTTCACTCAAGTCCAGCGCGGACGTGCCGAAGAGCCGTAGGCGAAGATAGGAAACAGCCATGGCTACGATTTCATCGCCAGGCGTCGGCAGCGGCTTGGACGTCAACAGCATCGTGACCCAACTGGTCGCGATCGAGCGCCAGCCCATCGTCCAGCTGCAGACGCAGGCCACTTCGCTGCAGACCAAGCTGTCGGCATTCGGCAAATTGCAGTCGGACCTGTCGGCCGTGCGCGACGCCGCCGCCGCACTCACCAGCACGACCACCTGGAACCAGACCACCGGCACCTCGAGCGACAGTGCGTCGGTGAGCGTGACCACCGACGCCACCAACCTGCCCGGCAGCTACAGCGTGCAGGTCACCAAGCTGGCGCAGGCGCAATCGAACATCTCCAAGACCTTCACCGCGGCCACCGACTTCGTAGGCGAGGGCACGCTGCACATCGAGCTCGGCAGTTGGGACGCCGGCACGTTCACGGCCAAACCCGGTGCGACGGCCGTCGACATCTCGGTCGGGCCGCCGGCCAAGTCGCTGGCTGAAGTGCGCGACATGGTCAACGCCGCCAACGCCGGCATCACGGCCACGGTGTTGACCGACGCCTCGGGCGCGCGCCTGGTGTTCCGCTCCAGCGCCACCGGCGCCATCAACGGCTTCAAGGTGACCGTCACCGACACCGACGGCAACAACGTCGACACCAGCGGCCTGTCGGCGCTGGCCTACGACCCGTCGGTCGGCGTGGTCACGATGTCGCAGGCGCTGGCCGCGGCCAATGCCTCGGCTCTGATCAACGGCGCGCCGGTCAGCTCGACGACCAACACGCTGACCAACGTGGTCGACGGCATGACGCTGCAGTTCCAGCGCGAGACCACCGCGCCGGTGCAGGTCACTACCGCGGCCGACAAGGATGCGATCCGCAAGAAGGTCGAGGCCTTCGTCAGCGCCTACAACGACCTCAACAACGAACTGGCGGCGCAGACCAAGTACGACGCAGCCACCAAAACCGCCGGCACGCTGCAGGGCGACAGCGCCGCCGTGTCGCTGCGTTCGAGCCTGCGCAACACGCTGCGCGGCAGCAGCGGCGCGTCGACCACGTTTACGCGGCTGGCCGACATCGGCTTCGACGTGCAGCAGGACGGCACGATCAATCTGAACAGCAGCAAGCTCGACAATGCGCTGGCCAACCTGGGCGAGCTGAAGAAACTGTTCTCCAACAGCGACACGATGACACCGGCCAACAACGGCTTCGCCACGCTGTTCCGCACGCAGGCCGACCAGGCGCTGGGCATCGACGGCACCCTCGCCACCCGCAGCGAAGGCCTGCGCGACAGCATCAGCCGCAACGAGCAGCGCCAGGCCGAACTCGAGCAGCGCGTGTCGCTGACCGAGGACCGGCTGCGCAAGCAGTACACCGCGCTCGACACGCAGATGGGCCAGTTGCAGGGCCTGTCCAGCTACGTGACGCAGCAGATCGCGCTGCTGAACAACAACCGGTCATAAGCGCGCCAATCCGACGCGCGGCGAGCCGCCCGCAACAGCACCGGGCACTCAAGTCGGCCGCCGCCGCGGCCGATATCAAAGGCAACCAGCACGTACCCGATCGAAAGGGACTACGCCCATGTTTGCCCGCCCCCACTCCGACAACCGCTCCGCAGCCGGCCTCTACCAGGTCGTTCAGGTCGACACTGGTGTGTCGGGCGCCAGCCCGCACCGGCTGGTCGAGATGCTGTTCGAGGAATTCCTGGCCTCCTGCACGCGTGCGCGCGGCGCCCTGCGCGCCGGCGACGTGGCCGAGAAAGGGCGTGCCATCGCACGCGCCGTGCGCATCATCGAAGAAGGCTTGCGCGCCGGACTGAACCTGAATGAAGGCGGCGCGCTCGCCCGCGAGCTGCACGAGCTCTACGGCTACATCACCGTGCGCCTGACCCAGGCCAATCTGCGCAACGACGAAGCGGCACTTGCCGAGTGCGCCGCGCTGATCCAGCCGCTGTACGAAGCCTGGCATGCCATCGCCCCGCGCGTGGCCGACGCCAGCGCGCACTGAGAACATGGCCCACGCAGCAATCCGAGGCTCGACGATGAACACCTCACTGCTCAACTACTACGAAGCGATCGAACGCGCCAGCGCCGACATGCTGAGCGCCGCGCGCGCCGGCGACTGGGACCTGGTGGTCAAGCTCGAAGGCGCCTGCGGCCTGCTGATCAGCCAGCTCAAGCAGGCCGCGCGCGGCGAATCGCTGCAGCCGGTCGACGCCCGGGCGCGCACGCGGATCATGCAGCGCATCCTGCTGCGCGACGCCGAGATCCGCCACCTGGCCGAGCCCTGGCTCGAGCAGATCGACGTGATGTTCGCGGGCAAAGGCCGCACCCTGCATTGACCCGAGGAGGCGCTGCGATGTTTCTCGACACCCAACCCGCGGCGTTGAGCGCCGCCGGCGGCATCGATCCGTATGCGGAGTTCCGCATCCAGCAGCCGCGCGAACTGCAGTCGTTGCTCAAGCGGCTCGTCAGCGACGCCACGCCGGTTCACTTGACCGGACCCGGCGTGAGCCTGACCACCGTGGTGTGGACGCTCGACAGCGCGCAGGGTCGCATCAACTTCAGCGCCGATCCCGACAGCCCGCAGCTGCAGCGGCTGCTCGAACTGGAGGAGGCCACCTGCGTGGCCTATCTCGACGCGGTGAAGCTGCAGTTCGATGTCGCCCACCTGGTGCTGGTGCGCGGCGCGAAGTCATGCGCGTTGCAATCCGACCTGCCGCGCGAGATGTACCGCTTCCAGCGCCGCAGCAGTTTTCGTGTGCGCACGATCGGGCGCGGTTCGCCGACGGCACTGATGCGCCATCCATCGATCCCCGACATGCAACTGGGCCTGCGCGTGCTCGACGTGTCGATCGGCGGCTGCGCGCTGATGTTGCCAGCTGATGTACCCCCCCTGTCTGCGGGGCTCGAGATCCGTGGCGTGCGAATCGAGCTGGACCCCGACACGCGCTTCGATGCGGACCTGCTGTTGCACCATGTCACGTTGATCCAGAACCCGTCACGGGGTGCCCGACTCGGCTGTGAATTCATGCACGTGCAGCCGCAGGCCCAGCGCGCACTGCAACGCTACATTGATCAGACGCAGAAGCGCAGGCGGCTTCTCTCTCTGGATTGATTCACATGGCAGCCCCTGCTGCCTCTCGGTGACAGCGGCGTGCGACATGAAGTCAAGAGCGAATCAGATCGGATCGACCCTGATCGACGTGTGCGCGGCCTGCGTGATGGGCAGCGTGACGATGGCGCTCGCACTGCCCTCGTACCAAAGTTACCTCGAACGCACCCGCCGCGGCGACGCCGTGACGGCGCTGCAGCGCGTGCAGCAGGCGCAGGAGCGCCACCTCGCCGCACACGGCCAGTACGCGTTGCGCATGGATCAGCTGGGTGAAGACCTGCCCGAGCTCACCGAGCGCGGCCTCTATCGCATCGTGATGTTCGCCGACGGCCCCGACAGCTTCGAGGCACGCGCGGTCGCGCTGCCCGATCGCGAACAGGCCAAGGATCCCGGTTGCGCGCAGGTGACGTTGCGCGTCACGCACGGCGTGATCGCCTACGAGCCGTCGGCTCGCTGCTGGAACCCCTGATGCGCACCAAAGCATCTCGCGCGCGCAGCGTTGCGCGCGGCATCACGCTGATCGAATGCGTCATCGCGATCGCGATCGTGGCCGCGTTGATGGGCATCGCGCTGCCGCCGTTCGGCGAGGCGATGGCACGTGCACGCTTGCGTGCCGCCGCGCAAGATCTGGCGCTCGACCTCGGCAACGCGCGGCTCGAGAGTGTGCGCAGCGGCGCCGGCCTCGTGCACGTGACACTCAGGCCAGGCAGCCCTTGGTGCTGGGCCGTGGGATCGCTGCCCGATGTCGATTGCCACAACCCGCCTGCAGGCGGCACGCTGCACGTGGCGCGCGCCGAAGACTATGCCGGCGTCACGATGACGCAAGGCATCAGTGCCACCTTCGATGGCCGCGACACGCTCGCGGCAGCCGGCCTGGCCGCCGAATTCGCGTTGCCGCAGGGCCAGCAGCTGCGCGTGCAGGTCACGCCGCTCGGCCGCGCGAGCATCTGCTCGCCGCAAGGCAGTTCGCTGGACTTTCCGCGCTGCTGACCCCTGCGAGCGCCGGCGCACGCGAGCCAGTGGCGCTGCGCATGCCTGGCCGACCACGCACAGCCGAGATCACACCTGCATGTTCATGATTTCGCTGTAGGCCTGCACCAGTCGATTGCGCACCGCGAGCACACCCTGGAAGCCGATTTGCGCCTTTTGCATCGCCACCATCGTCTGTTCCAGGCTGACTGCCGGGTTGTCCAGTTGCAACTCGCGTTGCAACCCTTCGGCCTGTCGCTGTTGCTGGCTCACCGAACTGAGCGCCTGCGTCATCGCGTTCTGAAAACTGGCGGGCGCGCTGGCATCGGCCGCCGCTGGCCGGCCCAGCGGCATGCCGTCGGGGCGCAGGCCGGCGCGGGCCACGGCCTGCGCGAAATCAAACGGTTTCAGTTCGACTCTCATGACAAGGTGCACGCGGCGAAGATGGATGCGCACGCGTGACGATGTCACTGTAAGCGGGCGCCTCGGCCGCGATGGCGCGAACTGAAACCCGAAATCAGGGCTGTTCCCGCCATAGCTGCAGGCGAACGCACCGAACAATGCGCCCAGCCAGCAGCCTGAGCGGTCGGCGACCGTTCGGGCCCAACAGCCGGTGACCACATCCATATGGACAATGCACTCACTCCCGCCCTGCACTCCGGCGCCGCGCGCCCGAGCCCCGACGGCATGATGGGGCGCCTGACGGCTGTGCCCGTCAAAGCCATGGTGATGTTGACGCTCGGCGTGGCCGCGTTGGCCGCGGTGATTGCCGCACTCGCCATGTGGAGCCGCAGCGGCGACTACCGTGTGCTGTACGCCAACCTGTCGGACAAGGATGGCGGCGCCATCCTGTCGCAGTTGTCGCAGATGAACGTGCCCTACAAGCATGCCGACGGCGGCAACGCGATCCTGGTGCCGGCCGACAAAGTGCACGACGTGCGCTTGAAACTCGCGCAAGCCGGCTTGCCCAAGGGCTCGACCGTCGGCTTCGAGTTGCTCGACAACGCGCGTTTTGGGCAGACGCAATTTCAAGAACGCATGACCTGGCAGCGCGCGCTCGAAGGCGAGCTGGCGCGCTCGATCGGCGCGCTGGCCGCAGTGCAAAGCGCCCGCGTGCACCTGGCGCTGCCGCAGCAGAACGGCTTCTTTCGCGAACAACAGAAACCCAGCGCCTCGGTGCTGGTGCAGCTGCACCCGGGCCGGGTGCTCGAGCGCGCGCAGATCGCCGGCATCGTGCACCTGGTGTCGGCCTCGGTGCCTGAATTGACACCCAAGGCGGTCAGCGTGCTCGACTCCAGCGGCACCTTGCTGTCGGGCGCCTCGGGCGACGGCCCGACCAACGGCCTGGACGCCCAACAACTGCAATACGTGCAGCAGCTCGAGGCGAGCTACGTCAAGCGGGTGATCGAGATCATCGAGCCGATCGTCGGCCGCGACAACGTGCGCGCCACGATCGCCGCCGAAGTCGACTTCGCGCAGAGCGAGGCCACCGACGAACTGTTCAAGCCCAATCAAGGCAAGGAGCCGGCTGCCGTGCGCAGCCAGCAGATGTCGGAGTCGACCAACGGCACGGGCAGCGCGCCCTCGGGCGTGCCTGGCGCATTGAGCAACCAGCCGCCGGTGCCGGCCACCGCACCGCTGGCGGGCGCTTCGGCGCCACTGCATTCCGCTGCGGCCGGCGGCGGCGCCAATGCGTCGCTGCGGCGTGACAACGTGGTGAACTACGAAGTCGACAAGACGGTGCGCGTGACACGCAATGCCACCGGCATCATCAAACGGCTCAACGCAGCGGTGGTGGTGAACCACCGCGTGGTCACCGACGCCAAGGGCAAGACCACCAGCACCCCGCTGTCGGCCGACGAGGTGGAAAAGCTGACGGCACTGGTGCAGGAGAGCATCGGCTTCAGCAAGGAGCGCGGTGACTCGGTCAAGCTGATCAACGCGCCGTTCCGCACCGAGGTGATGCCCAAGATCGACGCGGCACCGATGTGGCAACAACCGTGGCTGATCGACCTCGTGCGCGCCGCGGCAGTGCCGGCGGCCCTGGTGCTGGTCGCGCTGCTGGTGGTCTCGGGCGTCATCAAACCCGCGCTGAAGGCCGCCGCTGGCCCGACTACCGGCCGCCAGCTCAACACGGTCGTCGCCGATGCGCCGACCGCGACCCCCGCCGCCGCGTTGGCGCTGAGCGCACCGACGGCCGACAAGCAGCTCACCGACGCGCGCGAGCTGGCCAAGCAGAACCCGGCCGCAGTGGCGCACATCGTGCGCGACTGGGTCAGCAAAGACGCGTGACGCATGGATGACAAAGGCACCGAGAACGCGGCCATCCTGCTGATGTCGCTCGGCGAAGAGCAGGCGGCCGAGGTATTCAAGCACCTGGCGCCCAAGGAGGTGCAGCGTCTGGGCGAGACCATCGCCAAGATGAAGGGTGTCTCGCGCGAGCGGCTCGACGAGGTGATGACCCAGTTCACCACGCTGGTCTCGCAGCAGCACATGCTGGTGGCCGACACCGACGAGTATGTCAAGAGCGTGCTGCGCAAGGCGCTCGGCGAAGACAAGGCCAACCTGCTGATCGATCGCATCATGCAGGGCAGCGACGTCTCGGGCCTAGAGAGCCTGAAGTGGATGGACGCGACCGCGGTGGCCGAACTGCTGCGCAACGAGCACCCGCAGATCGTCGCCGCGGTGCTGGTGCATCTGGACTTCGAACAGGCCTCGGCGGTGGTCAAGGCCTTCGGCGAACGCCAGCGCAACGAGGTGATGGTGCGCATCGCCACGCTCGACGGCATCCAGCCGGTGGCGCTGAAGGACCTGAACGACGTGATGAGCAAGGTGCTGGCCGGCGGCGACAAGCTGCGCAAGGCATCGCTCGGGGGCGCCAAGACCGCGGCCGAGATCATCAACCACCTGGGCAGTGCGATCGAGACCTCGGTGCTCGACTACATCCGCGAGGCCGACAACGATCTGGCGCAAAGGATCATGGACAGCATGTTCACCTTCGACGACCTGATCAAGCTCGACGACAAGGGCATCCAGGCGCTGCTGAAGGAAGTGCAGTCCGAGTCGCTGGTGATCGCGCTGAAGGGCGCCTCACCCGAACTGCGCGAACGCATCTTCAAGAACATGTCCAGCCGCGCTGCCGAAACGCTGCGCGAAGACCTCGAATCGCGCGGCCCGGTGCGGCTGTCGGAAGTGGAGTCCGAGCAGAAGGAAATGCTCAAGAACGTGCGCCGCCTGGTCGACGAAGGCCAGATCGTGATGGCCACCGGTTCCGCCGATGAGTTCGTCTAACCCGAAGGCGGCGAACAACCCTCACGCGCGCTTCATCCCGCGCGAAGAGCTGCAGGACTTCGCGAGCTGGAAGCCCGGCGCGTTTGGCGCCGCCGCCGCCGCGGCCGCGGCACCCGACAGCCCGCAGCAGACGGCGCTGCTGCACGCGGCGCGCCAGGCCGGCTATCAAGAAGGCTACCGCGACGGCCTGGTGGCGCTGGAGAATTTCAAGCGCAGCGTGATGCAGCAAAACGCCGCGCAGTTCGGCGCCGTGATGCAGCAGTTCGACGAGCAGCTCGATGCGCTGGAGTTCGACATGGCGCGTTCGTTGGCGCGCGTGGCGGCCAGCATCGCGCAGCAGGTGGTGCGCGAGGAACTGTCCGCCCAGCCGCAGCGTGTCGCGCGCGTGGCCCACGAGGCCGTGGAGGCGGTGCTGTTGAGCGCACGCCACATCGTCGTGCAAGTCAATCCGCAGGACCTGGCGCTGGTCGAACACGGCGCAGCCGACGCCATCGCGGCGCGCGGCGCGCGCCTGGTCGGCGACCCCACCATCGAACGCGGCGGCTGCCGCGTGTTGTCCGACGTCGGCACCATCGATGCGCGCATCGGCGCACGCTGGCAACACGCGAGTGCAGCGATCGGCGTCGAGCTGCCCTGGGCGAGCGACGACGATGTGCCCGACATCGACGACGACCCCACCGAACCGCGATGACCACCCCCGCCACCGAACGCGCCGTGCGTTGGCGCCGCTACCTGGCCGACCTCGAGGCCCACGCCGCCGTGCCGCGGCCGCTGGCCAGCGAGGGCATGTTGGTGCGCGTGACCGGCCTCGTGCTCGAGGCCGCCGGCGTGCGGGCACCGGTGGGCTCGGTCTGCGAGGTCAGCGCGTCCAGCGGCGCGCCGGTGAGCGCCGAGGTGGTGGGCTTTCATGGCGACCGCGCCTATCTGATGCCCACCGGCGACGTGCACGGCCTGTCCAGTGGCGCGCGCGTAGTGCCGCGCCCGGCGCCGCAGACCGCACCGCAACTGGGCCGCGACAACCCGCTGTGGCGACGCAGCGAGGACCGCGGTCTGCACCTGCCGATGGGCAGCGGCCTGCTCGGCCGCGTGGTCGATGCGCACGGCGAACCGATGGATAGGCTGGGCCCGCTGCAGCACGCGCGCGCGCAGCCGATGATGCGCCGCCCGATCAACGCGATGGACCGCGAGCCGATCCGCGTGCCGCTCGATACCGGCGTGCGCGCGATCAACTCGCTGGTCACCATCGGCCGCGGCCAGCGCGTGGGCCTGTTCGCGGGCACCGGCGTCGGCAAGTCGGTGTTGATGGGCATGATGGCGCGCTACACCGCGGCCGACGTGATCGTGGTCGCGCTGGTCGGCGAGCGCGGCCGCGAGGTCAAGGAATTCGTCGAGGACATCCTCGAGCGCGAAGGGCTCGAGCGCTCGGTGGTGGTGGCGGCGCCGGCCGACGCGCCGCCGCTGGTGCGCATGCAGGCCGCCACCTACGCCACCGCGATCGCCGAACATTTTCGCGACCAGGGGCAGCACGTGCTGCTGCTGATGGACAGCCTGACTCGTTATGCGATGGCACAGCGCGAGATCGCGCTGGCGATCGGCGAGCCGCCAGCGACCAAGGGCTACCCGCCGAGCTGCTTCGCCAAGCTGCCGCAGCTGGTCGAGCGCAGCGGCAACGGCGCCCTGGGCGCCGGCTCGATCACTGCCTTCTACACCGTGCTCAGCGAGGGCGATGATCCGCAGGACCCGATCGCCGACGCCGCGCGCGGCATCCTCGACGGCCACATCGTGCTGTCGCGCGAGTTGGCCGAAGCAGGCCACTACCCGGCGATCGACATCGAGCGCTCGATCTCGCGCGTGATGGGCGCGGTGGCGCCGCGCGAACAGATCGAGGCGGCCCGCCGGGCGCGCCAGCTGCTGGGCAAATTCAACAAGGCGCGCGACCTGATCCAGCTCGGCGCCTATGCCGAAGGGCGCGATGCCGAGCTCGACCTGGCGGTGCGCCTGCACATGCCGATGGCCGCGCTGCTGCAGCAGGACATGCACCAGCGTGCCCCGCTGGACGAGAGTTGGCACGACCTGCGCGCGCTGGTCGGCCTCTGAACGACTTTGCCGACAAAGCGATGCCCACCATGCAGGCCCTGCTCCAGTTGCTCGATCATGAACGCCGCGTGCGCGACCAGGCCCTGCTCGGGCTGCGCGACGCCGAAGGCTCGGCCGGCCAGGCCGACGCCCAGGCCGTGCAACTCGACGCTTACCGCAGCGAATACGTGGAACGCTGGACCGCGCGCTTTCGCGAGCCCGGCTCGGTGGCGCTGATGCAGTGCTACCAGGGCTTCATGGCGCGGCTCGAGCAGGCCATCGCGCAACAGCATGCCGCGGTGCAACTCGCGCGGGCACGGCTCGAACAGGCGCGGCAACGCTTGAGCGACAACGAGCGCCGCGTGGCGTCGGTCGAAAAGCTGATCGAGCGGCGCGAGCAACAAGAGCAGCACCGTGCCGCGCGACGCGAACAATCGCAAAGCGACGAGATCGCGCTGCGCGCGCACGCGCGCCGCCAGGCGAGCGCGGCCAACGAAGGCGGAGAACTGCCGCGCTGACTTCGTCGGCGCCGGCACCGACACCACCCCTGTGCAGGAGCATCTTCCATGTTGCCGACCCTGACGATCCCGAGCGTTCCCCTGCCTCACCCGGGCAGCGAGCCACCGAGCAGCGCCGACAGCGAAGGTGGCGATGCGTTCGCCCGACTGCTGCAACGTGCGCAGAGCGGCACCGAAGCGACACCCACGCATGAGTCGCGCGGGCCGGCGGCCAAGACCGCTGATGCGCACGGCAAAGCAGCGCACCATCCGGAGTCCAAGCGACCCGCGCGCGACGCCGATCCGCAACCGCCGACCGACCAGGCGGCGTGCGGCGACAACGCAGCGCTCGCCTCACACAACGGGCCGGCGCACGACGACGCCGCAGCGCCAAGCACCAGCGCATCGGACGAGGCGCCGGCCACGCGGCCCGCGCTCGCGATCACGGTCGACCCGGCGCTGCCCGCGATGGCGGCGATCGATCCGAACCGCATGACACCGCAACCCGCGGCCGACAGCGACGACCCCACGCGGGCCATCGACAACCGGCTGGCCAGTGGCCGCTTCGGCGTGCGCATCGGTGCCCACGACATGCGCAGCGGGCAGCCCGTGCAGGCTCGCATCACGATGCCCACCGACGGCAACACGAGCGGCGACGCCGCCGCTGCGGCCGCCGCGTTGCCAGCCCACACCACGAGCGAGCGCACGGTCAACGACGTGGCGGCGCTCGCGGGCACGGCAGGCCGTGCGCCGTCATTCGAACGGCTGCCGCTCGAGGCCACGCCGGCGGCGTCAGCGATCGTGCCGGCTCGCGACGCTGGCAGCGTTGCCGGCGCGCCGCGCGCCGAATCGAACTTGCCGCAGGCCACCCTGCATGCAGCGATCGACGACGCCGGCTTCGGTGCGGCGGTGGGCACCCAGGTCGCGCTGTGGGTGCGCGACGGCGTGCAGGAGGCGCGCCTGCAACTGCATCCGGCCGAATTGGGACCGGTGACCGTGCAGATTGCACTGGACGGCCAGGCTGCGCACGTGGACTTCACCGCCGCGGTGGCCGCCACCCGCGAGTCGATCGAGCAATCGTTGCCGGCGCTGGCCGCGGCGTTGCGCGAGTCGGGCTTCACGCTGGCCGGCGGCAGCGTCTCCGGCCAAGCCGGCCAGGCAGGCAGCGACGGCCGGCGCGAGCGCGCGCCCGAAGGCCGCGCCGATCGTTCGCGCGCCGGCGCAGACATCGGCGGCGCCGGCGACCGCCTGATCGCCCCGCGGCGCTGGACGCGCTCGCTGGTCGACGTGTACGCCTGACCGGCGCGGCCCGGAGTCGGGCCCGAAAAGCCCGCTTATTCCGCGCCCGAGCCGGCTGGCCGGTCCGAATAATCGACTCGTCGAGATTGCGTTGAAGCACCGTGCGGCTCGTGGGCCGTGGGTGCTCGAAGGAATTTCATGGCCACCACCGCCGTCACCGCAGAAGCGCCCGCTGAAGATGCCCCGGCTCCGGCCAAGGGCAAGAAGAAGCTGATCCTCATCGCCGCCGCGGCGTTGTTGGTGCTGGCGCTGGCCGGTGGCGGCGCGACGTTCTGGTGGCTGCAGAAGAAACACGACAACACCTCGGCCGAGGCGGCCGACGGCGCCGACGCCGATGCCGACGCGGTGGCCGACGCCGGGCCGAAGAAGAAAAAGAAGGACGACAAGAAGCACGCGCCGGTGTTCCTGCCGATGGATCTGTTCACGGTGAACCTGGCCGACCGCGACGCCGAGCGCTATGCGCAGGTGGGCATCACGCTGGAGCTGGCCGACACCAAGACCAGCGACCTGCTCAAGGCCTACATGCCCGCGGTGCGCAACGACGTGCTGATGCTGCTCGCGCACAAGAAGGCGGCCGATCTGCAAGACCGCGCCGGCAAGGTCGAGCTCGCACGCGAGATCCGCCGCGCGGCGATGAAGCCGCTGGACGACAACGACGACAAGGACAACGAGGGCGACGACGAGACGCCGGTGCGCGCCGTGCATTTCTCGTCGTTCATCATCCAATGAGCATGAGCCCTCGGCCATGAACCAGCAGATCCTCTCGCAAGACGAAGTCGACGCGCTGCTGGAGGGCATCACCGGCGAAAGCCAGAAGCCCGACGTGCCCGAGGCGCCGGCCGACGGCGTGCGCAACTACGACCTCGCCAGTCAAGAGCGGATCGTGCGCGGGCGCATGCCCACGATGGAGATCGTCAACGAACGCTTCGCCCGCAACGCACGCATCGGCCTGTTCAACCTGATCCGCAAGAGCCCCGAGGTGTCGGTGGGTGGCATCAAGATGCACAAGTACTCGGCGTTCCTGCGCGAGATCGTGGTGCCGACCAACTTCAACATCATGTCGGTGCGGCCGCTGCGCGGCAACGGACTGATCGTGCTGGAGCCCAATCTGGTGTTCGCGGTGATCGACGCGATGTTCGGCGGCGTGGGCAAGTTCCACACCCGCATCGAAGGCCGCGAGTTCTCGCCCACAGAGCAGCGCGTGATCCAGCGCATCCTCGAGTGCATCTGCGCCGAATACAAGAAGGCCTGGACCGGCATCTATCCGCTGGACCTCGAGCACCAGCGCTCCGAGATGCAGCCGCAGTTCGCCAACATTGCCACACCGAGCGAGATCGTGGTCTCGAGTTCGTTCACGTTCGAGTTCGGCGACGCCAGCGGCTCGATGCACCTGTGCATCCCGTACTCGACGCTCGAACCGATCCGCGACGTGCTGTACTCCACAGTGCAGGGCGACGCCTCCGAGCCCGACCGCCGCTGGATCACGCTGCTGAAGACCGAGATCCAGTCGGCCGAGGTGCCGCTGGTGGCCGAACTGGCGCGCACCGATGCCACGGTGGAGCAGCTGATGGCGATGAAGGCCGGCGACTTCCTCGAGCTCGACATCGCGCCGCTGATCCAGGCGCATGTCGACGGCGTTCCGGTGTTCGACTGCCACTACGGCACCTCCAGCGGCCGCTACGCCATCAAGATCGATCGACTGTTGACCAATCCGCAGCGCGGTTGGTTGGGAGAGCCCCATGTCAACTGACAACGCCGCACCCGCCGAACCCGGCGCCGGCCAGGACAAGATGGCCGACGAGTGGGCCGCCGCGATGGCCGAGGCCAAGCCCGCCGACGGCGGCGCGCTGGCCGCGCCCAGCGAATCGCCGGTGCCATTTGCCAACTTCGGCTCGGGCGGCTCGGCCTCCGCAGCGGGAAACGACATCAACATGATCCTCGACATCCCGGTGCAGCTCACCGTGGAACTCGGGCGCACCAAGATCGCGATCAAGCACATCCTGCAGTTGGCGCAGGGCTCGGTGGTCGAGTTGGAGACGCTGGCCGGCGAGCCGATGGACGTGCTGGTCAACGGCTATCTGATCGCGCAAGGCGAAGTGGTGGTGGTCAACGACAAGTTCGGCATCCGCCTGACCGACATCGTGACGCCGAGCGAGCGCATGCGCCGCCTCAGCAAGGCATGAGATGAGCTCACCGCCGCGGCCATGAGCTCCATCCTCACCTCTGTCATCGGTTTCGTCGGCATCGTCGCGCTGATTCCGCTGGCGCTGTGGCTGCTCAAGCGCACGCCGATCGGCGGTGGCGTCGCGCACGGCGTGATGCGCACGGTGGCGATGCTGCCGATTTCGGCCAACCAACGCCTGCTGACGGTGGAAGTGGGCAGCGGCGACGAGCGCCAGTGGCTGGTGCTCGGCGTGTCGCCGGCCGGCATCCACACGCTGCACACGATGGCGCCGCAAGCGCTGCCCGCAGCGGCCGTGGCCGCAGGCCCGTTCGCACAACTGCTGGCCAGGCACATGCCCGGCGCCAACGCCAAGAACAACGAAAGCTCCGATGCGCGCTGATCACGGAGCCTCCTTCATGCGTGGGCTGCGCCGCGCCGCCCAAGGCCTGGCCGTATCGATGTTGTCGGCAGGTTGCTGCACGGCTTTCGCGCAGAACAACCCGTCGAACCTGCCGCTGTTGATCGGCCAGGGCGCGGGCGGCACCACCTACTCGGTGCCGATCCAGACGCTGCTGGCCTTCACCGCGCTCAGCTTCCTGCCAGCGGTGCTGCTGCTGATGACCGGCTTCACGCGCATCGTGATCGTGCTGTCGCTGCTGCGCCAGGCGCTGGGCACGCAGGCCGCGCCGCCGAATCAGGTGATCGTGGGCCTGAGCCTGTTCCTCACGATGTTCGTGATGGGACCGACGATCGACCGCATCTACGCGCAGGCCTGGGAGCCGCTGCAGGCCAATAAGATCTCGTTCAACGAGGCGCTCAACCGCGGCGAGGTGCCGCTGCGCGAGTTCATGCTCAAGCAGACGCGCCAATCCGACGTGCAGCTGTTTGCCAAGCTCGCCAAGCTGCCGCCCGAGGTGAAGAGTGAGAACGTGCCGTTCAAGGTGCTGCTGCCGGCGTTCGTGACCAGCGAGCTGAAAAGCGCGTTCCAGATCGGTTTTCTGATCTTCATCCCGTTCCTGGTGATCGACATGATCGTGGCCAGCGTCTTGATGAGCCTGGGCATGATGATGCTGAGCCCGGTGCTGGTGGCATTGCCGTTCAAGCTGATGCTGTTCGTGCTGGCGGATGGCTGGAATTTGCTGCTGGGTTCCTTGGCGGCATCGTTCGTGACCTGAGTCGTTCGAATGAAACATCGGTTCTGCGAAGCGTCAGCGCGGCGCGGTGGGCGGTACCCGATGAGGGCTCCTACTGTGGCGGTCGGCCTTGCAGGCCGACTCCGCTGCGATGCTCGCAGCGCGGTCGCGCCGAGAAACTCGCTTCACTCACTGCGTTCGTTGCGCTCAGACAGTCTCGGCGAGTCAGATGAACGAAGCGCGCTGCTGCGCTTCTCGCCGCCCCACAAGTCGCCCCCACCGGGCACCGCCCACCGTACAGCAGCGCTCGTGGTGTTCGAGCACGCATGCCACGACGGTGCCGGCAAAGCCGGGGGCGGGTGTGCGCCGGTCGCGACTTATGCGGCGCCGAGGAACGGAAGCCTCGCGGCCGCGCGCGATAGCGCGCTTCGTGTTCTGACTCGTCGCGATTGTTCGAGCGAAGCGAACGCAGTGAGCGCAGCGAGTTTCGCGACGGGCCGTGAGACTGAGTACCGCAGGGAACCCTCCGCGCAGCGGAGGGCTGCCGCATTCGAGCGCCGGCGCACACCCGCCCGCGGCTTTGCCTGCTCGGCGTCGGCACGCCGCGGCCAAGTCGACTCGACAGTCATCACTCTTGCGTTCGAGACCGCTCGCCAGCGGTGGAGCAACTGAAATGGATTCACAACAAGTCTTCACGCTCGGCCAGCAGGGCCTGATGCTGATGCTGATGGTCTCCGCGCCGGTGCTGCTCACCGTGCTGGTGGTGGGCCTGGTGGTCAGCGTGCTGCAGGCGGCCACCCAGATCAACGAGGCCACGCTGTCGTTCGTGCCCAAGGTGCTGGCCGCAGTGGCGATGCTGGCGGTGGCCGGGCCGTGGATGCTCACCACACTGGTCGAGTACATCCAGCGCACGCTGCAGAGCATCCCCTCGGCCATCGGCTAGTCCACGGCCTCGCGGGCGAGCGGCGTGCTGACATTCACCGAAGCCGAGCTGCAGGCGTGGATCACGCCGCTGCTGTGGCCATTCCTGCGCGCCCTCGCGTTGTTCACGTCGCTGCCGGTGCTCGGCCAGCGCATCGTGCCGGTGCGCGTGCGCATCGCGCTGGCCTTCTTCATCGCGATGGCCGCGCAGGCCACGCTGCCGGCCATGCCCACCGTGGCGCTCGATTCAGCGGCGGCACTGTTGATCGCCGCCCAGCAGGTGCTGATCGGCGTGGCATTGGGCTTCGCCGTGCGCATCGTCTTTGCCGCCGTCGAAATGGCCGGCGAGGTGATCGGCCTGCAGATGGGCCTGAACTTCGCCAGTTTCTTCGACCCCGCCACCGCATCGCAGACCAACGGCTCGGGCCGCCTGTTCGGCGCCATGGTGGCGCTGCTGTTCATCGTGGTCGACGGCCACCTGGCGGTGATCGCGGCGCTGGTGCGCAGCTTCGATGCCTTTCCGGTCAGCACCGACGTGCTCGGCTGGCTGCGCGCGCTGCAGCCGCAGGCCTGGGGCGCCGAAGTGTTCCACCTTGGCCTGTGGATCGCGCTGCCGCTGGTGGGCATGCTGTTGTTCGTCAACATCGTGCTCGGCGTGATCTCGCGGGTGGCACCGCAGATCAACGTGTTCGCCGTGGGCTTTCCGATCACCCTCTCGGTCGGACTGATCGGCATGCTGTTGACGCTGCCGATGATGCAGTCGCCGTTCACGATGGCGCTGGAGCAGATGCTGGCGAACTTTCGCTGATCGTCGCGCACGGGGTGGGGAAAGCGGGGTGGGCAGCGCGCTCACCGCTGTGGCAGGCTCGCGGGCACGATGAACGCCGCCGCCACCGCGCTCGACCCGAGCACGCCGATTCTCGTGGGCTGTGGCGACGTCACCGACCTGACGACGCCGGCGGCCGCGGGCCGCTCGCCGTACGACCTGATCGCCGAGGCCGCGCGCCAGGCGCTGGCCGACACCGGCGCAGCCCCGGCATTGGGCGCGGCGATCGACACCGTGGCGATGCTGCGCTCGTTCGCCGATACGTCGTACCGCTTCGCCAGCGGCATCGGCACCTCGAGCAACCCACCCAACAGCGTCGCCCGACGACTCGGCCTTCGTGCCTCGCGCCACCTCTACACCTGGAACGGCGGCAACATGCCGCAGTGGCTGGTGAACCTGTTTGGCGAGCAGATCGCACGCGGCGAGATGCGCGCTGCGTTGATCTGCGGCGGCGAGGCCCTGCGCACCCAGCACGGCATTCAGCGCGACGGGCTGCCGGTGTCGTGGGCCGAAGACCCGGGCGGCACACCCGAATTGATCGGCGACTCGCGCCGCGCCTGGAGCGACCACGAAGAACGGCACGGGCTGCACGCGGCGATCGCCTTCTACCCGCTGTTCGAGAACGGCATCCGCGGCGCGCGTGGCGCGGCGCTCGAGCCGCACCTGCGCTCGATGGGCGCGCTGCTCGCGCACTTCGCGGCGGTGGCCGCTGCCAACCCGCGTGCCGCGCGGCGCGAGGGCATGAGCGCCGAGCGGCTGGCCACGATCGACGCCGACAACCGCTGGATCGGATTTCCCTACCCGCGCTTCATGAACGCGCACGCCTTCATCGACCAGGCCGCGGCGCTGGTGATGACCTCGGTGGGCCTGGCGCAGCAACTCGGCATCGCGCGCGACAAATGGGTGTTCCTGCACGGCTGCGCCGACGGCAACGACCACTGGTTCGTCAGCGATCGCGTCGATTTCCACTCGTCGCCTGCGATCCGCGCCGTGGCCAGGCAGGCGCTGGCGATGGCCGATCGTTCGCTCGATGACATCGCGTTGTTCGACCTCTACAGCTGCTTCGCGTCGGCGATCGAGATCGCCTGCGCCGAGATCGGATTGGCCGAGCACGATGCGCGCGGCCTCACGGTGACCGGCGGCCTGCCGTTCTTCGGTGGCCCCGGCAACAACTACGTGACGCACGCGATCGCCGAGATGATGCGGCGCCTGCGCGCGGCGCCGGACCGCTTTGGGTTGGTGTCGGCCAACGGCAACTACCTGACCAAGCACTCGTGGGGCGTGTACTCGACCACCCCCACCGCGGGCCCTTGGCAGCGCGAAGACCCGTCGCGCCTGCAGAATGAGCTCGACCGGCGTCCGAAGGCGCCGTTCACCGCCAAGCCCGCGGGCCGTGCGACGATCGAAACCTACACCGTGATGCACGATCGCGACGGTCCGTCCTTTGCGGTGCTGTTCGGCCGTCTGGCCGCCACCGGCGAACGCTTCGTCGCCAACACGCCGGGCGACGCCGCCACGTTGCACGATCTGCAGCAACGCGAGGGCCTCGGCCGCAGCGGCACCGTGTCGCATCACGACGGCCGCAACACGTTCGTGCCCGATTGAGCTCGAGTCACCGCCCCCGCGCACCGCTACGATCGCGCTGCCGACCCCACCATCACGCATCACTCGCGGGAGCCCACGATGCCGCTGACTCTGGACCAAGCCAACCGCATCATCGCCGCCTCGCTGGCGCGCTCCAGCGAGGCGGGGTACAAGCCGATGGCCGTGGTGGTGCTCGACGACGCCGGCCACGTCAAGGCCGTGCAGCGGCAAGACGGCGCCAGCATGCTGCGCGTGGACATCGCCACCGGCAAGGCCTGGGCCGCCATCGGCATGGGCGTGGCCTCGCGGGTGCTGACCCAGCGCGCCAAGGACCTGCCGGCGTTCTTCAACGCGATCGCCGCCAGCGCGCAAGGCAAGTTCATTCCGCAGACCGGCGCCGTGCTGATTCACGATGCCGACGGCCGCGTGATCGGCGCCGCAGGTGCCAGCGGCGGCAGCGGCGACGAGGATGAGCTGATCTGCACCGCGGGCATCGAGGCCGCGGGCCTCAAAGCCGGCTAGGGCCTGCTCACACTGGCGCTCACGCGCCAGCCTTGGCCAGCACCACCACCGAGACGCCGCGCGCCGGCGCCATCGGGTCGGCGTTGGCGTATGAATGCGGCTGGTTGCCGGGGAAGGCCAGCACGTCGCCCTCGGCCAGCGCGTGGCGGTCGCCGCCCACCGTGAGATGAACGCGGCCGGTCAGGCAGGTGAAGTACTCGCGCGTGCCGGGTAGGTGCGGCGTGCCGCCCGTCACCGCACCGGGCTCGAAGTCCATCACCTCGATCATGCCGTCGGGCATCGGCTCGGGCACCAGCGCGCGGATGCGCACGCCGCGGCCCTTGCTGCGCGCCGCCACATCGGCCGCCGGCCAGTGGCGCACCTGCGCGCGCGGCGATGCCAGCAACTCGTCGATGGGCACGCCCAGTGCACCGGCCACCTTGACCAGCACCACCAGCGACGGATTGCCCGCGCCAGACTCGAGGTTGGCGATCGTCGAGCGCGGCACCGCGGCCGCCTTGGCCAGCGCGTCCTGCGTCAGCGCGCGGGTGTGGCGCAGGCTGGCGAGGTTGCGCGCCAGGTGGCTTGCGGCCGCGTCGGCCGGGGGATCGGACGAAGGGGTGTCGCTCATGGCGGCGCCATTGTGCGGCGCGCCGCGCGCGTCCGCCGCATTGACCTTGTGCCAATGCGCTGGACGCCGCACTCGCAGCGATCGACCGCTGCCCCTATGTTCGCCTCGTTGAGCGACACACGAGGCCGCCATGGCACACCCTCCATTGAAGAATCTGCGCGTCGCCGTCACCGGCGGCACCTCGGGCCTCGGCTTGGCGTTGGTACGCGCGCTGCACGCCGGCGGCGCGCAAGTCGCATTCGTCGCGCGCGACGCGCAGCGCGTGGCGCTCACGGCCGCGAGCCTGCCCGGTACACACGGCATCGCGGGCGACGTGTCGCGCAAGGACCAGACGCATCGCATCGCGCTGCAGATCAACGCCGCGCTGGGAGGCCTCGACGTGCTGGTCAACAACGCGTCGTCGCTCGGGCCCACGCCGTTGCAGCTGCTGGCCGACACCGATTGCGAAGACCTCGAAGCCGCGCTGGCTACCAATCTGGTGGGGCCGTTTCGCCTGACCAAGGCGCTGCTCGGTGCACTGGCGGCCGCGGCACGCGAAGGCCGGCCGGCGCGGGTCGTCAACATCAGCAGCGACGCTGCGATCACGCCGTACGCGCGCTGGGGTGCCTATGGAGCGAGCAAGGCGGCGTTGCGCCACCTGAGTCGCATCTGGGACGAGGAGTTGCGCGAGCACGGCGTGCGGGTGATCGCGATCGATCCCGGCGACATGGACACGCCGCTGCATGCGGCCGCCGTGCCCGATGCTGACCCGTCCACCTTGAAGCCGCCCGCCGACGCCGCGCGCGAGATCATCCAGTGGATCGTTGCGCCGCTGCGCGAGACCGACGCGGTGCCGGCATGAAGGCGGCCCACCAACCCGTGCAGCGGCCGCGCGACGCCAAGCTGTTGGTCATCGATCAGGCCGGCCGCTTGCAGCACGCGGCGCGCTCACGGCTTGCCGACTTCCTGCGTCGCGGCGACCTGGTCGTCGCCAACGATGCCGCGACAATGCCGGCGAGCCTGCAGGGGCTGCACCTGCGCACCGGCAGCGTCATCGAAGTGCGGCTGGCCGGCCGGCCATCGCTGCGCGTGGACGACGTGCACGAGTTCAGCGTGATAGTGTTCGGCGCCGGCGACCACCGCACCCGCACCGAGGACCGCAGCGCGCCACCCGCCTTGCGCGCCGGCGATGCGCTGGCCCTCGGCCCGCTGCGGGCCGCCGTGCAGCACACCCTTGGCCATCCGCGCCTGATCGCGCTACGCTTCCAAGGCCATGCCGATGCGATTTGGGCCGGCATCGCGCGGCACGGCAAACCGATCCAATACGCGCACATGATCGAGCCGCTGGCGCTGTGGGACATGTGGACCGGCGTGGCGGCACTGCCGGTGGCGTTCGAGCCGCCGTCGGCTGGTTTCGTGCTCGACTGGAATCTGCTGCACACGTTGCGCGCGCGCGGCGTCGGTTTTGCGACGCTCACTCACGCTGCGGGCATCTCGTCGACCGGCGACGCCGCGCTCGACGCCCGCTTGCCGTTCGACGAGCCTTACCGTCTGCCGTCATCGACGGTGCGCGCGGTCGAACAGGCGCGGCGCAGCGGCGGGCGCATCGTCGCGATCGGCACCACCGTGACGCGCGCGCTCGAGCATGCCGCTGCGGCGAGCGGTGGCTTGCCGCACGCCGGCGATGGCGTAGCCGATCAGCGCATCGGTGCGCAGACACCGCTGCGGGTCGTCGATGCCATCCTGAGCGGCACGCACGAGGCCGGCTCGAGCCACCATGAATTGCTGCGCGCGTTCACCACCGACACCATGTTGGCGCAGGCCGACATCGAGCTGGCGAGCCACGGCTATCGCAGCCACGAGTTCGGCGACTCGGTGCTGATCGAGCGCATGGCACAGTGCCGCGATCGCCCGGTGCCGGACCGTACTGTCATTTCCACAGGAATCCGCGTCGGCCTGCCCGCGTGAATAACTCACGCACGGAGTCGCCACAACGCTGCATTTCCACGCGCCTCGGGGTCGCACCCGCGCGGCCACCTTCGTACAGTGCACGCCATCGACCTTCGCCAGTCGACGCGACACCCCGGTCGGGTCCACGGCGAGCCTGCTGGAGATCGGCCATGACGACGTCCGTGCTGCTGCCCGTTTCGTACGACTACTCGATGATCGCGCTGTCGTGGATCGTGTCGGCGATCGGCGCCTTCACCGCCTTGTCGGCCATGGGGCGTTCGCGCAACACCGAGGGGCGACTGGATCGCTTCAACGTGATCATGGCCGGCGTCGCGCTCGGCGGCGTGGGCATCTGGTCGATGCACTTCATCGGTATGTTGGCCTGGAAAGTCGACCTGAGCGTCGGCTACCGGCTGCTCGAGACCATGGTGTCGCTGATTGCCGCGGTGGTGGTGTCGTCGCTCGCGCTGAACTACGTGGGCTCGGGGCCGGTGACGATGGGCCGCCTGCTGGTGGCCGGACCGCTGGCCGGCATCGGCGTCACGGTGATGCACTACCTCGGTATGTACTCGATGCGCTTCAATGGCTACTTCGACTGGGACTGGAACATCGTGGGCCTGTCGGCGCTGATCGCGATCACGGCCGCCACCGTGGCCTTGTGGCTGGCCTTCAACATGCACAAGACCTGGCACCGCGTGGTGGCCGCGCAGGTGATGGCCACTGCCGTGTGCACGATGCACTACACCGGCATGGCCGCTGCGTCGGTGATCTGCACCACCACCAATCGCAAGGCAATGCTGCCCGACCTGCTGCGCCCGAGCGACTTGCCCGCGCTGGTGCTGACCATCGCGCTCGGTGTGGCGTTGATGATCGGCACCGACCTGACGATCCAGCGCGTCACCGGGCGCCACGACGGCGCACGCGGCGGCCGCATACAAGGCGCCGGCCGCTGAAGCGGCCTGATCCCGGCGTGGCGGCCTGAGCCCAGCGGTCGCGCTCGCAGCCTGCCGACCGTCGCTGCGACGCGGGTACAGTTGCGCCTCACGCGTCGAGCAGGAGCTTCACTCATGGCCATACCACCCCGGCCGCCGGTGGGCCAGTTCGACGGCGGCTGCGTTTTCATCGATGGCCACTACGCACCGCTGAGCGAAGGCAAGATCTCGCTGTTCGATTGGGGCTTCACGCGATCGGACGCCACCTACGACGTGGCCAGCACCTGGAACGGCGCGTTCTTTCGCCTCGACGCGCACCTGGACCGTTTCTTCGCGAGTCTGGCCACGATGCGCCTGGCCATTCCGCACAGCCGAGACGAACTGCGGCAGATCCTGCACGGCTGCGTGCGCGCCGGCGGCTTGAAGGATGCCTACGTGGCGATGGTGTGCACACGCGGCGTGCCGCCGCGCGGCGCACGCGATCCCCGGCTCGCCCAAAACCGCTTCTACGCCTACGCCCTGCCTTACGTGTGGATCGCTTCGCGCGAGAAACAGCTGGCCGGCATCGACCTGCACATCAGCGAGCGCCAGCGCATCGCCGCCGAATCGGTGGATCCCACCGTCAAGAACTACCACTGGATCGACCTCGTGCAATCGATGTTCGACGCCTACGACCGCGGCCACGACACGAGTTGCGTGGTCGACGCCCACGGCCACGTCACCGAAGGGCCGGGCTTCAACGTGTTCATGGTTCAAGGCGGTGTGGTGCAAACCGCCGAACGCGGCGTGCTCGAGGGCATCTCGCGCCGCACCGCGATCGAGCTGTGCGCCCGCTTGAACATTCCGCTGCGCATCGCGCCGTTGCCTGCCGCCGCGGTGCGCAACGCCGACGAGGTGTTTCTCACCTCCACCGGCGGCGGCGTGTTGCCGATCGCCAAGGTCGACGGCAAACCGCTGCAACGGTTTCCCGGGCCGATCACCACGCGGCTGCACGACGCGTACTGGGCGATCCACGACGAAGCAGCGTACCGCGACGAGGTGGACTATGCCGCCTGAGGCGCGCGCGACCTGACGATCAGGAACAGGCCGAAGACGCCCGCGACAGCGAGTGCGACATCGGCATGGACGTCGAGCAGAAACGCGGCCTGCGCCCCGACCCCACACCACGACACCGGAACGATGAGTGGGCCGCGCGGACAAGGCGCTGCGGACCAGCATACCGCTGTGAAGACCGGCGCCTTGCGATGTTTCTATATTGCTAGCAGTATGGAAACATGGATTCTAACGAAGTCGTCAAATCGCTGGCCGCGCTGGCCGCGCTGGCGCAGCCGGTGCGGTTGCAGGTGTTCCGTGCCCTGGTCGTCAGCGGCCAGGCAGGGCTCACGCCCGGCATGATGGCCGAGGCACTCGACATCCCGACCAACACGCTGTCGTTCCACCTCAAGGAACTGAGCCACGCCGGCCTGGTGACGCAAGAGCGGTCGAGCCGCCACATCATCTATCGCGCGGCCTACGATCGCATGAACGCCCTGCTCGGCTACCTCACCGAGAACTGCTGCGCCGGCGCCTCGTGCGCAGTCGCTGGATCGTCACCGAGATGACCGAGCGCGCGGTCCACAACGAGAAGTTCGCGAACGCGGTGTTGCCGCGCATCCCGGCGCGCCGCTGGGGGCAGATCGACGACTTCGGCGGCATTGCGGTGTACTTGGCGAGCGACGCATCGGCCTACACCACCGGCGAGCAGTTCGTGATCGACGGCGGCTACACCAAGTTCTAGCCAGCCGGAGGGCGCAGATGCGCAATGCCCCTGCAAAAACCCGGATCTCGCGGTGCGGCAGGGTGCTCCAGTCCCGATTGACACGCCGCAAGAGATCGCCACAAGGCAATGCGGCCCCGATTGACACGCTGCATGAGACCGCTACAAAGCCCTTGTGAAATGGCTCAAGCGAAGCGCCGTGGCGGCGGGCGTGGTCCTGCTGCTGTGGGCATTGGCGTGGGCGGCGGTCCCGCCGCTGCTGAAGTGGCAGCTGCAAACGCGCGGGACCGAGCTGCTCGGCCGCCCTGTCACGGTGGCCGCGGTCGACTTCAGGCCTTGGAGCCTCAACCTCACGCTGCACGATCTGGCGATCGGCGGTGCCGCGGCGGGCGCCGGCACGCCGTTGCTGCAGGTCGCGCAGCTGCGCGTCAACGTGTCGGCCTCGTCGCTGTTCCGCCTCGCGCCGGTGATCGAGCGGCTCGACATCGAAGCGCCCAAGATCCAGCTGGCGCGGCTGTCGGAAGGCCACTACGACATCGACGATCTGCTGGAGAAGTTCGGGCAGGCCCCTGCCGCTGACAAGCCCGCCGCGGCACCGGCGAAGTTCGCGCTCTACAACCTGACCCTTCGCGACGGCCAGGTACGCTTCGACGATCGTCCGATGCAGCGCGTGCACGTGGCCGATGCGATCCATCTCGCTCTGCCGTTCATCTCCGACCTGTCTGCGGACGTCGCAGTCCATGTCGAGCCGCATCTGTCGTTCCACCTCAACGGCGCACCGTTCGACAGCGGCGTGCAAGCGACGCCGTTCGCGCAGACGCGCCAGGCGGAACTGAAGCTGTCGCTCGCCGACCTCGATGTCGCGCCGTACGTGGCCTACCTGCCGTCATCGCTGCCGGTGCGGCTGACGCGCGGCCGGGTGTCGGCCGACCTCGGGCTGCAGTTCGCGCAGCCGGCGGCAGCCGCGCCCCGGGTGTCGCTGCGCGGCACGTTGCAGGTCAGCGACCTCGCCGTCGCCGAGCCTTCGGGCGCGCCACTGCTCGAGTGGAAGCACATGAGGCTGGGCCTGGCCGACGTGCAGCCGCTGCTGCGCCAATTCGCGTTCGATTCGCTGCGCATCGATGGCGCGCAGGTGCATCTGGCACGCGACGCGCAAGGCCAGATCAACGTCTTGCGTCTGGCCGCAGCGAACGTCGACGCAGCGGCCGCCGCGGGCAAGCCACACGCCCCTTCCGCGGCGAGCGCGGCGAACAACGGCGCGACGGCCGCGGCCAAAGAGCCATCGCTGCGGGCGAGCTGCGCATCGATCGAGCTGGCCGATGCGCGCATCGCGTGGGACGACGCCGCGGTCGCACCGAAGGCGGCACTGCAACTGGCGCCGCTGTCGATCAAGACGGGTCGTATGGCCTGGCCCATGGTCGATGCGATGCCGCTCGAATTGAAGGCGACGCTGCAGCAGCAGACCGGGTCGGGCGCACAGGGCACGTTGGTGGCGCAGGGCGTGGCCAGCCCGCGCGACGCGACATTGGACATCACGCTGTCCGATCTGGCGCTGGAAACGCTGGCGCCGTACCTGGCGCAGCTGCTGACGCCGCGCGTCGAAGGCCATTTGTCGGCGCATGCCAAAGTCGACTGGTCCGCCAACGCCGACGCGCCGCGCCTGCGGGTCGATCTGGACCAGGCGGCCCTCGAGTCCCTGCGCATGCGCCCTTCACGCGCCAGCGCCGATCGCGATGGGGTCTCGCTTGCCAGGTTGAGCCTGGCCGGCGTGCAGGTCGACTTGGCCGGCCGCCGCGCCACGATCGGCGAAGGCAAGCTCGCGCAACCGTTCGTGATGCTGGCGCGCGATGGCCAGGGCTCGTGGAACGTGGTTCGCTGGTTGCAGCCCGCGCTCGGTCGCGCCGAGGCGTCTGGCGCGCCACCCGCCCAGGCCAAGCCGTCGGTGCCTGCGGACAAAGCGCAGCCCTGGCAAGTCGAGGTGCATGCGTTCTCGCTCGAGGGCGGACGCCTGCGGCTCGAAGACGACTACGCCGCTAAGGATTTCGACGACAACGGCGAGCAAGGCGCCGGCGCCGAGTTGCAGCAACTGAACCTTGGCGTGCAGAACCTCGTCTGGCACGGCGACCGCCCCGCACCCGCGGCGCGCGTGCAACTCAGCGGGCGCGTCGGCGAACTGACGCGGCCCGGCGACAAAGCCAAGCCGGTGGGCGCGTTCGACTGGAAGGGCGACGTCGGACTGCGACCCAAGGTGATCAACGGCAACGTGCGGGTCACGCGTTTTCCGGTGCACCTGTTCGCGGGTTATTTCGCACACCTGCTGCCGGTGCGCGTGCTGGGCGCCGAAGCGGGCTACACCGGCCGCGTCGCGCTGCGTGAACGCCCGGCCGGCCTGGACATTTCGGCGACCGGTGATGCGCTGCTCGGCGGCGTGCACGTGGGCACGCTGGGCGGCGCGGCAGTCGCCGTGCGCGGCAGCACGCCGCGCAGCCGCACCGACGAGGGCCTCGACGCCAGCGAGTTGCTCGGTTGGCAATCGCTGGCGCTCAAGCACCTGGAGTTCACGATGAGGCCGCGTGATCGGCCCCGACTGGAGATCGCCGAGGTCGCGCTCACCGATTTCTATTCGCGCTTGGTCGTCACCGAAGAGGGACACTTCAATCTGCAGGACGTCGGCCCCGCCAAGCCGGCGGCGAGCGCCGCGTCTGCTCCGGGCAACCTGGCCAGCGCCGCCGAGCCGGCCAGTGCGGTCGAAGCGGCGCCGGCCGCGAGTGCGACCCCAGCCGCAGAGCCGGCGAGTGCTGCGGCCAGCGCACCGGCTGCCGCGGACGCCGGCCTGCCGATCGATCTGATCATCGGCGGCACCAAACTCGAGAACGGTCACGTCGACTTCACTGACCATTTCGTGCGCCCCAACTACAGTGCCGCGCTGACCGAGCTGCAGGGTGAGATCGGGGCCTTCAGATCCGATCGGCGCGAGATGGCCACGCTGAAGCTGCACGGCCGCGCCGCCGGCAGCGCGCTGTTGGACATCAGCGGTCAGCTCAATCCACTCGTCAGGCCACCGGCGATGGACATCCAGGCCAAGGCCGTCGGCCTCGAGCTGGCGCCGCTGTCGCCCTACGCCGGCAAGTACGCGGGTTACGCGATCGAGCGCGGCCAGCTGAGCCTGGACGTGTCCTACAAGATCGACCCCGACGGCAAGCTGGAGGCCAAGAACCAGTTGATCCTGAACCAGCTGACGTTCGGCGAGCGCATCGAGTCACCCAGTGCCACCAAGCTGCCGGTGCGCTTGGCCGTGGCGCTGCTCACCGACCGCAACGGCGTGATCGACATCAACCTGCCGATCAGCGGCAGCCTCAACGACCCGCAGTTCAGCGTCGGCGGCATCATCGTGAAGGTGCTGCTCAACCTGCTGGTGAAGATCGTCACCGCGCCGTTCGCGTGGCTGGCGGGTGGCGGCGGGCAGGACCTGAGCGTGGTGGAGTTCAAGCCGGGCTCGGCGGTGATCGCCGACGCCGGCGCCAGCGCGATTGACAAGGTGGCCAAGGCACTCACCGAGCGCCCGGCACTGAAGATGACGGTGGTCGGAACCGCCGACCCGGCGATCGAAGGCGAGGCCTATCGGCGTGCCGCGCTCGAGTCGAAACTGCAGGTCGAGCGCCGCCGCGAGGCGCTGCGCGAGGCCGAGGCCGCCGCGAGCGCACCGGCACCGATGTCGGCGGCCGAACGCTCGCGCACGCTCAAGGCGCTGTACAGGCAGACCGACCTTCCCGACAAGCCGCGCAACATGCTGGGCTTTGCGAAGGACATTGCCGACGCCGAGATGGAAGCGCTGCTGAAGAAACACGTGGTCGCCGACGACGAGGCGCTGCGCCAACTCGCGCTGCAACGCGGCCTCACCGTACGCGACGCGCTGATCGCCAAGGGCCTGCCCAGCGACCGCCTGTTGCTCGCGGCGCCCAAGCTGCACGTGCCCGAGGCGGGCGAGGCAGCGTGGACGCCAAGCGCCAAGCTGTCGTTGTCGGTGAAGTGAGGCTTGGCCGGTTCGCGACAGCGGCCCGGCACGATAGCCGAGTCAGCTGCGCTGCGGCACGTCGATCCAGTACTTGCACAACGGCTCGTTCCAGAACGCCGAGTGGGTGATGGCTTCGAGCACGCCGCCCTGCCGCTCGATCACCGCGCGCGATGGCGTGTTGTCGGCCGCGGCATAGAGCAGCACGCGGCGCAGGCCGATGGCGCTGGCCTCGGCCAGCGCGGCGCGCAGCGCCGCGTGCCCGTGGCCTCGGCCGCGGTGGCTCGGTGCCACGTCGTAGCCGATGTGGCCGCCGTTGTCGGCCAGAAACGGCGTACCGATGTGGTGGCGCAGCCGAGCCACGGCCACCACGGCGCGGCCCGCGCCGATGAGCCAGCGATGGCTGCACGGCACCCGGCCCTCGCGCAGATGTAGGCCCTGTTCCTCGTCGAGCAAGCCCCGCACGTAAGCGCCAAAGTCGCCGCGGGCCGGCGCATAGAACTCGGCATTGGCCGCGTCGTGCGCGTCGAAGTCGGCCAGCATGGCGAGAAACGCCTGTTGGTATGCGACGGCTGGCGCCACCGCGACGGCGGCCATGATGCCGGGGCGCGGGGTCACGCGTCCTCGCGATCGGGGTCGGTTCTGGCCAGCCACAAACCCAGGCCGCCGAACCCGACGGCCACGGCGCCGAGAAACGCCCAGAACCACGCGAAGCCGCTCGCATCGGCGCGCTGCACCGGGTCGGTGATGCCATCGAGCGCACTGAAGCCGGTGATCGCCACGCCAAGACAAAGCGTCGCGAAGACGGCGGCCATGATCACGCTCATCTGCAGGGTGATTTTCATGCGAGGCGAACTCCAGGCCCGAACAGGCCGACGAAGACGATTGTCGCCGCCAGGCTCACCGCGATCCACCGCCAGCCGATGTGCAGGTTGTCTGCGCTCGACGCGGCGGGCACCGGCACACGGCGCAACAGCGGCGGCAATGCCCACAAGCCGGTCATCGCGCCGAAACCGGTGGCCGCCCCCGAGGTGAGGATGAGCCAAGGGCTCACCGGGTTGAACAGGGATCCGAGAACCAGCACCGCGCCACCGACCCAGTAGCTCCAGCTGCAGCAGCGATCCGCGGCACGCTCATCGAGCACCCGCGCCACCAACAGGTGGCGCAAGGCGCGCAGCGAGGCCCACAAGCTCGCGGCATACAGCGCCGCACCGGCCAAGCCCGCGAGCGGCCGCCACTGCGGGACCGGCGCGAACGAGCCGAACACCACGGCCCAGTCGCCGCTGCCCAGCAGCGCCGAGTACAGCAGATAGGCGGTGCCGTTGAACAGGTTGACCGATCCGAACAACCACGCGGCATACCGTGCAGCGGGACCGAGCCTTGCACTGCGCACGAGCCACAGCGCGAGACCCAGCGCGAGGTTGACCACGGGTCCGGCCGCCGAGACGACGGGGCTTTCGCCGAAGCTGCTGACGCCGACGGTGGAGACGACCACGGCCTTCACGCCCAGCGGCAGCAGCGTGGCTGCGACATGAGCGAGCTCATGAAGCAGATCGCACAACACATACGCCAGCGCGCCGATGGCCGCGATGCCGACAGGCTGCGTGTCGTGTACCGCGCGGCGGGTTCGCACGTCAACGGGGCGGCTGGTAGACCACCGCAAAACGCTCGCAGGCGACCTGCATGCTGCCGCTCGGCGTTCGGCCGAGCCGCGCGCATTCACGGGCAAAGAACTCGGTGTGGCCGCGCCGCCAATCTTCCAGCGATCCGTCGCCTTCGCCCTCGGTGGCCGCGAACTCGGCCGTCACGTCATCGAACGGCACCACATCGACGGCCTGGGTCTCGATCACGCACAGCGGGTGACCGGCCCAGTCGGTGACCACGCTCAGGTCGCCGGCACGCGGCAGCCGTTTGCCTTCGGCCTCGTACGCCCACAGCAGGCCCGCTGTGGCACGCTTGCGACCCGACAGCACCAACTCGGCCAGCGAGTCGGCGAGCGCCTCGTGGTCGCCGAAACAGAAGGCCTCGTAGAAGCGCGCATCGTCGACCGCACCGGCTGCGTCCTTGAAGAGCGCCCAGAAGTCGACGATGTGGCTTGGGATGCGCATGGCTCGCAGCGGGGCCCGAGCATACCTGTGGCGGTGGCGGCACGGGCCTCCTGCAACTGCGCGCGCGACCGGCCGCGGCATCGACGCGAAGGCCGCCATTCAGTCGAGGTACTGCCACGTCGCTGCGCCGTCGAGACGGCGGATCCGCACGTTGCCGAGGGTGCTGGGCTCGAAGTTTCGTGCGTTCACGCCGATGCGACTGCCGGGTGTGCGCTGCACCGGCTCCCAGTGCGTGATGCAGCCGCAGTTCGCGCACCTCACGAATCGGATGCGCCGGTCGCCCCACACGTACTGCACGAGTGCATCGGGCTCGGATGTGATGTGAACGCTGTCGGCCTTGTAGTACGCCCACAGCGTGCCGTAGCGGCGGCAGATGGAACAGTTGCAGTTGGTGAGGCTGAGCGGTCGGCGGGGCACCTCGACCCGCACCGACCCGCACTGGCAGGTGGCGGCCAACCCTTGACGGCGCATCTGCAATCCCCTTGTCTCTTGGGTTAGGCAGCGGCCTTGCCGTACAGCACCATCTGCGTGCAGCGGAACAGTGCAATCGTCTTGCCGGTCTCGCGATGCGACACGACGGCATCCCACACCTGTGTGGTCTTGCCCATGTGAACGGCAGTGGCGACGCACTCGATGGTGCCGTCGCGAGCCGTGCCCACGTGATTGGACTTCAGTTCGACCGTCGTGAAGCCGGTGGCTCCGGGCGGCAGATGGGCCACGCAGCCATAACCCGCCGACGTGTCGGCCAGCGTGACGACGCTGCCCGCGTGCAGGTAACCGTTCGGCGCCATCAGGGCCTTGCTCACCGCCAGCTCGGAGCGCACCTCTTTGTCGCCGACCTCGGTGATGACGATGCCCAGGTGCCCGGGCAGGTGGTCGGTGCCGCGTTGGTTGAATTGTTCAGCGGTGATCATCGAGCGTCTCTCCATGGTCATGGCGCGCCACCGGGGCGGCGTGGCTTACCCGTGGCGCGGCCGCTCGCCGCGGCCCCTTTGACGACGACGCGGGTGTTGTGGAGCTCGTACTCGTACGCGGCCCGGCAGGCCTGGCCGCGCCGGCTGGAGCGAAGATGCTCGTCTGCATCGATGGCACCGATGCGGCGGCGCAACTCGCGTGCCGTCTGGGCCGGACCCCAGGTGGCCACCGAAGCGCAGTAGCTGGGAATCTCGGCGGGCGCGAGCACCGCGAGCACGAAGCCCGCACAGCCGCCAGCCGCCGCGCGAAGCGCCTCGCCATGCGCACGCACGGCGCGCGCGTTGCGGCTGCGGCTGAGCCGGGCCGTCAGGCTCACGGCCTGCAGCTCGCAAGATGCCGTTCTGTCGTTGAGCGGCGCCATGGCCGAGGCCCAGTGCGCGTTCAAATACGCGTTCACCGATTCCACGCCGGTGCGCGAGAGCCGCTGCTCGAGTTCAGGCACCAGCGAGTCGGACGCGCGCGCCACGCCAGGAAGGACCGCGACGGCCAGACACGCATAGAGACATCGTGCGAGTGGGTCAAACATCTTGGCGCTGACCTGACTGCCTCAGCGCGCGACCCTGGCCCAGCGCTCATGATCCCGCCAGCGGCCTCGGATCTTGAGGTAGCGAGGTGAAAAGCCTTCCCGCGAGAACCCGAGGGACCGCACCAGCGCCACCGAGGCGGCATTGTCGGGCTGGATGTTCGCCTCCAGGCGGTGCAACCGCAATTGGGTGAACGCGAGGCGAATGACCTGGAGGAGACCCTCCTTCATGAAGCCCTGCCGTTCATGGCCTGCGAACGCATAGTAGCCGAGGTAGGCGCTGCGAAAAACGCCTCGCACGACGTTGCTGATTTCGACGTACCCGACCAAATCGCCCGAATCCACGCGCCGGACGCAAAACGCATAGTTGTCTGGTCCCTGCATTCGCTGGATCTTGTCGCGGAACGCCTTGCGCGACGTGGGTGGCATCACCCACGGCCGATGGAGCATCGCGCTGCGAAGCG